>Ga0079305_1003055_pt1 | contig 12255 bp, 7 predicted proteins | sample LMS_cellobiose_e_FD_79183 | JGI IMG/M metagenome (GOLD analysis project Ga0079305, IMG submission 79183) | Rumen-fistulated moose microbial communities from Alaska, USA - LMS_cellobiose_enrichment | ecosystem: Host-associated > Mammals > Digestive system > Stomach > Rumen fluid ... | reverse complement strand
GCGGATAAGCAAGCCATATCTCTGAAAAACGATCCGGTTCAGTCTTCGTCCCATACCCTAAAGAAGAATATATATTCTTTTTATATGGGTTAGGTCTTGCCAGCGTACCGGTTTGGGCGGAACTGGTCTGATTCTGAAGATCGTTTGGTATCACAGTGATACCGGTTTCTTGATAACTGGTATCATCCTGATACCATGCCTGACTGGCATCCAACGGGGAACCGGTACAATCCTGAGCATCCCATGCCTCTGTGCTGGCTTCATCATGGAGCCAGACTGGTCCATTTCCCACCTCGGTGGTATCAGGATCAGGCCAGTTCACCACATGCAGCATTGTTCCCACGTTGGGGATCGACTGGATCGTCACCATGCCCTGCGCTTCCAGCATCCGCATACGACGGCGCAGCTTGTCCCTGGACCAGCAGAGCGCTTTTGCCGTTTTCCGCTCTGACAGGGGCATGTCGCCCGGCTGGAGCTGCAGCCCGCGCCAACAATACTGATTGTGGCTTGCCATAGCCAGGCAGTAGAGGTACAGCTTCGCTGCTCCATCGTCAGCCCATACCGGGCTTCTCATGAGCTGCTGGATTGCGTCTGCATTTCGTCTTGTGTTCATCATGATTTCCCGTCCTTTCTTCTCTCTGGCATAATCCCCGCCACCCCTATATGGGAAAATCGGGGCAAAGTGACACCTGTCTCTGAAAATTTGTTTGGGACTCCGTGAGACTTTCTCCATTCCAGCCCACTGTGTATCCCCCGCACCTTTCTATGTAAAAAATCGGGTAAAGTGACACCGGTAAGTAGAAATTTTTTCGCTTTGGATCCCCATGAGGCTTTCTCCTTTCCAGGCTGTTAATGATACTCCTCACCCTCCTATGTATAATTCCGGGCAAGTGACACCACCTCCAGAAATTTTTTCATTACGCGGATTATTAGCGTCGATTTCTCCCCGCATTGTTTAATGTCCAAAATCGAGCTTTTTGGAAACCTCTGGCGGATTTTTTTTGAAATATCTTTTCACGAGTATCAACAGCCATCCATCAGTCCGCGAATTATGCCAGCATCACCTCCTGCCGTCGGTTGCATATTGCCCGCTGCTCTGTTATGTAAAATCGGAGCAAAGTGGAAACACTTTCGGAAACTATTCTTCTGAAGCATAGCGATTGCCATCATCCGCGATTATTTTGTATTGCTTTTTCAATGCAAATGGATTATAATATGTTTGGGATTTGTTGAGCTCTACAGGCTTTAGTTACTAGATAATTGGGGGAGGAACAAATGAGTCTAAGTGATCAACTGATTAGCAAATCAAAGGAAGCCTTTATGATGGCGATTGAGGTATATAATAAACCGACCATTCGCTATCGGCTTGAAGGATTCAGCTTTTACATTTGCAATGCATGGGAATTAATGCTGAAGGCTCATCTGATTAATACCAAGGGTGAAGCCTCTATTTATTATCCGGATAAGCCCAACCGGACTATTTCATTAGAAAACTGTATTGAGCGTATCTTTACAAATGCAAAATCTCCGATCAGGGGTAATTTTGATAAAATAATAGAATTAAGAAATACCAGCACGCATTTCATCACAGAGGAATATGAGATGGTTTATGTTCCTCTTCTTCAGGCGTGTGTTTTCAATTATGTCGAGAAAATGAAAGAATTCCATAATGTTGATATGACGGAAATCATTCCGGAAAATTTTATCACGCTTTCTGTGCGCATAACAGCTCTTGACGAAACTGAAATCAGGGCAAAGTATTCCGAACAAGTATCTGAACACCTGATCGCTCAGAAAAGAGCAATCACTCCCTTAATTCAGAACAGCAACAGCAATTTTGCAATTATCCTGGATCACCGGTATTATCAGACAAAGGATAAAAACCAGGCAACGGAGTTTTATCATATTGCAAAAGAAGCTGAAGAGGGAATCCGGATCGTTAAGGAATTGAAAGACCCCAGCGCAACGCACAAGTACAATGCGAAAGAAGCGATCAAGGAAATCAACAAGCGCTTGGAAAAAGCAGGCATACATCCCGTGTATAGGGGACAGCCGATTGATGCAATTAACAACTATCATTTTCAACTGTTTATCAATCACTTTGGGCTAAAAACAAATGAGCGTTATTGCTATACGCATATAATCGATCAGCAGCCACGATATACCTATTCCATCCAAGCGGTCGATTTTATCGTGGATGAGATCAAAAAAGACGCTGACCATATTCTGGACGTTCTCAAAAAGAAAAGCTCCAAGCCGTGATAGCTTGGAGCTTGTGGTGCTAACCCCGGGAGCAAAGGATTCTCAGCGCAAGCGCCTACTCCCATTCGGGAACCCAGCTTTCTTCCCTCACAAGTTAGCACTTATATTATAGGAATTCCGATAGGGTTTGTCAAGCCAAATGGAGATATTTACAATCTGGTTGAAATAACGGCAATTATACGAATGGAATTTATTCTGTTTGATTGGAGAATTATATGTTTTATAAAATGATTCTTCGGGCAAGAGATTTGTGGTACGCTTCCAACGAGTGCACCGTCTTAAATATCGTCAATTATATGGAGACCAGAGGCTTTCTTCGTGATGCCCAAATTGACGCTGTCAAAACTTATTTATACCTGAAAATTGCCTGTGGCTGCAAACCGTTGGCGCACCTGTTTATGAATGGCAGTTTCAATACGCTGTCATTGGAAAACGAGCCGTTGACCACAGCAACGCGGGAATATCTGACAAACAATCCCGCTGCCGCCGCGCTATATCAGTATGCTTCTGATAAAGATGAGAAGGGGCAAGTAACGGCCAAGTCGCTCGCAGAGAAAATCAAAGCAGAACCGCAAACAATTGATTACAAAAAGTTCTTTGATGATATTTTTTATCATGTAACCTATACTGATTATCTTTTCAGCCTCCCCATGGGTGCGGGCAAAACCTACCTTATGGCAGCATTTATCTATCTTGGTTTATATTTTGCGCACAATGAGCCAGATAATCCTGCCTTTGCCCACAACTTTATGCTCTTTGCGCCGTCAGGCTTAAAATCTTCTGTTGTTCCAAGCCTACGGACAATACAAAATTTCGATCCATCCTGGGTGCTGCCTGAGCCTGCTGCCGGAGAGATAAAAAGGCTGATCCAGTTCGAGATACTGGACGAGAATAAAACCGCAAAAAAGGCAAACCGCATAAAGAATCCCAATGTGCAGAAACTGGCTTCCCATCAGCCTTATCAGGATCTTTTTGGCCTTGTCGCTGTAACAAACGCGGAAAAGGTAATCTTGGATAAATTGATCATCGGGAAAGACGGCCAAATCAGCTTTCTTGACGATAAGGAAGACGCGGTTCATTTTGCTAATGAGCTGCGGAGCACCATTGGAGAAATCCCCTCTCTTGCCATCTTTATTGATGAGGTTCATCATGCCGTCTTGGATGATATTCGGCTGCGTCATGTGGTCAACGAATGGGCGTCACGAGGACACCTCAACTCCGTTCTTGGCTTTTCAGGAACACCCTATTTATCCTCGCCGCAGAAAATAAAGATCGATGATTTGATCGTCTCCAGCAGCGAAATATCCAACATCGTATATTACTATCCTCTGATCGACGGCATTGGCAATTTCCTGAAGCGGCCCATTGTGAAAATCGCCGAAATAGCAGACAGCAGCGAAATCATTCGCCGGGGTGTTCGCGCTTTCCTGGATACATACAAATACCTGACTTATCCCGGTGGATTGACGGCAAAGCTGGGCATATATTGCGGATCGATTGAAAAGTTGGAAACCGTCGTCTGGCCTATCGTTTCTCAGCTTGTTGCGGAATATGGACTGCCCACTGATTGTATTTTGAAATTCCATAAGGGCAATAAAGCCTATCCTCAGCCGGCGGAAAGCCAGCTGGAGTTTGACACGTTGGATCAGCCGTTTTCCAAGGTGCGCATTGTTTTGCTTGTTCAGATTGGCAAGGAGGGCTGGGACTGCCGCAGCCTGACGGGCATCATCTTATCCCAGGAAGGGGACTGCCCGAAAAATATGGTGCTGCAAACCTCTTGCCGCTGTTTGCGTCAGGTGACGAAAGGAGCTCCGGAAACGGCCCTGATTTACCTCAACCAGGACAATGCGGAAAAGCTGGCGGAACAGCTGCAGAAAGAACAGCATACCACCCTGGATGAGTTTTCAAATAAAGCATCCAATCCCCTCGTCACCCTGAACCGTTACAGCCGCATGGATCGGCTGAACGTGCCGCCCATCAGCTTTTATCAGCTGCGGGTGCAATATGATACGATCGTTATTGAAAAAACAGCCAGCACGGAAGAGAAGCTCTCAAAAACCGCTCAGGATGCCCAGGTGCTCCAGGGACGGATCATTACCACCGACTTTCAGCAACAAGCTGAGCATACCACCACCGACCTGGTAACGGAAGAGCAGGGAACCAAAGCTGTCACGTTCTGGGGTTGGCTGGCAGCCATTGCAAAAGCCAGCTTCCATACCTTATCCTTGGACGAATTGGCAAAGTACGAAGCGATATTAAAGCCCATCTATCAATATATCACCTATGAGAAAGACGCCACACGGTATTTCAGTTCCAAATTCAACCATGGCCTGGTAGAAGCGAATATCCGCAAAGCCTTCTGTGACAAACGCACCTTTGAAACCCGGGAGGAAAAGATCCGGCAGGATGCGGCGCTGCTGGTGATGCAGCATTTCACTTCCTCTGTTACGACCACCAAACCGGATCAATACTACCCCGATCAGGAACAGGTTGAAAAGATCATAAAGGATGATCGTGACCAGCTGGAAATCCCGGAGGATGCGAAAAAGGCCATTGCCCTGCTGGAGGGCCTCGGCCAGCATGAACAAGCGAGGCTCCTGCAAAGCCAGTATGCTCCGATCCCACAAACGGATCGTTCCTACCACTATTTGCCGTACCGCACGGACAGCGGCCTGGAAAAGATTTTCCTGGAGGGCGTTTTGCAGCTGTCCGATCTTGCGGATAAGGGGCTGGAGGTTTATTACAACGGCGATGGCTATTTGACGGAGTTTCACATCACCTGCTATGAAAAAGCAAGTAACCGCTGGAATTATGTGGGGCAATACACGCCGGACTTTCTGATCATCAAGCGGAAGAATGGGCAGATTCATCAAGCCATCATCGTGGAAACCAAAGGCTCGCTGTATGCCCGCGATCCCGTATTCCAGAAAAAGCGCAGGTTTACCGAAGATGTATTTACGGCAATGAATAACGATCTGTTCGGATATAAGCGTTTTGACTATCTGTATATCGAGGATACCATAAGCGAAGCAGAATGGCAAATGAAGATCATTGAACATATCAACTGTTTCTTTGAAAAGTAGAAGATGGATTATTTGATCATAGAATGATATTGGATGTTGCTTTCAGAAAGAAGGAAGAAATATGCTCTCTAATTCAACCACATCAGTCCTTATGGGAAGTATAAAATTCTGGGATATGGAATGTCAGTTCGTTTTTTCAGAGGGTTATTCGTTGAAAGTGAAACCTAATGAAGACGAGAAAGCCTCATTTGAAGAAAAATGTAAAGAAGCTAAAGGAAACTATGATAACATTGGGTGGGTTTATGGTAAAAGTGACACAGACCACGATATTGCCTTTTTATTATCTGAAAAACAATTATTCTGTTATAATAAAGGAACGCTTACTTTTGGTGTAGACGTTATTCTTGATACACTAAATATCAAAACAGCTGCTGGAGAATACCTGTATGAATATTGTGATTTGCATGGTTTTACTGCCATAGATTTTGCTGGAAAAGCTGTTGACGCTGTGTTTCCTCCCAAATTGGCAATTAATAGAAATAATGCGAGCAGGAATGTGATTGAATGGTTCCCTGAACGCGTAAGGGAATTTGATACAGAAGTCAAAAAAGAGCCTTGCAAATTGATTTTTACCACGACAGTAGACCGTCAAGACTTAGAAATGGAAACTAATGATTTGGGGCGTATACATTCGGTTGTAAGGCTGGAATTTTCAGAACGTAAAGATATATCTCTGATAGTGGATTGCTGGAAGGCAATTTCAACTTTATTGACATTTTGTGTTGGCCAAAATAATGTAACTAACTATAATATTGGTCTTTGGGACGAAAAAAAGGCTATCGGAAAGATTGGATTATTTGGCCAGATTTCTTGTGTAATAAATCATGACAAGATTGAAGACATTGAATTCCATTATCCAGCATATTATCGTTTTCTGATAGACTCATTTGGAGAAAAAACAGGTGAATTATTTCGAGCTTTATTAGACAAAGAGAAACGTCCAATACTTGAATTCTTCCCAAGAACAAATACTGACTTTTCTGTTACACGAGATAAAATAAGGGATTTATGTACTGCACTTGAGGTTGAGTATAAGTATTGGAAATACAGTCTGAGTGATCCCAATATTGATGCACTTGTAGAAAAGCTAAAGGATACTATCAATCAATATAAAATTGACAATCCATCTGCAATTGATGTAAATGAATACAGTTATATTTGTTCATCCGTTAGTGTGATCAGCAAGTCTGCAAGAAAAAAGATTTTATGTATCTATAAAAAGTATAGTGAAATAATAGATGCACATATGAGTAGCCAAGTTGATATTTCAGATGAAGCAATTGAAAAGGACATCGGATGGTTCGTTAAAACAAGAAATGGTATTACTCATTCAACAGGAATTACTGGCGCACAAATACCAAATGCCATTTTTTTCAGGCTTAAAGTATCACTGTTCTGTTCTGTATTTGAAAGAGCAGGGTATTCACTTGAAGAAATAAAAACACTTGTGGATGATTACTTTAGAGGTACTGCATCCACAAAATGAATAAGGAGAGAACATTCAATGGCAATAAAATACGTACCTTTTATCCCGGAGCCTGCGGAGGGACAGGCGGTATTGCAGAACTTCAACCGTATTTTGAAATACAAGGGATCAGACGCGGTGCAAGGCGTTTTGCAGCGGGGAATGCCGCTGTATGAAATAGAAACGCTGGAAACCGTTGGCGATAACACAGACGGGAATATGATCATCCGCGGGGAATGTGTGTCTGCCTGCGCCTATCTGAAAGAGAAAGGCATCCAGGTGGATTTGGTGTACATTGACCCGCCCTTTGCCAGCGGGGCAGACTATGCCAAAAAGGTGTATATCCGGCGAAATCCCAAAGTAGCGGAAGCCATCCAGAAAGCCGAAGAAGAAATGGAAATGGACGAGGATTTTCGTTCTTTTGAGGAAAAAATGTATGGCGATGTGTGGGATAAAGAAAAGTATCTCAACTGGATGTATGAGAATCTTGTTGCTATTAAATCTGTTATGAGTGAAACTGCAACTCTTTTTGTTCATTTAGATTATAATATATCGCATTATGTAAAGATACTTCTTGATGAAATCTTTAGTGATACTGGATTTCTAAATAATATTGTGTGGTGTTATCAGACAAGGCAATTTAGTAAGAATTACTTTAACAGAAAACATCATGATATTTTCTGGTATGCAAATAATCCTGATGAATACGTTTTTAATTGGGATGCCCCTGGAGTTTTACAAGGCTATTCTGAAGCAACAATAAAAAAGTACAAGTTACATGATGAAAAGGGATATTATAGATTATGTGGGCGTGGTATAGAAGGAAGCCCGATAAAAGGAGCAAAGGATGTTGATCCACAATGGGAAATTGATCATCCTGAGTTAGTTATTAGAGACTATCTTGGCGAAGGCTTTGCTCCATCTGATTATTGGATGATTGATATTGTTAATCAAGCCGCAACAGAGAGAACGGATTATGCAACTCAGAAACCAGAAGCACTCCTTGAGCGAATAATAAAGGCTGCTTCTAATGAAAAGATGATTGTTGCAGATTTCTTCGGCGGTAGCGGAGTAACCGCAGCAGTTGCTCATAAACTCGGAAGAAAATTTATCCATTGTGATATAGGTATCAATTCTATTCAAACTACCCGTGATCGGTTAATTGCCGGCAAAGCTGCTTTTGATGTACTGGAAATCAAAGACGGTGTATCTTTGTACCGCAATCCCGTTCAAACCATGGATAACATCAAGCGATTGATTCCTGGCCTGAAAAACGAAGATCGCCTGGATTCATTCTGGGAGGGAGCCATCTCGGACAGCCGTTTGGGTTTGATTCCCGTCTATGTGCCAAACCTGATGGACAGCTCCTCCAAGCTGCTGGATGTGGTGATGATGAACCGCATCATTCACGATGCCATCCCCGATCTGCCGGGCGGCGTGAAGAAGGTGATCGTCTATTATGTTGACATCGCCAGCGAACAGGAAATCCGGGATTTTATCCGGAAGGACGACAGCACCAACATCGAAATCGAATTGCGGGATTTGAAAGAGATCCTGGATGATGTGGTGGCGCAGGATGAAGCTCGGTTCCATCTGGAAGAAATGACGGACAGCCTGATTCCCGGTTACGCTGTGGTGATCGACGCCTTTATCAGCGATCGGGTGCGGGCCAAGATCGAAGAGCATAATCAAAAAGGTGTGCTGAACGATAAAAAGAAAAACTTTAAGCCCATCCATATCAGCGAAGAAGGCCTGGAGACCATTGAGTTTTTGAGCCTGGATTGCACCGCCGACGAAGGCGTTTGGCATTCCGACAGCGAAATCAAGATCAATAAACTGGGCTATGTGATCGTCAACGGCAAGCAGAACAAGAATTTCTGGGATGGCCGCATCTGCTCCGACAAAAGGCCCCTGCGCATGAAAATCCGCAATATCTGCGGGGATGAAACCATCTGGACGCTGTAAAACTGCCGCCCTTTGTTTGCTTCATCCCGAACCTGACAATTTGGAAAGGAAATAAAGAAATGGCCAGGCCGAAAAAAGAAAATCACCCCATTTCTATCCGCATGGATAAAGCCGTTTACGATCGACTGAATGAATTTTGCGAAGTCTCCGGGCAGCCGAAGACCGTGGCGATTGAGAGGGCGATCAGCGAATACACAACCCCTAAAAATACCAACATTGAAGAACAACTCATTGCCCTGCGGCAAACAGTTCCTGATTTGTTTGGATCTTATTGCATAGTTAATGGGGCGATAATGAGGCTTGAAGAAATCCAACAGATGGGATTTAATGAGTATGCATTTCGATCCAAGATTAATATGCCAATAAAGCTATATAAGTATTATCCAAATACAATTAAGAAAAAAGATGAGATAGACAGAAATTTCTCAATGGAAGCATTAGAGAATAACACGGTTTATATGCAATCCCCAAGTGAGTTCGATGATGCGTTTGATTCGGATATTGTTATGGATTATGTTGAATATGAAAGAATACGATTATTAGAATACTGTCAACGATGCGGTATTATTCTTGAAGAGAATGTATCAACACAGGAAATTGGTAATGCATTGCTATTAAAACTACGTGATGTTTATCTTTCAACAAAAGATTTTATTAGCGCTTTTGTTACAGACGATCAATCTGAAATGAAAGCATTATCAAATCAAGCATTTTGCTTGGGATTAGAAAATCAAATGCTAAAAGGCGTAGATTATAGTCAGGCGCTTGCAAATGTAATTCATAAAGATTATATCAATTATTGTAAATTTATTAAGGAAACATTTAGAATTTCCTGTTTTACTACATCCCCGTTTTCTCAGCTTATGTGGGCTGCATATGCCGATTGTCATCGTGGTTTTTGCCTTGAGTATACGATTTTGCCTGGTGAGGCACAATATCAAGATGTGTATCTAAATCTCTATCCAATGATATATTGCAAAACACGGCCCAATATAACAGAGCGGCTTGTCAGATTCCAAGATGAAAAGCCAACAGATGACCACTTATGGGATCTATTTTGTCATGGTGTACTACGTAAGAGCTTTGACTGGGCGTATCAAAATGAATGGCGGTTGCTCTTTCCATACAGCACAACCAAAAAGGAGGATTACAATAGAAAGTTTTTCCCAATTACAAAGGTTTATTTAGGAAATAAAATGGATGCAAAAAAACGTAAAGAAATTATTGATATATGCCATAGAAAAAACATTCCATATGTAGGGGTTACAAGAAATCCAAATTACTATGAAATGGAAGAGTGTCAAGTTTTATGCGAGAAATGTGATCGCTTTATGATAAATAATAGCAACGGAAGAGAAACTGAATGATTCAGAGAATAACGATTGCTCTTCATTCTATTCTGATTTGCATTTGGATAGAAGAGAATCTGTTAGAGCAGGGATTCCGAGTAACGCCGGCTTGGTTGGCAATATCTGCCCTGGTCGCTTTTGGATTTGCTTTTATAACTGCGATGATCTTTTCAGTGAGGGGATCACGTTTTTGAGTGTCATTTAGAGGTTCATTTTGGGATTCGTTGCGCTTTGAGACGGTATTTTGACTCTCAATAGTTCTCGTCGCTGGGATAATCGCTCCAAAAGGGTCGGGCTCGACAGGCTTGCGGTGGATACTGTACTGGAAAAGAGTGTCGAAAATCATGATCTCGGGATCAAGCAGTCCATACATATGGGCGTCTTCAAACACGCGGTAAATGCCGCTACCCGACCTTTCAATGATGTGTATACAGAACAAGCGTTGCAATAATGATCGTCATTGGTTATAACGAATTGAGGGACACTTTGAGAGACATTGTCCCTCAAAGTGTCCCCCAACGGTTTTTAAGAGCCGGCTTCAATGTGAACTTTGCATTAGAGTTCCACTAAACATTGTATTGCCGCAAAAGCCCAGTATTATAGCATGTTCAGCGGAAATATTTTTAGTGTAACGGTTACACTAAAATTATTGCTGTTGTTTTGCGGTAATGTATTGGTTTTCCCGATGTTTTTATGCTTCATATTGTTTTTAGTGGAACCGACATGAAGAGTTCACATTCAATAAACGCAATGTGGGGGAAATGATGCTTAGCATCAAAGTTCAGCCTCAAATGATGTTGAACTTTGATGCCAAAGTCAGTTCGCACTCGTAGTTCCGAATGAAAAAGTCTTCGCCAAAGAGACATCACTAGCAGTTCAGTCAAAGACCAATTCCCTTAGAACGTTTTCCTCCGCCTGCTGCCGGATGCTGTTCATCCGTCCAACCCAGGCCAACTGGTCCATTGCTTTGAGTTCCTCGGTGATGCCTTCTGCATCAGCCATTCGACGGATCATCCGATCCATCCGTTCAGCGCAGCAGGTATCAATTTTTTCCAGATGCTCGTACAGCTTCCCGGACAGAAGCAGCCGTTCATACAGCCCGGGGCGGTGCTCCTCGAGGTACGTTTTCCGCATCCTGCCATAGCGGCCAAGGGGAGCGGATGCCTTTTCTGGGAGTCCTAGATCAGGAAGGTAATAGTCTCCGTGCAGAGTGTAGTGAATACCGTTTTGATTCAATTCAGCAGTCATGCTTTTCATGGTGAAATCCTCCTCAGTAAATCTTGTGTTTACCCAAACAATGCTCGATAAAGCCTGTTGCAGATCGGCCTGAAATATATGGGTACAGGAGCGATCTGAACCCCAGAAGCTTTGCCCCACGTTTACCCAAACATTCCCGATAAAGCCTGTTGCAGTTTTCGGCAAAATAGCTTGGGTAAATCCGATTTACCGCAGAATCTTCACCTTGGAAAATACCCAAACCGTCCTTTCATAAGGTTCTATTTGGGTACATGATACCACAAGATGTTGTATTTAATCATTACAGCATTATACATTATGTTGTGATATTGACCGATTTTGTAAGCAAATTAGCAATTCGAGTCCTGTTGTGACCACCACAAGAACCCTTGTAAATCAAGGGTTTTCTTTCATAAGGAACTAATCCTTGGGGAGACCGCGTAGTCGATATGGCTACGCGGTTTTCCTTTGTTTTTGGGGTGCTTCCAGGGTGATCGGTTCGGTCAGGATGGGAAGCTCCAGTTGACCGACAAAGTTGAAGACGATTTCCACTGTCTGCCTGCGGTGCCCGGAGGACTTGTCTGCTTCATGAACGATGATCTTCTTGATGAATTCGTTCACGATGGCGGTGGTCAGTTCGGGAATGTCCACGTACTTTTCTACCAGCGCTGCGAAGCGGTCGTAGTTGTCGCTGTCTTCTCGCTGCTGGTCGATCAGTTCTTCCATGACGGTGATCTCGGTCTTGAGCCGCTCCTGCTCTTCTTCATAATCCGCTATCATTTTCTGATAGCAATCATCCGAAAGCGTGCCGAGAACGTGATCTTCGTACAGCCGGGAGATCAGTTTGTCGATGTCCTCCAAACGTTTCTTCGCCTGCGCCAGCTGCTTCTGGTTC
>Ga0079305_1003054_pt1 | contig 12256 bp, 15 predicted proteins | sample LMS_cellobiose_e_FD_79183 | JGI IMG/M metagenome (GOLD analysis project Ga0079305, IMG submission 79183) | Rumen-fistulated moose microbial communities from Alaska, USA - LMS_cellobiose_enrichment | ecosystem: Host-associated > Mammals > Digestive system > Stomach > Rumen fluid ... | reverse complement strand
TCCGTCACCCGCTCGCCTTCGCGAAAGAGCCCGGCGTAAAGCTCGGCGTAATCCGCTTCGCGTCTCTGATAGGCGTGCTTCCATTCCAGCATTTTATCGATCAGCTCGCCGTCGCTGCACGCTTCGCCCTCCTCGTAGGTCATGCCGAAGTGGGCGTAGGTGCGCGCCCACATCTCCATACGCTCGTCGTCGTAGGCGAGGCTGAATTCGTCAGGCTCGCGCTCGTCGAGAGTGACGGCGACCTCCACGCGGATGGGATCGCTGCCCGCCGTCTGCAGGGCGTTTTCAAGACCGACGCTCAGATTGCTTTCTTCCGAGAGGACAAAGAGTTCGTCGGGGATCTCCTTCAGTTCTTCAAGCTTGAAATCGGCGTAGTTTTCGGGAACGGCGCGGAATGCGAAGTAAAGACCGCTCTGTGCGAGCCGTTCGAGTCCGTTTCTTGAAACGGCGACTATCCCGTGCTGACGGAACGCCTCAAGGTATTCCTCTCCCGCGGCTTCGGGATCGTCCGCGCGGGAAAGAAAGACGGCGCCGCATTTTTCGAGTTCGTCGTAATATTCGCCGTAGCCGCTCGACCAAACCGCCCTCATCCGGCGCATGACCTCGCGCCTTCCGGCGTAGAACTGTTCGCGCGACTCGACGTACTCGGGGTCGTAAAGCGACCGGACGTACGCCTCCTGCCGATGGATCCCGCGCTCGTTCATGATGCGCTGACGTATCGCGTCCGCTTTCAGATTTTGCTCCTCGGCAAGCGCGTTGTACTCTTCCGAGAGACGGTCCATCTCCGTATGTTCGCCGTGCGGATCGTCGACGGGATCGTCGGTGTTCGGGATCAGAAAGAATACCGACATGGCGATCTTCCTGTCGGGATCCGACTCGCGTATGACGGTGTAAAGCCGCTCGCTGTGGATGGTGATATTGTCTTTGCCCGAAACCGGCGTGCCGAATTCGAAGTACGCTTCGCCGAAATCTCCCCACCCGCCGGAGCCGTCGTCAGCCCAGACGTATTCTTCCTCCGGAACGTCCGGCCGTTCGGTCGCGACGGGCTCGCCTGTGTCCGGTTTTTCGGGGATCGGCGGCGCTTCTTCGTTTCGGTCAAGCGCAAACGGAATAGCCGCAAGAGCGATCAGCAGCGCGGCTGCCGCGGCGACGGCGGCGTATCTGCCGACCGGCCTTTTGCCCCTCTTTTTCGTCTTCGATCCGTTCGTTTCGTCTGCGTATTTTTCGCCCGCAAGCCCTATGGCGTCGAGCAGAATATCCGATCTTTTCATATCCAGATGCCCTCCTTTTCAAGAAGCGAGCGGAGCTTTTCGCGCGACCTTGAAAGCGAGACCTTGACCTTGCCCTCCGTACAGCCGAGCCGCCGCGCGATGCCGCGCACACTCTCGAAATGCCAGTACCTGAGGATAAAAATGCTCCTCGCCTCGGAAGAAAGCGTCGCGAGAAAGGCGTCTATCGCGGATCTCAGCTCAAGGGCGGCCAGCCCGTCGTCGACCGCGTCGCCGGAGGGTATCGCGCCCGCCAGCTCGTGGAGCGCGATCTCCGCCTCTCCGCCGCCGCGTTTGACCGCCCGCTTTTCGCGCAGACGCTTGAGCGCGATATTTCGCGCCAGCCGCGCGACGTAGGCGCCGAGCTTTTCCGGAGTGTGCGGCGGGATCGTGTCCCACGCCGCCTTGTATGCGTCGTTCGCGCACTCCTCGGCTTCGCCCTCGTCGCCGAGGACGTTTCGGGCGACCGAGCGGCAGAGAGCGCCGTATTTCTCGGTGGTCGCGGAGATCGCCTGCTCGTCGCGGGCGAAGAAGAGTTCGACGATCCAATCGTCGCTCTGTTTGCTTATCTTCACGCGCAAGCTCCTTTCCTGTTTTTTCAAGGTACCTTCAAAGGTAAACTACCTTTTTCGGGCGAAAGGTTACGGATATTCGCAAAAAAAGCGCTCCGAAAGCAAGGCGCTCTAAAGGACAGTAAATAAAAACCGGCTGACGTAAGGGAAGCTTATCCTTATTTCAGTCGGTTTTTTGTCGCATACCTCTGCAAGCAGGACGTTTGTGTGCCAAACGTCAAAAGAGTGAAATCTTTTGCCTGACGGCAAAAGGTGAAATCTTCGGGCTTCGCCCTCAGGTGAAATCGAACGCTGACGCGTTCGGTGAAATGAAATCCACCCACCGCCGTCGAGGCGATTTCACTGCCCGAAGGGCAATTTCACCGCCGCAGGCGATTTCACCCACCCCGCAGGGGTGGATTTCGTTGCCGACTGTCCTTTGGGACAGTCGGCTAAGGACGGCTTTTTTCGGTCGTGTCAGTTGGAGATGGTGTTCGCCACCTGGTAGAGCTTCTCGAACCAGTCGGAACGCATCTTACAGAAGGCCTTCATATCGGCGATCTCGTCCTCGGAGAAGCGGTCGAGGTCGCCCTCCTTCAGCGTGCCCTTGTACATGCGGTCGAGCATCTGTCCGTAGGTGATGTCCATCGCGACGATCTTGGAATCGCGTTCGCAGACGACCAGATTGCTCTTGCCGTCCAGAAGCAGATTGACCGCTTCTTCGCCCATGCGGGCTGCCATCAGACGGTCGCGCAGGGTGGGGCTGCCGCCGCGGACCACGTGCGCCAAACGCGCGAACTTGGTCTCGATGCCGGTCTCCGCCTGGATCTTCTTTGCCAGACCCTCGGAGTAGTTCTCAACTCCCTCCGCCACGATGACGATGAAGTTGCGCTTGCCGGTCGCCTTGAGCGCCTTGATCTTTTCGAGAGCAGCCGCCTCGTCGAAGGGGCACTCGCGCAGGACTATCGCGGTCGCGCCGACGGCGATGCCGGTCTCAAGAGCTATGTATCCGGCGTTTCTGCCCATGACCTCTACCACGTTGCAGCGCGCGTGCGATTCGCAGGTGTCGCGCAGACGGTCGACCATCTCGATGACGGTGTTCATAGCGGTATCGAAACCGATGGAGTAGTCGGTGGAGGTGATGTCGTTGTCGATGGTGCCGGGTATGCCGATGGTGGGAATACCGCGCGCGGTCAGATCGGTGGCGCCGCGGAAGGTGCCGTCGCCGCCGATGGCGACGATGCCGTCTATCTGATTCTTTTTGCAGGTGGCGATCGCCTTTTGCATGCCCTCCTAGGTCTTGAATTCAAGACAGCGGTCGGAGTAGAGGATGGTACCGCCCAGGTTGATGATGTTTGATACGTCGCGCGCGCCGAAGAGCTTCATGTTCTCAGTGATGAGTCCCTTGTAGCCCTCGTAGATGCCCATGACTTCAACGCCGTGAGCGAGCGCGGTGCGGGTGACGGCGCGTACGGCCGCGTTCATTCCCGGAGCGTCGCCGCCTGAGGTGAGAACGCCGATTCTTCTGAATTTCATGCTTTTAAATATCCTTTCGGGTGACTTTTTTACGAAATATATAATAATACTTTTTTCGACGAAAATCAATACGAAATCGTCAATATTTGTCTATTTCGACGTAGTTGACGTGGCCCTCCGTCGGACGCCCGAGAAAGCGCGACGCAAGACGGACGAAATGCTCGACCGAGTCGCTCACGTAGTATTCGACCCCTCCTCCGGAACGCAGAAGCCCGAGCCCGTGCAGCTTGCGCGCCGCCTCAGCGCCCGAGTTGATCAGAGTCACGCCCGGAAGCGCGCGAGAGATCGCCTCCGCCATGATCGGGTAGTGGGTACAGCCCATGATCAGCGTGTCGACGCCGTCTTCGCGGAACCGCGCCAGGTAATGCTCCGCAGTCAGCCGCGTGATCTCGCAGTCGGGGGAGGTCAGCCCCTCTTCGACAAGCGGAACAAAAAGCGGACACGCCGTACTGAAAGTAACTATCGAGGGATCGATCTCCCCGATGCATTTCGCGTAGGAGCCGCTGTTCACCGTCGCCGGCGTGCCTATTATACCGATCCTGCCGTTCTTCGTCGCGCGCACCGCCGCTTCCGACGTCGCCTCGACTACGCCGAATACCGGCACGTCGAGCGACGCGCGCAGCTCCGGCATCGCCGTCGAACTGATCGTCCCGCAGGCGACCAGCAGCGCGTCAACGTTCTTGGACGCGAGAAAACGCGCGTCCTGAAGCGCGTAGCTGATTATCGTCTCGCGCGAACGGGCCCCGTACGGCACGCGTCCCGTGTCGCCGAAAAACACTATCCCCGCGTCCGGAACTACGTCGAGTATCTCCTTTACCGCGGTGAGACCGCCCATCCCGCTGTCAAATACGCCTATCATTCGTTTCCTTCCTTTTCGGATAAGGTCAGACGCGCTTCTTCGCCGCGCCTATCTGCGCTATCCTGTCGCAAAGAGTAACGTAGTCTATCCCCGCCGCCGCCGCTTCCTGCGGAAGCAGACTCGTCGGAGTCATGCCCGGCAGGGTGTTCGCCTCGAGAACAAAGAACCTTCCCGTGCTCTCTTCAAGAAGAAAGTCTACCCGGGCGTACGCTTCAAGCCCAAGACATTCAAATACGTCCAAAGCGATGCGCGATATCTCTTCGGTCTGCTCCGAGCTTATCTCCGCCGGAGTGACCTCCTTCGTGCATCCGCCCTGATACTTGTTCTTGTAGTCGTACCATCCGTTGAGCGGTATGATCTCGATCGGCGGCAGCGCGCGCCCGTCAAGTATGCCGAGCGAAAATTCGCGCCCGACTATCTTGCGCTCAATAAGTACCTCGCGCCCGTACTTCGAAGCGTACGCAAGCGCCCCTTCAAGCTGATCCTCACGGTCGACTATCGAAACTCCGCAGCTCGAGCCGCAGCTGTACGGCTTCACAACGCACGGAAATCCGACGCTCCCGCGGATCCTTTCGGCGGCGTTTCCGTCTATCGGACAACTGATCCACTCGGCGTTCGGGATCCCCGCGCCGTCCATCAGCCGCTTCGAAAGCAGCTTGTTCATGGCGAGAAGCGCCCCTTCGTATCCGCTGCCCGTATAGTGGTTGATGCCGAACGCGTCAAAGGTCGCCTGTAATTGACCGTTTTCACCGAGCGCCCCGTGAAGCGCGAGAAAAACAACGTCCGCATACCGGGCAAGCTCGATGACGTTCTTCCCGATCTGCGATCCCCCGTTGTCGCAGGACGCGCGTATCGCCTCAAGATCCGGCTCAACGTCCGGAATGGTGAACGAGTGATCGTTTTTGTCGGTAAATAACTCGCCGTACGGCTCGCTCGCTTCAACGCCTTCGTAAAGATCACAGAGCAGTACGCGGTGACCTGCGTTTACAAGCGCGTTCGCTATGAGCGCCCCCGACGATAACGAAACTTCTCTTTCGGGGCTCAGTCCCCCCGCGAGAACAAGTATTTTCATACGTTTTCCTCTCGATTGTGTGTATTGAAATGATATGGATCCTGCGCTGTGAACCCAAGAACCTTTTTGAAAAAAGGTTCTTGGAACTCCAAAAACTTTGTTTGATCCGCATAAAGCAAGCGATAGGCGTTCGTTCATCGCCCGCTCAACTTCGGATAGGTTTGCTTCGTTTCGCGGGAGAAAGGCGATCAGCCTGCGGCTGATCGTAAGGTATATTTCAAAAACCGCTCTCGCAAGCCAGCTTGCAGAGACGATTTTTGAAATATACCGCAGTGCGCTGTGCGCACGTCCTTTCTCCCTCACTGTAAACTTCTAAATTAACGTGACGGTAATTCTTCGCGTCCGCCCACGTAATAAAATCTCATCATAAAAGTTTTGCGGGGGTTTGGGGGTGGCTTTTTCAAAAGCCCCCCCAAGAAACGGCGGGGTACGGGGCAGCGCCCCGAAGAATGCTTCTCCGGAAAGATAATTCACTCGCGGGATCCGACCGCGACGCGGTCGTTTCCGCCGTAATCGCGGAATACGGTACAGGACAGGCGGTGAGATGCGAAGAGTGCGCGCACGTCGTCGGCCTGATCGAAGCCTATCTCGAATATTATATGTCCGCGGGGTGCGAGATGTGAGAGTTGTGAATCGAGGACGGCGCGATAGAAGTCGAGGCCGTCGGGACCGCCGTCGAGGGCGAGGCGCGGTTCGCGTCTGACCTGTTCGGACAGGGTGGGGACGACGTCGCTTCTGATATAGGGGGGATTAGAGACGATGGCGTCGAAGGAGGCGCCGCTTGGGAGAAAATCGCGGCGCATATCGGCGAGCGCGAATCGAGCGCGGTCGGCGACGCCGACGGAAGCGGCGTTGGAGCGCGCCATACTGAGGGCGCCTTCGGAGATATCGCAGAGCAGGGCGGTGCAGTCGGGGCGCTCACGGAGTATTGAAAGGGCGATGCATCCGGATCCGCAGCCGAGGTCAACGAATCTGCCGTTTGGGGGAAGGAGCGCGACGGCGCGGTCGACGACGTGTTCGGTATCGGGGCGGGGTATAAGGCAATCGCGATTGAGGGCGAAGGTCAGACCGTAAAAATACCACTCGCCGATGACGTAGGCGAGGGGTTCGCCGGACTCGACGCGCGCGGCGGCGGAATCGAGCTCGGCGCCGGAGAAATGTTCCCGGAGGAATCCGAGTTCGCGGTCAGTCATTGGCCGGAGAATCGGGCTCGGAGGGGGCGGAGGGCTGTTCCGCTGTTTCTGCGGAGGCTGCGGGATCGGCGTCCGCCTGTTTTTTAGCCTCGTATTCGGCGTCTCTGCGGGCGGTCTCCTCGGCGGCTTCGGGGAAGTCGTTGGGGAGTGCGTTTTTGAGCGCGATGATAGCGATCTCGAGCTGATCGGGATCGGGTTCGCGGGTGGTGATATGCTGGATCCACTTGCCTGGGGCGGCGAGCGCGCGGGTAAGCGGATTGTCGTGCTTGCCGGTCAGCATGATGAACTCGAATCCGACGCCGACGACGACGGGGACGAGCGGGAGCTTGACGAGCATACGGAGCCAGACGTTATCCCACGGGACAAACGGCAGCGAGAAGATCAGGATGCTGATGATCAGAACGATGAACATAAAGCTGGTGCCGCAGCGGGGGTGGAAGCGTTTGAACTTGGCGGCGTTTTCCGGAGTCAGCTCTACGCCCGCCTCATAGCAGAAAATGGACTTGTGCTCCGCGCCGTGATATTCGAAGGTGCGGCGGATATCCTTCATGAGCGAGACCAGCTTGAGATAGGTCACGAAGATGGCGATCTTCAGAACGCCCTCAATAAGATTCTTGGTCCAGCCGAGCTTATCGCCCGCGGCGTTGTTGATCAGTTTGGTGATGACGCTGGGGAGCAGCACGAACATGCCGACGGCGAGCGCGACGCCGAGAACGCCGGCGACGACCATGACGAAGTCCATGAGACTTTTGCCGAAGTGTTTGTCAAGCCACTTTTCGAATTTGGAGGGTTCGGCGTTCGGATCCTCGCCGAAAGCCTCGGCGGAGATATTGAGCACCTTGAAGCTGAGGATGAAGGATTCCACCATGCCGACAACGCCGCGGATGATGGGAATATTAAGGATCTTGTGCTTTTTGCGGACCGACTGCCACTTTTCGGTGGTGACGGAAATGCTGCCGTCCTGGCGGCGGACGGCGACGGAGTACTGTTCCGGACCGCGCATCATGACGCCTTCGAGAACGGCCTCGCCGCCGACCTGTCCGATACGGCAGGCGAACGGAGAAGTATCTTTCTTTTTCTTGCTCATCGGGAAAACCTTTCAAATTATATATAACAATAATTAACTGAAAAAAGATGAAAAATCAATACTATTATATCACATTCGCGGGATTTTTCAAGTCTCGGTGAAAAATAAAACAAAAACGCCGCACAGAGGTGCGGCGTCAATAGCTTTGGACATCAGTCGGCGAGCTTTTTGATCTGGCTCATGCAGTCGCGGCAGATGAGTTTGCCGCCGAAGAGGGTGACATTGTCGGCGTTGCCGCAGAAGATGCAGGAGGGCTGATATTTTTTGAGGATGATCTTGTCGTTATCGGTGAAAATCTCGATAGGATCGCGGCTTTCAATGCCCATGGTACTTCTTATCTCAATGGGGAGAACAATTCTTCCCAATTCGTCGATTTTTCTGACAATGCCGGTTGATTTCATTTGATCGTGTCCTTTCTTGCGCGTCCGCGCCGCTCAATAGAATTATTTAAAAGTCATGCGGGGAACGAAGATGTCCGCCCGCATTAAATCTTTAACAAATAATATTATACCATTTGAAAACAACTTGTCAAGCACACTTCCGACATTTTTTCGCGGAAAAACGTTTTTTTCGATCGTATTTTGAAAAATCCGACCGAAAAAAACGGAGAGCGGAGTCGAAAAAAGTTGAAAGGCGGCGGTTTTCGCCTCGATGATGGCAAAACCCGGACGCCGGTGAAAAAAACGAGAAAAATTGTTAACAAATTGTAAATTTATGCATTTGGGTATTGCTTAAAAAAAGAATGTATAGTAGAATGTGCAAGATTGGTGTGCGATGATGCGGAAGGTGGCTTGCAGACCGCCCGTGAAACGGCCTCGCAAGGGAATTTCCGCGGAGTATGTCCGATATGATAATCGGGCGCAAAGGAATTACGGCATCGCGGTCCGCCATCTCACGCGGCGGGCTGAAAACCGGGATTCTTGCGGCAAAAAAGTTCGTAAGAAATTCCGTTTTAATTTCCGGGCAAAAAGAAACGCCCGAGCGAGTGTATGATATTCCCGCTCTCCAAGCAAAAATATTACAAGGAGGCAAAACCAAGTGGCAGTTAAGGAGAAACTCAGGATCAGACTTCGCAGCTACGACCACACTCTCGTGGACGCGGCGGCAGCCAAGATCGTCGAGACTGCAAAGAGAAACGGCGCAGCCGTTTCGGGACCTATCTCGCTCGCCACGGAGAAAGAGATAGTCACCATCCTTCGTGCGGTCCACAAGTACAAGGACAGCCGTGAGCAGTTCGAGCTCAGGACGCACAAGAGACTCATCGACATACTGAAGCCCTCTAAGGCTTGCGCAGACGCGCTGATGGGTCTGGAACTTCCCGCCGGTGTCGAGATCGAAGTCAAGCTTTGATCGGCGCCATTGCCGCGACAGATATTAATGAAGTAATTTAGGTAAGTGCGCGAGAGCGCACACTGCCCGGAATACGGAAGAGATACGGAAGCGGCGGCGAAAGTTTTTATCACGTTGCATGACGGCGAAAAACGTACGATGCAACCAATAATGAAAACAAGGAGAAAGAAAATGAAAAAAGGCATTATTGCAAAGAAGATCGGAATGACTCAGATCTTCGATGAGATCGGGAACGTTATCCCGGTGACCGTAGTCGAGGCGGGTCCCTGCGTGGTCGTCGCCAAGAAGACGGTAGAGACCGACGGTTACGACGCGGTCAAGCTCGGCTTCAACGATATAGCCGAGAAGAAGCTGAACAAGGCCGATGCAGGCCAGTTCAAGAAAGCGGGAGTCGCTTTCAAGAAATATCTCAAGGAATTCCGTCTCGAGGATATCTCGGGCTACAACGTAGGCGATAACGTAACCGCCTCCACGTTTGCGGCGGGCGAGCGCGTAGACGTCACCGGCATCAGCAAGGGCCACGGCTACAGCGGCGTCGTCAAGAGATGGAACGCACACACGCTTCGCGCAACGCACGGTACCGGTCCTATCCACAGAGAAGTCGGTTCCATGGGCTCCACTTCAAGCCCTTCGCGCGTATATAAGAACAAGCACATGGCCGGACAGTACGGTAACGAACAGGTCACCGTTCAGAACCTGGACGTCGTACGCGTAGACGAAGAGAAGAACCTCATCGCCATCAAGGGAGCGATCCCGGGCGCAAAGGGAAGCATCGTCTTCATCCGCGATACTGTCAAGGCGTAAGCGGAAGGAGGAAACAGTAATGGCAAATCTTAAGGTTGTCAACATGGCCGGCAAGGAAGTCGGAAGCGTAGAGCTGCCCGACAGCGTTTTCGCAGCACCGGTGAACGAAGCAGTACTCCACGCCGCGGTAAAGACCTACCTTGCAAATCAGAGACAGGGAACGCAGTCGGCTCTCACCCGCACTGAGGTGTCGGGCGGCGGCAAGAAGCCCTGGCGTCAGAAGGGTACCGGCCGCGCAAGACAGGGCTCGACCCGCGCACCGCAGTGGACTCACGGCGGCGTGGTCTTCGCTCCGAAGCCGAGAAGCTACCGCGTATCCCTCAATAAAAAGGTAAAGAGGATCGCTCTGAAGAGCGCGCTTTCCGATAAGGTAGCGGCGGGCGGCATGATCGTCGTCGACGCCATCACCGCCGACGAATACAAGACCAAGGTCATGGCGGATATGCTGAACGCCGTAGGCGCCGGCAAGAAGTCGCTGGTCGTTCTCCCCGAAAAGGACGAGAAGGTGGTCGGAAGCCTCGCAAACATACCCGGCGTAAAGACGGCGTATGTGAACACAATCAACGTTTACGATATACTCAACGCGGACTCCTTCGTAGTAGCTAAGGAAGCCGCCGAGAAAATCGGGGAGGTGTACGCATGAAGTTCGCACAGGATATAATCATCAGACCTATCATCACTGAGGCAAGCATGGCTGAAACTCAGAACAAGAAGTACACCTTTGAAGTAGCGAAGACCGCGACCAAGCCCGAGATAGCCAAGGCTGTCGAGGACGCGTTCAAGGTCAAGGTCGCCGCGGTCAACACCATGCGCTACAACGGCAAGCCGAAGAGACTCGGCGCGCAGCCCGCGGGCCGCACCGCTTCCTGGAAAAAGGCGATAGTCACCCTGACCGCCGATTCCAAGACCATCGAGTTCTTCGACGGTATGATGTGATCGAGGAGGAGATAAAAGATGGCAGTAAAGAAATATAAGCCCACGACTCCCGGCAGAAGAAACATGGCGGTCCCGTCCTTCGACGAGCTGACTAAGTTCGAGCCGGAAAAGAGTCTGGTAAAGATCTTAAAGAAGCATGCCGGACGCAACAGCTACGGCAGGATCACCGTCCGTCATCAGGGCGGCGGCAACAAGAAGAAATACCGCATCGTGGATTTCAAGCGTCAGCAGAGCGGCGACAGCAAGGTCCTGGGTATCGAATACGATCCCAACCGCACCGCCTACATCGCGCTGCTTGAGAACGAGGCAGGCAAGAAGAGCTACGTCATCGCTCCGGCAAACGTCACCGAAGGCGACGTTCTGACCACCGGCGAGCATGCCGACATCAAGCCCGGCAACACTCTTCCGATCGCCAACATCCCCGACGGTACCTTCATCCACAACATAGAGCTCTACCCCGGCAAGGGCGGACAGCTTGTCCGCACCGCGGGCAGCGCCGCTCAGGTTCTCGGTAAAGAGAACGGCATGGCGCAGGTCCGTCTCCCCTCCGGAGAGGTCAGACTCATCCGACTTGACTGCAAGGCTACGATCGGCCAGATCGGCAACATCGAGCACAACACCGTCAAGATCGGTAAAGCCGGCAAGAAGCGTCACATGGGCATTCGTCCCACGGTCCGCGGCTCGGTCATGAACCCCGTCGACCACCCGCACGGCGGCGGCGAGGGCAAGTCCCCCATCGGCCGTCCGTCTCCCGTTACCCCCTGGGGTAAGCCGGCGCTCGGATACAAGACCCGCAATAAGAAAGCGCGCACCGACAAGTTCATTGTCAGACGCCGCAACGGTAAATAATAAGGAGGCAGCATAAATGAGCAGAAGTTCCAAGAAGGCACCCTTTGTGGAAGCAAAGCTTTTTGCACGCGTATGCGCCATGAATGATGCCAATGAAAAGAAGGTCATACAGACCTGGTCAAGAGCCTCCACTATATATCCCGAATTCGTCGGACACACCATTGCAGTCCACGACGGACGCAAGCACGTGCCGGTATACGTCACTGAGGATATGGTAGGCCACAAGCTCGGTGAATTCGCACCGACCAGAACGTTCAAGGGTCATTCGGGTTCGAAGACCTCCAACACCTGATCGAAGGGAGAAGCACAATGGAAAACAAAGAAGCAAAGGCAGTACTCAAGTACGCCCGCATATCTCCCCGCAAGGTGAAATTCGTGCTTGACCTTATCAGAGGCAAGGACACCAAGACCGCAATGGCGATCCTGGAGCACACCCGCCGCGGCGCATGTGAGTATCTCACCAAGCTGCTGAAGAGCGCGTGCGCAAACGCTGAAAACAACTTCAACATGGACGCAGACAACCTCTACGTAGCGGAGTGCTACGTCTGCCCCGGCCCGACTCTCAAGCGCATGCAGCCCAGAGCAAAGGGACGCGGAGACCGCATCCTGAAGAGGACCAGTCACATGACCATCGTTGTAAAGGAAAAGGAGGCATAACGGAATGGGACAGAAAGTTAATCCCCACGGCTTCCGTGTAGGCGTTATAAAAGATTGGGATTCCAGATGGTTTACCAAGGACGAGGAGTTCGGC
>Ga0079305_1003053_pt1 | contig 12261 bp, 9 predicted proteins | sample LMS_cellobiose_e_FD_79183 | JGI IMG/M metagenome (GOLD analysis project Ga0079305, IMG submission 79183) | Rumen-fistulated moose microbial communities from Alaska, USA - LMS_cellobiose_enrichment | ecosystem: Host-associated > Mammals > Digestive system > Stomach > Rumen fluid ... | reverse complement strand
TTTACCAGAAGATTCGGGAAACGGGAGGGCAGTACCACAGGTTCTTTTTCCTCCCCGTCGAAATTGTCCACAAAGTCCACGGTATCCTTGTCGATGTCCCGCAGCATCTGATGGGTCAGGGGGGTCATTCTCGCTTCGGTATAACGCATGGCCGCTGCACCGTCCCCGTCCACAGAGCCGAAGTTCCCGTGGCCGTCCACCAGGGGATAACGGATGTTGAAGGGCTGGGCCAGACGGACCATGGCGTCGTAAATGGAGGAGTCGCCGTGGGGGTGGTATTTACCCATGACTTCCCCGACGATACGGGCGGACTTTTTGTGGGGTTTATCCGGGGTCACGCCCATTTCGTTCATGCCGTATAAGATACGCCGGTGGACTGGTTTCAGCCCGTCCCGAACATCCGGGAGGGCACGGCCCACGATGACGCTCATCGCGTAATCGATGTACGAGTTTTTCATCTCGTCATGGATTTCGCTGTCGATCATTTTGTGGTCTTCCATAAAATTCATGGATTCACTCATCGGTTCTTTCTCCTATTCTCTCTAAATATCCAGTGTCGCATAGACCGCATGGTCTTCGATGAATTTTTTTCTCGGGGGAACCTTGTCGCCCATGAGGATGGTGAAGATCTCATCCGCCGCCGTGGCGTCTTCCAGTGTGATCCGCTTTAAGATCCGGTGCTCGAAGTCCATGGTGGTTTCCCAGAGCTGTTCCGCATCCATTTCACCCAGGCCCTTGTAGCGCTGGATCTCGATCTTGCTGTTTCCGCCGCCGATGCTGTTCATCAACTTTTCCTGCTCCGGTTCCGAATAGGTGTACCAGACGTCCTTGCCCTTTTTCGTCTTGAACAGAGGCGGGGTCGCCGCGTACACGTAGCCTCCTTCGATCAGCGGCGTCATGTACCGGTAGAAGAAGGTCAGGAGCAGCGTCCGGATATGGGCGCCGTCCACGTCCGCATCGGTCATAATGATGATCTTGTGGTAACGGAGCTTGTCGATATTGAAATCATCTCCGATCCCGCAGCCGAAGGCGGTGATCATGTTCTTGATTTCATCGGAATTCAGTGCCCGGTGCAGGGGTGCTTTTTCCACGTTGAGGATCTTGCCCCGCAGAGGAAGGATCGCCTGGCGCCTGCGGTCCCGGCCGTCCTTGGCGCTGCCGCCGGCGGAGTCCCCTTCCACAAGGAAAATCTCTGACAGTGCCGGATCTTTTTCCGAACAGTCCGCCAGTTTTCCCGGCAGGCTCAGGGAATCCAGGGCATTGGTTTTCCGGATCAGGTTTTTAGCCTTCCGGGCTGCTTCCCGGGCCTTGGCGGCGCTGATGCACTTTTCCATGATGACCTTGGCCTGTTTTGGATTCTGTTCCAGAAAAGCCGTCATCTGATCGTTGGTGGCTGCTTCCACAAAGCCCTTCATGTCGCTGTTCCCCAGTTTGGTCTTGGTCTGGCCTTCGAACTGGGGTTCTTCCAGCTTCACGGAGATGATGCAGGTCAGGCCTTCCCGCACGTCTTCGCCCTGAAGATTGTCGTCCTTTTCCTTCAGGAAGCCGTTCTTCCGGGCGTAATCGTTGATGGTACGGGTCAGGGCCGATTTGAAGCCCACCAGGTGCATGCCGCCTTCCGTGGTATTGATATTATTCGCGTAGGAATAGATGTTTTCGTTGTAACGGTCGGTATACTGCAGCGCTACTTCCATTTCGGATTTTTCCCGGACTACTTCAAAGTAGACCACATCCGGATGGATGGCGTTCTTGTCCTTGTTCTGATATTTAACGAATTCCCGGATGCCGCCTTCATACATGAATTCGTCGCTGCGCTCAAATCCCTTCCGCTCATCTTTCAGTTTGATGGTGATCCCCTTGTTCAGGAAAGCCATTTCACGCAGGCGGTGCTGGATGGTGGAATAGTCGTAAATCACTTCGTCAAAGATTTCCGGGTCCGGCTTGAACCAGGTTTTAGACCCGGTTTTCCGGGCTTTGCCCACAATCTCCAGTTCGGAGGTCACCTTGCCCCGGGAATAGGTCTGGCGGTACAGGTTGCCGTCCCGCTTGACTTCCACGACCATTTCCTCGGAAAGGGCGTTCACCACCGAAGCGCCGACGCCGTGAAGACCGCCGGAAACCTTGTATCCTCCGCCGCCGAACTTGCCGCCGGCATGAAGGACCGTGTGGATGACTTCCACCGCCGGGCGTTTCATTTTCGGATGTTCGTCCACGGGCATGCCCCGGCCGTCGTCTTCCACTTCAATGGAATTGTCTGCCTTGATTTTAACGGAAATATTTTTGCAGAAACCCGCAAGGGCTTCGTCGATGCTGTTGTCTACGATTTCATAGACCAGATGATGCAGGCCGCGCACACCGGTGGAGCCGATGTACATACCGGGCCGTTTCCGGACCGCTTCCAGACCCTCCAGGACCTGGATCTGCTCCGCATCATACTGATTGATTTTCTGTTTTTTGGATGCCAAATGTTCCACCTCGTCTTCTGTTTATCTCTTATTTTACTTACTCCGATTTCGGCATTTGCCTAACACTTTATTATACCGTTTTTCAGGGGATTTTTCAAGGTTTTCCGAGGACTTTATCTTCAGTTTGGATAAAAAAATCAAAACGAAAAAGAAAGCGCTGAAATCGAATTTTAAATCCTTTTTTCCCTTTTTGTATATTTTACCACAATCACAGAACAGGGTCAACATTTTATTCTATAATTTCTAATTAATTACAATAATGGTCTCTTTTTTTCATCCAATCGCAGCCATTAAAAAAGCCCGGGAACGGCATTCCGTTCCGGGCAGGAAGGTTTCTATTATTCGTGATAGGGAAGGATCTTTCCGTCACTGATTTCAAAGATTTTTTTATCCGGAAAATGTTCCAGGATTTCCCGGCTGACCGAGGCGGCGGTGAGGAAAATCTGAGTCCCGGTAAGAGCTTCGATCAGATATCTCTGGCGGCTTTTATCCAGTTCCGACAGTGCATCGTCCAGAATCAGTACCGGTTTTTCCCCGCTCTCCTCTTCCATCAGCTGAATCTCCGCCAGCTTGATGGCGATGGCCGCGGTTCGCTGCTGGCCCTGGGAACCGTAACGCCGTACGTCAATGCCGTTGATGGTCACCTTCAAATCATCCCGGTGAGGTCCGCAGGAAGTGATGCCCCTAAGCAAATCTGTGTCCCTGGCTGCCTCCATCTTTTCCTGAAAACTTTTCTCGATCGTTTCCGGATCTTCATCAAAGGGAACATTGGCGTCGTAGCCGATGGACAGTTCTTCCTTTCCTTCCGTGATTTCCCGATGGATCCGGCTGCTGATCTCATTCAGCCGGCGGATGAAGCTTTCCCTTCTCATAATTAGTTTCACACCGTACTTAATAAGCTCCGCATTCCATACGGACAGCAGGGAAGGATCGGTATTGCCTTCTTTCAGCAGGGTATTTCTCTGGAGAAGGATCTTGGTGTAGATCGCCAGGTCTTCATAATAGCCCGGGTAAAGCTTCGAGATTTCCCGGTTCAGGAAGCGCCGGCGCTTATCCGGTTCTTCCTTGAGGATCTTTAAATCATCCGGGGAAAATTCCACCACCAGTATATGCCCCGCCAGGTCCGCACGTTTTTTCCGTACGCCATTGATTTTGACGGTCTTTTTCTCATTTCGGTTCAGAATGATCTCCGTCCGCACGTTCCTCTCATTTTTGAAGACAGTCGTCCTCACCACGGAAGTTTCCTCCCCGAAGCGAATCATTTCCCGGTCTTTCTGCGTACGAAAAGAACGCCCCAGACACATAATGTACAGGGCCTCCGCCAGAGAAGTCTTCCCCTGACCATTTTCACCGATAAAAATATTGATGGCCGGATGGAAAGTTTCCTTGCAGTATTCATAATTACGGAAATTGCGGATTTCTATTTCTTTGAAGTACATTTTGATCTCGTAATCCGGGCTGCAAGGGCAGCCCTCATTTGTATTCATATAAATAAAAAAATTCGTTTATGGTGCAGTAGGAGAAACGTCGCAGGGACATTGCGAGCAGCCGGTCCTTAGCGATTGGCAAGCTCCGCAGGAGCGCAGACATAAGTGAGGTCCCAAGAGCCCAAGCCATTGGTGAAGGAGGATTGGTTAGACCGAACTTATGCAAAGCTGAGCTTAGTACCGCTGCGTCGCGAGCCATAGCGAGAGCGTGTCCCGAGATGTTTACTCCGGATGCACCGGACGAATTTTTCTTTAATCTATCAATTAACTGTAATTAAATCAACTGATCCTCACCGGCAGGATAAGAAATTCAAAGGAACTGCCTTCCTCCGGCTTCACCATACAGGGAGTAACATTGGTATTCAGCTCCAGCAGAATCTTCTCATCATCCACCGCTTTCAGCGCATCCAGCACATACTTGGAATTGAAACCGATTTCCAGACCATCCCCGTCAATCAGCACATCCATTTCCTCACGGATGTTTCCTTCTTCCGACCGGGAAGAGATAACCAGCTTGTCTTCCTTAAACAGCAGACGAATCAGATTGTTCTTGTTGGAAATGAGAGAAGCACGTTCAATCACGTCCACCATTTCATTTTTGTCCGCAATCACGGAATTGCTGTGGATCTTCGGAATGATTTCCTTATAGTTGATATAGCTGCCTTCCAGCAGGCGGGAAGTGATCTTGGTCGTCCCGATGCTGAAGACTGTCTTTTTGTTGTCGAAGATCATGAGGAAATCCTCTTCCTCTTCTTCATCCGTCAGAATCTTGTTGACTTCATTGAGGATCCGGGCGGAGATGACGATGGAAATCTCCTGGTCCGTTTCAATAACTTCCCGGACGATAGACATCCGGAAGCCGTCCAGGGCCACCATGGTGAGTACCCCTTCCTTTGTTTCAATAAGGATACCGGTAAGAATGCCCCTGGATTCATCCATGGAAGCCGCAAATGCGGTTCTTCTCACCATTTTCCTGAAGGTTTCCTTGTTGAAAACGATCCGCTCAATTTCCTCCACTTCGGAAATGTCCGGAAATTCTTCTGCCGGCAGCGAAACGATTTCGGAATTGTAAGAACGGCAGCGAATGGCTACGGCACCGTCTTCTTCCACGATCATGATGTCGTCATCCGGCAGTTTTTTGATCATATCCGTAAATAACCGGGAACTAACGACGATTTTGCCCGGTTCTTCCACTTTGCAGTCGATTTCCTTTTCAATGCTGATTTCGGAATCCGTGGCGGTCAGTTTCACTGTATGGTCGGAAGTGGTCTCTAAAAGAATACCTCTCAGGATTGGAATCGTTGTTCTGGTGGGTACTGCTTTGAATACCGTATTCAACGCTTTGTTCAGGGTTCTTTGGGAGCATGTGATCTTCATGGGATCCTCCTTTTTTATATATACTTTTTTAGTATTTTTATTATTAGAGGGGGTGGAATTGTGGATAGTTCCTCCGCCCCCTTGAAATATCAAAATCCGGTTTCCCGAAACCACGTGGAAAAGTGTGTGATTCGGATTTGTTTAATGTGGAAAATTACCGGAGCTGTTCTTCTATTTCCTTTATTATAGTGCTCAGCTGGTTGTTGACCTTCATCGAGGCCTCGATATCCCGGCAGGAGGTGATGACGGTGGAGTGGTCTTTGCCGCCAAAGAGTTCACCGATCCGCTGGTAGGGAATACCGAGCTTTTCCCGGCACAGATACATGGCGATCCGGCGGGAATAGACGATGTTGCTGCTGCGCTTGTTGGATTCCATGTCCTTGACTTCCACTTCCAGACGTTCCGCCACTGCTTCCTTGATTTTATCGGGTGTGACTCTCAGCCGGTTGTCCTGGATGATATCTTTCAGAACACGCTGGGCATATTCCCGGTTGATCGGTTCATTGGCCAGTTTGGAGTGGGAAATCAGCCGGGTCAGGGCTCCTTCCATGTCCCGGACATTGGATTCAATATGTTCGGCAATGTATTCAATGCCTTCCATCAGGCCGGGAGTGATGTCCAGGCCTTCGTTTTCCGCTTTTTTGTTAAGAATGGCGATCCGTGTTTCCAGTTCCGGCGGATTGATGTCCGCAGTCATGCTCCAGCCGAACCGGCTGGCCAGTCGGCTCTGGATATTCTGCAGTTCTCCGGGAGGTTTGTCGCTGGTGAGGATAATCTGCCGTTCGCCGTTGTGGAGTTCGTCGAAAGTATGGAAGAATTCTTCCTGCGAGGCATCCTTCCCCGCCAGGAATTGAATGTCGTCCACGATCAGCACATCCACGTGGCGGTATTTGTCCCGGAACTCCGTCATGGTCTTGTCCCGCATGGAGGAAATATAATCATTGACGAAGGTTTCCGCAGTGATATACATCACGTCCAGTTCGGGCATCCTTGTTATTATTTCGTTGGCGATGGCGCAGATCAGATGGGTCTTCCCGAGGCCGACTCCGCCGTAAATGAACAGCGGGTTGAAGGTGTCAAAAGGCCCGCGGGCTACCGCCAGGGCGCTTGCCGCCGCAAAATGATTGGATTTTCCCTGTACGAAATTCTTAAATGTATATTTCGGATTGATTGGATTTCCGGTAAACTTGGAGACGGCAGGAGACGCTTTGCGCGCCGGTTTTGCCGGTTTGATGTCTTCTGGAAGCACGAGCTTGAAGTCATAGTCCGGTCCGAGGACGTCCCGGATGCTGTCCCGGATCTGGTTGTTGTACCAGCGTCCTTCGATCCGTTCCTTGGTGATTTTATTCGGTGCTTTCAGGGTGACCAGTTTCTTCTTATCTTCTATTGAAACCGGTTCCAGGGGTTTGATGAAGGAATTAAAAGGTGCATCCTTCATTTCTTCTTTTATAAGCAGGATGATTCTATCCCAAGTTTCAAAAATTGCATCCATATATCTAATCTCTCTCTTCTCTTTTTTCCGCTGTTTAATAATAACATGTTCAGTTTTCCACATCAACAACAAAATTTTCCACAAAAGACCTTAAGAAATTTCATGGTGTCCCACCCTTTTCAACACATTGTGTTTTTAATTTTATAACATACCAACATCGTGAGATTTCTGTTCCGGCTGCCCCGCCAAAAAATTATTCATAAAATAAATTCGTCCTGCCCGGGGTAAAAAAGGATTGACAGGTATTTTAAGGGATTGTATAATCATAAGGCAGTGTTATTTTTGCTTGTACTTTTACAAAAAAGATACCGGATCGCTTTGGACAGGCGGCGTTTTTTTATCGTTTGAAATGCGGTAATCAGCTTGTTCGCGAATTGTAGGAGAAGGAGGTGGCACGACTTGAAAAGAACATATCAGCCCAAGAAAAGACAAAGAAAAGTAGAGCATGGTTTCAGAAAAAGAATGAGTACAAAAAACGGTAGAAACGTTTTAAAGAGAAGAAGACTCAGAGGAAGAAAAAGATTATCAGCATAAGGCCGCGCAAGTGGTCTTTTTGTTTAATCCCAGAAAGAGTGATCAGACATGTTGAGACCGGATGTCTTACGCAGCAAAAAAGATTTTACTGATATCTACAACAAAGGAAAGTCTCTCGGAGACAGATACGTGGTGGTTTTCCATCGGGAAAACCATTTGGATTACACCAGAACTGCTTTTCTTGCAAGCAAAAAAGTAGGCAAGAGTGTTCAGCGAAATAAAGCGCGAAGGCTCATGAAGGAGTCTTACCGGGAACTGAAGGACGAGGTAAAACCGGGACGTGACATCATCATCATCGCCCGAAATACCATCAACCAGGCGGAATACCGCCAGGTGAAAAAATCCCTCAGAAGTGCATTAACCAGAGGAAAACTGTTGAAGGAAACAAAAGAATGAAGTACATATTGATATTTTTGGTCCGGTGTTATCAATGGTTCATTTCTCCTCTTCTGCCAAAGACCTGCCGGTTTTACCCGACCTGTTCGGAGTATTTTATCCAGGCGGTCACCAAGTACGGAGCTTTAAAGGGAACATGGTTGGGAATTAAAAGGATTCTGAAGTGTCATCCATTTAACCCGGGCGGCTACGACCCGCTCAAATAGTACGAATGGAGGAAAAGTAGTAATGTATCAACTGTTAGCGGTATTCGCAAAACCCATCGCATTGCTTCTGAATCTGCTCTACAATATTGTCGATAAACTGGATCCGCCCAGTATCATTGGCAGTTACGGAATTGCCATTGTATTGCTGACACTGATCGTCAGAGGGATACTGTTCCCCCTGTATAGCGCTCAGATGAAGCAGTCGGCGAAGATGCAGGATCTTCAGCCGAAAATGCAGCAGCTGCAGAAGCAGTACGGACAGGACAAGGAAAAATACAATCAGAAGATCATGGAACTGTATCAGGTCGAAGGCGTGAACCCGGCCAAGGGCTGCCTGCCGTTGATCATCCAGATGCCGATCCTCTTCGGATTGTTCGCCGCATTGAGAAACCCGCTGATGTATATGAGCCAGGACATGATTCTGGCGGTACATGAGAAGTTTTTGTGGATACCGGACCTGAGCCAGCCGGACAAGTGGATCCTGCCGATCCTGGCCGGCATCACGACCTATTTCTCGTATAAGATCACCATGAGCGCCAATCCGTCCACATCGGGGAATTCCATGAAGGTGCTGCAGTACATCTTCCCCCTGATGATCGTGTGGTGGGGCCGTTCATTCCCGGCCGGTCTGACGATTTACTGGTTCGTCGGAACGCTGTTCATGTGCGTCCAGCAGCATTTTGTGCTGTCGAGATTGAAGAAACAGAGATTAAAGAAAGAAGAAGAAGAAAAATACCGGAAGGAACATCCGGAACTCTTCCCGGAAGTCGTAGAGGAAGAGAAGCCCGTGAAGCCTTCTGAAGTGAAGATCATCGAAGAAGAAGACGAAGAAGTTTTTGAAGAGAAAACGGAACTCGACGAAGTGGAAGACGAATATGCAGACTTCTATACCGAAGAAGAACTGCTTCAAATGAAGAAACAGCAAGAAGCAGCGCGGAAGAAGAGTAAGTATAAGAAAAAGAAATAACTGTGGAGGTAAACAGGTGGAATATTTAGAAAGATACGGTGATACCGTAGAAGCAGCAGTGAAACTGGCTGCAGCCGAACTGGGTCTGAGCGTAGATGACGTGGAAGTGGAAGTACTGGAAGAGGCCAAGAAAGGCTTCCTGGGACTGGGGTCCAAGCAGGCATTTGTAAGGGTTACCCCGAAGCAGAGCCCGGAAGGCATCGCACTGGCCTTTGTGGAGGACATCACCTCCAAGATGGGTCTGGAACTGAACATCAAATCCAGTGAGGAAGAAGGCATCATCTACATCGATATCGACGGTAAGGATTCCGGCACCGTGATCGGCAAAAGGGGACAGACACTGGATTCCCTGCAGTATCTGACAAACCTGGCGGTGAACAAGAATACCGACAAGTACGTCAAGGTCGTGATCAATGCGGAAAACTACCGTGAAAAGAGAGAAAGCACCCTGGAACAGCTGGCGATCCGGCTGGCCGGCAAGGTCTCCAAGACCAAGAGAGCGGTTCGTCTGGAACCCATGAACCCCTATGAAAGAAAGGTTATTCACACCACCCTGCAGGATGATGTGAGAGTCAATACCAGAAGCGAAGGCGACGAACCCTATCGGAGAGTCGTGATCGAAGTACGCAAGCTCCCCCGGGAAAAGGGACGCGGCGGAAAGTTCAACAAGGATTCCAAGTTCCGCAGGGAACAGAAGGCCGAAGCGCCGGCGGAAACCGCTCCGGAAACCGTGAATGAGGTTATGGAAAGCGACAATGAATAAAGAAGATACTATTGCAGCCATCGCCACTGCTCCGGGAGAAGGCGGGATCGGAATAGTACGAATCAGCGGAGAATTGGCGGAAACCATTCTCCGTTCTGTTTTTGTACCGATGAAAAACAGGGGCATGGAAAACGCTATATATAAAGTAGAAAACCGCAAGCTCAGCTACGGTATGGTCGTGGATCCGAAGACCGGCGCCGAGGTGGACGAGGTGCTGGCGGTGTTTATGAAAGGACCCGGTACCTATACGGCGGAAGACGTGGCTGAGATCCATTGCCACGGCAGCATGGTCTCCCTGCAGAAGACCCTGGAACTGGCGCTGGAAAACGGCGCCCGTCTGGCGGAACCCGGGGAATTCACCAAGCGGGCCTTTCTGAACGGACGGATCGACCTGTCCCAGGCAGAGGCCGTGATTGATGTGATCCGGGCGAAGACGGAAGACAGTTACAAGGCGGCTCTGGGGCAGCTCTCCGGACGGCTCTCGGAGCAGATCGGGAAGATCCGGGCACAGCTGGTGGACGCCCTGGTGGAGCTGACGGTGAACATCGACTACCCCGACGAGGACATCGAGGTCATGACCTATGAAAAACTGGAAAGCCAGATGGAAGCCGTGCGCGGGGAAATCGCGGAGCTGGCGGAGACGGGCTACACCGGCCGGATCCTGCGGGAAGGGCTGAATACCGTCATCGCAGGGAAACCCAACGTGGGGAAATCCTCCCTGATGAACCGGCTTCTGAGGGAAACCCGCTCCATCGTGACAGAGATTCCGGGCACCACCCGGGACACCATCCAGGAACAGCTGAACATCGGTGGGATCCTATTGAATATCACGGACACGGCGGGAATCCGGAAAACCGGGGACCTGGTGGAAAAGATCGGCGTGGAAAAGAGCCTGGAGAGCCTGAAACGGGCGGATCTGGTGCTGTTCCTGCTGGATCAGTCCCGTCCGCTGGACGACGAGGACAGGCTTATCGCCCGGGAACTGAAGGAGCGGGAGGACGTGATCCTCCTGGTCAACAAGACGGACGAAGCCCCCTGCTGGCAGGAGGAAGAAGCCCGGGAGCTGGTTCCGGCACCGGAGATCATCCGCACCTCCATGGTCAGCGGAGAAGGGCTGAAAGAGCTGGAGGAAAAGATCCGGGAGAAGGTCTACGGCGGCCGGACGAAGCCGGCGGAGAACGTCCTGGTGACCGGTGTCCGCCACCTGAACCTGCTGAAAAACGCCCTCAAATCCGCTGAGGACGCTTTAAATATGATTCATGAAAAAGAGCCCCTCGAGCTCATCGAAATCGACGTAAACGAGACCTGGCGGCTCCTTGGGGAAATCACCGGCGACGCCGTGCAGGAAGACATCATCAACGAAGTCTTCAGCCGGTTTTGTCTGGGGAAATAGGATTATAATATATAAAAAGAGCAGCGTATGCTGCTCTTTTTCTGTTCTTTACAATCCCATCATCCTCGCTATGATGGCGGCGGCTTCGCTGCGCCGGATGGGGCTGTTCGGGGCAAAGGTTCCGGCTTTGTCGTTGCCGGAGATGATGCCCGCCCGGTAGAGGGTGTAGATTTCCGAAGAATATTTATGCTTGCTGTTGATGTCCGGGATGGTGCCGTAGGGCACGTCCTTCACCGCCGGGAAGGAACCCGCCGGCATGGCCTTGTAGAAAATGTGAACGAATTCATCCCGGGGGATGTTGGCGTTGTAATCCTTGTACTTCCACGGAATTCCGTGCTTTTTCGCGTAATTCAGGTAAGGCTGGTACCAGGGATCCGTATGCCCCAGGTAGGAGTCGAAGTCTTCGCCGTTGTTCATAGCGTACATCCGGGTGGCCAGGGTGATGGCCTCGGCGTAGGTGATGTTGTCATAAGGCGCGAACTTCGTGCTGCTCTTTCCCTTGATCAGGCCCACGGAGGTGGCCGCGATCACCGGGTCGTGGAACCAGTCGCTTTCCTGTACATCGTCAAAACTGTAGATGACCGGGTAACCGCTTTCGGAACTGATTTCGTATTCCTCCATCAGTTTCTGGGCGATGTCCGGGCTCATGATGTAATTGCTCCTGGCGGAAAACCCGCCGTTGTAGATTTTGATGGTGAGCTTGGAGAATGCGGTGTAGGCGGCGTTCTGGGCCGTCGGTATGCCGTCTTCTCCGTTGTGGCAGATCATGGCTTCATAATCACCGTAACCCTTGACCGTCAGCGCTGCCGTGGCATAGTCCAGGGTCTTGTCCGACAGCACCAGGGGCGTGGTGGAATAGAAACTCCCGTCCTTGGTGAGATAGACGTAAGGGTTGCATTTCCGGACGTAATTCTCCAGGTATTCCTTGTCCTTGGGCATGGTGAAAGCCACCACGATGTGGATGGTCTTGTTGGTTTTATCGTATTTGTCCAGCGCTTCGCTGACCCGCTGGTTATACAGTTCCAGATACAGGTCGATCTGATCCGCGGACCACTGGTCCATGGAGGTGGTGTCCCACATCTGATTGCATTCCGACAGGGTTTGCTGTTCGATGGCTTTGATGTTGACCTGGGAACGGCTGTCCTCTTCCAGCCAGCTCCAGGAGGCGACGCCCCAGCCTT
>Ga0079305_1003050_pt1 | contig 12270 bp, 7 predicted proteins | sample LMS_cellobiose_e_FD_79183 | JGI IMG/M metagenome (GOLD analysis project Ga0079305, IMG submission 79183) | Rumen-fistulated moose microbial communities from Alaska, USA - LMS_cellobiose_enrichment | ecosystem: Host-associated > Mammals > Digestive system > Stomach > Rumen fluid ... | reverse complement strand
CCCGCTGGGATAAGGACCGCTCCGTGGGCGGGATGTCCCTGCGTCTGCGCCGCGCCGGGATCCCCGCCGAACCGGGGGAGATCCTCGCCCTGCGGCAGTTTCTGCTGCAGAACAATCTGCTGACGCCGGACCCGGAAAAGTTCCCCCTTCAGCTTGCCGAACGCCGGAAAAACCGTTCCAAGTACCTGTGGCTGAAGCTCGCCTCGATGTACCTTTATTTCAAGCTGCCGCCGCTTCATCCCCAGCCTGTCATCGACCGGATCAAACCCTATGTCGGCTTCGTCGGGTCGAAAGGATTCGTTCTGACCCTTCTCATTCCGGCCGTCGCGGGATTTCTGCTGGCTTTCCGCGACTTTTCGCTCATCCGGGCCAATATCGAGGCCTCCTTTTCGTGGGCGGGACTGGTCAAGTATTTCTTCGCGATCGTTCTGCTCAAATTCGTCCACGAGGCCGGACACATGGCCGCCAATATGCACTTCAACTGCCGGGTGCGGGCCGTCGGGATCAGCGTGATCTTTCTCTATCCGCGGTTTTTCAGCGACACCACCGACAGCTGGCGTCTGCCTCCCCGCCAAAGACTGCTCATCGACGCGGGCGGGCTGCTGAGCGAGATCATCTGCGGCGGACTGGCCGCGCTGGCCTGGTGCTATCTGCCGCCCGGCCATCTGCAGTCCACCATGTTCTTCATCTTCGCCGTCTCCACCGCAAGCACCCTTCTCGTCAACGGCAATCCCCTCATCCGCTTCGACGGCTACTACATCCTCTGCGACCTCCTCGGCGTGGAGAACCTCATGCAGCGCTCGACCGACTACATCAAACAGCTCGGCCGCCATTATCTCTTCGGCGCGGGGCCCGCGCCCGGCGAGGACCGGCCCCTTCTGCTGTTTTCCTTCGGCGTGGCGGCGTTCATCTACCGCTTTCTGCTTTATACTTCCATCATCCTCGTCATCTACAACAGCATGATCAAGGCCGTCGCCGTCGTGCTGCTGGTGCTGGAGGTGCTGACCATCTTCGTCATGCCGCTTTACAACGAAGTGCGGATCGTCCGCGCCCTGTCGAAACGGGCCGGCCGCCGGGCGAATTTTGCGTTCGTGTTCGTCCTCGCGTTCGCCGCGGCGCTGGTGCTTTTCATGCCGCTGTCATGGCGCACCCGCCTGCCGGGCGAAAGCCGCCGGGACTCGCAGCTTCTCGTGACCGTGCCCGAAACGGGATTCGCCTCCTCCCTGCCGCCGGAGCGGCCCGTGACCGTGACGCCGGACTCCCCCGTCGTCGCGCTTTCTTCGCCCCGTCTCGACTTCGAGATCGACCGCCGCCGGGCGGCCCTGCGGGAAGATGAGATACTTCTTGCCCAGCAGCAGACTTCCGGCGCCACCGCGGGCGACAGTCTGCTGACGCTCCGCCGCATCGGAAGCGAAAAAGCCCGCATTTCCGAACTGGAAAAGCGCCGGACCAGACTGCGCATATCTTCCGCGCGGAAGGGTGATTTCGTGCCCGTCTACTCCCGCCTTTCGCAGGGAGCCGTTCTGCCCGCGGGGACGCTCCTCGGCATGGTCAACTCCGGCGATACCGTGGTCGACGCCTACGCAAGAGACGATCAGCTCCGCCGCCTCAAGGTCGGCATGAAGGTCATCATCCGGCTCCGCGACAGTTCCGCCGATGCCGCGGGCGTCATCACCCGGATCGATCCCGTTCCCGTGACCTTCACCTTTTTTTCTCCGGTCACCGCTCCCGGAGGCGGGATAAAACTTCGGCCCGTCCCCGGACGGCCGGGGGAGTTTTCTCCCGAACACCCCATGTTCCGCATCCGCATCGTGCCGGATACGCCCCTTGCCTTCCAGCCGGGCAGGAGCCTCCGCGTTCTGGTCGAAAACCGGGAGCGTCTCTTCGACCAGTGCGTCTCGGCCGCTTTGTACTTCTTCCGCCGGGAATTCTGATGGAAATTTTTCCGGCTGATGCTATATTATCGCAAGAAATCCATGGAGGGCATTTTTATGAAACGTGAACGCATCGCAGAAGTCAGCCGCAAAACGGCCGAAACCGAGATCTCCGTCAAAATAAATCTCGACGGCTCCGGCAAAAGCTCCGTCAACACAGGGATCCCCTTCATGGATCATATGCTCACCCTCTTTGCCCGCCACGGCTTCTTCGATCTGGACGTCTCCGCCCGCGGCGACATCGAGGTCGACTGCCACCACACCCTCGAAGATCTGGGCATCGTCCTCGGCGACGCCGTCTCAAAAGCCCTCGGCGACAAGGCCGGGATCCGCCGCTACGGCAACATGATCCTGCCCATGGACGAGACCCTCGTCCTCGTAGCCCTCGACCTTTCGGGCCGCCCCGGACTCTACTACGACGTCACTCCCGTCTCGGAACTCGTCGCAGGCTTCGACGCCCGGCTCTTCCACGAGTTTTTTCAGGCCCTCTGCTCCCGCTGCGGCATGAATCTCCATATCCGCCAGCTGGCCTCCGGTGAAAACCACCACCTCTTCGAAGCCGCCTTCAAGGGCCTCGCCAAAGCCCTCGACATTGCCGTAAGTTACGACCCCCGCATCTCGGGCCCCCTCTCAACCAAAGGCAAATTCGACTGACCTTTCTGAAAACGCGCTGTTCCCGATAAGGGCCGGCGGTTCCGGGGGAAGGGAACAGAGCGTTAATAAAAGAATGCCAGCTGGTACTCGTCCACGCCGGGGAAGAAGTGGTCTTTCAAAATCCCCTCCCGATGAAAGCCGTGCTTCAGATAGAAGGCGTAGGCGCCGGGGTTGATTGAGGAGACACAGGTGCAGACCTTGCGGGCGTTGTGGTCCCGCCAGAACCTGTCCGCGGCCCGAAACAGTTGCGAGCCGATCCCGGCGTGGGCGTAGCGCGGAAGCACGCCGATGCGCACGAGATACCCGAGACGCCGCACAAGACTGATGCTGACGGTCACGAATCCCTGCACCTCGCCGTTTTCATCCTCGGCCACGAAGGTCTCCGTGACGGCTTCGGGCGTCGAGGACCGGACATTTTCCAGCCAGTACTCCGCCGGACGGGGCTCTTTGAGCTCCATGCGATCCTTGAGATAGCTTTTGAAGCTCTCGAACTGGATGACGGACACCGCTGCGGCATCCGCCTCCCGGAAGGGTCTGACGTGAATGCTCATGAATGTTTTCTCTGCTGCTCTCCGGTTAAAACTGGCGGACGATCCCTTACTATAGCATCTTTCAACGGCATTTCAAGTTCGTCCCCCCCGATCCCGTTCCCCGCCGGAGAGGCTCCGGCAGAACGCCCGCCTCCGGCGCGGCACGGAAGAGCCCAAATGATTTCAGGGCCGTCTTTCGGTTTTTACAGCTGAAATTTCCGGTGGACATTGTCCACAGTGGTGTTCCACAAATCGGCACCGTTGGAAGAGCCGTTGTAGTAGAAGAAATTGCGTGCTTCGACGTGTCCGTCGAGATGGAGCTGGTTCATGCGGTCCTTGTGCGCACCGTATCTGCCCACACAGGCCCGGTTGCTGCTGTGCAGATATTCGACGGCACTGGCCCCGCTGGCGAACTGGCTTTCATTTCCGGGGAAACGGAAATAGGACCAGCCGTCTCCGGCGGAAACGACTTTGCTGATGTTGGGAAGCCCCGGTTTGACTTTGCGCAGCCATTTCAGCGACGCGAAAGGCACTCCGGTGACTCCCAGCCCGACATTGTAGCCATAGGAGACAGTGATCGGGATCGAGGAATAACGTTCTTTTCTCATGCCGTCACTGGGGCACCAGAAGTTGTTGCAGGCCCGTCCGGCGGCCGCCAAGCTGGCCCGGCTCGCGGCGTTTCTGACGTAAGTGACGAACATATATTCATACCACTGGAGATATTCGCCGTTGTTCCAGACCGGTTGCAGCCGTGCCGCCATCAATTCGCCGTTGTTGTCATCGGTGTAAAGCTGCCACCAGTTGCCCAGGGTTTTCAGATTCGCGACGCAGTTGGCGGTGCGGCCCGCTTCACGTGCCTGCTGCAATGCGGGCATCAGCATTGCAGCCAAAATGGCGATGATCGCGATGACCACCAAGAGCTCTATGAGGGTGAAGGCGGCGAAATTGTACCTGAAATCTTTTCTTTTCATCATGAAAAATTCCTCCTTTTTTTAATCTCCGTAGGGGTCGTCAACTGCGATTTTATGGGCATTGGCTTTCAAATATGCCGTTGCGGCGGAGGCACAGGCATGTGCCTTCGCGATGAGTTTTTCGGCGGCGGAGCGGTCTTTGAGTTTTCCCGTCACGATCAGCTGTTCGATCTGCCAGTATTCTATCCAGCAGTCGGCGACGTCGTCAACCAGTTTCTGCATCTCGGGATCGGCGGTGTTCCTGTATTGCTCATACCGTTTTGTCGCTTTGCGTATTTCGGGAGGAACGACCAGATCGAAGTGGGTCAGGAACATGAAACAGGCATCGGAGAGCGCATGACGCGCCTTGTCCCAGCGGGCATCGAACCGGCCGAATGCAGTCGACTCGACCGTTTTTTTCAGGACTTCTTCTGCTTCTCTGCTGAATCCCAGCGCTTCGAGTCCCTTGCCGCGGTTGACGGCCTGAACGGATTTTTTTTCGATCGCGGCGGCGACGGCGATATCGACGCCGTTGCCTGCAGCCCGATCCGCTGCGATCTGCCATGAGACATTCAGACGTTTTGCGCGTTCCAGAGCGACCGTGTTGACGGATTTTTCAACGGCGGCATCTTTACCGATAACGAAATATTCGGCACTGCCGGGGGCAAGATCCATGGTGTAGGTTCGACTTGCCGGTGCCATTTTTGTCAACGACCAGACGCTCGTTCCGGCGGGATTGTCGAAGACGACTTCCTGCCGGATGCTTTTTTCGAGAGAGTGATTGACCGCAACGGCAAAGAGGGTCCCGTCCTTCCTTGCAAGCGTGAAGAATTTGACCTGCGGACCGGCGTAGAAGCCGTTTTTACTGCGGTAGTCTGGCGTCTTGATATTTTCGAGATACGCCGGATTTTTGCCGGGGAAAGTCCCTGTGAACTGAGTCCCGATGGCGGTAAATTCGCGGGCACAGCGTCCGATCTCGAACCACAGGGGCGTGTATTCTCCGGCATTTCCCCTCGCTGCGTAGTGGTAGCCGTATTTGTAGCGCCAAGGCAATCCGCGATTGTTGACTTCGTGGATCTCGAATCCCTTCGCGCCGTTGGCGGCGGAAAGATGACCCATCAGCCGGAACTCCTCGACGGTCGGGAAACCGTAGACCTCCTTGAAGTAGCCGAAAGACTGCAGGATCACATGGACCGGGACATCTTTTGCGAGCTTGACGGTTTCAGCGGTGACCCTTCCGATGTTCCAGGGATTGCGTCCCGAGGCATTCTTTCTGCTGATGGGATACCAGTCGCCGCAGAAGATCGGTACATAGGGGATATAGACGCGTGCATGGATATTCAAATAAGGATAAAACGGCACATCTGAGGCAATCTTTTTCGCAAGGGTCTCATGCGCTTCGAGCATGCAGGGGATGTTCTGGGCCGTTGTTTCGTCGGCAGTCAGGACAGCCTTGACGACTTTGTCATACTTTTTTATCAGATCGACAGTGTCCTTGTGCCAGAAAAGGTTCATGCGCCCGGCCAGAACGGAACGGAATTTATCCACATCCACATCAGCCCTGTTGAACAGCAAGGTGTTGGGGAAGAGGGAGATATCGTATTTGAGACAGAGTTCGCCGAGCAGATTGCGTCCGTCGGGCAGTTTGGCGGCGGGAAGAACGCTTTTCTGGAGCGTGCGGGACTGCATACTGGCATTGATGCCGATCGCGGCGCATTCGCGCAGATTGGTTTCAAGATTGCGGAGAAAACGGTTGGCGTATCCATCCACGCCGTTGGATTCTTTCCAAGTCAGCGCAACGTCGCCGTTGACGATGACGGGAAAAAAGTTGTCAAAACGGGATATGCTCGAGGTTTTTGCCGGCGGCGGAAGTTTGATCCCCTTGATGAACATGGCTTTGTAGCTTGCAGTATATTTGTCGCTCTGTCCGCTGCAGGTGACCGTGAATTCTTTTCCCGGAAATTCCGCCTTGCCGCCCGGAAGAAGTTCGACGGCTTTGCTTTCGCCGTTGATATCGATTTTTGCATTGATTTTTTTCAGGGGGGAAACGATCAGTTTCCGGGGAGCTTTCAGAGAATCCACGCCAAGGACAAGATCGCCGTTGACGGCGAAAACGGGAGCGCTGGTGCCGGAAACGCCGAGGAAATAGGTGATGGTATACTTTTTCTTCGGCGCAAGTTTGATGTCGGTGTACGTCAGCTCCATGGTGTCGATGCCGGTCCCCACCCAGCAGTAACCGCCCTTTGCCTGTGCGGGATCGAACCCCAGAATGAAAGCGGCGTCCGGTGTGCTTCTGGCGAGGAATCCCCGCTGAAGATTGTTGGAGTGGACCGCGTTGGTCGTTTTGATGTTTTCGGCGTTTTTCTCAAAGACCTGAAGCCAGTCCTTGGTCGGAGAGGTGAGGAATCCGTCGCAGGGAAGCAGACAGTTCTGGATACGGCAGCTGGTGTCGATCGTTTTTCTGCCGGTATTGAGCAGTTCGAGCGTCACCTTTATCTTTGCGGAATCCGGTTCCAGCGCAAAGGTCTTTTTTACCCGCAACCCGTCATGGTCGCCGCCGCTTTCAGTGCGGGTGACGACGATTTCCCGCATGGGAACGGGGGAGGACAACTCGTATTTCTTCTTGGAGAAGAGGCCGGGATTGCGTTTCCCGGGAATGATCTCCAAAGCCATGCCGCCCTCTTTGACCAGAGTGCGAGGCATGGTGAACTGACGGGTCTTGCCGTCCGCAGTCAGTTCGAGACTTTTGATGCATCCGCCGAAAAGCGGATCGATCTCGGCACGCAGATACCTGTTTTTCAGGACCGCGGAGGCGCCCGAAATCAATTTGACATCGTCGATGAATATCTCCGCATCGGGAAATTTGTTGCCCAGCGTTTCGATGCCGACGCTCATTTTGACCGCATCGGAGGGAACTTGAAACTTGTATTTGCGTTCGATCCACTTATCCTTTTCGTTTTCGCGGATGACCCAACCGGGCATCAGATATTTTTTGATATCGGTTTTTCCCGCGGCATCGAAGAAGCGGATGCGGAAATAAACTCTCGTGTTGGCCGTCCCCTTGACAAACATGGACAACTCCAGAGAACTGTCCGGCGTACAGGCGACGGTCTGGTAGGTGCCTCCGAAACTGTTGGGGACGATGGCCTTGATCCGCATGGAGTATTTGCCGCTGTGCGCCTGTTCACTCAATGAGGCCTCGAGTTTCGTCGAGCCGGACTGAAGGAGCGTTTCCCAGTTTTCGGCAAGTTTCAGGCGGAAAGAACGACCATTGGGCTTGGGCAGAGCTTTTTCGAACCCCCCGTTAAGCAGTTCCGCAGCGCCGATTTGGCAGCCGGTCAGCACCGCAAACAAAAGCGGAAATATCTTTTTGACCATTTTTCAACCTCCGATTCTCGACCTTTGCGCTTGTGTAATTTTTTCCGGATTTGCAAACCGATTTGGCGCGACTATATTATAATGTAGTCAATTTCTCCCGTAAAAAAATGGAGCAGTTGGTTGAAAAAATGTCAAATCCTGTCGAAAAAACCAAAGGCTGGCGGAATTTGTATTCCGCGGACAGCCTGCTGACGGAAGTCGTTTTGCTCAACGCGGGGTTCATTCCGGATCTCTCATCATGGAACGCGCTTAACTGCATGCAGAATTTCTGGGTGATGTGGTACTGCTTTCAGCCGGGGTGTTCGTGCATATCGGGGGATTACTGCTGCGAATTGACGCCGGAGAAGATCGTCCTCATTCCGCCGAACACTGTCTACACGGGGCGGCTCCACCGGCCGACGCCCCATTTTTACGCATGGTTCGAAACAAAAGCGCCCTTCGATTCGCCAGGGCGGAAGATCCTGGAGATTCCCGCCGGCCCCTTTCTGGGGCAGCTGCACCGGGCCATCGTCTCGGACAAGCGGAAAAAGGTCTGCCTCATCAACCTGATTTCCAGCGTTCTCCTGAGCATTCCGGAGACATTCTTTCAAAAGCGTTTCGCGGTCCGGTTGAAGGTCATCGAGCAGGCTTTGAGCTTTATCGCGGAGCAGCGGGGAAACGTCTCCAACGGTCGGATCGCCGAAGAACTGCACCTGTCGCCCACGTGGTTCTCCCATCTTTTCAAGGAGGTGGTCGGCGTCTCTCCCCGGCAGTACTGCCTTCAGACGAGGTTGTCCAATTCGGAGCAGCTTCTTCTTCTGGGCTGGCCAATGGGAACCGTGGCCGAGGCCTGCGGTTTCTCCGACCGCTATCACTTCTCCAAGGCGTTTAAGAAGTACTGCGGGATTTCTCCCGCCAAGTGGCAGAAGCAGTTTTCGAATCGTTCCGCCCCCCCGAAGCGTGAAAATCCATCTTGACCGCGGGAATGCCTCTCCGCACGTCGCCCGCCGTTTGCAAAGGTCGGCGAAGAGGGGTATATTATTCTCAGGTCGTGCCCAATCGAAGCTCATTGAGGGAGAAACACATGGCATTTGCGGCAATATTTTTTGCCGTCGTCGCGGCGGGGTGCGTTTTCTTCGGATCTCGGCCGGGGAGGGAGGAAGGCGGAAAACGTCTTCTTCTGTGGTCTGCGGGAGCCCTCGTCTGGTCGGCGGCGGCCGGGATCGCGCTCTTCTACATGAAGGGGACTCTCCGGGAGATCCTTTTTTATGTATCTCCGGATATGAGGTTTCTGCCCCTTTCGACGAGAACGGAAATTCTCGACGCCCTGGGCCGTCACCTCGGGATCATGCTTTTTCTGGCGGCGGCCGCCGTTTTCATGCTCAGTTTCAACGTCTTCAGAAACGAGAAGAGACGGTATTGGCCCCTGCTGTGGATCGCGGGGGAACTCCTGCTTTTTTACGGTCTTTTCCCGATGCTTTTCTGCGGATTTTCGGCATGGATGAATCTCTTCGAATTTCGGGAGGTAGAGTTTTACGAAGCGCGGGAGTCGTATCTCCCCTCCTTTTACGCGGTCTTTCTGACGTACGCGGCGGCCGCTTTCGTCTGGGGATGGGTGACGCTGCAGAGCGCCCGGTCCTCCCGGAAGAGCATCCTGATTTTTTCCGGACTTTTCGCCGCCTTTTCCTGTCTGCTCTGGCTTTCGGCGTACGCGGCGGGGGTGTGGGCGGAAAAGGCCGTGGACGACAAAGCCGCGCAAATGGGGATCGTCCCGCTCCGCGTGAAGTCGGGGTATCCCCGCGAACCGGGGGACCCCGCGGACTGGAATTTTTTCCGGAAACACCCGAAGTACCAGCCGCCTTTTTCCGGTCGTTACAGCTGGGGCATCGACAGGATCCCCGAGGACGTGCGGGCGGAAACGCTCCGGCTCTTCGACTCGCCGGAGATGCGCAAACGGCTGGAAGCTCTGGAAAGAGTCGTTTCATTCGGCCTTTCCCGGAAACGCGAGGTGTATCTTTCCGTGCTGCAGAGCTATCGCGGGCTGATCCGGGAGATCGCCGGGAGAGCGGTCCTCTTTGCCGTCACGGGGCAAAAGGAAAAGATCATGCCCGAATTGATGAAAGCCGTGGAGCTGGAAAAACGGATGGCACCGGATACGCCGTTTCTGATCGCCGAACTTGTCCGGGGTGCGGGAAGGTTCATGTACATGACAACCTTCCTGCAGTTCGCTCCCGATGACGAGTCGGCTCTTCCGTACTGCAGAAAAATGCTGGCGTGGAGCAAGAGCTGGCAAGTCCGTCTGCCGTGCGAGGCGGGAATGGCTCTTCCGCACCCCGAACAGCCGACGAACGCGATGAGTTTTCTCTATCGGCCGTGCCTTTTGACGGCCCGGTACCGCCTCTTTTTCACGGCCATCGGAAGGATCCCGGCCCTCGCAAAACTTGAACGGCAGGAGGTCTTCGCAGGGAAGGGGGTTTTCGTCACCAACGCCCGGAAACAGCGATGGGTCATCGTTCTGGGGCGTACGGCCGCCGCATTGAAGCTCTACCGGGCGAGGCACGGCCGCTACCCGGCCCGTCTCGCCGATCTCGTGCCCGGTTATCTGGAGAAGGAATACCTCTCCCCGGAAACGGGGAAGAAGCTCGCCTACACGCTGAAGGACGGCCACTTTACTCTCGACGGCGGGAGCCCACACTACACGCTCCAAAGCCGGTCCCCCGTCCCCGTGCCGTGAGCGCTTGCAAAAAAACGCCCGTCCGTGTATAGTAAGGAAAAGGCTCCGTTCCCCGCCGGAGAGGGCCGCGCCGGTGATCCCGTTTCCCGCGCTTGACTTTCCGGCGAAAGGGGTTACATTATTTCCGGGGTCGCCTTCGGTCGAAGTTCATTGAGGGAGAAACACTATGGCATTGCCGGCAGTATTTTTTGCGGTCGTCGCGGCGGGGTGCGTTTTCTTCGGAGCCGGGGCGGGAAGGACGAAAGACCGGAAACGTCTTCTTCTGTGGTCTGCGGGAGCCGTCGTCTGGTCGGCGGCGGCCGGGATCGCGCTCTTCTGCATGAAGGAGACTCTCCGGGAGATCGTTTTTTATGCGTATCCCCAAATGAGGCCTTTGTCTGTGCTCCTGACGGCACCGAAATTTTCGGAAGTTCTCGACAAACTGGGTCTTCACCTCGGGATCATGCTTTTTCTCGCGGCGGCCGCCGTTTTTCTGCTCGGTTTCAACGCGTTCCGAAATGAGAAAAACCGGTATTGGCCCCTTCTGTGGACCGCGGGGGAACTTCTGCTTTTTGGCATCCTTTTCCCCGTGCTTTTCTGCGGATTTTCGGCGTGGATGAATCTTTTCGGATTTCAGGAGCAGGAAATATTCAATCAGGCTTCGACGCACCTCCCTTCCGATTACGCGGTCTTTCTTACCTATGCGGCGGTCTCTGCCGTCTGGGGCGGGATCACGCTGAAGCGCCCCCGGCACGCCCGGAAGAGCATCCCGATCTTTTCCGGAGTTGTCGGCGCCCTTTCCTGTCTCCTCTGGCTTTCGGCGTTCGCGGCGGGCGCGTGGGCGGAAAAGGCCGTGGACGACAAAGCCGCGCAGCTGGGGATCTCCCCGCTCCGCGTGACGGCGGGCGATCCCCCCGGATCGGGGGACCGGGAGAAGACGGAGGAATGGAAGTTTTTCGAAGAACACCCGAAGTACCAGCCGCCTTTTTCCGGACGTTACAACTGGAGCGCCGACGCGGGCGCCGACAGGATCCCCGACGACGTGCGGGCGGAAACGCTGCGGTTCTTCGACTCGCCGGAAATGCATGAACACCTGACTGTCCTGAAAAGAGCCGTTTCCCGCGGCCTTTCCGGGAAGCATGAGGTGTATGTCGATGGGATGCTCTGCTACCGGGCGCTGATGCGGGAGATCGCCGAACGGGCGGTGCTCTTTGCCGTCACGGGGCAGAAGGAAAAGATCATGCCCGAACTGATGAAAGGCGTGGCGCTGGAAAACCTGATGGCGCCGGATACGCCGTTCCTGATCTGCGAACATGTCCGGGCCGCGGCGCGGCTCATATTGATGACCGCCTACCTGTACTCCGCCCCCGATGACCCGTCGGCCCTTCCGTACTGCCGGAAGATGCTGGCGTGGTGCAAGAGTTGGCAAGTCCGATTGCCCAGCGAGGCCGGAATGGCTCTTCCGCATCCCGAAAAGCCGACGACCGTGGTGAGTTTTCTCTACCGGCCGTGCCTTTTGACGGCCCGGTACCGTCTCTTTTTCGGCGCACTGGAGAGGATTCCCGTTCTCCGGAAGCTCGAACGGCAGGAGGTCTTCACGGGGAAGGGGGTGTACATCGATGTCGCCCGGTATCAGCGGGACGTCCTCGTTCTGGGGCGCACGGCCGCCGCATTGAAACTCTACCGGGCGGAACACGGCCGTTACCCGGCCCGTCTCGCCGATCTCGTGCCCCGTTATCTCGAGAAGGAATACCTCTCCCCGGAGACGGGAAAGAAACTCTCCTACACGCTGAAAGACGGCCAGTTCACCCTCTCCGGGTACCGGCGTCACCGGCTCCAAAGCCGGCTCCCCGTCGCCGTTCCCTGACCGCTCCCCCGTACCAGTATTCCCAGTATTCCCAGTATTCACAGTTCCCCATCGTCCTTGCCCCGCTTGCAAAAAAGCCCTCGCGCGTGTATAGTAAATGCCGTTATGGCAGAGATATCATTTCGTGACGAGTTGAGACGCAAGGCCGTGCATTTGAGTTCGCTGTGGATGCCGGTCGTCATGGTCGTTTTTGCGCCGTACCGCTGGCTTCTTGCCGCATTTTTCGGCATTCTCGCGCTGGGCAGCGTGCTGGTGGAGCACGCCT
>Ga0079305_1003049_pt1 | contig 12275 bp, 12 predicted proteins | sample LMS_cellobiose_e_FD_79183 | JGI IMG/M metagenome (GOLD analysis project Ga0079305, IMG submission 79183) | Rumen-fistulated moose microbial communities from Alaska, USA - LMS_cellobiose_enrichment | ecosystem: Host-associated > Mammals > Digestive system > Stomach > Rumen fluid ... | reverse complement strand
TATTGTACTTCAATAATCAAAGGCCTGCGGCAGCCTTACAATACAAAAGCCCTGTCCAGTTCAGACTGGAACAGGGCTTCTAATGGTTTTTATTTGTGTCTACTTTTTCTTGACAGGTTCAGCGTCTGTACCTACAAACGCCGCTCTTTTTATACAGTGAGCGTTATTATTTTGAGACCGTGATGTAATTGTCCATCAGATCGATCTTCGTAATATGGCCCGTGAGCTCCGTCCGGACGCCCAGAAGGTCGATGAGGATGATCCGGTCACCCTCGGTCTTCACGGATGCGATGTTTTTCCCGCAGATGATTTTTTCGTCTCCGCGGATTTCATAAACGGTGGAAAGGCACATGGTGATTCCTCCCTTCGCGTTACGCCCGGTCGTCGGCAGCGGCCCGTTCCTGTTCCGCCCGGTACGCGTAGAGCGCTTTGACAAGCCGTCCGTTAGACTGGGCGAGGAGCTCGACCGCATCGCGCAGGTATTTCTGAGCCTCGCCGCCGAGCTCGCCGGCAAGAGCGTTCAGCTCCTCGAGATGATGGCCGTTGTGGTGGATCATATACGAGAGCAGCGCGACCTTTTCCTCTTCGGACAGCGTCCCGCTGTCGCTGCCGGGTTCTTCGCCGTGGCGGTGGCAGTGACCGTGACCGTGGCCGTGTTCCTCGCCGTCGTGGCAATGGCCGTGGCCGTGTCCCTCGCCGCGGCAGCACTCGCCGTCTTCATGGGAACGGCCGTGGCCGTGGCAGCACGCACCGTCTGCGTGACGTCTTTCGCCGTGGCAGCATTCACCGTCTTCGTGATACAGTTTCTTCGGGTCGAGCATCGTTCGCACCTCCGCTTGTCTGATACAGTAAGTATACCACGCTTTGCGCAGAAAATGCAAAGAATCCGTCCGTCGCCCGTTGCTTTTTTCACAAAAATCGCATACAATTTATCCGAATGGTTGTTCTATCCGCTAAAGGAACCGTAATCGAAGGACAGGAGGATCCGGATGAAGGATTTAAAGCATCTGATCTATTTCGAAGACCTGCTCCAGGAAGCCAACAACTCCCTGGTCAAACAGGCAAAGGACGAGGGAAAACTCGCCCTGGGCTATACGTGCTACTTTATGCCCGAAGTTCTGCTCGATCTGCCGGGCTGCTTCAGCGTACGCCTCCGCGCGCCGCGCTGCACCTCCCCCGACATGGCGACTTACTATATGTCCGGCCGGACGTGCCACTACGGCCGTTCGCTTCTCGAACGCGCGCTTGAGGGCGGCTTCAACTTCCTCGACGCCCAGCTCGGAACGGAGACCTGTACCGTGACCTGCCGCTTCCAGGAACACCTCGGCTATATGGACGGCCTGATCAACAACGCGACGTTCAAGGTCTCCTTTACCGACGTTCCGTTCAAGAAGACCGAAAACGCGATCGACCAGTTCGAAAAGGGCCTCCGGATCCACGTCCTCGATTTCCTGAAGGAGAACTACGGCGTCGACACATCCGACGAGGCGCTCCGGAAGACGATCGAGGAACACAACGAGGTCTGCCGCCTGATCAACGAGATCGGCGAATACCGCAAGCTCGACAACCCGACGATCACCGGCTACGAATTCCAGGTCTTCGTCCTCGCGACGATGGCCTGCCCGAAGTATCTCGTCCTCGATAAGCTCCGCGAGACGGCCGAGGAGATGAAGACCCGGAAGCCCGACAAAAAACCGAACTTCCGCTGCAAGGTCGTCCTCGCCGGCTCCGAAAACGACGATCCCGACTTTACGAAGCTGATCGAAAGCTGCGGCGCGCTCGTCGTCTGCGACCGCCACTGCTACGGCGCGGAGGAGGCCCGGAAGCCGATCGAGATCCGCGAAGGCGAGACGCCGCTCCGCGCGATCGCCCGTCACTACCTCTACACGAGCCAGTGCGCGCGCTTTATGGAACAGAAGGAGATGCGCGACCGGAAGCGCCACATCGCCGAGCTCGCGAAGGAATACAAGGCCGACGGCATCATCGTCTGCTCGAACAAGTTCTGCGAATACTGGTCGTATGAGCGCACGATCGACACGATCGTCCTCCAGCGCGACTTCGGTTATCCGGTCTGCTCGATCGAGAAGGAGTACATCAACTCCGCCTCGGGCCAGCTCCGCACCCGTTTCCAGGCCTTCGTGGAAAGCGTCGAAATCAAGAAGATCCAGGAGGGAAAATGAGATGAAGAAACCGGACCTCTCGAAATTAAAGGACCTCGACCTCAAAAAACTGAAACGCGATTTCCTCTACGGGAAGCCCCACGGCGAGCGCCGTCTCGGCGACCTCTATGAAGATAAGACCGGCCTCTACAAGCACAGAGAATGGCGCGGCTTCAAGGACACGATGTACGCGTTCAACATGATCTGGCTCTACAACTACGGCTCGATGGTCTCGACGATCCTGAAGAACGGCGGCCCGAAGGCGCTCGTCCAGTTCCTCAAAGGAACGCTCCGCTACCGCTGGATGGGCGAGTGCTATCTGACGGCGATGCACTGGATCGACCGCGGCATGGAAGGCATGCGCGGCCAGACCCTCCGCGCCTCCGCCTGGCACTACAACGCGATGATCCGCCAGTCCGTCATCCAGATTTCGTCCATGTTCAACGCGGACGTCACGATCGGCGGCGACCAATACAAGCACGACCACACCTTCGGCCATGACGAAACGGTCTGGGGCGGCGTGTTCTATCCGTTCCGCAAGGAACTCGACAACATTCCTCTCCAGATGATCCCCTACTTCGTCACCTGCCACGTCAATTCCCACGTCGTTCTGAACTACATCGACGCGGCCCAGTCCATCGGCCTCCCGGGCGATCCCTGCCCGATGTGCCAGGCCGAGGCCGGACTCTTCATCCAGGACGATGTGCCCGATTACTACATCGGCGATATCGTGACGAACGAGGCATGCGACGGCTCCGTCGGAACGAAGGTCCTCCAGGACTGGATGATGAACAAGCCGCTCTTCGCGATGCCCCAGCCGATGCAGTTCGACAACCCCGAGGTCCAGGAAAACTGCATGAAGGAGATCGAGAACGCGTGGCGCTTCATCGAAGACATCTCCGGCGCGAAGTTCGACTGGGACGAGCTCGTCAGAAACCTCGAATCCCAGAACGAGCTCCAGCGCTTTGAATGGGAGAAGTGGGACGTCGCGGCGAATACGTCGAACTACCCGATCAACGGCGTCGCCCAGGCCCTTTACCGCATCTATCAGTCCCAGTACGGCGACTCCCACGTCTGGCACGAAACGGACGCCCATGTCCGCAAGATCCTCCAGAAATGCGTCGAGGAGAAGATCGACACCTTCCCGATGACGCGCCACCGCGTGATCGCCTGGTCCTGCGCGCCGCTCTACTATTCCCACTGGTGCACCTGGGCTTACAACTGCTGGGGCCTGAACACGATCATCAACATGGACTCCCTGATGTTCGATATGACGATCCGGACCGACACGTACGAGCACTGCCTCGCCGATATGGCGCTGTACCACGAATGGGCGCCGATGCGCCGGATGGCCGTCGGCGGACTCCACCACATCTTCGAGCTCTGGGAGAACATGGAGAAGTTCCACTGCGATATGGTCATGATGTACGACCAGCTCCAGTGCAAGGGCATGCAGGGCGTCCACGGCCTCTTCGAGGACGAGTTCCGCGCCCGCAACATCCACGCGATCTGGATGCCCCACGCGCTGCCGGATAAGCGCACCGTCTCGCGCGCCGAGATCCGCGGCATCATCAACGACTATATGACGACCGTCATGCAGGAAGAACCGCTCGATCCGTCGCTTCTCGATTTCGACGACGGCCTCGGCTGGTAAAGGAGGGAAAACGACATGCGTAAGAAAACGAAAAAACGCGCGAAAAAGAGCGCTCTCCGTGTGATCTTTAAGGTTCTCGGACTTCTGACCGGCGTCTACGGGATCCTCTTCCTCATCTACTATCTCGATCTCGACGGAAAACTGCTCTACAACGTCGTCGAACCGACGATGAAGAAACACTTCGACGCGATGGAACGCCGCAATCCGCTCGATCGCCCGTACGATATGATCGACGGCGAGTATATGGCGCGGAAGGACTGATCCGTTTCGCTCTGATTGCGAGACCCCCGGAGATGCCTCCGGGGGTTTTCCGTATCGCCGGACGGTTTCGAAAAAAGTTTTGAAACCGCTGCAACCTTTCGCCGTTTTCCGCGTCTTATCTATGGAAGCCATTTCTCGGAACGAATCGATGCCTGTATGAAGCCGGATCTTGTCGACAGCCTGTTTACCGAATACTACAACGAAGCCCTTCTCTATACGGTGACGCTCGCGCGGAACCGTACGGTCGCGGAGGACGTCGTTTCGGCGGCGTTCTTCCGGGCGCTGACCGCTTCGGACGATGCCGTGCGCGACTTCAAGCCCTGGCTTCTTACGGTCTGCCGGAACGAGTACATCAGCATCTGCCGGAAGGAGAAGCGCATGACCGGCGAGGACGTTCCGGAGGATCTTGCGGACGATCAGGAATCGGTCGTCGACGCGATCATCCGGAAGGAGGAGTACCGGTCGCTCTACCGCGCGATCGAGCTGCTTCCGGAGGCCCAGAAGGAGGCCGTTACGCTGTTCTATTTCTCGGGCCTTCCGATCCGCGCGATCGCGGAGATCACAGGCAAAAGCGAAACGAATACGAAGGTTCTGCTCTCGCGGGCGCGGGACAGACTGAGACAGATTATGGAGGAAGAACGATGAACTTTGAAGAAGCCTATCGGAAACTGAAGGAAGGGACCGCGACGGATGAGGAGGCGGCGTTTGTCGCGCGGGAGCTCGAGAACGTCCGGAAGATCAGCGCGATCCTGGACAATCCGGCGCTTGCGGATCCGGAGATCGAAAAGGCGGAGGTCGAGACGGTCCGGAAGGCGCGGCGCGTGTTCAACCGCAAGTCGTTGATCCGCACCGTTGTGACCGTTCTCGTGAGCCTTGCCGTCATCGCGGCGATCGTCTGCGGAATCCTGTTCATTCCCGCGAACATCTCCGCATCGTCGCGCGTGAACGTTTCGCGGGAGGAGGCCGTCGAACGGGCGCGCATCGCTCTCGTGGAATCCATTGGCGAGGAGGCCGCGGCGCCGTTCTATGTGGATTACGCCAACCGCCATCTCCGCTATACGTCGGGCATTTTCGAGGCGGTTTACGTGTACCGGGTCGAATTTGAGGACGCCCATGACCGCGAGTATACGTTCGAGGTCAACGCCGGTTCCGGCTTCGTCACGCTCGTCGACGTCGACTGGTAAGGGGTACGATAGCGGAACTTTTTTCGGAAGGCGCAAAACGGCGCCTTCTTTTTCTGTAACCTTTTCCGCCCCCGCGCGTCTTCTGTATGAAAACCGAAAACAGAGTACAACGCAAACCGAAAAGAAAAAGGAGAACGAACATGATCATCAACCGCGTCAGAACAGAAGCCGAAGCCATCCAGATCGCCCTCGAGTACAGCGGGCTTGCCGCGGCGGAGCTGAGAGACGGAACGAGCCGCCGGGAGGAAAATTTCTATCACGTCGCGCTCCGGACGCCGTTCCAGAAATACGAGCTGTACGTCAACGCGCTGGACGGCGAGATCGCGGGGATCGATACGGAGCCCGCGACGGCGTTCTTCATGTAAGACGTCAGACTTCTGTCAGCGAATACACGTAAACGAAGGACAAAACGCCCCCTCCTGCGGGGCGCTTTCGTCTGCGCCTCCGGACAGGCTGTTTCAGCTGCTCCTCCGCGAGCTTCCGCGCCGCCCTGCCGCAGGCGAAAACGCACGGGTGTTATTGTGCGATTTATTTTTGCACGCTATAATACAGTTATAAAATCCAGTAAAAAGAGGCGATTTGCATGGCGAAAAAACAGTTTAAAGCGGAATCGAAAAAAGTGCTTGACCTGATGGTCAACTCGATCTATACGCACAAAGAAATCTTTTTGCGCGAGCTGATCTCGAACGCGTCCGACGCGATCGACAAGCTCTGCTATCTCGCGCTGACGGATCCGTCGGTCGGCATGAACCGCTCGGATTTCGAGATCCGGCTCGCGGTCGACAAGGACGCGCGGACGCTGACCGTCAGCGACAACGGCATCGGGATGAGCGCCGAGGAGCTCGAGAAGAATCTCGGCACGATCGCGTTCAGCGGCTCCGGCGCGTTCAAGGCCGATCTCGCGAAGAGCGCGGCGGCGGGCGGCTCCGCCGCCCCCGGAGCCGAAGGCTCCGCGCGCCCGGACGGCGCCGCCGCCGCGGAACCCTCGCCGATCGACATCATCGGCCAGTTCGGCGTCGGCTTCTATTCCGCGTTCATGGTCGCGGACCACATCACGGTCATCTCGAAGAAGTACGGCGAAACGGAAGCCCATAAATGGGAGTCCGACGGCGCGGACGGCTTTACGGTCACCCCCTGTGAAAAGGAAAAGGCCGGGACCGACGTTATCCTCCACATCCGCCCGGACGGCGAGGAGGAGGACGAATACTCGAAATACACCCGCGAATACACGATCTACAAGCTCGTCAAAAAATATTCCGACTATGTCCGTTACCCGATCCGGATGCTGATGCCCCACCCGTATCTGAAGGAGGGCACCGGGATCAAAAAAGAAGACGGAACCGACATCCCGCCCGAATACGAAGAAAAGTGGGAACTCGAGACGTTTAACTCCATGGTCCCGATCTGGCGCCGGAAGAAGGCGGACGTAAAGCCCGAGGAATACGAGGCGTTCTATAAAGAAACCTTCCGCGAGACCGAGCCGCCGCTCGCGACGATCCCCGTCTCCGTCGAAGGTGCGATTACCTACGAGGCGCTCCTCTTCATTCCGAAGAAGGCGCCCGCGAACTACTTCAGCGACGAATACAAATCCGGCCTCCAGCTCTATTCGAGCGGCGTCATGATCATGGATTCCTGCGAGGATCTGCTCCCCGACTACTTCAACTTCGTCCGCGGCGTCGTCGAATCGCCCGACCTCACGCTCAACGTCTCGCGCGAGGTGCTCCAGCACGACCGCCAGCTTAAGGCGATCGGCTCCCACCTCGAAAAGAAAGTCCGCGCCGAGCTCGACCGGATGCTGAAGGACGACCGCGAAAGCTACGCCGCATTCTGGAAGGAATTCGGCCGCCAGATCAAGGTCTGCTGCCTCGAGGACTACGGCGCGAAGAAGGAACAGCTTCAGGACCTTCTGATGTTCTGGTCGTCGAAGGAGAACGGCTTCGTCAAGCTCGACGAATACGTTTCGCGGATGAAGCCCGACCAGAAATACATCTACTACGCGGCCGGCGAAACGGTCGACGCGATCGATAAAAAGCCCCAGACCGAGATCCTGAAGGACCGCGATATGGAGATCCTCTACTTCACCGAGCCGATGGACGAGTTCGTCGCGGACATGTTCCGGAACTACAAGGATAAACCGTTCCGGAGCGCCCTCGACGGCGACCTCGAACTCCCCGAGGACAAGGACAGGCCCGACGAGAGCGGCCTCTACCGCGATACGCTCGACTTCATCAAAAACGCGCTCGGCGATAAGGTCGACGAGGTCAAGGCCTCGAACAAGCTGCTCTCCCATCCGGTCTGCATGAGCTCCGGCGACGGCGTGACGTTCGAGATGGAGCGCTACTTCAAGGCCATCGGCCAGGAGATGCCCGTCAAGGCGAAGCGCATCCTCGAGCTCAACACGAACCACGCCGCCTTCCGCGCGATCGACAACGTCCGCCTCGTAAACCCCGAAAAGGCGAAGAAATACTGCGAGATCCTCTACACCCAGGCGATGATGATCGCAGGGATGCCCGTCGAGGATCCGTCCGCCTATACCGACCTCCTCACGAGCCTCTGGTAAGGAGAACCCCATGCCCACAATCAAACCCTTCCGGGCGCTCCGTCTTTCGCCCGAACGCATCAACCATTCCGAACAGTACACGGTTCCCGACCGCTTTACCGTCTCCGGAAAGGAGACGGGCGGGCTTTACGTTGCGGATCCGGAGGAGCGCTACTACATCCTGCGGATGATCCGCGAGGGCCACGAACAGACCGGGATCATCGCCTGTGTTGCCGTCGAGGGATACCGGAACGGAACTGTGAAGCGCCACGAGCTGATCCGGCCGGCGAAGGTTGATCTTCAGATGTGGCTGATCGGGGACGCCGGAGGGAATACGGAGCCTGCGCTCCTCGCGTTTGAGGCGGAGGGAAAGCCCGTTCCGCCGATCGGCGCGTACGCGGATTCCCATCCGCCGCTCTACGATTTCGCGGGAACGGACGATACGATCCACCAGCTCTGGGCAGTCGAGGACGCGGAACTTGCCGCGTCCCTCGGACGCTTCTTCCAAACGGTCGATACGCTTTATATCTGCGACGGCCATCACCGCATCGCGGCGTCCGCCGCGTACGACGACCGCTTCCGGACGGCGGAAAGCCGCTGGTTTATGGCCGCGATCTTCCCGGCGGAGGAGATGCTGATCCTCGATTTCAACCGCGCCGTTTCGGATCTGAACGGCCTTTCGAAGGAAGAACTGCTCGGGAAACTCGCGGAGGAATCGTTTGAGGCGGAGTGTGTCGGCGGAGCGCCGTACCGTCCTGCGGAGCGCGGCGAATACGCGATGGTCATCGACGATACGTGGTACCGCCTTCGCTATACCGGAACCCGCGTCGACGATCCCGTCGCCTCGCTCGACGTCTCGATCCTCCAGAACCGCATCCTCGGACCGATTCTCGGGATCGACGATCCGACCCATGACGAACGGATCACGTTCCTGCGCGGCATGCGCGGTCTCGCGGGCCTTCAGGCGATGACCCACCGCGGGATGAAGGTCGCGTTCGCGCTCTCCCCCGTTACGATGAAGGAAATCTTCGCCGTCGCGAACGCGGGGCTGACGATGCCGCCGAAATCGACGTGCTTCGAACCGAAGCCGGTGAAGAATCTTCTGGTCCATCCGATCCCGGGAGAAGGAACGGTGTCCGGCCCGAAGAAATACTGAAGAAACGATTGTTATGAATGTATTTGATATCATCGGGCCCGTGATGATCGGGCCATCCAGTTCCCATACCGCCGGTGCGGTCCGTCTCGGACGCGTCGCGTGGAAGATCCTCGAGGAGGAACCGAAACGGGTGGACATTCTCCTTGCCGGGAGCTTTGCGGAGACGTATAAGGGTCACGGAACCGACAAAGCCCTGCTCGCGGGCTGCATGGGCATGCATGCCTATCAGCGCGAAGTAAGGGATGCGCTGAAGATCGCGGACGAAAAGGGAATCGCGTATTCCTTTACGCCGGTCAGCATCCCCGGTGCCCATCCGAACACGGCGGTCATCACACTGACCGGGACGGACGGAAAGAAGGTCACCGTAAAGGGCGCTTCGATCGGCGGCGCGAACATCGAGGTCGAGGAGGTCAACGGGATGCCCGTGATGTTCACGGGGCGTCACGACACGTACCTCGTACGCCATCACGATACGACGGGCGTCATCGCGGCGGTCACGAACTATATGATGTTCCAGGGCCTGAACATTTCGAATTTCCGCCTGTCCCGCAAAAACCGGGACGGTGAGGCGCTTCTGATGATCGAGGTCGAAGGAACGGCGCCGCGTGAGATTCTGGAGCATATGAAGGAACTGCCGAACGTAATCTCGGCGATCCTGATCCGCGCGGTCTAGGAGTGAAGAGAGATGGAATACGAATCGATTCGCGAACTGGTGGAACGGGCAAACGAACGGAACACGTCGATCGGACGTCTCGTTCTCGCCGACCAGGCGGAGGAAATGGACATCTCCGAAGAGGAATGTCTGATGGATATGGACCGGATGCTGATCGTGATGGAGGAATCCGTTGCGGAGGGGCTCGATCCGGAACTTCGTTCGACGTCCGGCCTTACGGGAGGCGACGCATACCGGCTGTGGGCCTATACGGACGACAAGGATACGACCGGCCATCCGATCGACGATACGGTGCTCGGCGGGTTTATGAGCCGCGTCGTTGCGCGTGCGCTTGCGGTCGCGGAATACAACGCGGCGATGGGCCGGATCGTCGCGGCGCCGACCGCGGGCGCGTCCGGGATCATGCCCGGGTGTCTCGTCGGACTGCTTGAGGAAAAGGCCGTTCCGCGCCGTACGGTTCTCGAAGCCATGTTCACGGCAGCTGCGTTCGGTATGGTCATCGCGAAAAAAGCCTCTCTCGCGGGCGCGTCGGGAGGCTGTCAGGCGGAATGCGGCTCGGCGGCCGGCATGACGGCCGCGGCAATCGCGGAGGCACTCGGCGGAACGCCGGAGATGGCGGAAACGGCATGCGCGATGGCGCTGAAAAACCAACTCGGCCTCGTCTGCGACCCGGTCGCGGGACTTGTCGAAATCCCCTGCATCAAACGAAACGCCGCGGGCGCAGCGATCGCCTGCACAGCGGCGGATATGGCGCTTGCAGGGATCGTTTCCCGCATCCCGGCGGACGAGGTGATCGCCGCAATGAAGGAATCGGGCGACGCCCTGCCGGCATCGCTCCGGGAAACGGGAACGGGCGGACTTGCCGCGACGCCGACCGGCGTCCGGATCCGCGAGGCGCTTTTCGGGAAGAATCGCTGAACGAAAGAAAAAAGAGCGGACCGGGAAAGGCCGCCCCTCGTAAGAAAGTTTTATTAGTTTTCAGAAATGGCATGATCTTCGGGTCATGCCATTTCCTGTTCCATCAGTTCACTCAGCGGGATGAACCCGATCAGATCATAACAGATATGGATGCTCTGGCGGCGCTTTCCGCTGCTTTTATCCGGAGCCCCGACATAGATCGCCTTGATCAGCTCATGGGCCGCGTAAGGCGTCAATTCGGTCATATCCGCGTACTTCCTGACCTTCTGAATGAAAAGTTCAAGATTCTGGTTCTGTTGTTCCTGTGTCTCGATTTCCTGCCGTAAGACTTCTGCTTCCGCTTTCAGTTCACGCTGCTCATCCTCATAGGCCCGGCTCATCATGGCGAAACGGTCATCACTGATCCGGGATGCCACATTGTCCTCATAGAGATGGATGAAGAGTCGGTCCAATTCTGCGATACGCTTCTCGTCCTTCTCAAGCTGCTTCTGCTTAGAGCGAAGGATCTCTTTGCTTTCGCTTTTCAGCTTAGACTCCATGATTGACCTGAAATGGCTTTCATAGTGGCCTACGTACCAGATGACTTCTTTGAGATGCTCCCAAACCATCTTTTCCAGAACGACCGCCCGGATGAAATGGGCTGAACATGATCCGGTATTGCTGCGGTAGTTCGAACAGACGAAGTGATCCTGGCGCTCTTCGTAGTAGCTTGTGGTACAGTAGTACATCCTGGACTTGCAGTCTGCGCAAAAGACTAACCCGGAAAACATATGGGACTTGCCTGTCTTTGACCTGCGATGCCGCTGAGACCTGATCTCCTGGACCTTCTCGAACACCTCCGGATCAATGATCGCCGGTTGCGTGTTGTTGAAGATCGCCTGCTTTTCAACAGGATTCTCCCTGGTCTTTTTGTCCCAGATCGAATTGGTGTAGGTCTTGAAGTTCACGGTGCAGCCAGTGTAATCTCGGTGCTCCAACAAATCCACTACAGTGGCCTGATCCCAATAGTACGGGTCAGAAGGAGCGGCGTGAGGTGTCTTCCTCCCGTTTTTCAAAGCGTAAGCAGTTGGCGTCAAAACCTTCTCTTCCCGAAGCTGCTTTGCGATCTGCATCGGCCCCCGGCCTTCCATACAGAGATTAAAGATGTGTTTGACCACCTTGGCAGCCTCTTCATCTATGATCCACTGTTTCGGGTTCTCCGGATCTTTGATATATCCGAATGGCGGGATCGTGGTCAGATGTTCTCCGCGTTCACCCTTGGCCTTATTGACCGCACGGATCTTCCGGCTGGTATCTCTGGCATAGAATTCATTAAACCAGTTTCTGATTCCTGCGAAGTCATTGTCGATGCTGTTCGGGTCGATCGTGTCGTAATGATCATTGACAGCGATATACCGGACACCATGTTTGGCAAAGGTGATATTTGTGAGCATCCCTACCATTGCGGAGTTTCGCCCAAGCCGGGACAGGTCCTTTGTGATACAGACCGCGACGTGATCCGCTTCGATTTCTGCCAGCATCTTCTGAAAGCCGGGACGGTCAAAGTCGGTTCCACTGTACCCATCGTCTACGAAGAAAACCAGATTGGTGAAATGGTGTTCCCGTGCATATGCTTCGAGGATCCTTCTTTGATTCTCAATGGATTGTGATTCCCCAAGCCTTTCGTCCTCCTGGGACAGACGGCAGTATAGTGCCGTGATCTTATCAGTTGCCCTTAACATTTCTGTTTCC
>Ga0079305_1003048_pt1 | contig 12276 bp, 6 predicted proteins | sample LMS_cellobiose_e_FD_79183 | JGI IMG/M metagenome (GOLD analysis project Ga0079305, IMG submission 79183) | Rumen-fistulated moose microbial communities from Alaska, USA - LMS_cellobiose_enrichment | ecosystem: Host-associated > Mammals > Digestive system > Stomach > Rumen fluid ... | reverse complement strand
CCGTCCTCCGTGCCGGTATCGCACACGCCGCCCGCCGGAGAGCCCGCCGGCGCCGCTCCTGCGGCTCACAGCTTCTATCTTCCGTTCGCGGCCGGCGTGTGGCTGTGCGGCGTTTCATGCTTCGCCCTGTACGCTCTTCTGAGCACTCTTTATCTCCGCAGGAAGGTCTCCGCCTCCGTCCGGCTCGCCGGCGATCTCTTCCTGTGCGACGATATAGACGCTCCTTTTATCCTCGGCATAGTCAGGCCCCGCATCTATCTTCCCTCTTGCCTGAGCGACGCGCAGCTGCTGAATGTGCTTGCACATGAGCGGGCGCATCTGAAACGCCGGGACCACTGGTGGAAGCCTCTCGGCTTCCTGCTTCTGGCGATCCACTGGTTCAACCCTCTGGTCTGGCTGGCCTTTATCCTGCTCTGCCGGGATATAGAGCTCGCCTGCGACGAAAAGGTCGTGCGGGAGCTCGACCTTCCGGGGAGGGCCGACTACTCGCAGACCCTGCTGGACTGCAGCGCGAGGAGGACCCTCATATCCGCCTGCCCGCTCGCCTTCGGCGAGACGGACGTCAAGGAGCGTGTGCGTTCCGTCCTGCACTATCGAAAACCCGCGCTCTGGATCATCGTCGCCGCAGTCGCTCTCTGCGCCGCCGCGGCCGTCTTCTTCCTGACCGATCCGCCCAAACGGCAGACCGCTCCGGAGGTCGCCGCTCCCGCCGGGGATGACGGCGGAGACGTCGAACGGCAGCTTGCGCTTATGGCCGACAGCGCCGACGTCTGGCGCGTTCTCGACGAGAGGGACGGTTGGGCATATGCGGTGACCGATCTCGACCGCAACGGGCGGCTGGAGATCATCTCCTCCGAAAATCACGGCACGGGGCATTATTCAACCAACCGCATATGGGAGGTCTCCGCAGACTTTCAGAGTCTCGAGCTGTGCATCTGGCCCCGGCGGGAGGGCGATTCGGAGGCCGATCTCGCATCGGCCGACACAGCGCCCGTCTATTACGACGCCTCCGCAGGGCTGTATCACTACGTTTTCATCGACTATATCCGGATCAGCGCGGGCGAATATGCCGAAAACAGCCGTGCGCTGACCCTGGAACGGGGCGTCATAACGGAGACGCCGCTTGAATCGCGCAGCTGGCCGGAGGGCCCCGGCGCCTCCGGCGGCGTCGATTTCCGCGCGCTCTCGGATTACGGCCTGGCGGCGGATCGCCTGTATGAGGGCTTGGATAAGCGCACCGCCTGCTTCGGCTGGCTCACGGCGCTTCACACGGCCGGCCTCACCCGGGACGAGCTGATCGCAAAGCTCACAGAGTCCCTCGATGCTTTTTCGATCGTCGAAGCGCCTCTCTCGGCCGACAGCGCCCCCGTCAGGATAAGCAGCGGGGCCGGCTCCGTCCTTCCCTATGTGATGCTGCGCTATGCACGGACGTGGGAGGACGGCGTCTGGACCGTCACGGAAGGCGTGCCCGTCGAGCGCGCCGTCAGGGAAGGGCTCGGCCGCATCCCCGTGCTGGCGCTGGAGGAGGGGCTCTGTGCGGAGTTCGCCGACGGCGTTGTGCGGCGTACCGGCATCAGGATCCTGGACGCTGAGCTCAGGCCGCTCGAGGACCGGGAGGACTGGTACGGCGACACCGCGGTGAACTGGCTGGAGCCGGGGACCTATTTCTGCGTGCTCGGCCTGTACGGTCAGCCGGGACGGTACATCGCGTCGGAGCAGCAATATGAGGAGACCGCCTATGACTGTCTCTTCCGCCTGAGCGTGCCTGAGGGCGGGGCGAAGCCCTATTCGCCGGCCGAGGCGCACGACCTCGTCTCCGCACGGCTCCGCCTGCCTTTCGGCGATATAACGCTGACGGACGGCGCCTCTCTCGCCCGGCTGGAGGAGATGCTCTCGGGCTCCGTCCGGAAGCGTCCGGTCAGCAGCATCCCCAGCGCGGGCTGTCCCTTCGGCAGCGTGCTGTATTTCACCCGCGCCGACGGCGCCGTCCTCTCCCTCTGCCCGGCGGAGGACAGCTGCGGCGTCGTCTTTGCCGGCGGCGCCTATTACCGATACGCCGGGGACAACCGTGAATTCTGGGCGCTGTTCAGCGAATACGCGCGCTACAGGCAGGACATCCCGGCCTTTTTGGAGCTGATGCAGCGGTCCGGCTTCGACTGGTCCGCTCTGCGGCAGCCCTTTGACGATATCCAGTTCGAGCTCATAGGCGCCCTGGAAGACTATGTGCTCTCGCATGAGCTGAGCGACGGCGAATTCTCGGCCGTGCTCCGCTGCACCGGCGGGCTGGACGGCGCCTTTGCGGAGCGCTATCAGTTCCTGCTGGATCAGCTGTTCGAAGCGGAGCGGCCGCGCTATCTCCGGCTGTGGACGCAGCTCGACGAAGAGGATGCGCGGCGGCGCGCCCTGCCCTACGCGGCCTCTGAGGCCGTTGGCTTCACGGGCGCCGAACAGGCCGCGGCCTGGATGGCGGCGCAGGCCGCCGAAGCGCGCTGACGGGCGCCGGCGGTCCATAGGCCATAAAAAAAGGACGCGTAGTTCGTACGCGTCCTTTTTTATGTATATCCTCACCCGAGGGTGATGCTGCGCCGGAGAGCCGGGTCCGCCGTGCGGCTGATGATGGCGGCGACCTCGCAGCGGATGATGCTGCTGTTCTGGTTGAAGGTCCCCTTCTCATCGCTTCCGGTGAGTACGCCCGCCCGGTACAGCCGGTAGATGGCGTCGGCGTTGGAGGCGCTCGCATCCGCAAACCGGTCCGTATATTCCCCGGTGCGGGTGAAATCGGAGAGACCGTCAATGGCGGGACTCGAACGGACCGTCGGATTCAGCAGAACGTTTCCCCGCCCGCTGCGCCGTCCTGCCGGAGGCGGACCGTCTCCAGCAGCCTGCGGAAATCCGCATCTCCCCAGATGACGGGCACGGGGTAGAGCGGATTGGCCTCTTTTTTCGCCCATGCGATGATCTGCGGAACGTCCTCCTCCCGTATGCAGTCGAAGCCCCGTGGGATCTGCATCCCCCGCTGCATCTCCTCTATCCACGCGAGGAAAGCCTCCGCCTTTTCCTCATCGCTGCCGCCGGCCATTCCGCACACGTCGGCGAGCTCCGCCAGACGTCTGTGGACGGCTGCGCCGAACTGCCGCATCACGTGCGGCAGAAGGACGCTCATCGCCAGCCCGTGGGGCACGCCGTACAGCCCGCCCAGCGTGTGTCCGACCGCGTGCACATAGCCCACGCAGCCGCGGGTGAAGGCGCGTCCGGCAAAGAAGGCGGCCTTCTGCATGTTCTGCCGCGCCGCCGGATCGTCCCCGTGCCGGTAGGCCATGAGCAGATTGCCGTGGACGAGGCGCACGGCCTCCTTCGCCAGTGTGTTCTCCAGCGCCGTGTTATAGGTGTGGTTGGTGTAGGCCTCCACCGCGTGGCAGAGCGCGTCGAGGCCCGTTGTCGCCGTGACGAACGGCGGAAGTCCCATCGTCAGTTCCGGATCGAGCACCGCGTATTTCGGGATGATGCACGGGTCGTTGATCGCCGCCTTGCGGTGCGTCGCCGCGTCGGTGATAACGGCGGCCACCGTCGTCTCCGAGCCGGTCCCCGCGGTGGTCGGCACGGCAAAAAACAGCGGTATACGCTTATGGACCTTCAGCACGCCCTGCAGCTGTGCCACGCTCCTGCGGGGATGGACCGCCTTCGCCGCAATGGCCTTGGCGCAGTCCATGGGCGCTCCGCCGCCGAAGGCGACCAGCGCCTGGCATCCCTGTTCCCGGTAGACTCTGAAGCCCGCCTCCACATCGTCGCTGGTGGGGTTGGGAGCGATGTCGCTGAACAGGCTGAAGCGGAAGCCCCCCTCCTTCAGCGCGGCGAGCAGTCCGTCCGGCAGCCCGAGCTTTATCAGGTTCCCGTCCGTCACCACGAGCACGTTGTCCGCGCCCTTCTCCCTCATCATCTCCGGCAGCCGGCGTATGCTCCCGGCGCCCTCGATATACTCCGGCATCCTGTAGCCCAGAAAATAGTTGGCCACCTTCATGACGCCCTGAAATGTCCTGCACCACATCCTTGAAAACAGCCCTGCCATATGGGATCTCCCTCCTTCATCACATGCCGCGGACGCCGCCGGCCACATGACGATCGCCCCTATGGGGCACGCTCCCGCGCAGCGGCCGCAGCCGATACACTCCGTCTCCCGGGCGAGGCAGGCGACCGTTCGTATATCGCCCCGCCGCTCCGGCTCCGTCAGTTTCAGACAGTGCGCCGGACAGTTGACGATGCAGACGCTGCAGCCCGCGCAGGCGTCCGCGTCGATCTGCGGGCGCAGCCACTCGTCCCCCGGTATGCGCCGCGCCGGATTCCCCTCGCCGTCAAGGATCGCGCCCCGGGCGCACAGCCGTCCGCACAGGCCGCAGCCTATACAGACCTCCGCGTCGATCGCGTGCTTTTCCTTCGGCCTGCCGGCGACGGCGCCGACCGGGCATCTGCGGGCGCACAGGGTGCACCCCACGCAGGCATCCGTAACGGTATAGGCTCCCATCTCTCAACCTCCGCAGACCGGGGACATCAGCAGGACCTCGTCCCCGTCCCTGAGTCTGGCGTTCTTTCTGCTCTGCTTCCCGTTGACCATGACGATACAGCCGTCTATGTCCCTTGCGGTTATGCCGGTCTCCGGATCCAGTCTTCTCGCCTCCGCCAGCAGGACGGGATAGAGCTCCCGTACCCTTCCGGCCTCGGCGTCCAGCTCTCTGAGTCCCGTGTTCAGGCGGAACAGCCCGAACAGTCTGACATGTACCATTGTCTCCGCCTCCCCGCTCGTCACGGAATGATCTTCAGTCTGCGCAGCGTCTTCTCCGTGGGCAGGCCGTTCCGGTCCCACCCCCTGGCCCGGTAATAGGTCCGCTTCATCCTCTCCAGCGGCACCCTCGTGCGGGAGTCGCCGGGGTCCTGCGGCGTGTCTGTCAGGCGGGCGGGGAGCGTGTCGTCCCGCGCGCTGACGCCGAAGCGCGCGGACACATACCGCTCGAGCGTGTAGCCTCGCTCGCCGCAGCGGATGTATTTTCCAAAAGTCATCGGCATGCCCACCGCATACCGGAAGGCCTTCGTGTGGTGGAAAACGGGCAGATGGAGGCGCAGGGCGAGCGGGAAACGGTTGATAATCCGCAGCGCCCACCCCAGAAACGGGATAGCCCTGTTGGCGATCCGGGTGATCAGGCCGTTCGGCCGGGTGATCAGAAAGCCCGGAAAAAAGGCGTAGGAGGTGAACAGGCACTGCCCGGATGCGCTGATCATCTCCATCAGATCCTGAAACAGCATGGTGAAATCCGCCTTGGCATGCGGCGTCTGCGGATCGGTGAACAGCCCCAGGCCCTCCAGAATGACCAGATAGCCGCCGTTGAGATGACAGCCGCCCCGGTTGCTGACCGCGTAGCCGAGCCCCTGCCCCACGGCGCGGCGCGGCTCATAGGCCGCCAGCTCCAGTCCCTTTGACTGTATGGCGAACTCCCGGCCGCCGTACTTCCCGGACAGATAGCGGCTGCCCTGCGCCAGCTCGTCGCCCAGCCCGTGCCGGTATGCGATATCCTCAAACAGCCTGGAGAGGCGGTCGGTCTCGCCGAAGCGCAGCCCGTTCCTCCACAGTCCCTTTTCATTGGCCTCCATGGCGTAGGCTATGGTGCTCGCGCAGGAGATCGTGTCCATGCCGAGCTCGTCGAGCTCGCTGTTCCAGCGCAGTATTTTTTCCAGATCGTTGTTCAGTATCCCGCCGCCGAGCAGGCCCAGAGTCTCCAGCTCCGGCCCCTTGACCTCGCGTCCGTCCAGCTTCACCGTACGGGCGCATTTGATCGGGCAGGTCAGACAGCCCTTGTTGACGATGTTGTGTTCCTCGGCCAGCATCTCCCCGCTGACCATGTCAAAATCGTCATAGCGGCCGCGGGCATAATTCCTTGTGGAGAGGATGCCGCGCATCTGCATGGCGCTCACCAGACCGGCGGTGCCGAGCCTCGGCAGCTGATTGCCGGTGAGCGGATGTCTGCGCAGATAGCCGAACCACTTCCGGTTCCATTTTCCGTTCTTCCCGGGATCGAAGACGCGAAATTCGTGATTGCCGGTCACGGCGACGCCCTTCAGATTCTTCCAGCCGAAAACCGCGCCCGTGCCCGTGCGCCCGGCAACACGCTCGCCGCTGACGACGGCGGCGTAGAGGACCTGATGCTCCCCCGCCGGACCTATCACGACCTGTCCGAAGGCGCGCCTGGCGCCCCATGACGCTTCCAGCAGCTCCCGCATGCGCTCCTGACACGCGGTGGTCTTCAGCCCCCACAGGCCGTCCTCATCGGCGGAGCGGAAGGTGAAGCGGCCGTTCTCGATCACGAGCCAGCTGTGTTCCGCGCACCTGCCCCGCAGGATCAGCGCGTCCATGCCCGCCCGCTTGAGGAAATAGCCAAAGCTCCCGCCGCAGTTCGAGGAGGCGATAATGCCCGTCTGCGGCGACAGCGTCGAGATGTTGAACCGCGCGGAGGAAGGCGCGCCGGTGCCTGTCAGCGGCCCGGTGCTGATCACGATCAGGTTCTCATCGGAGAAGGGATCCTCCCGCCCCGTGAACCGGTCGCACAGGATTTTGGCGCCCATGATCTTGCCGCCGATATAGAGCTCGCGGTCCCTGTCCGTCCACGGGTATTCGGAAACGGTCTGCGTGCCGAGGTCGACCTCCAGCACCTTCCCCATATAACCTCCGTAAGCCGTAGCCATCGGCGTACCCCCCTTCCGCATCATCTGCTTTTATATAATAATAATATATCGCCGGGCAAAACGCAATGCCGCCGGAAACACGGCGAAAAGCAAGAAAAACGCGCTGCAAAATGCCTTATGTCTGTCATGGCGAGGCTCCGCAGGAGCCGCGGCAATCCGTTTTCCCTTTACAAAAGACGGATCCCCGCGCCGGTGGACGGCTCGGCGGATCTGTGATAAAATAGCCGCGAAACGGCTATTTTATCGCGCATATCGCCTCTCCGAGGCGATGCGCTTGAATTTATCAGCCGCGCCGTCGGAGACGGCGCATGGCGTTATATCATGTCCGGAGGACATGATATAATAGCCGCGAAACGGCTGTTTTATCGCGCCTGTCGCCTCCGGGACGATGCGCTGTGAAATCTGCAGTCAGGCGCGGTGCAAAACGCCTTGTGCCTGTCATGAAGAGGGGCCGCGGCAATCCGTTTTCCCCTTGCAAAAGACGGATCCCCGCGCCGGCGGACGGCGCGGAATGACGGGACTGCCTTCTGCGGCGCCGACGATCGCATGCGTAATGCCCGCAAAGGCGGCAGAACGCTTTTGGGAGACTGCCATGAACGAAAAAAAGCTCCGCCGCCTCAGTGAGGCGGCGGCTGAGATCATAACCTGGTGCGCCGAAAACCGCCGTCCGCTCCCCTGGCGGCTCGATCCCGATCCCTACCATGTCTGGCTGTCGGAGATCATGCTCCAGCAGACCCGCGTGGAAACGGTGATCCCCTATTACAGCCGCTTTCTGGAGGCCTTCCCCACGGTGCGCTCGCTCGCCGACGCGCCGGAGGAACGGGTCCTCAAGCTGTGGGAAGGGCTCGGCTACTACGGCCGGGCGCGCCGTCTCAAGGCTGCGGCGGAAAAGCTGGCTGCCGAATACGGCGGTCAGCTCCCGCGGCGGGCGGACGAGCTGCGCCGGCTGCCGGGCGTCGGCGGCTACACCGCCGGGGCCATCGCCTCCATCGCCTACGGCGAGCCGGAGCCCGCGGTCGACGGCAATGTGCTGCGCGTGCTCGCGCGTCTGTTTGCCTTTGGGGAGGACGTGCTGCACCCCTCGGTGCGCAGGCGCGCAGAGGCCATGCTCCGCGCCGTCTACCCGTCCGGACCGGACGCCGCCCTGCTGACCGAGGGTCTGATGGAGCTCGGCGAGGTCGTCTGTACGCCGGGCGGCGGACCGGACTGCTCCCGCTGCCCGGTCGAAAAGCTCTGTCTCGCCCGCGTGGAGGGCAGGCAGGGCTCCCTGCCCGTTCGCAGCGGCGCGAAGGCGCGCCGCGTTGAGGAGATAACCGTTCTCATCCTCGCCTGCGGCGAGAAGCGCGCCATACGCAGGCGGGCAGACGCGGGCCTGCTTGCCGGCATGTGGGAGCTCCCCAATCTGCCCGGCAGACTTGACGAGACGGCGCTGCGCGCCCGCCTGGCGGAGGCCGGGATCGCGCCCCTCTCCGTTGAGCCCTGCGGAGAGACCGGGCACGTCTTCACCCATGTGGAATGGCGCATGACCGGTTATCACGTCACGCTGGCCGGGCCGGCCGGGGATTTCGTCTTCGAAACGCCGGAGACGATCCGCGCCTCCTACGCCGTTCCGAGCGCTTTCCGGTTCTATCTGAAAAAGCTGTAACGCAGAAAATCGCTGCCGTTCTCCTTTATCCGGAGCGGGGCGCACGCCTCGCTCCGGAAGAGGACGCGGGACGCGGATTGCCACGCCAGTGACGTCTGTCACTGCTCGCAATGACTGCGGAAAAGGTCTTTGCGAGTCAGCGCATATACTCTCGGTCATTGCGGGGCGGCGGGAGATACGCGATCCGCTGCGGCGAAGCTTCCCCGCCGTTCTGTCTTCATACTCATCAAGCGCTTTGTCTGCAGTTTGGCGCGGCCCCCGTACAGGAGGCCGCGCCTTTTTGCATTATCCATTTGACCGCGCTCAGGCGGGATCGGGCAGATCGCTCGGACGAAGGACCATACAGGTCCGGGCGGGCAGATACAGCCGCACGTGATTGCCCTCCAAGCCCGGCACACAGGCGCTGACCGGGGCGTGCTCCATACGGTTGAAGCCCCCGTAGCGCTCATCGTCGCTCGTGAACAGGACGTAGTGGTCGGCGCCGCGGCTGACGGGAATGGCATAATCGGTATAGCTGCGGTTCGGAGAGAAGTTGAACACGAACAGCAGCCCGCCCCGCTCAAACGCCAGCACATGATCGTCCTCGTGCATCCAGCGAAGATCGGGATACCACTGATCGAATATATGATAGTAAAGGGCCGTATGGACCATATCGTGATCGAAATCGTTCAGGCACTGATATTTGAGGCCGCCATTTCTCAGCAGGCTCCACTGCCTGCGGCAGTACTGGAAGCTGTTGCCGTTGCCCTCGCGCGGGAAGTCGATCCACTCCGGATGGCCGAACTCGTTGCCCATGAAGGTGAGATAGCCGTTTCCGCCGGCTCCCATGGTCAGCAGGCGGACCATCTTGTGCAGCGCCACGGCCCGGTCGATCACCTCGGTGTGGCAGCTCTTGCTCATCTGATCGTACATGGCCGCTCCGGCCAGGCGGAATATCAGCGTCTGATCGCCGACCAGCGCCTGGTCGTGACTTTCCACATAGGCGATCGTGCGGGCGTTGCGGAAGGTCAGCTCATGCCAGAGCGTGTCGAGGCGCCAATCCTCGTCCCGCCGCTCCTTGGCGAGCTTGATCCACAGGTCGGGGATCCCCATGCCCAGGCGGTAGTCGAAGCCGACGCCGCCGTCCGCGATCGGCTCGCACATGCCCGGCATGCCGGACATATCCTCCGCGATCGTGATGCAGCGCGGATTGACCGAATGCGCCAGCTCGTTGGCCAGCTGCAGATAGGTGACGGCCTCCACGTCGGTATTCATGGTGAAATACATGGACAGATCGGTGAAATTCGCCCCCAGCGCATGGTCGTGATACAGCATGGAGGTCACGCCGTCAAAGCGGAAGCCGTCGAAATGATACTCCTCCAGCCAGAATTTCAGATTGCTCAGGAGAAAATGCAGCACCTCGGGCTTGTCGTAATCGAAGCACTTGGTCCCCCAGGCGGGGTGGTTGCCCTGCTCGCCCTGATGGAAGAACTGATAGTCCGTCCCGTCGAACAGATTGATGCCCTCGAGCGTATTGGCCACCGCGTGGGAATGCACCACGTCGAGCAGCACCCGGATGCCCATGCCGTGCGCCTTGTTGACCAGATATCTGAGATCGTCCGGATAGCCGAACCGGCTCGACGCCGCGTAAAAGCTGCTGACCTGATAGCCGAACGAGCCGTAATACGGATGCTCCATCACAGCCATCAGCTGTACGGTGTTGTAGCCGAGATCCTGAACGTGCGGCAGGACATTGTCCGCAAATTCGCGGTAGGTGGCGATCCGGTGCTCCTCGCAGGACATGCCGACATGCGCCTCGTAGATCAGAGGCGGCTCGTCCGAGCAAAAACCGTCGTCCGTCCAGGGATAGGCGTCCGTATCGTCCCAGACCTCGCAGCACCAGCTCCGGTGCACCCAGTCCTGGGTCACCCGGCGCGCGTACAACGGGATGTGCTGCGTCAGCCTGTCGCCGTTTCTGACGATCGTCAGCACCCGGCTGCCCTGACGGAGCGTATCGCCCGGCAGGAACAGCTCCCAGTCCCCGTTCTCCGTCCGGGTCATGGGCGTGTCGGTCCAGTGCCAGTCGTTGAAGTCGCCGGTCAGAAAGAGCTGATCCGCCGCCGGCGCCCACTCCCGGTACACCCATCCGTCCGGCTGCCGGTGGAAGCCGTACCACGCGTACGCGTTGGCAAAATTCTTCAGCAGGCGGCGTCTTCCCAACAGCTGTTTCCGCTTGTCCCGGTACCGGTCCATGCGCAATTGCAGATCCTCTTCAAAGGGGCGGAGCTCGGGGTGGGTCTCCAGAATACGCAGCATAGTCACACGCCTCCCTTTCCTCATGAGCCAAAAGCTGTGCGCGTCTGCGCAGGATCATAACAAAAGCCGTTTCGGATCGTACCGAAACGGCCTTCCGGATCCGGCAGATATCCGTCTGTCGACTGAGCGCGGCAGAGCGCCGCGCTCCCTGTTACCATAATCTATCATATTCTGTTTTATTCTTCAAGACTTAAGGTAAAGGCTCGATCCGGTTATCTCAGGCTCCGTATCGCTCTGTCTGTGATCTCCTCGGCGTCATAACCCTCCACATCCAGCATCTCCGCCTTGATCAGCTCCGTTTCCGGGATGCCGAAGCAGCCGACAGCCAGAGCGCGGATATAGTCATAGCTGTAGTCGGGCACATAGGGCCCTCCGGCTGTCGTCACATAATACAGCTTCTCCGCCCGGCACAGGCCGCGCGGCATGCCGTCCGCTCCGTATTCGGAGACGAGCCCCGTCACATAGATATTCTCCAGATACGCCTTCAGAACGGCGGGAAAGGACAGATCCCAGTAGGGCGCGGCTATCACGATGACGTCCGCCCGCCGAAACTGACGGGCAAGAGCGAACATGGGATCGCCGTAGTCCCCCGCCTCGATGAGCGCGGTACGTTTTGCAAGACGCTCCTCCGTGAGCGGCTCCGGCATCTCCTCCGGGAGCCTGACCTCCTCGTACCCGCCGCCGAGCTTCCGGAGCAGCGCCTCCGCCAGCCGGGCCGTCCTGGAGCCTCCGCGCACACAGGCGTTCACATATAATATCACAGGCATGACTCTCCCCAAAAATTCCCGGTCCCGCCCGGTCGGCCCGCGCGGCTCTCCCGGACGCCGGGCATCACTTCCGCACAACGCCCTCTCCGTAGATGGTCGTCCAGTCGTTTTTCATGGAGATGGGCACCCAGTCGAACTCACTGCAAAGGTCGAACATCTTCCGGGCCTTGCTCTCGTCGCCGTTTTCGCGCACGACGTCGTCGCAGCAGAGCATGAAGGCGAGGCTTCTGTAGGGGTTCCCGCACGTCACATACTCCGCCATGCTGCTGTCGCCGGTGGAGTTGCCGAAGGAGAGCACCGGCTGCTGACCTATCTCCTGCATGATGACGGAGACCTTGTTCATCTTGAGGTTCTTGATGAGAAAATCGCCGCCGAGGATCAGCTCGTCGCCTTCGGCAAAGACATAGCTGAGGCCGTCCTCTCCGTTCTGATTGCTGGATACGATGGTCTCGTCGGAGCCGATGATCTGCCGGTTCGGCAGATCCAGCGGCGAGTTGTATGCGATGCCCCGGACGATGAGCCTGTCGGTCCCGCTGACGATATAGACGGTAAAATCATTCGCCTTGAGATAATCGACGACCTGAAGCATGGGCAGGTACCATCCGTCGCCGCGAAGCATACCGTTGTAGCCGGGCATGGGCTGCTTTTTGAAGTCCTGGATATAGGCGTTGAACTCCGCGACCGTCATCCCGGCAAAGGCGGAAGCGACAGCCCGGCCGTGATCCACCTCGAGGCCGGTGAAGGACGCGCCCGTCTCGTTCTGCTCAACGATCTTGAGAGCGGTCGTTTTCTCAAACGCGGAAGCCCGGTCGACGTAATCCGGGTCCTCCAGCACGCGGT
>Ga0079305_1003047_pt1 | contig 12276 bp, 7 predicted proteins | sample LMS_cellobiose_e_FD_79183 | JGI IMG/M metagenome (GOLD analysis project Ga0079305, IMG submission 79183) | Rumen-fistulated moose microbial communities from Alaska, USA - LMS_cellobiose_enrichment | ecosystem: Host-associated > Mammals > Digestive system > Stomach > Rumen fluid ... | reverse complement strand
GTCCTCGGACGACAGTCCGCCGTACTCCTCTTTGAGACGTGTCGCGAACGCGGAGAGTTGCTCGCCCTTTTCGGGTCCGATGTCGAACTCCCTGAAGATCGTAAAGAGCGAGTCTATCAGATACTTCGCCTCGTCCCGACGGTTCGTCTTGCGGTCCTTGTAGTAGAGCTCGTCGCGCACCCTATCTATCCTTGAGTATCTCTTGACGACGACCGCGTCGCCGTACTTCTTGATGAGCATCGCCGCGATCCTCAGAAGGACGGCGATAAGGATAACTGTTCCGAGCGCGATGAAGTAGCCTTTGTACTCGACGATGAACATCAGCCAGCTCACTTCGACGGACGGCTCGACCGTTGCCGAATGCTGGACTTCCGTCTCGGGCGTATCGTTTTCGGTGCTCTTGTCTTTTTCGGGCGCCGCGGGAACTTCCTCCTCCGGCACATCGGAGGGGATCACTTCCTCCTCTTCCTCCTCGTACTCGGTGAAAGTCTTCGTCGCCTCAAACTGTATCCAGCCGATGTCGTCGAAATAAACTTCGATCCACGTGTGCGAGTTGTAGTCGCGCACGTCGCATCCGTATCTGTCGGACGCGCCGTTGCCTCCTATCGTATGAAGATCTGCCGCGTGATAACCTTCCGTGTATCTGACGGGGATGCCCGCATCCCTGAGGAGCAGCGCCGCGGACGTCGCGTAATGCGCGCAGTAACCGCTCTTCAGCTCGAGTAAGAACGCTTCGATAACGCTTCCCTCAAGCTGTTCCGGAACTTCCGGCTCGAGCGTGTACGTAAAGTCGTCGCCGTTCAGATACTCGATCACCGCCATGACCTTCTCGTATCTCGTAAGAGGCGCGCCCTTCTTTTTCTGCGCTTCGTCCATGATCGACCGTGACAGCTCCGCTATCTTCTCGCTTCCGGACGGCGTCGTGTATCTTTCCTCGGCGTATTCTCTGTACTTATGCTCGAGCTCCATAGCCTTGCGGAACTCGGACTTCGCGCCGCGAGACATCGTCGCGAAGTATCTCTCGCCGATGTCGTTATACTCCGAGGTTTTACCCTTCGAATCGCGGTACTCCCGGAGAAGAGCCTCCTCGTCCTCGCCCGCTTCCGCGCGCTGTGCGAGCTCGTACGTGAGCTCGAGCGCCTTCTGCTCCGACACGATGATATCAGACAGATCGGCCCTGTGCATATCGTAGACGAATGAAATGGAGCTGTAACCGTCGCTGTCGGCACCGTAGTGCCTCGACGTGTAGATGCCGTCGAAGAACGGGGTGTATTTATCGCTCGCCTTCTCCTGACCGTAGTATTCCCTGACCCCGAGGTCGGGGTTCATGAAGCTCGGCATGAACAGAATGCCCGACGCGCCGTTCGCGCGCTTGACGTGCACCTGTTCGACGATGATGCCGTAGTAACTTACATTGATCGTGCTGTGCCGCGTCGGTATCTCGCCCGTTATCGGATAAAGCGAGGTGTATGCGTTTTTGATTATTGTGTCAGAGGTGAATTTCTTGCCGAACTTTCGGTTCATGTCGAGCACGTCGTCAGCCGTTGCAAACGACCAGGTGTCGGTCTCAATGTCGTAGTCAAACGCGGTACGGCTCTTGAGGTATATCGTCTTATCGCCAGGCGCTTCGACTCTGAAAATCTGCGTCCCGTCGTAGCTTCTCGGCTCAAACGACAGCGTCTCGTAACCGAAATGCTCGTACTGGCTGTAAGGATTTTTCGTCAGATCGACTCCGTCGCCGATGAGAAAATCTGTCGCCATCGTGCGGATCTTCCTCATCTCGTCGTCGATGAATTTTATCTTCGGGAACGGTTTTTTGGAAATGGAGAACGGGATGAGCGCTGCGACAAGAGCGATCCCGATCGACGCGGCGGCGGCAAATCCGCCGGCGGCGCGGTTGCGCCTCTTCTTTCTCGATTTATCGAGACGCGCCTCGCGCTTCGCCCGCTTTTTCGCTCGCTTCGCTTCTTTTCCCGCGAGCTTTTTTATTCTCTCTTTGTCTTCTCTTTCTTTTTTCGCCGCGATCCTTTCGGCCTCGGGAAGAGTCTTCTCCGCCTTTATCGCTCTGCGGCGGGCGGCGCGCTCGTCCTTGCGGCGCTGCCTCTCTTCTTTTTTGGCTGCCTTCTCCGCAGACGCCTCTTCCTTCAACCGTTTGCGCTCGAGCTTCGCGGCGCGCTTCTCCTCCTGCCTTGCGCGGGTGATAAGCGCTCTCTTCGCTTTTCTGGCGCGCCTCGGACCCATCTCGGCGTCTATTGCCGTCTCATATACTCTCTCGGATGCGGTCTTGAGCTTGAGCCTTGCAAGCCTTCTCTTTCCGCGCTCCTCGCGTTTTGCATCGGCGCTCTCCAGACGAAGCTTCTTCATCTCGGCCTTTTTCTCGTACTTGCCGCTGTATCTCGAGTCGACCACGCGCATCGAAAAGAATCCGCACACCGACGCGATAATGAAGGCAAATCCGAGATTTCCCACCATTATGTTGAAGAAGAATATCAGCGCGACGAGAGGAAGTATCGTCAGTATATAGAGCGGCGTGTTCGCCTTTCTCATGACCGAAAAATAGAAGAGAAATGCGAAGAAGACGACGAAAAGGACGACGCTCCACTTAATAAGAGTTTCCTCGCTGAAGGAGTATTTCTCCGACAGCATGTATTCCGCCATTCCCGTGTAGCCGTCGTAGACGACTTCGAGAATAAATGAATTGTAGAGTTTTCTGACGGCGTTTTCAAAGAGCAGTATCGGATTTCCGTATTTTATCGCCGCGATCCCGAAAAGCACTCCGAGAGTACCGAGCGGAACTGCCGCTTTCGTTATCCTGTTTATCGACGCCACCGTGCAAAGGATGGCGGCCGCAAGAGACATGACGATCATAAATCCCGCGGAAAGCGAGAAATACCTGTAATCATGTTCTCCCGTATATAACCCGATGGACTGGTAAAGCAGGTGCATGAGTCCGAAGATCGCGCAGAATATCACGACGCCGCGGAATGCGAGGCCGATGACCTCCGTCTTCGTTCCCATTCCCTTTTCGGGAGGATAGTATATTTTTTCTACAATTGCAGAAAGAGTCTTTTTAACGGGGGCTTTTTTGAAATAGCCTTTTTTGTCCTTGGGGTCATTCTTCACTCACGGCACCTCCTTTCGTATCTTTATCTGCTTACCGGCGTAAACACCGGGGCGCCCGATCCGTCGCGGCTCTCGCTCAGCACGGTCGGAGATATCCCCTGTCTTGCGAACTCCAGCGCCACGTCGGAAGTGTATACCGCACGCAGCGCGGGGTCCTCGTATTTTTCTGCGGGTGAAAACATAACGACTTCGACCGAACAGCCGGTCCCCGCTCCGCCGAACTTCGACGGGAGCGCGCCGATCTCGGCGGCGCTTTGCGGATCGAGATTCGACGTCACGACCTTCAGCGTCACGTTCGTGCTGTCGGAGACCAGGGCGCCGAGGTTCGCAACGTACGCCTCGTTCGATACGGCCTCCGCGGTAGTGAGCTTCAAAAACAGCTCTTCGAACCCGGACGCTCCGCCGAGGTCAAACAGACTCAGTCCGCGGTCGTCACGATCGTCGTACCACGCGACGGTGCACTTGCTTCCGCTCTTGAGCTCGGTCATCGTCTCCGCCACAGTCATCTCGACGACGGCGTCGAGGCAGAACTCGTCGTAGTCCTCGAGCTCCTCTTCCTTTACGCGTCCGCCGTACACTCTGTCTGACGACTTCGGGTCGTAGTCCGGAAGAGCCGTCATCGAAAGGATCCTGTTGATGTCGCTCTCGATCTCGCTGACGCCCGCGTCCTCGACGACTTCATCCGCGTCTGATGCGTCGGTGTTGTTTTTCAGCTTTGTTTTCTTTTTCTTTTTGACCGAATTGATGAGCTCGTCGATCGAACGTATCGTCTCGGCTTCCTTTTCGCTCATCCCCGATCGTATATTCTTTCTGAACTTTGATTCGCGCCTCTTCTTTTTGATCTTGTCTGAGAGCGCTTCTTCCTCTTCGACCTCGCCCCCGAGAAAAGTCTCGACGAGCTCCGCTTTCTTTTCGATCTCCTTCTGCGAAGCCTTCACGGAGCGGCGTATCTTCTTGCTCTTATCCTTTTCGCTCTCGTCGATTATCTTTTTGAGATTTGCATATTCGTCGGAATAGTCGTCCTTCTTCGGAGGCATAGTCGCGCGCGCCATGTCGCAGAAAATGTAGACGTGGCGGTCTTCGGCGCTGCTGTACTGCTTTATCATGAGGTCCTGCGTCTTGGACGACAGCTTCCAGTGGATGTCTCTGATCGAGTCGCCGGGTATGTAGTCCCTGATATCGGTGAACTCGTTCTTCTCCGCAGTGACATCGCGGATGAGCGACGGGGACGGGGTGTCGGTCACCGCCTTACGGCGGTTGTCGACGATCGACATTTTTCTCGGAAAGACCGATATCGCCGTGTAGTTCTCGGCGTCCGCTCTTATCGCGAAAAAGCGGAACAGGTCGCTGATATACAAACTGTCGACGCCTATCTCGTAGTATCCCCTGTACTTGAACTCCACGGTGTTGTTGACGATGTAGGAGCCGAACGACACGAGGGAGAGCACGAACTTTCGCTTCGTACATCTCGGCGCGTTTGTACCCGGCTCGCTTATGACCGCCTCGACGAAGGGATAGGCGAGAAACGACGTGTTTATTATCTTGATATCATACTCGACCGGCTCGTACTTCTCCGCCCTCTGCTTTTCGGACGACACGTAGACCATGATCGCCGATCTCCCTATCAGACAGTGGATGAGGGAGATGAAAGGCAGGACGATAACGAACAGAAGCAGAGCGGCAGATATCGCATTTCTGAGAAGCTGCGTCAGGAGGATAGAGTATATCAGAAGGAAGAAATACAAAATCGACCCCGGCAGCAGCCTGAACTTTCTGTTATTCTTTTTATTATTCATACGTTCAGCCTTATGAACGGCCGCTTCTGTACGGCACCTCGACTTCCCTTGCCACTTTTTCAAGAACTTCGTCCACGGACATTCCCGAGAGCCTTGCCTCCTGACTGAGGACGATCCTGTGGGAGACCACTGCCTTGTAGACCGCGGAGACGTCCTCGGGGGTGACGTAATCCTTGCCGCGAAGGAACGCGTACGTCTTCGATATCTTCATCAGCACGATCGACGCTCTCGGGCTCGCCCCGAGGGAGATGTACTGACTGGACCTCGTCGCTCCGACGAGCTGTACGATGTATTTTGCGATCTCGGGCGCCATTGTGATTTCCGACGCCGCTGCCGCCGCATCGGTTACGTCCTTAACGCTGACGACCGCTTCGATGTTGTCGAGAGGGTTTCCGTTCTTTCTGTCGAGCATGATCGAGAGTTCTTCGGACTCGGACGGATATCCCATCGAAAGCCTGATCGAAAAACGGTCCATCTGAGCTTCCGGCAGAGGGTATGTACCGACGTATCCCGCGGGGTTCTGCGTCGCGATGACGATGAACGGGGACGGTATCTGGTATCTCTCGCCGTCGACCGTGACCTGTCCTTCCTCCATCGCCTCGAGAAGTGCCGACTGTGTCTTCGGCGACGCGCGGTTGATCTCGTCCGCAAGCAGGATGTTGCACATCACAAGACCTTCCCTGAATTCAAACGTCTCTTTCGATCTGTTGTAAATGTTGAAGCCTGTGATATCCGACGCCAGCACGTCGGGGGTGAACTGGGCTCTTTTGAATTTCAGTCCGGCGCTCTTCGCTATCGAAGAGGCGAGAGTCGTCTTTCCGACGCCCGGTACGTCCTCGATGAGAACGTGTCCGCCCGCGAGCATGGCGGCAACGAGCATGACGATCTCGTTGTGTTTACCGATCACGACCTTTTCGACTTCTCTGATAAGAGACAGCATCGAATTTCTCTTCTCCCTCATTTCGGTCGTCATATCGGCTGTTCTTTCAAATGCCATAAAATCCTCCTCCGGCTGATCGCCGTTTTTAGTTCATCATATTATTTTATCATAAATAATCAATTATTACAATAATGAATTTATAAATACGTGCTTTTTTCGAAGCGATCTTTTTTCCGTATTCATTATACCAGAATAAAAAAGCAAAAAGAATAAACTTGTCGGATAGTGCGCCTTAAAGCTTTCTTTATTTTGCGAAACGTGCGTAAATAGAATGAAAACAAACGCCGAACAAATATAAACACCCCGTGAACTCACGGGGTGTTGATGTTATCTCAGCTCGACTTCCTCAAGCTCGATCCTTTTCTTTTTGTTCCGCTTGTAAACGTTGATGAAGACTATCGCCGCGATGCAGGCGACGATGAAGATTATCACCGTCACCGGATTTGAGTTGCCGCTCGACATGATGTCGGTCCAGTGCTCTTCAAGCTGCTTGCTCGCCTGGTCGGAGAGCGCCGTGTAGACCTCGCCCTTCGCCCTCGTCTCCTCGTCGGGGTACGAGTACGAATTCTGCGTGTCCTCATCGAGATATCGGAACGCCTCGGTGTGCGGAGTCGAATAGTTCGTGTAGCCGCAGTTTGCGAGCGCGACCTTCGTCTCGCACATGAAGTTGATATACATTTCCGCCGCTTCCTTGTTCGGAGCGCCCTTCGGAATGCACATGGCGTCGGTGTAAATGTTCGTTCCCTCTCTCGGGACGATGAAATCGAGGTCGGGGTTATCGTCGATCATCGTGATCGCGTCTCCCGCGTAGTAGACCGCGAGCGCCGCCTCACCGCCGCCCATCTTGTCAAACACCTCGTCGGCGACGTACGCCTGGACGAGAGGCTTCTGCTCTTTCAGAAGCTGTGCCGCCGCGGCGAGCTCATCGGGGTCCTCCGTGTTGTAGGAGTAGCCGAGCTTCTTTTCGGCAATGCCGAAAGCGTCGCGCGGGCTGGAAAACATGAGGATACTTCCCGCGTATTTCGTGTCCCAGAGTATGTCCCACGTCGCGAGATCGTCCTCCTCGTCGACGAGAGTCGTATTGTAGATGATGCCGACGACGCCCCACATATACGGAACTGAATACTCGCCCGTCGGGTCGTAAGAGGAGTCGATCGACTTGTCCATGTACTTGACGTTCGGGATTTCGGAAAGGTCGAGCTTTTCGAGCATCCCCTCGTTTATCATGCGGGATATCATATAGTCGGACGGGATTATCAGGTCGTACTTCGTTCCGCCGCCTTTGAGCTTCGCGTAAAGCTCCTCGTTCGTCGCGAAGGTGGAATAGTTGACGTTGATGCCCGTCAGCTTCTCGAACTCCTCGTTCGTGTCGAACTCGTCGCCGCCTTCATTGACCGAGATATACTCACCCCAGTTGTAGACGTTGATCGAAATTCCCTGATCACGGAACTTGTCCCAGTCCACGCTGTCGGAATAGGAGAGCTCGATCTCCTCGCCCTCTTCGGTCTCCTCGTCGGGAGGCGCGGGCGACTTCCATTTGTAGAGGTAAACGCCGAATGCCGTGAGAAGCAGCATCAGCACTATGAGAAGGCAAACCGTTTTCTTCATGCCGCCGCGACCCCCTCTCTGAGCTTCTTCTGCCGCCTGGAATCAGTGATGTTCATTACGAGCAGCACAGTCAGAACGACCAGAAAGATGATGGTCGACAGGGCGTTGATCTCGGGGTTGACCTTCTTTCTCGTCATCGAGTAGATCGTGACGGAGAGATTTTGCGAATTTGCGCCGTGCGTGAAGTAACTGATGACGAAGTCGTCTATCGAGTACGTGATGCTCATGAGGAATCCCGTCAGGACTCCGGGCATGATCTCGGGAAGGACGACCTTTCCGAACACGCCGCGCTGACTGCATCCGAGGTCCATCGCCGCCTCGCAAAGGCTCATGTCCATCTGCCGCAGTTTCGGCAGGACGTTCAATATCACATACGGGACGCAGAACGAGATGTGCGCGAGCGTCAGCGTTACGAAGCTCATCTCCATACCCGCAAAAACGAATAAGAGCATGAGCGACACGCCGGTCACGATCTCGGGGTTGAGAAGCGGCAGATACGTGAAGTACATCACCATTCCGCGCGTCTTCTTTTTCATGTTGAAAATACCTATCGCCGCCGCCGTTCCGAGGATGGTCGAAATGACGGATGCGATGACGGCGACGATTATCGTAACGCCGAGGCTGTTGATGATCGTCTCGTTGTGGAAGAGCTTTGCGTACCAGTCGAGGGTAAACCCCGTCCACACGGTCCTGCTCTTCGACGCGTTGAAGGAGAAGATCGCCATGATCGCGATCGGAGAATACAGGAAGAAAAAGACGATCGCCATGTAAATTCTCGACACATGTTTTTTCATACTATCACGCCCTCCATTTCTTCGTCGTCAAGGGAGTTCGTGATACTCATGCAAACGAGAATGAATATCATAAGAACGAGCGATATCGCGGAGCCGAGATGCGGGTTGTACGACGCGCCGAGGAACTGCAGATCGATCAGGTCGCCGATGAGCATGTTCGTGCCGCCGCCGAGCATCTTTGAAATGATGAACGTGCTGACCGCGGGGACGAATACCATCGAAACGCCGCTGACGATACCGGGCGTCGAGAGCGGCAGTACGACTCTCTTGAATATGCTCGCGGAGCCCGCGCCGAGGTCGCGCGCCGCCTCTATCGTGCGGTCGTCGATCTTGGTCATGATCGAGTACAGAGGCAGGATCATGAAGGGCAGATAGTTGTACACCATACCGAGAACGACGGCGCCCTGAGTGTTGATGAACTGATACGGACCGAGCCCGACAAGCCCGAGGAGCTTGTTGAGCAGACCGTTGTTCTCAAGGATCGTCATCCACGCGTATGTCCTGAGCAGGAAGTTGATCCACATCGGCAGTATCATCAGGAAGATCATCATTTTCTGTTTGGAAACTTTGATCCTCGATATGATATACGCCGCAGGATATCCGAGCAAAAGACAGATAAACGTTGCGATGAGCGCAAGCCAGATGGAGTTGATGAGGGTCGGCATATACGTGCTGACGGCGAAGAGGTTTTCCCACGTGAAAACGGTTTTCTCTTCGTACAGATCGTCGGGCAGCTCCGCGTCCTCTCCGTACTCCTCGTAATACTCTTCTTCGATGACTTCGATCTCTTCCTCACTGAGACGGTGACCGTCGACGGGGTCGACTGCAACTTTCGTCGTGCAGGCAAAAACCGCGATCAAAATCAGCGGAACGATGATGAAGATCGCCATCCATATAAGATAGGGAAACGCAAGGAATCTTGAATTCTTGTTCAACTGTGGCTCCATTTCCCCGCCGGATTGGATTGGTTCGGGCCGCGCCCGGACAGCAACGGTACGACGGATACGTCACTGCATCGCCAAAGTCTTTCGCATAGAGTCTCATCGAACAAAATGCGCAAGACCGTATTAAAAAAATACTATTTTAGATTGTATCAAATATTATTCGTTTTTGCAATACCATTTTTGCATTTATTCTAAAAAAAATAGAAACGCGCGGGCGTCGCCCGCGCGTTTGATTATTTACTCTTTACACTGTGCCGCCAACCATGAGTTTCTTCAGCGACGAACAGTCTTTAACTGTTACTTTACCGTCGACAAAGATGTCGGCGTTATGAAATACGAACGAAATATCCGCGGTGTTGCCCGCCATGAATTTCTTTATCGCCTGAAGATCCTTTACGTTGATCTTGCCGTCGTCGTTGACGTCGCCGGGAAGATCGGGAAGCTCGTAATCGACCGTGAACTCATAATTCTCTTTTGTGGTCGCGTCGAACAGCGGATAGTCGTTGACGTCGACTGTAAGTACGTTTTCCTCGGTCTTGATGCCGTATATGTAGAAATACCGATTCGTACTGTCCGTCGTATACGTGTACAGTGTGCTCGTGGTATTCGACACCGTGTCGTATCTTACGACTTCGCGCGGCAGTGAATAATAGACGTATTCTCCGTCCGTCGTAAGGCACGAGAAACTCAGAGCGAACACGATGTTCCCCTCGCCGAGCCATCTTCCGGCAAGATTCCGCTTAACGGTCTTATTATCTCCCGACCACAGATTGAACGTTTTGGAGACGTTGTCGATATAATAGATATCATTCCCGAAGAGCACAAACGACGTGTTTGACGAACACCAGAACGCATCATCATAAAGGGTAGACGTGGGAGTCGTGTCATAGTCCGAAGTGGTGTGTCCGTTATTCATCATCTTATCGGTAGAACAGAGGAAATAGTCGTGCTGAACGTATCCCGTAATATCGTACGTCGGGTCGTCCCAAGTAACATCAACATGGTATTTCTCGCCGTCAATCTTTACTATGTTCCAGATATGTCCGAGCTGTCTCGAATCGCAGTAATAATTCTCGATGCCGACTCTGTCGAGCAGATAGCTGTACGCTTTCGTATAACCCTCGCAGACGCATATTCTATTGACCAGAGCTCCGTACATATTGTAGCTGTCATACGGCACGGTCCCTGCGTCGAGATTCACCTTGTCATATTCGCACCAGACTGCGAGCCTGTCGTGGAGGATGAGCGCCTTTTTGACATCGTCGAGCGCATCGTTCCCTTCAACGCCTTCGAGCAGTTCGTCTGCGACGGCGATCATCTCGGCTTTCATCGTCTCATACGTTTGACCTTCGTACTGATAAGTAAAGGACAGCGTCCTGAAATACCTTATTCCGCCGATCGTTGTGATCGAACCGCCGAGTGCTGCGACGTGGAAAGATTCGGGGTCGCCCTTCATAACGAAATCATTGAGATACTGATGTGTCGTCGCGGTATACTTGATGGAAAAAGCGGAGATGTCGCATGCACTCTCGCAATTCCTGGTCGCGCCGTATACCAGCGTCTTCAGCTGTTCGTACTGCTCCGCCGTGATACCGAGCCCCTCGGTATATTTTTCAACGGAGCCCATGTCAAGAAAGTGCTCTTCCTCGAGCACGGTCAAAGGTTCTTCACCGTCGGCGGCGAACGCCGGAAATGTGAGAAACAGGGCTGTCAGAATCAAACATACAACTCGCTTAAACATGATAGCTCCTCCTGAAAATCGGTATTGATTTTACACATATATTATACAGCCCGCATTCTCTTTTGTCAACGGTGTTATTTTGTGTCAATGCCGATTTTTAAGAAGGCTATTTCTGCTTTTTATCCTTGAAGACGAGGGCGGCGAGTACTCCGAGAATAAGAGATGCGCTCGTCCCTCCCGCCGCGGCGGTGAGCGGTCCCGTCAAAATACCGAAGGCGCCCTCGCGGTCTATCGCTTCCCTCACCCCTTTTGCGATGATGTAGCCGAACCCCGCGAGCGGAACGGTTGCGCCCGCACCGCCGAATGAGACGAGATATTCGTAGACGCCGACGGCGCCCAACGCTACGCCCGCCACGACGTATCCGACGAGGATGCGCGATGCCGTGAGCTTTGTTCTGTCGATTAGGACCTGCATGATGAGGCAGAGCGCGCCGCCGACGATGAATGCCCTTAAATACTCCATTCCTACCTCCGACTAAACCGACCCGAGTCTGACAAGGTGCGCGACCGCGGGGATCGTATTTCCCTGCCCGACGCTCATGGCGTTCATCAGCGCGCCCGTGCCGACGAAAAGCATATCGTTTATATCTTTCTTCCGAAGCATATCGAGATATTTAACGCTCATCACGACCGCGCTGCATCCGCAGCCCGATCCGCCCGAGTGCATATCCTGCCGCTCGATATCGTAAATGTCGAGCCCGCAGTCGCCGTGTACGCCGTATATCTCATAGCCCCGATCCTTCATTATCTCCCGAAGGAGCGATGATCCTTCGCGTCCGAGATCGCCCGTCACGATGCGGTCGAAATCGGAAGGAACTTTTCCGCTCTCTTCAAAATAACGAACGAGCGTATCAGCCGCGGCGGGCGCCATCGCGGCGCCCATGTTATTGAGGTCGTCAGTCTTTGAGTCGACGATCCTGCCGAACATACCATCGGTGATCACCGCGGAGCCTCCCTCCGTCGCGGGAGAGACCACGAACGCCGCCGCTCCAGTCACCGTCCACTGAGACGTCGGGGTCCTAAGCGCGGCGTACTCCACGGGAAAGCGAAATTGACGCTCCGCGGAGCAGTTATGAGACGAGGTGACAGCCATCGCAACATTTTTTACAAACGACGAAAATACCCCTGCCATGAGCATACTTTCGGCGCATGTAGAACACGCTCCGAAGAGCCCCGCATCGGGAATCCCGAGGGTCAAAAGCCCGTGCGTCGACGCGATGCACTGGTTGATCAAATCCCCCGAAAACGCGACGTCGACGTCCTTCGGCGAAAGACCTGCCGCGCTGAGTGCGCCAAGTGCGGCGAGACGCTGCATCTCGCTCTCGGATTT
>Ga0079305_1003046_pt1 | contig 12284 bp, 9 predicted proteins | sample LMS_cellobiose_e_FD_79183 | JGI IMG/M metagenome (GOLD analysis project Ga0079305, IMG submission 79183) | Rumen-fistulated moose microbial communities from Alaska, USA - LMS_cellobiose_enrichment | ecosystem: Host-associated > Mammals > Digestive system > Stomach > Rumen fluid ... | reverse complement strand
GCTCAGTTCACCGTCGTAAATCCGCCGACCTATGTCCAGTCGTTCTTCCGGGGTGTACTTCATGGCAAGCCTCCTGTTCTTCTTCGGGCGTTTCTGTACAATGGTGCGTTCTTGTCTGTCCATCAGTATACCATCGTCTGTACAAAAACTACCCCCTTCGTGTCCAATAAAAGCTTACCACTGCACATCTCTAACTTTTGTTCTCTTGTTAACCGCATAGAAATTACCCCCATAAATTGTAACATTCCTGTCCAACTTATGGGGGTAATTTCAACGACGTGGTCCGAGTGGGGAGACTCGAACTCCCGGCCTGATGCTCCCAAACAATTCTGAAAAACTTTTTCCACTGGGAAAGGGCGCTTTTTGACGCTTTTTGCTACGAAAACGATACTTTTTTGACCTCTTGATTCCACTGTTTCCGTCCACTCCGTGCGGGGTTGTGGTCAGTTATGTGGTCGTAAACCGACGCTCCCGCTGTAGGCGACGCCTAATCGCCCTCCGCGGGAGCGTTTGCATGTTAGCTTAAAACGGGGGAGATGTCAAGGGGCAGTATTTGTGTCGCAGAAAACAAAGAAAAACGGAGCGCAGGTAATACCATTCATCCTGACTCGTTCATCCCCAGGATCAGAGCAAGCTACCAGAATGAAAAATGATGAAATCGCAGGATTATTGCTGAATACAGTTGAGAATCGGGGCGTGGTGTGGTATGATTTGGTATCATATATGCTGCAGAGGTGAAGCCAATGGCTGCAAGTTATAAAAAGCTCTTTAAGCTGCTGATCGACCGCGAAATGAAGAAAAAGGATCTGGCGAAAGCAGCAGGCGTGAGCGTGGCCACCATCACGAAAATGGGGAAAGACGGCGCCGTCGTTTCCAGCGAGGTGCTTGTTAAGATTTGCTCCGCGTTGGGCTGCACGATGGACGACATCGTTGAAATCGTGCCGGATCGCCTGGCCTGATGCTGGGGCAGAGAATAGCAGGAAGGACGAGACATCATGTCAACGAGCTACTTCATATACACTGAAGCGTTTATCGGCAATCAATGGGTCTGCATCAATCCTACCTTTGAAAAGGAAGGAAAGCGGCGTTTCGCAATGACTTATGAGAGCGGATCAAGAAGCTATTTCGGTCAGACAGCAGATAAGATCGAGGAGATCGGTGGGCATCTGCGGTTCAAAGACATGTCGGCTGAATTGCAGGAGCGGTATGAAAACTGCCGAGATGGTGAGGATGTTAGAATCCTGTCTGCTGAGGTCGACGCCATGAGGAACTGCCTGCCGACCGGACAGGCCCACGAATTCCATGGAATCGTACGAAAGGACTCCGTGTTTGCTTATGAAAGCGGCGACATCGAGGAACCCTATGAAGCTACTTCTCCGGAACAATATGCAAAGCTGGATGATGTGGGAAAACAGCTATATCAGTACTATGAGTGGGATGATCCTATGGGCTGGTTCGTGCATTTCAAAGAGATTCTGGAGCATGTGGATTGGCAGATCTACGATTGGCAGAATGTTTACGGAGAAGAGATAATTAATAAATATCGAGTGGTTGCGTTGGTGTTCTGAGCGGCGGGATTTGAATGAAAACACCATGCGGGAACGTCTGAGAGGCGGCAAGTTATTGGTAAATCGGACTAAGGAAGCATGAGGAGCAGGAAAACGGCGCATAAAAGCGTACTTTAGATCAGCACCTTTTTGAGGAAACTTATAGTGCGTCGTAGTATTCATTAGGTTGTGGGTTCATTTATCGTAGAAAAGAGCCCATGTCAACGAAAAGAAATAATCACCGCTTATAGTGAGGTAGTACAGTATGAAGCCGGTATTTATGCCACCTGACGCAGCAACTCTGATGTGGTCTACTCGCGCAATTGGTTATACTACACCATCAGCAATTGCCGACCTGATAGATAATTCGATTTCAGCCAATGCAAGTATTATTCAGATTGAGTTTGTCGCTTCCGAAGATAGTTATGTTGCTATTCTAGATAATGGAAATGGGATGAGTCCTAAAGAACTACAGTTGGCAATGAAATATGGTTCAGGGAATCCTCTCGCCGCCCGCACAGAAAGTGACCTTGGACGATTCGGCCTGGGACTCAAAACAGCCTCCCTATCTCAATGCAGAAAACTTACGGTCATAAGTAAGAAGGAAGGACGCCTAAGCGCTTATTGTTGGGATCTTGATCATGTCTTTGCTGTTCAGGCTTGGGAATTGTTGGAGTTAAGCGGTGACGAGATACAGTTGCTTCCACAGGTTGAAAAACTAAGTCAAATGAAAGAGGGAACAATTGTTGTATGGAATAAGCTCGATAAAATGTGCGCTGGCGATGAGGATAAGGAAAAAGGCTTTCTCATTAGAATTAGAGAAGTTGAAACTCACTTATCCTTAACCTTTCACAGGTTTCTTCAAGGAGAGACTGGAACTAATAAACTATCAATATACAGCAACGGAATTCTGCTTCAACCCACTGATCCCTTTTATATTTCGAAAAGTGACATGATGCCTTCAGAAAGAATACCTGTTACATATTCAGATTCTCTCCAAAATGAACAAATTGCTTATGTCACAGTTACTCCGTATATTCTGCCTTTTTCGGATTCTCTTTCACAAGAAGAACTGGATAGTCTCGGAGGAAAGGACGGACTCATCCGAAATCAGGGCTTCTATGTATACCGAAACAAAAGACTGATAGTTTCTGCAAACTGGTTCAGAGTTACTCGAAAAACAGATTTGACAAAACTCTGCCGTGTAAAAGTGGATATTCCAAATACTCTTGACGATTTATGGACAATCGACGTTAAAAAGTCGATGGCAGCCCCGCCCGAAGTGGTGTTGCGGAATCTGAAAAGGATAATCTCTCCGATTATCAATGCTGGAAAACGGAAATATCGCTTTCGAGCAGTAAAAGAAACCAAAGCTGATTCGGGAATTCAACTGTGGTTGCCGCAGGAAACGCGGAAAGGGATGATCTATACCATCAACCCCGATTATCCTGTCCTAAAAGACCTTATGCGCGATATTCCTGATCAGCGAAAGATGAAAGTGTTTTTACGATTATTAGAGCAGAACATACCCGTAAATGCGATTCATACAGATTTTTACGACGATAAAAAGTATGCATTTGAGGATGTCGATATTGCACTGGAAAATGTCAAGGCAAATCTTAAAGAGTTGCTGAAAGAGATGCGACCAGAGGATAGACGGGAAGGGTTTAAGGATTTAATGACAATGATGCCTTTTGCCGAGTATGACTTGGCCTTTGAGGACTTGGGGGATCTATAAATGAATAAAATTGATATTCTTATCAGAAAAATCAATGCTCAGTATGACGAAGAGTACGAAATGGAAGGCATCGTTCCTACCGAAGATGAGTTTAATCAAATGGCTCAGCGGGTGCGGGAAGCCATTCACTTTTCGTATACCGATGAAGAGTTTTTCGCAGCAAGAGATCAAGTAAGAGAACGCAGAGAGGCTTCTATTGGAATTGTTGTCAGCGTTGATAAACCCAGCGATGATCATGATTTGGAGTGGTTCTCAAAGTTTAAGGAAGAGCATCCTGACCGTAATTCTTATAACAAACGTTTTGAGTATTATATGCAGGAAGAAAAGCACTGGCCAGAGGAATCTGTAAAAGAATTAGGGAGAAATACAGATGAAATAGTCAACCGACTTGGGGATCCCAACAAGGCTGGGAGCTGGAAGCGTAAGGGTTTAGTAATTGGTGATGTTCAATCAGGAAAGACTGCAAACTATACTTCTGTCTGCAATAAAGCAATTGATGCTGGCTATAAGATCATTATCGTACTAGCTGGAAGAACCAATACATTAAGAAGGCAGACACAAAAACGATTGGAAAGCGACTTCGTCGGGCAAAGGAAAGATGACGCCAATCAGAAAAAGGGGGAAATCCTGCCTACTATACCGGTTGGGGTCCATTTTTACGGAGATGTTTCAGGAAATGCAGTGGAAGCTGCAACCACAAATGTAACTGACTTTTCTAAAAAGGTTGCTGACTCAAAGCCCTTTACTATAAACGAACATATGAATCCGCAGTTGTTCGTTGTGAAAAAGGTAAAGAGCGTGTTAGATAATCTGGCTGATTGGCTTAGCAATAAATCGCAAAATACTCTCAGCGTTCCAATGTTATTGATTGATGACGAAGCTGATGACGCATCAGTTAATACCAAAACTGCAGATTCACCTACTACTATCAATGCCTGTATTCGACGAATACTAAGGCTTTTCTCAAGGTCTACCTATTTAGGGGTTACAGCAACACCCTTTGCAAACATCTTAATAGATCCATATATACCCGGTACCGAGAAGATAGATCCAGATTTATTCCCAGAAGATTTTATATGTTGTCTTCCAACACCAGACCTTTATATTGGAAGCGAAAAAATGTTTAGGGATGAACAGGAAATAAAACGCGTAATCCCAATTGAACCTAACGACGTAAAGAATGCGTTCCCGTTTAAGCATAAAAAAACACAAGAAATCTCTGCCGTTCCAGAAAGCTTAAAAACAGCTATTCGATACTTTGCTGTCACTAATGCAATTAGAGACATAATTGGGCATTCAAAAACTCATCGTTCGATGATGATTAACGTCAGCCGATATGTTGACGTACAAAACCGGTTGAAGAATCGAGTCCTCGATTTCTGGAATGACGAAGTTATGCTTTATATCAAATCATATTCCATGATGGGAGAAAAAGCACTTGCATACAAACCAATACAACAAATAAAAAATGTTTTCGACGATTCTCAAATTGAGAAATACTATGGAGTTTCGTGGCCCCAAGTTCAAACGCATTTATTTGATTCGAACGTGCGCGTGAGTATTGTGGCGGTTAATCAAAAGTCCTCAGATGCCTTAGATTACGAGCGATTTGAGAAAGAAAACAGTGATGGGATGAGAGTAATCGCAATTGGAGGAGACTGCTTATCCAGAGGTCTTACTCTTGAGGGATTATGTGTCTCGTATTTCTACAGAAATTCTCAGATGTACGACACACTTATGCAGATGGGCAGATGGTTTGGATTCCGAGACGGGTACGACAAGCTCGTTAGGGTCTGGATGGCTGCCGATGCCGTCGCATGGTACACACATATCAGCGAGGCCACTGAGCAACTCAAATTGGAAGTACATAGGATGAATCGTGGAAAGCTCACTCCTATGGAGTTCGGGTATAAGATTATGGGCCATCCAGATTCCCTGATCCCAACGGCCAGGGCTAAAATGAAGAATGCCAGGTTGGATGTCCAATATGCGGAAGTCGATGTATCGGGGCATCTTATCGAAAGCCCGCGTTTGTATAATAACATCAATGTACTGAAAGCTAACGAAGAGTTAGTAAACAGCTTCATAAAAAAAGCGAGCAAATATGGGACAAGCCAAGTCGATGAGGATGTGATTATCCGAGGGGTAAAGGCTGGTGATGTTGCTGCTTTGATTAATGCGTTCAAAACAAAACTGTGGCACTTCTATTTTGAAGGAGCATCCTTAGCAGATGGTATTAGAGAGTCAGATGAAGAATGGAATGTAGTCGTAAAAAATGGAAGGTATCCATCATCTTATAAGATAGTATTTGATGATGGGCGAGAAATTGGAATCGGTGCACAAACGAGAACATCAACGTGGGATAAAGGCGAAATAAAAGTATCTGGTTCAAAGGTAAAAGTCGGAACTGGAGGATGTACATCAGTTGGCCTTCCTGATAACACAACGATGAAGGATGTCACCAATGAATGGAAGCAGCTTCCTGAACAGTATTGCATGAAAAAAGATCGATCTGGCTATAAAGAAGTCCCAGATGAGTTTATTCTACATGGATTTGTTAAGCAGCCTCTTTTGCTGATTCATAATCTTCGAATAGTAGATGAAGACGGAAAAGATAAGTATTCCGATGATGAATGTCATGTGATCGCCTTGGGACTTGGATTTCCATCTGATACTGATTATGTGAAAAGTCAAAATGAAAAACAGAGACAGCGTAAAATCAAAGTATATCTAAATACGATTGCTCAGGGACTGGCAGACGAAGAAGGGGATGATTATGTAGATGAAAACTTATGACGAGTTGAGGCAACAATGGAATAGCTGCCATGGACAGGGACAGGTTCTCGTTGATTCTTCACATCCCCTGAGAATGTATTTGAACATTAATGCCGAAGGAAATAAAGAGATACTAATACCAGTAAACCGCCCAGAAAAACGATTCAAATCGACAGCCGCAATTGGGGTTAGAAACTACGAAAGCAAAGACAATAAATACCTTGCAATCGAATTGCTGCAGCCAATTCTGGAATCTGAGTATGTTTGCCTGTGCTATGATCTCATTGAGTCTTCGAGACAATATCCCTCAAGAGGAGAATCCCTTAAGGCATTATTTGAGGCCCTGAAGAAGTGGTATTACTTACTGGCGGACCCCAAACGTGATATTTTACCTGAAAGAGAAATTCGAGGACTTCTCGGAGAGTTGCAATACATGCTTGATGAATTGTCATCCGGGAAAGATGAGCAAGCCGTAATTGGCGCATGGAAAATACACAAAGATGCCAGCAGAGACTTTATATTTGATGATACTTGGAGCGAGATTAAAACAGTCGAATCAACAAAAGAGTACATAACCATCTCATCAATTGATCAGCTTGATCATGATACTCCCGGCATTCTTATAGTTTTTAAGCTTGACCGAACAGAAGAAACCGATCCAACAGGCATTTCTTTGAATGGAATGGTAGAGGAAGTAAGGAACAGAATCGGTTTCCAGGCAGAGACAGAGTTCAATCAGAAAATCCTTGCTAGGGGCTATACATACAATGAGCAGTATGATCGTCTTCTGTTTTTATTCAACGGCGTTAGTCGTTACCACGTAGAGAACGATTTCCCCTGTATTACCAGGGAGATGCTGCCGATTGCAATTATTCGAGCAGAATATGACCTCCGATTGAATCAGATCGAAAGGTGGCGTATTGATGGACAACAATGAAGTGCTGCAGTTTCGAAACGCATTGCTCGACGAAGTTTCTTTGAATTCGGAAGCCAATAATGAGCTGAAATACACGAGTTTTGTAAATGTCTTTACTGAATACCTCTCTGATGCAGGATTTATCAGTGACTTTACATACGCTCACTATAGAAGACCCTACAAGGCTGGACGAAGAAATGCAAGGGTTGATGGTTATTCTGAGAACATATTCGAAGAAACCCTCAGCCTCGTAATAGCGGATTTTTATAATGAAGCCGTACCGGTTACTCTCACAATGACTGATGCAATGCAGACTTTTCGTGAGTGCATGGCTTTCATAGATGAATCCATTAAGGGAAATCTTCGTACAGAAATTGACAAAAGCGATCCTGCATACTATTTGAGCATGTTGATTTATCAAGGCAAAACCAAGGGACGTATTAGAAAAGTAAAGATTTTCCTGATCTCAGATAAGATCAGAAGCGCAACACTTAAGAATATCGAGTCAGATACTATCAACGATATTGCCATCGAGTTTACAGTCTGGACGGTTGATAGGTTGTATGAAAACATCCGAGATGAAGGCGAGACCAGAGATATACTGTTCAGCGATTATGGTGGAGGCCCGGTCAAGTGTTTATATATTGATTCTGGGTTGTTTCCTGGGTATATGTGTGCCATGCCCGGGAATCTTCTCGCGAACTTATACGAAAAACTTGATACCGAACTGCTTGAGGGAAACATACGTTCTTTCCTAAGCACAAAGGTTGCCGTTAATAGCGGTATCAGAAAAACGATAGTCAATGAGCCTCAAAAGTTTTTTATCTATAACAATGGCATTTCTGCAACCGCTTCAGGGGTACATACGCTTGAAAAGGATGGACAGACCTTTTTGACCGGAATCGTCGATTTTCAGATCGTAAACGGAGGACAGACTACAGCTTCTTTGTATAATTCTCGCTATAAAGACAAATCAGACTTGAGCACGATTTTTGTTCCAATGAAACTCACTGTAGTGGAAAAAGAGAAATCTAAAGAAGTCATTCCTCTGATCGCAGAGTATGCCAATACCCAGAACAGAGTTAATTCCGCGGATTTCTTCTCTAATCACGAATTCTGTATCAAGATGGAGCGTTATTCGAGAACGTGCAGAGTTGATCCGCAGAACGGGGCACAGTATGACACGTTCTGGTTCTTTGAACGTGCCAAAGGCCAATATACTCAGGCTCAAATCGGAAAAACGCCAGCTCAAGTTCGCGAATTCAAGCTGCGGTATCCAAAGAATCAATTGTTTACCAAAACAGATCTGGCAAAATTCAGAAATTCTTGGGCTTGTATGCCGGATACTGTGAGTAAAGGCGCACAAACCAATTTTCAAAGATTTGCAGATGACATTAAGAAGGCGTATGACGAAAAGCCCGACGAGTTTAATGAAAAGTATTATAAAGAAACTGTTGCTTTAGGGATGCTGTTTCACGCTGTGGAAAGCTTGGTTTCTGCACAAGAATGGTATCAGCAAGGGTACCGGGCACAGATCGTAACATATTCCATCGCCTTGTTTTCAAAACTCTTCTCAACTCAGTACCCTGATTATGCAATTGACTTCCAGAAGATTTGGAAACGCCAAACCATACCAAAGCAGATCATTGCGGAATTCATCCCTATCACAAAACTAGTTAACGACTCGATTAATGATCCAAATAGAGGAACTGTCAACGTAACTCAGTGGTGTAAACGAGCAGAATGTTGGAAACGGATGCAAGATACTTGCAAGTATTCGATTAATACTTCTGTTCTGGATTGCTGCATAAGCCGCGCTGAGGAAATATCGGAAAGAGCTTCTGCTCGTTCTGATAGCAAAAAAGATACCGGCATCATGGTTGAAACAATGGTTGTAAACTATGGTGCAGATAACTGGAAACGATTGCATTCATTTGCACTAGATAGGAAGATGGTCGTTTCTTCCGATACTATTAAAGCTTTAGCTATTGCGGAACAGTTGCCGCGAAAAATACCAAATTCTTACCAAGCCAAGCTGCTAAACGCTTTGCTTGAAGCTGCCCTAAACGAAGGATTCAAAAGATAAGTGGGATAAAACATGTATACGACAATTGATTTGTTTGCAGGTGCCGGGGGGTTAAGCCTTGGTTTTTCCCAAACGAAGAAATACGATATCAAAGTTGCATTTGAGAACAGTCCTTATATGCAGGAAACGTACAAATTGAATCATCCGGGCGTTGAAGTCATGGGTGATGTTTGTACAGCTGACTATGAGGCAATAAAACGCAAGTACGGCACTATAGATGTGGTTATTGGAGGTCCTCCTTGCCAGGGCTTCTCAAATGCAAACAGGCAGAAAAACCATGCTATCAGCCAGAACAATATGCTGGTTAAGCAGTATCTGCGCGCAATACTTGAACTGCAGCCCAAAGCATTTGTTATGGAAAATGTCAGCATGCTGCGTTCTGATATTCATCGTTTTTTTCTTTGTCGCGGTGACAGCAAAATAGTACGGCAGTATTCAATTCCGACGAAAAAAACGTCCCTTTGCTTAATCGACGAAGAATATGCTTTTCGTGGGGCATCTACCATAGTAAAAGATGCAAACAGAATTAAGCAGTTCGTTTGGCCTGAATCGGACTATTCTGAGTTGAATGTTATTCTCAAGTACTCAAAAAACATCGAAAAGATGAAAAAAGCACTTGAGAAGCACAAGAAGAAATTGCTGGAAATCGCTCCGCAACATATCAAAGAGAACCCCAAAGAATATATCTATCAGATGGATTCTGCTGCTTTTGAGGCCATTATGAACTATTATGATGGCACAATCAGCACACAGGGACTTTTGACTTTTGTTACTCCTGCAATTATGATTCAGAGAATGCTGAATACAGCAAAGGAAATCCACGACAACAAAATCATAGTTGACAGCTATTCTGCAAAAAGCGGCGTTATAGCTAATATCAGATCCTATGCGGTTTTCGACTATTTAAAGGCAATACTTGAATCTGATAAGAATGGATATGTGATTAAAGAGGATGTGTTGTGTGCAGCGGACTATGGGGCACCCCAAAAACGAATGCGGTTTGTCGTTATGGGAGTTAAGAAGGAAATCTCTCCTCAGATAGCGCTTCCCAAAGGGCAGTACAAAGAAAAAGGATATCGGACAGTTCGTGATGCAATTGAAGACCTTGAGGATACAATGCCTTTCACAAAGATTGAGGAAGATGTTGGCATTACTCTGGGTCCAAAGGAAGGTGTAAGTGAATTGGCAACTATGCTTAGAGATTCTGTTCTTTTAAAGAATCACATAGTTACAGAGACAACTGAAACGGCAATGGAACGGTTTAAGGCGCTCAAACAAGGAGAAAACTTCCACAAGCTTGATGAATCGTTGAAAACAAATACATATACTGACGCCTCTCGTACTCAAAACACCATTTATCTTCGCTTAAACTACGATGAACCTAGCGGAACTGTGGTCAATGTGAGGAAGTCCATGTGGATTCATCCTGTGCTGGACAGAGCTATCAGTGTGCGGGAAGCAGCCAGACTGCAGACGTTTCCTGACAGTTTTATTTTTTGCGGGACAAAGGACAAGCAGTATCAGCAGGTTGGTAATGCTGTTCCGCCTATAATGGCGAAATCAATTGCGAAAAAGCTTGCAAGCACACTGACCAAGAGCCTCTCAAAGGGTGAGGATAATGGCTGATAATCATAGCAAAGAAATCCGCAGCATGAATATGTCCCATATCAGAAGCAAAAACACGAAACCTGAAGAGCTGGTTCGAAAATATCTTTTTGCCCATGGATTCAGATATAGAAAAAACGTCAAGGCGCTCCCTGGTTGCCCTGACATTGTACTTCCAAAGTATAAGACTGTGATTTTCGTTAACGGTTGCTTTTGGCATAAACATGATTGCCAATGGTTTGTATGGCCGTCATCGAATCAAGAATACTGGATCCCAAAGATTACGGCTAATGTGAAGCGCGATGAAAAAAACTACTCGTTGCTTCAAAGCTGTGGATGGAGAGTAATTGTAGTGTGGGAATGTGAGCTGAACAAGAAGCTCGTTAATCAGACCCTTCAAAGACTTAGAGAACAAATCAAGACGAGTTCTGGAGGATGGGAAAATGCAAAAAAGAACTAGAATTGATTCAAGAGTACCTCGTTACACCCAATTGATTGTGCCAACATTTGAGGCGCTAAGGACGTTGGGTGGTTCTGGGAAGAATGATGAGATACTGGACCAGATAATTACTGATCTGAAGATACCGGATGAAGTGGCGGATATTCAACACAAAGGAAGAACTAATAAATCTGAACTATCCTATCAGGCAGATTGGGCAAGAACATACCTTCGCATTTATGGCGTGATTGAAAACAGCGCCAGAAGTGTTTGGTCAATAAAACCTGATTATGTAGCAGTCACTGATCTGGATGCAAAAAAGATCGTCGACACAGTATACATGGAAGGTAGGAAAAAGAGAGCAAGCAAAAATGCAGATCTTCCCAATCTGATTGATAACGATAAACCAGAGGATGATGACCCGACTAACGATTATGCAGAATATCCCGACGAATTGAAGCCTTGGAGAGAACATCTTGCTGATATACTTAAGAACATGGACCCATATGGTTTTGAGCGGTTGTCACAGCGTGTTTTAAGAGAGTGCGGCTTTTCACAGGTGGAAGTAACGAAAAAGTCTGGCGATGGTGGAATAGATGGAACAGGGAAGCTTAAGATTAATGGCATTTTCAGCTTTAATGTTGCATTTCAATGCAAACGTTATGATGGTGTCGTTGGGGCTCCTGCAATCCGCGACTTTAGAGGGTCTTTGACCACCAATATCGAAAAGGGCGTACTGATTACTACCGGCACTTTTTCAAAAGCAGCCAGAGAAGAGGCCGCCAGCCCTGGAAAACAGCAGATTGATCTTGTTGATGGCGAAGACTTTATTAGCATGATCGCCGAGTATGGAATTGGGGTGAAGGAAATAAAAACATACGAGATTGACGAGAGTTTCTTTAATAAGATCTAAGAGAAGAAGGTGATTGTGTGCCAGTTCAAGCGGTTGACTTGTTCTGTGGCGTAGGTGGACTGACTTGCGGGTTGATTCAAGCAGGGTTACCTGTTGTAGCCGGATTTGATATTGATCCGACATGTCAATATGCCTATGAACATAACAATCATGTCCCGTATCATTTGCGCAATATTCGTGAAGTGGACGCTGGCGAGGTAAATGATTTATTTGCTGAGGATGCAATTAAGGTTCTCGTAGGATGTGCCCCATGCCAGCCCTTTTC
>Ga0079305_1003043_pt1 | contig 12301 bp, 7 predicted proteins | sample LMS_cellobiose_e_FD_79183 | JGI IMG/M metagenome (GOLD analysis project Ga0079305, IMG submission 79183) | Rumen-fistulated moose microbial communities from Alaska, USA - LMS_cellobiose_enrichment | ecosystem: Host-associated > Mammals > Digestive system > Stomach > Rumen fluid ... | reverse complement strand
ATCCTCCGTTCGCTCTTCTTCTCTTTCTCGAATGATTATCTCTAATCTTGCCTATTCTTCGTTTGAAATTGCAGTCACCCGCAAAATCGAAAAAACTCGAATTTTGCTTTAGACTAATCTCTTATTTTCTATCTATTACCTCGTATATCTCTCTCAATATTTTCAAAGATCGTATCGCCTGTTGTTCAAGCGGGCTGCAAAGGTACTGATTTTTTTTGTTCCTCCAAATTTTTTTTCGATTTTTTTTCGCTATCAAAAATTACCTATATTTGTAAATACCTTCATTCGGAAAGTCAATCGTATATATATGGAAGAGAACAAGAATCTGAAGCTGCCGGAGAATGCCCACCGGAAGCTGGAGAAAGGGGAAGTGTACAAGCCGCTGCTGCCGGCGGACAAGACCTTCCCGGAAGTGACGCCCTACTCCGTGGCGCTGGGCCTGCTGATGGTGGTGATCTTCTCCGCCGCGGCGGCCTACCTCGGACTGAAGGTGGGACAGGTCTTCGAGGCGGCGATTCCGATCGCCATCATCGCCGTCGGCCTGACCGGCGCGCTCGGCAAGAAGAACGGCCTCGGCCAGAACGTAATCATCCAGTCGATCGGCGCCTGCTCGGGCGTGATCGTGGCGGGTGCGGTCTTTACCCTCCCCGCCATCTACATCCTCGGCCTGGACGTCAACTTTACCCATATGTTCCTGAGCTCGATGCTGGGCGGCGTGCTCGGCATCCTCTTCCTGATCCCGTTCCGGAAATACTTCGTCAAGGAGCAGCACGGGGAATTCCCGTTCCCGGAGGCGACGGCTACGACGCAGGTGCTCGTGAGCGGCGAAAGCGGCGGCAAGAGCTTCAAGACCCTGCTGACCGCGGGCCTCATCGGCGGCCTCTATGACTTTGTCGTCTCGACCTTCGGCGCCTGGGCGGAAACGCTGAGCACGACCGTCACGCGCGTGGGCCAGACGATCGCCGACAAGGCGAAACTGGTGCTGAAGATCAACACCGGCGCCGCCGTGCTGGGCCTGGGCTACATCGTGGGCCTCAAGTATGCCTTTATCATCTGCTGCGGCTCGCTGCTCGTGTGGCTGGTCGCCGTGCCGCTGATGGGCGCTTTCTGCGGCGGGGTCGATTTTCTGGGAATGCATTTCTCGGAGGCGATCGGCCAGATGTCCGCGGATGAGATTTTCCGCACCTATGCGCGCCAGATCGGCATCGGCGGCATCGCGACCGCCGGCATCATCGGCATCATCCGCCAGGCCGGCGTGATCAGGGACGCCGTCGGGATGGCAACGCGCGAGTTCCGCAAGAAGGGTGGCAGCGCGACCCCTGAGGCCGTCGAGCGCACCCAGCAGGATATCCCGATGAAGACCGTGGTTTTCGGCATCGCCATCGCGCTGGTCGGCGTCTTCGCCTTCTTCGCGCTGGGCGGCGTCGTGAACAACCTCTGGCAGGCCCTCGTCGGCCTGCTGATCGTCGCGGTCATCTCCTTCCTCTTCACGACCGTGGCGGCCAACGCGATTGCCATCGTCGGAACGAACCCCGTCAGCGGCATGACCATCATGACGCTGATCATCACCGCCCTGGTGCTCGTCGCCTGCGGACTGAAGGGCGACGCCGGCATGGTCGCGGCGCTGCTCGTCGGCGGCGTGGTCTGCACGGCCCTCTCGACGGCCGGCGGCTTCATCACGGACCTCAAGATCGGCTACTGGATCGGCACGACCCCCGCGAAGCAGGAGGCCTGGAAATTCCTCGGCGTGCTGGTCGCGGCCGCGACGGTTGCCGGCGTCGTGATCCTGCTGAACAAGACCTACGGCTTCGTCGGCGACGAAGCGCTTGTCGCGCCGCAGGCCAACGCGATGGCCGCCGTGATCCAGCCGATGATGGAAGGCGGCAGCGCCCCCTGGCTGATGTACGGCATCGGCGCGATCATCGCGGTCCTGCTGACCGTCTTCAAGGTGCCGGCCCTCGCCTTCTGCCTCGGCATGTTCATCCCGATCGACCTGAACCTCCCGCTCCTCGTCGGCGGCGCCATCTCCTGGTACGTCAGCACCCGCAGCAAGGACAAGGAGCTCAACGCAGCGCGCCAGGAAAAGGGTACCCTCATCGCGAGCGGCTTCATCGCCGGCGGCGCCCTGATGGGCGTGGTCAGCGCCATCCTCAAGTTCGCCAATGTCGACTGGTTCCTCACGAACTGGAACGCGACCTGGGGCGAAGCCATCGCCATCATCCCCTTCCTCGCCATCTGCGCCTACATGGTCCGCGCATCCCTGAAAACCGAATAGAACCGATAGTTGAATGAATTATGGAAAAACTGCAAGACAGATTTCTGAGATACGTCAGCGTGGATACGCAGTCGGATGAGAACTCGGAGAGCCAGCCGAGCAGCGCCAGGCAGCTGGACCTGCTGCGGATGCTGTGCGCGGAGCTGAACGCGATGGGCGTCAGCGCGACGCTCGACGAGTTCGGATACGTGATGGGAACGCTCCCCTCCAACATCGACCGGGAGGTACCGAAGCTGGGCTTCATCGCCCATGTGGACACCTCTCCCGACGCTTCGGGGGCGAACGTGAAGCCGCAGGTGATCCTGGATTACGACGGCAGCGACGTGCCCCTGCGGGGCGTCGAGGGGCTGTACCTGAAGCCGGAGGAGTTCCCGGAGTTGCTGGACCACAAGGGTGAGACGCTGATTACGACGGACGGCACGACCCTGCTCGGCGCGGACGACAAGGCCGGCGTCGCGGAGATCATGTCCGCCGTCGAATACCTCGTCGAGCACCCGGAGATCAGGCACGGCGACATCAAGATCGGCTTCACGCCGGACGAGGAAATCGGCCGGGGCGTCGCGAAATTCGACGTGGCGCGCTTCGGGGCGGATTTCGCCTACACGATGGACGGCGGCGAGGTCGGCGAGCTGGAGTTCGAGAACTTCAACGCCGCGGCCGCGTCCGTCCACATCCAGGGCCGCAACGTCCACCCCGGCTACGCCAAAGGCAAGATGAAGAACGCCATCCGCATCGCGACGGAGTTCGACAGCCTCCTGCCGGTCGAACAGAAACCCGAATACACGGAGGGCTACGACGGCTTCTTCCACATCATCAGCTTCAACGGCACGGTCGAGGAAGCCGACTTCTCCTACATCATCCGCGACCACGACATGGAGAAGTACAAGGCCAAGAAGAAGGAAATCCAGCGCGTGGCGGACATCATCAACGCCCGCTACGGCGAGGGGACCGCGACCGTCAAGGTGCGCCACCAGTACTACAACATGCGCAAGCAGGTCGAGCCCCACTACCACATCGTGGAGAAGGCCGTGAAGGCGATGGAGATGGCGGGCGTCCAGCCGCGCATCCAGCCGATCCGCGGCGGCACCGACGGCGCGAACCTGTCCTTCATGGGACTGCCCTGCCCGAACATTTTCGCGGGCGGACTGAATTTCCACGGAAAGATGGAGTGGGTGACGGTGGAGAATATGGAGAAAGCCCGCCAGGTTATTCTGAACCTGATTTCTCTTTACGCCGCTTAGCGGCGCGCGCCTTCTGCTTTTCCAGCTTCGCTACATAGCGGTCAAGTTTCTTCTGATCCTTGGCCGCTTGTTTTTCTGCCACCAGGAGCTTCTTCAGGGTCTGCTTGCGGCGGCGCTCGGCGGCTTTCTGCTCCTTTGCGGCGGCCTTCGCGGCGTCGCGGGCGTCGAGCTCGGCCCAGCGGGCCTCGCGGGCGTCCAGCCGCTCCTGGCGGCGACGGGCGCGGAGCTCCGCGGCGGTCGGTTCCGCCGGTGCGGCGGCCTGCAGGGAGTCGGCCGCGACGGCGAGCGAATCGGCCGCGACGGCGAGGCTGTCGGCGCCGGTGGCGAGGGAATCAGCCGCGACCGCAAGGGAGTCGGCGGCGGTCCCGAGGGTGTCGAGGGAGGCGCGCAGGGACGCGGCGTCCAGGGAGTCGGCGCGCTCGCGCTCGAGGGCCTCCCGCTCGGCGCGGATCCGCTCACGGACGGCGCGGAGGGAGTCGCTGACCTCAATCTGGCGGTAGATGCCGTCGATGTAGCCCGGGAAGTAGCGGGCCGCCTCCCTGTAGGCCGGGCGGGCCCGGCCGGCAAAGGCCGCGCGCTGGGACGGGCGCGGGCGCAGGGGCGTAATGTCTTCCGGGGATTTCGGCTTGTCCGACGCATGCCAGCGGAAGCCTTTCATCTGCTTGTCATCCGCCTTCATCTGGGCCAGCGGATAAGCGTCGTTCTTCGGCGCGTCGAAATAGTAGATCTCGCTGATTTCCGCGTTCTGGAAATAGGCGGAGAGCATCTTCGACTCGGTCTTGTTCACGGTCGCATAGGAGCCGTTCTCCTCGAGGTAGAACATCGTCGTCGCGCCGCCGAGGGCGTCGAAGCGGGACAGGTTGCCGTCCGGATCGAAGAACGCGGTCACCTCGGTCGCGCGGATCTGGTCGAAGAGGAGGGAGTCCTCCTGGATCGTGATGAAGGCGTTCGACATCAGGCTGGCCTTCTGGAGACGGCCGTCGCGCATGATGGCGCTGATGCTGTCCGCAGCGTACTGGCGCACGCCCTCGTTCCAGAGAATCGGGTCCTTGTATAAGCGGACGAGCGAATCCAGGTCGTTGTAGACCAGGGAGTCGCAGCGCATCTGGATATCTTTCTTGAAGAGGCGGACGCGACCGATGATCTCGGCGAAGCCGATGGCGGTCGTGTCGCCGGGGGCGGACGAAAGGGTGTCCGCCGGGGTTTCCGCCGGCTCCGCCGCCTCCGGCTCTTCGGCGATTCCGCCTTCTTCCGGAGCTTCCTGTTCCGGTTCCGGGACGGCTTCCTCCGGTTCCGGGACGGTTTCCTCAACCTCCGGAACGGCTTCCTCCGTCTCCGGGACGGCGGCTTCCTCCTCCCCGAGGATTTCCTCCGGGATTTCCGCGGACTGGACGGCGGTCGTGTCCGCGAGGGAAAGGGTCAGGTCTTCTTCGGCGGCAGCTTTCGCTTTGCGGCGGGACTCGCGCCGGGACTCCCGGCGGGATTCGCGGCGGGAGCCGGTATTTCCCTGGCGGGAGGTCTGCTGCTGTTGCTGCGCGGCGGCCGGCGGCGGGGTCTGGCCGCTCTGCTTGGCGGCATCCGCCTTCGCCTTGGCCGCGGCCGCAGCCGCCTTCTCCGCCGCGTCGCGGCGGTACTGGGTCACCGGATCGACGGCGATGTCGCCGGCGCGCTTCGCGGCCGCGGCGACCTCCGTCTCGGGAATCCGGTTGCGGGGCACGGTCCAGTAGCGGATCAGGTCGCCGCCGACATAGAGGGTATCTTTCTCGCCGTTCTGTTCGGTCTCGCCGACGATCGCGGCATTGCGCTTCATCGTGACGGTCCGGACGCCGTCCTCGTAGAGGATGTAGTCCGCGAGGCCGATGGTATTGCGGGTCGTGTCCAGGACCTGGGCGTTGCCCAGCAGCAGGACCCGGTTGTCCCTGCGGTAGAAATACAGGGAATCGGCCCAGCCCTCCTGGTCTTCGGCCAGGAGGTGGACGCCGTCCTGGAAGAAGAAGGTCGAATCCGTACGGTCATAATAGCCCTGCATCGCGGAGAGCATGTTCTCCTTCTGCCAGGCGTTGACGTCCCCGTGGAAATAGGCCCGCCCCTCGTCGCTGCGGTACTCCATGTTCGCGGTGCGGACGAAGACCGAGTCCGAGAACATGTTGACGTTCCGGTCGAAGGTGAAGGTCTTGATCTTGGAATCGTAGGTGCCGGTCTGGCTCTCGATCAGCTGGCCGTCCCGGTCGCGCATCGCACCGCCGTTGAAGAAGGTCGCGACGCTGTCGCGGGTGTTGTAGTCGAGGTCGCGGGTGCGGAGGGTGTTGCCGTCCTTGTCCTGGAGCTGGACGAGGGAGCCCCGGAACTGCGCCAGGTCCTCGTCAATCAGGTAGTCGAGCTTGTCGCTGTCCAGGACGGTCTCCTCCTGGAGGATACGGACATTGCCGAAGGCGTTGATGATCTTGTCATCCACGCGCCAGATGGCGGTGTCGCAGATCAGGTACGTGTCGTTGTGGAGGAAGCGGGCGGGGCCGATGACCTTGCGGAAATTCCGGCCCTCCTCGTCCTGGTACAGCTGGGCCGACTGGGCGCTCATCAGGCGCACCAGGCTGTCGGTCTTCTCGTTCTGGGGAGCGGAGAGCGGCAGCAGGGCCAGCAGGAACGACACGAGCAGCGACATCAGTCTTTGCGGATTTTCTCCGACCAGCCGCTGCGGCTGAAGTCACAGTCGGCAAAGATCGGGTCGATGACGATATAGGTCGACTTGATCTTCTCGTCGATGAACTTGTCGATCTCCATCTGCTGGCGCTCCGCACGGACCTGGTCGGCGAGCTGCGTGAAGTCGTTCTCGTAGGTCGCGGGGTGGGCGGGGATGATCTTGTCGACGCGGAGGATCTTGTAGACGGTGTTGCCGTTGCGGCCTTCGTTGTCCAGGGACTCGACGGGGTCGGAGATCTCGCCCTCCTTGAGGTCCTGGACCGCGATGTAGTCCTGCGGCTTCATCTGGTCGATTTCGTAATAGGAAGAGCCGGTATAGGGGTCGGCCATCTGGCCGCCGTTGGTCTTGGTCGGAAGGTCCTCCGAATAGAAGCGGGCGGCGAGTTCGAAGGTGATGGCCTTGGCGGCGATCTCCGTCTTGAGGCTGTCGAGGGTCTTGAAGGCCCGCTCGCGGTCCTCGTCGGTGTACTTCGGCTTGAGGAGGATGTGGCGGGCGTTGAACATGTCGCCGCTCTTCTCGAGGACCTCGATCAGGTGGAAGCCGTCGGGGGTCTCGACGATCTGGGAGATGATGCCGGGCTTCAGGGACATCGCGGCGTCGGAGAAGGCGGGCCAGAAGATGGACTTCGAGGCGAGGCCGAGCTCACCGCCGCGGCGCGCGGAACCCGGGTCCTCCGAATAGAGGCGGGCGAGGGTCGCGAAACGCTCGCCGTTGATGATGCGCTCGCGGATGGACAGGAGGCGCTCCTTGACGGCGAGGTTGGCTGCTTCGCGGTCGGGGTAGATGCAGATCTGGCTGAGCTGGTACTTGATCGGAACGAGCGGGAGGTCGTCGACATTCGCGGTGTCGAGGTACTGGCGGACGTCGTAGGGGGTGATTTCCGGCACGCGGCCGGCGATCTTCTGGCGCTCCTGCTGGGTCAGGCTCTGGTCCTGGAAGCGCTCGCGCCACTCCAGGCGGAGCCGGTACAGCGGCTTGCCGAAGTACTCCTCGACCTTGTCGTCGCCGCCCAGCGAGGTGCGGACCTGGTCGAGGCGGTTCTGGAGCTCATTCTCCACGTTGTCGGCATTGACCTCCAGGGAGTCCAGGCGGGCCTGCATCAGGAAGAGCTTGTCGATCATCACGTTCTCCAGCAGCTCGCAGCGCATGTTCCGGTCGGAGGACTGCCCCTGGGCGCGGGCCATCGTGACTTCCGACTCGATGTCGGACAGGGCGATCATCTCGTTGCCCACCACGGCGACGGTCTTGTCGACCAGGCCGCCCGCGTAGCGCTGGGCGGAGAGGGCAAGCGGGAGCGTGGCCAGGGCGACACTCGCCAATATTCTAATTACTCGATTCATTATCAATATATTACAAAATTCTTTTTATTGAGCGCATCCGCCAGGAGGTCCTGTTCCAGCGCAATCAGCAGGTCGCGGCGGCGGTTGCTGATGATGATTTCCTTGATGCGGTCCTCGCAGTACTCCAGGGGGGCCGTGCGGCCGGCGGGGAGGAGGTCGCAGATGTAGCCGATCTTGACGTCACCGTCGCCGGGGAGCTCGATGAAACCGTCCCTGTCGCGGCGGGCGAGGAGGGTGCCGTAATCGGTGCCGAAGTCGCGGGCGAAGGCCACCATGTCGATCCAGCGGTCCGAGCGGTCCTCATACTTCAGGGCGGAAGAGTAGGCGAGGCTGTCCGCCTGGGAGACGTCCTCGTAATCCTTCGAGGACATCTTGCCCTTCAGGACCTCCAGGTAGGGGGATTCCTGCATGATGTCGAGGAAGCGGCTCTTCACGATCGGGCGCTCGAGGACGAAGAGGTCCTTGTGGGTCTCATAATACTGCTCGATCTGGTTGCGGCTGACGACGGTGTCGAGGCGCTCGTTCAGGTAGCGCTGCTCGTAGCGGTACTTCAGGAGGGAATGGCGGTAGTCCTCCAGCTCGCGGGAGACGTCCTGCTCGCTCTTGGTCAGCTGCGCCGCGGCGACCTCGGAGAAGAGGAGCTCCGACGCCCAGCTGTTGATGTACTGCAGGGCGAGGTTCAGGCTGTCCTCCGGGGAGGTTCCGTCGGGGATGATTTCCTCGACCTGGGAGAGGGTGAGCTTGTGGCGGCCTACACGGGCGACGACCCCGTCGTCGTGGATCCAGTCCGAGAGGACCTCGCAGGAGACGGGGGTCAGCAGCGCCAGGAGGGTGGCAAGCAGTATGAGGCCGCATTTGCGCATGGGCGGTTACCGGGAATAGTTCGGGGCGTTCTTGGTGATGGTCACGTCGTGGGGGTGGCTCTCCAGGAAGCCGGCGGTAGTGATGCGCACAAACTGTGCCGAATGGAGCGCTTCGATGTCCTTGGCGCCGACATAGCCCATGCCGGAGCGGAGGCCGCCGACCATCTGGTAGATGATGTCGTTCACGGAACCCTTGAAGGGGACCTGGGCGACGACGCCTTCCGGGACGAGCTTCTTGATGTCGCTCTCGCCGTCCTGGAAGTAGCGGTCCTTCGAGCCGCACTCCATGGCCTCGAGGGAGCCCATGCCGCGGTATTTCTTGTACTGGACGCCGTTGAACTCGACGACGTCGCCCGGAGCCTCGGCGGAGGCGGCGAGGACGGAGCCGAGCATGACGGTGCTGGCGCCGGCGGCGAGGGCCTTCACGATGTCGCCGGAGTAGCGGATGCCGCCGTCGGCGATCACGGGGATGCCGGTGCCCTCGAGGGCCTCGGCGGCGAGCATGATGGCAGTCAGCTGCGGGACGCCGACACCGGCGACGACGCGGGTCGTGCAGATGGAGCCGGGGCCGATGCCGACCTTGACGGCGCTGACGCCGGCCTCCGCGAGGGCTTTCGCGCCCTCGGCGGTCGCCACGTTGCCGGCGACGATCTCAATCTTCGGATAGGCGGCGCAGGCCTGTTCGACGACGCGGAGGACGCCGACGGAGTGGCCGTGGGCGGTGTCGATCACGACGGCGTCGGCGCCGGCCTCGACCAGGCGGCCGATGCGCTCGAGCGTATCTCCCTTGACACCGACGGCGGCGGCGACGAGGAGGTTCTCCTTCTTCACTTCGGAAACCATCTCGAGCTGGCGTTCGATCGGCATGTTCTTGTGGATGACGCCGATGCCGCCGAGGCGGGCCATCGCGACGGCCATCGCGGTCTCCGTGACCGTATCCATCGCCGAGGAGACGATCGGGGTCTTCAGGGTGATGCCTTTGGTGAAGCGGGAGGTAAGTTCAACTTCGCGGGGAAGGACTTCGGAACGGGCGGGGACGAGGAGGACGTCGTCGAAAGTCAGGGCTTCAGGGATCTGTTTCATATCGTGATCAATAGTTTATAATCTGCTTAATTTGCAAAGATAATACTATTTTTCGAAATGCTGGTAGTCGGGGCCGGAGGCCCAGCCGCCGCCCCAGCGGAAGCCGTGCTCCAGGAAAAGGCGGTGGCAGAGGTCGCCGCGCTCGATGCGGTAGGGGGAGGGCCGGGAGCGGTCGGCGTAGGGGGCGGCCTCCGGGGGCTCGACGAGGAGCGTGCCGTCCGCCCGGACCCGGACATACGGATTGTAGCGCGGGTTGATGTCGATGGCGCGGCCGGAGGCGTGGAGGGAGAGTTCGGCGGCGTTGTGTGCCTTCGGGCGGTAGTTGAAGCAGGAACTGTTGTTCGCCGCCATCGAGGCCGCGTCGTCCCCGCCGTAATCATCGATGAGCCGCATCTTTTCGATCGGATAGCCGGCGTCGAACAAGGCCCGGAAGATCTCGAGCACGTCCTGCGCAATCGACTGGTTCACAACCATTTCTCCGACAAGCGCCGCGCCGGAGGCGTCCCGGTGCAGGACGCGGAGGTAGCGCAGCTCCTCCCGCGGCACGGGGCAGCCGGGCTTCCAGGACACGCCGTCCATCCGCGCGAAGACCGCGTCGGAGAGCGTGTCGGCGCGGAAGAACGCGTCCGCGCCCCCCGCCGCCAGCGCCTCCTCCGGGACGGGCTCCGCAGGGCGGGCGAAATACAGCGGGCTGTCTTTCAGCAGCGCCGCGCCGGGGACGGTGCGCCACGCTTCCAGCCCGGGGGTCGCCGGGATGAGCCGGCGCACGTGCAGCGGCGCGCGCGCATAGGTATCCGGCCGCCCCGGCTCCAGGGTGTTGATGCGCACCAGCTGCGAAGACTGCAGGATCTCCAGCCCGCCCAGGCTGAGCGCGATGTGGGTGATCCGCTCCCGGTTGCCGTCCTGCGCCGGCGTGCCGAAAGTCAGCAGGTCGCCCGGCTGCACCAGCGCGGCATCCGGAAGTGCCCCTTCCTCCGGGGCCGCCCAGACCTCCGTCCCGCAGCGGTTCTGCGTTCCGGAATTGCGCGGCAGGAGCACCCCGTTCATGAAGAAGGCCAGCTGCACCAGTCCGCTGCAGTCCACCCCCTGGACCGAGGCGCCGCCCCAGAGGTAGGTACTGCCGAGCAGCTGCCTGGCCGTCGCGAGGATGTTCGCGGCCGTCGGCTCGCGGGTCTCGGCCCACTGCCGGAAATCCGCGGCCGTGTCTTCCGGCACATAGCCCTGCTGCCCGTCCGGCAGCGTGACGCCCAGGAAGCGTCCCGCGCGGACCGGCCTGCCCCGGTCGTCCAGCGTCTGGCGGGCGATATCCCCCAGCACCCATCCGACCAGATAATCACTCTGCACGGAAGGCTGCCGGTAGACATGCGAAAAAACGGCGGTGCAGATATAGCGCGGCGACGCAAGCCACGCCTCCAGCGCCGGCTCCTCCATCGGCGCCAGCGCCAGTTCGTTCACCCAGCCCGTCGCTATCGACTCCCCTTCCGGATACCGGACCTGCACCCAATACCCCTCGCGCCCGATCATCTCCACGACCCGCCCCATCAGGAACTGGTTGTCCAGCGAAGACTCATAATCCGGCGCCGTCTGCACATGGCAGACCGACAGCGTCACAACCGCCCGTCCCAGCACCTCCGCCTCCTCCGGCCGCACCTGCGACGCCGCCTGCTTCCCCGCCTGCCGCGCCAACTTCGCCGCCTGCCGCACCTGCCCCTGCGCCGTCCCGGCCACACGTCTCCCGCACGAAACCACCACTCCTGCAGCCACCACCGCCGCTACAGCCACTGCGACCGCCGCCAAAATCCTTTTCATTCCCATAGCCTTATCGCATTTCATTCCACTTCCCACAAAGATAACAATTCACGCCCAAAATCCCCCTCCCCAACCCCTCATCGCTCCCATCCCCCCGCCGCACGTAAATCATAAAGCACTGATTATCACCACCCCGCAAAATCGACTTATGCAAATCACATAAGTCCTTTTCATAATCCACTCTGTTCCAGCGCCTTGCAAATAACGCCCACGTCGCCCACCCCCAGCGCTCCCCACAGCACCCCAGCCTCCCGACCCGCAAAAGACACATTTCCGCCCGAATTGTGTCTCCCAACCCCATCCAACCCCGCAAAAGACACATTTCAGCGCAAATCGTGTCAGGCGGACAGCACGGAGGGGCGCTTGTGCGGGGCGGCGGCTACGCATTTGCAGGGGCGGAGGCCCTGCAGCGCACTCCAGCGGGGATCAGGGTGCAAATGCGTAGCGGCAAGGCAGCGCTGAAGGCCGCAGGGGGCGGGTGGCGGCTACGCATTTGCAGGGGCGGAGGCCCTGCAGCGCACTCAAGCGGGGGTCAGGGTGCAAATGCGTAGCGGCAAGGCAGCGCTGAGGGCCGCGGGAGCGGGGTGGCGGCTACGCATTTGCAGGGGCGGAGGCCCTGCAGCGCACTCCAGCGGGGGTCAGGGTGCAAATGCGTAGCGGCAAGGCAGCGCTGAGGGCCGCGGGAGCGGGGCGGCGGCTACGCATTTGCAGGGGCGGAGGCCCTGCAGCGCACTCCAGCGGGGGTCAGGGTGCAAATGCGTAGCGGCAAGGCAGCGCTGAGGGCCACGGGAGCGGGGTGGCGGCTAAGCATTTGCAGGGGCGGAGGCCCTGCAGCGCACTCCAGCGGGGGTCAGGGTGCAAATGCGTAGCGGCAAGGCAGCGCTGAGGGCCGCGGGAGCGGGGCGAGGGTGCGGGGCGGGGGCGGGAACGGGGGCGAAAGTGATGGAGGCCTGCTGGATTTTGGACCGCCTCCATCAAAAAAGGCGGTT
>Ga0079305_1003041_pt1 | contig 12302 bp, 15 predicted proteins | sample LMS_cellobiose_e_FD_79183 | JGI IMG/M metagenome (GOLD analysis project Ga0079305, IMG submission 79183) | Rumen-fistulated moose microbial communities from Alaska, USA - LMS_cellobiose_enrichment | ecosystem: Host-associated > Mammals > Digestive system > Stomach > Rumen fluid ... | reverse complement strand
CCATCCGAGAAGCGCCACATAGTTGACGACCGCGTCGGATAGGAAGCCCTTTTCAATCAGATCCTCATAGGAGGGGTCGCCGTGCCGCTTGGACATCTTATTGTGCTGGTCGCGCATGACCGGAGAGCAGTGGATATATTCCGGCACATCCCATCCGAAAGCTTTATACAGCAGGGTGTACTTAGGTGCGGAGGAGAGATATTCCGATCCGCGGACGACATGGGTTATGCCCATGAGATGATCATCGATCACATTGGCGAAATTATACGTGGGAAGGCCGTCGGATTTGATGAGGACGCCGTCATCAAGACTGTCGTTCGGGACTGTGATATCGCCGAAAACAGCGTCTGAAAAGGTGCTCTCGCCCTCGCGCGGTATTTTTTGACGAACAACGTAAGGTATACCGGCTGCGAGCTTTTCGTCGATTTCCGCTTGGGTCAGGCGCGAGCAGCGACCGTCGTATTTGGAGAAACCGGATTTCTCGGAGTCGTCTTCGCTTTTGCCGCAGAAGCAGCGGTATGCGCCGCCCCTGGCAATGAGCAGCTCGGCGTATCGACCGTAGAGAGATTTTCGTTCCGTCTGTATATAGGGACCGACAGGCCCGCCGATATCAGGCCCCTCGTCGTGTTCAAGACCGCACTTTTTCATGGTGCTGTAAATCACGTCGATAGCTCCGTCTACGTATCTGGCCTGATCCGTGTCCTCAATACGAAGGATGAATTTGCCCTTTGCATGACGTGCGATCAGATAGGCGTACAATGCCGTTCTCAGATTGCCCACGTGCATGTATCCGGTCGGGCTGGGCGCGAAACGCGTACGTACTTCGCCTTTCGGGATGCGGGCCTCCATTTCCTCAAACCATTTCTCATCAAGCTTCATCTCTGCACCTCCGGAGACATGTCATTTACCATGTAATAATATTGCAAACATGGTCAAAAAGCAAGAATAAAGATTTCCCGGAACCTGCAGCGGCGGATGCATATGCTCCGGCGCAATGGCATATAGTGGGACAGGTAGTCCGGAAGGGGGAATCGAAATGCCCGATCAGAGCCTCGAGAGGGCAGAAAAACTGCTCCCTGCGCATATTCGGCGATTGACGGAAAAGATGCCTGAACGCAGGCGGATCCGTACAGAGGAAATAAGACTCCGTATCGGAAGAGCTCCTTCGCTGGTCTTGCCGGAGGGGGAGGAAGCGCTTGAAGGGCGGCCGGTCTCCGCGGAAGATCTCGTCTGCGTACTGGAAGCGGCCACGTCCGCCTCTCTGTATGCAGCGGCCGATTCTCTCAGAAGCGGCTATATCACCGCACCCGGCGGATACAGAATCGGTATCTGCGGAAGCGGGGTGATGAAAAACGGAGAACTGACGGGACTGAGGCACATATCGTCGCTTGCCATCCGCATACCGCATGAAGTGCTGACTGCCGCGGACGATATCGCCGACGAGCTGCAGCCCGGCAGAGAATGCCGTTCCATGCTGATCCTGTCTCCGCCGGGCGGGGGCAAGACAACGCTTCTGCGCGATATTGTGAGACGAATATCTTCGGGGCCGTCCGGCGTGAGAGTTGCGCTGGCGGATGAACGGAGCGAGGTCGCCGCTGTCTGCGGCGGCGTGCCGCAGCTCAATGTGGGCGTCCGTACTGACGTTATAGACGCCTGTCCGAAAGCGCAGGCGGTGATGATGCTTGTCCGCTCCATGCGGCCTGAGGTGATCGCGATGGATGAGATAACGGCGCCTGAAGACATCTCCGCCATAGAGGCGGCGGCAAACTGCGGGGTCGGACTGCTGGCCACCGCGCACGCGGGAGGAATCGCGGACCTGCGCACAAGACCGCTCTATCGAAGATTGCTGAGCACGGGCATCTTTACCGATGCGGCGGTGATAGAACGCGCCCAGGGCAAACGCCGCTGCCGTATCGCGCCGCTGGATGCGGCATGCTGAGAACGGCCGGGGCAGCGTTGGTTTTTTTGTCCATATTCGGATATGGCGCATTGGCCGCGGCGGATTCGTACAGACATGTGCGTTCGCTTGCGTCGCTGTCGCTTGCCCTTGAAATGATGCAGTGCGAGATGTGCTCCTCGCTGCGTCCTCTGCCGGAGATGTGCAGAGAGATTGCAGCGCGCGTACCGTTTCCGGCTGACAGGCTGATGCGCGAAATAGCCGACATGTCAGATCAGATAGGCGAGAGACGATTCTCGGACATATGGACCGAAGCTGTACGGAGTACGCCGGAGCTGCAGCTGAAGCCGGATGAAAGCGCTGTACTGGTCGAACTCGGAGCGGGACTGGGAAGGTATGGACTTGAGGAAGAGGAGAGCAGACTGCGGGGATACGCTGCCCGGATAGCGGCCGCATGGGAACGTGCGGAGACTGAACACAGGACGAATGTCAGACTGTATCTCTCCGGGGGAGCGGCCGCCGGCGCGGTTATGGCGCTTCTGCTGATTTGAATGACGGTACGGAGGAAAATGAACGTAGATCTTATTTTTAAAATCGCAGCGGTCGGTATTATGGCGGCTGTACTCAATATGCTGCTTACACGCGCAGGAAGGGACGAGCAGGCGCTTTTGACGACGATCGCCGCGCTCGTGGTCGTTCTGATTGTGCTGCTGAAAGAAATTTCGGAGCTTTTTACACTCATCAAGAACCTTTTTGGCTTCTGATATGAGCGGAATGATCAGGGTGGCGGCAATAGCTGTGATGATCTCGGCATTGGCTCTGTCCGTTAAAAAGAGCAGTGCGGAGATGGCCTTTCTCATGGAGCTGGCGGCCATGGTGACAGTGCTTTTCATGGCGGCTTCGGCGATGGAGGAGATCCTGAGGTACATACGAGACGCGGCGGCATGGGCGAATATGGATGCCGACATGCTGGCGGCGGTGTTGAAAGCGGCGGGCATAGCCGTAATTACCCGCCTGTCGTCGGATATTTTTCGGGACGCCGGACAACAGGCGGCGGCGACGGCGGCGGATCTGGCCGGCTCCTGCGCTGCAATGGCGGTGACCTTTCCGCTTGTCGCATCCGTACTGGAGAAGATAGGCGGCGCCGTATGAGGAAAGGGATTTTATTCACACTCCTGCTATTCACAGCGGTTTTGCTGACCGCCGGTGAAGCGGCGGCTTATTCCGGGTACGGAGAAAACTCCGTGATGGATCCGTCCGGAATTGAACTGCCGGAGACCGCAAGAGAGATGCTTGGAAGCGCCGGTGCGGAGGAGGGCGGCGCGCTTTTTAAAAAGGTAGCGGGAGCTGCAGAGACCGTATTGTCCGAAGCCGTGAGTCCGGCTGTGAAAAGCGCCGCCTCGCTGCTGACCATCTGCGTCGTGTTTTCGGCAGTCGGGACTTTCTTTGATCGGGACGGGATCGCGGACGGCGCCGTTTTCTGTGCGGCCGTCGCCGTAACGGCGATCGGTATCGGCAGTACAAGAAGCTTTATGGGGATCGGGATGGCGGCGATGGATGAGTTGGATCTGTTGTCAAAAAGTCTTATGCCGGTCCTTGCCGCCGCTATGAGCGCCTCCGGAAATGTGTCTTCGGGGGCTGCGATCTATGCCGCGACATTGCTTTTTATGAATCTGCTGATGACGGCGGCTACCCGCTGGATACTTCCTCTTATTTATCTCTTTACCATATGCTCGGCAGCGGGAGCGGCTCTTGAAGAGAAGGGACTGTCCGCTGCGGCCGGCTTTATCAGATGGGTGATTATTACCTCGCTTGTTGTGTTGACATTGGCATTTTCCGTTTATCTCACAGTGAGCAGGATCCTGTCTGCCACGGCGGACCAGGCAGCGATCAAACTGACAAAGACAGCGGTCACGACCTTCCTGCCCGTGGTTGGCAGCATGATTTCGGATGCGGCGGGAGCGCTGACCTCCGGCATCACCGCAATCAGGAATTCCATCGGTATCATGGGCCTTGCAGCTGTGTGCGCCGTTTGTACGGGCCCGTTTATCAGATTGGGTGTACATTATCTGGCTTTTCGGGCCGCAGCGTCGCTTGCCGGTCCGCTTGCCGGCAAAAAGCTCGGCAGCGTCATAGGATCTCTTTCGTCTTCCTTTGCCATGATTCTCGGCGTTACCGGCGTTTCGGCAATTTTCCTGTTCATTGCGATATTATCTGTTATCAGGACGGTGACCGTATATTGACCTCTGTTTTCGGAAGATGGGTCATTTCAGTGATCGGAGCGTCCGTTGTATCGGCCGTATTGGCCTCGATCGTTCCGGAATCGCGGACGAAAAGAACGGTACGCCTTGCATGCGGGATGCTGGTTGTGTCGGCTCTGGTCTCTTTCATTCCCGATCTTTCTCTGAGAGAACTCAGGGAGAAGTATCAGCGGTATGAGGAGGAGGCGGAGGATTATACAGCGGGGGTCAAGAACGAAAACAAAAGATTCCTGAGGATCATCATGGAAGAAGAGTGCGCGGCATATATATCAGATAAAGCTGAGCTTTACGGGCTGAACAGCTTGAGTGCGGAATTCACTTTTGAATGGAACGAGGGCGGCTGGTGGCGTCCGACGGCAGTTTCGATCGTCATGGACGAAGCCCCTTCCGTAAATGCAAAGCAGAAATTATCCGATGATATCGAGAAAGAACTCGGCATAGCGCCGGAACGACAGAGCTGGAGCGTACATGAAAGGAATCATTGACCGGGTCCGCGTCTTGTCGGACAGAGTGGGCAGAAAAAAGCTGCTGGCCCTTCTCTTTGCCGTAGGGATACTGCTTGCGTTTTTGCCGGGGAAGAGCGGCAAAACGCAGGAGACAGGGGCGGCTCAAACGGATATGGAGATCTTTTCGGTATCTGAACAGGAGCAAAGACTGGAGAAGATCCTGTCTGAGATCGGAGGGGCGGGGAAGGTGCGTGTGATGCTGACGCTGAAGTCCGGAGCGGAGCAGATACTTGCGGAAAACAGCAGAGAGAGATCGGACGGCGATCGCACCGGAGAAAGTGAATTTTCCGCCGTAACCGTTTCGACCGGCTCGGGCACGACAGATACGGTAACGGTAAAGTATCTCTATCCGGAATATCTTGGCGCGGTGATCGTCGCAGAGGGAGCCGGCAACAGTGCCGTTCGGCTGAAAATCAAGGAGGCGGTGTCGGCGGCCACGGGATTGGGAGCGTCGAGAATCGTAGTGACAGATTAATGCAACAACAATATCGGGAGGTAGTAGAATGAAAGTGCTGAAAAGGAATATCGTGGTGATTACAGTGCTGCTTTTTGTGTGTGCGGCGGTCTATTTGAACTGGTCCTATAATAATGGCAGGGAAAACACAGCCGTCGGCGCGGAGAGCGCTGTGGAAAGTATCGGCGCGGCAGAGGAAACAGCCGGTGAGGGAAATGAGACAGCCCTTTATTATAAGGAAGATGAAGGCGTATCGGAAATGGAGGAGTATTTTGCCTCGGTGAGACTTAAACGGTCGGAGGCGCGCGCGGCGGCGACGGAAACGCTGATGACGCTGACAAAGGCGGAGAATGCCGCGCAGGAAGTGATCGACTCCTCCCTTGCCGATATTGCCCGCATGGCGGATTGGAGCCTGCAGGAAGCTGAGCTGGAAAATCTGATTATGGCAAAGGGATTTTCGGAATGTGTTGTCTACATATCCGATGGGGGCATAAGCGTGACGGTGCCTGCCGATCAGGAGGGTCTTTCCGCAGCCTCTGTGGCGAAGATTACCGATATCGTGACCGGCAATACGGATTTTTCCGCTGACAAGCTGAAAATAATTGAGATAAAATAGTTCCTTTTTTTCGCTCCATATGGTAAAATAACCGCAAAGCGGTTATTTTACCTTTATAAGCCCTGCTTGCGACGTACAGAAATTTACAGAAGAGGTATTGTTGCGGGAAATGATTCACAGCCGTCAAACCGGTCTGTGATATTGATTTATGGAGCGTGTATTATGAGCGATAGTAGAGAATACGTCACTTTCTCCGATGAAAAGGGGACCATCAACGTCTCTCCCGAGGTCATAGCGGCGATAGCTGCGTCTGCTGTGCTCGAGGTAGAGGGGGTCGAATCGCTCCCGTCGACCATCGGAAAGGACATTACGGAATTTCTCGGAGGCAAGAAGGATATTGCCAGAGGCGTTGAAATAACGCAGGAGGACGGAGATATCACGGCGGACGTCTGCATCAGGCTCAAGAAGAACGGAACGCTGAAGGAAACCGCGACAGCGGTGCAGGAAAAGACGGCGCAGGCGATCGAATCCGTCACCGGCCTTTCGTGCAAGGCTGTCAATGTCCACATATGCGGCATAGAGCTCGATAAATAATTCCGGAAGAGAGTTGCGCATATGACAAGGTCAGAGGCAAGAGAGATCGCCGTCCGCCTTTGCTACAGCATAGCCGCATCGGAGACAGATGTGGAACAATTCCTCGCTGATTTTTTTTCGGAGGAGCATTATGCTACGCTGGCGGCAGAGGACGAACGCTTTGCGGCGGTGCCGGAGCCGCGCGATATCCGTTATATCACCGAAGTCGTAACGGGCGTCGGCCGCCACTGGGCGGAGCTTGACGGCTATATAGAGAAGTATGCTAAGGGCTGGAAATTCGACCGGATATCCAGGACCGCCCTCGCCATTATGAGGACCGCCATGTATGAGATCCTCTATGTGGCGGATGTGCCGACGGGCGCGGCGATCAATGAGGCGGTTGAGCTTGCCAAGCGGTATGAAGAAGAGGAGACGGTGCCGTTTGTCAACGGCGTCCTTGGCAGCTTTGCAAGAGGCGAGGCGATCGAGTGATGAATGACGTCGTATTGGCCTTTGATACCAGCAATTATACGACATCCTGCGCTTTCTTTGACGGAGAAAGCGGGGAGAATGCAGGGCGCCTTCTTGACGTGGCGGACGGCCGGTTGGGTCTTCGCCAGTCGGACGCCCTGTTTTCGCATATAAAAAGACTGCCGGCAGTCACGGCGTCGCTTCCGGAGCATGGCGGGATCGTGGCTGTAGGTGCGAGTGAAAAGCCGCGCGAGACAGAAGATTCCTATATGCCGTGCTTTTTAGCCGGCGTATCGCAGGCTAAAGTGCTGGCAGAAGTGCTCGGCGTGCCGTATTACGGTTTCTCCCATCAACAGGGGCATATCGCCGCCGCCGCGTGGTCGGCGGGAAGAGAGGATTTGCTGGAGCGCGAGCATTTTGCCTGGCATCTGTCCGGGGGTACTACAGAGCTTCTGCATGTCAGGCCCGAGGGGGCGGCCGTTCGCTGTGAAATCATAGGAGGCACATCCGATCTGGCGGCAGGCCAGCTGATCGACCGCGCGGGGCAGGCGCTCGGCCTTCCTTTTCCGGCGGGCAAGGCGCTTGACAGCCTTTCCGTCGGAGCCGACCGCTTCGAATACTACAGACCTCGCATCGACGGACTGACCTTTTCCATATCGGGCATTGAGCACAAAATGCGCCGTATGGTCGAAGAAGGGGAGAAGCCTGAAAATATAGCTTGGTTTTCACTTGCCTCGGTCGCTCATGCGGTCCTGGCAGTCACAGAGCGTGCGTCGGAACAGGCGGACGATATTCCGGTGCTTTTTTCCGGAGGAGTGGCGTCGAATTCCCTTCTGCGCCGGATAATTCCGGGAGGGATCTTTGCGCAGCCGCGCTTTTCAACCGATAACGCCATGGGAACAGCTATATTGACCTACAGGGCGGTGATGGCGAATGGCCGATAAGATTTTCAGTGTTTCCGAGCTGAATCAATATATCAGGAGCATCATGGATGAGGATCCTTTGCTCGCTTCGGTGTATGTGAGAGGAGAATTGTCCAATTACAAGGTATATCCTTCAGGACACCACTATTTCACCATGAAGGACCAGGAGGGATCGCTGCGGTGCGTCATGTTCCGCGGCAACGCGTCCAGACTGCGCTTTAAGCCGGAGAGCGGTATGAAAGTCATCGCGTTCGGGAGAGTGTCCGTCTATCCGCGCGACGGCGCATATCAGCTTTATGTTACTGAGCTTACCCCTGACGGAGTCGGTGAACTTTATGTAGCCTTTGAACAGCTGAAAGCGAAGCTTGCCGAGAAAGGTTACTTTGCCGCTGAACATAAGAAAAAGCTTCCGCGCTTTCCTGCGAGGATAGCCGTTGTCACATCGCCTGCAGGAGCGGCGGTGAGAGATATCATCCGCATATTGAAAAAACGCTGGCCTCTCGCCAAGGTAATAGTGCTGCCTGTGAGAGTACAGGGGAGCGAAGCGCCTCCGGAAATTGCTTCGGCGATAGCGTATGCCAACCGGCATGCATTGGCGGAGGTCATTATAACCGGCCGCGGGGGAGGCTCCATGGAGGATCTGTGGGCCTTTAACGATGAGCGGGTCGCGAAGGCGATCTACGATTCCGTGATTCCGGTGATCTCGGCTGTGGGCCATGAGCCCGACTATACGATCTCCGATTTTGTGGCGGATCTGAGAGCGGCGACGCCTTCCAACGCTGCGGAGCTATGCGTACCGGACGTCGGAGAGATACGCGAGAGTCTCCGCTCCTATGAGGTGCGCAGCGCACAGCACATGCGCCACATGCTTGATACGTGCCGCCGCAGACTGGACAATTATTCACAGCGCCGATTTATGACGGACCCGGGGGCCTATGTGAACGACAAGCGTCTGCTGCTCGATAATGTTCAGTCAAAACTTCTGACGTCGTTTGAAAGAGGCGTCAAAGTCCGGAGAGAGAGGTTTGTACATGCGGCGGCCGCGATGGACGCGATGAGTCCGATGAAAGTGCTCGGCAGAGGCTATGCTATCGCGGAAAAGACGGACGGGCAGGTCATCAGGTCGGCAAAAGAGGTCAAAAACGGCGAGAGCTTTACGGTGCGTTTCGCCAAAAGCACGCTGAAATGCACGGCAGAGAAAGGAAGACGGAACAATGGCAGAGAATAAGGAATCGTTTGAGACCGCCATGTCCAGAATTGAGGAGATAACACGGCGCCTTGAGCGCGGAGATGCCACGCTGGACGAGTCGCTCACGCTTTTTGAGGAGGGGACGAGGCTTATCAAAAACTGTTCCCGCCTGCTCGACAGCGCTGAGCAGAAAGTAGTTAAGCTGCGCGGCAAGACGGAAAGCAATGTGGAAGAAGTGCCGTTTGACAGCGCGGAGGATGAATGATGGACCAGGAAATGCAGAAGGAATATAATCGCCTGCGCATCATGTTCGAGGAATATGTCAGCGATTTTTTTGCAGAGGACTGTCCGGAGTCAAGACTTTGCGAGGCCATGCGCTACAGCCTTCTGGCGGGAGGCAAGCGCATTCGTCCGGTTATGCTGCTGAAATTCTGTGAAGCGAGCGGAGGCTCGGCGCGCAGCGCGCTGCCCTTCGCCGCCGCTGTGGAAATGATACACACCTATTCGCTGATCCATGACGATCTGCCGTGTATGGATGATGATGATCTGAGGCGCGGCAAGCCGACCAACCATAAAATATTCGGCGAATGCACAGCCACTCTTGCCGGCGACGCATTGCAGGCGGCGGCTTTTGAGACGCTCTTTTCGGCGCGTGTGCAGTCGGCGTCCATCTGCAGAGCCGGGAGGATACTGGCACAGGCCGCCGGAGTCCACGGAATGTGCGGAGGGCAGCAGCTCGATATGGAGGGCGAGACGGTCAGGTTTGACGCGGAGGGCGTGAGCGCGGTACATGAGCGGAAGACTGCCGCCATGATAAAGGCCGCCGCGATGATGGGCGTCATCGCGGGGAACGGAACGGAGATCCAGCTTAAGATAGCCGAGCTTTATGCCGACGCCGTAGGTCTGGCCTTCCAGATAGAGGACGATATCCTTGACGCCACATCGACTGCCGAAGAGATGGGTAAATCGGTCGGTTCGGACGAGCGGAGCGGCAAGTCCACATTCATCACACTTTACGGTATTGAACGCTGCAGGGAAATGGTCAAAGAAAACACGGAAAAGGCCAAGGAATTGATCACGGCCGCCTTCCATGACTGTGAGTTTTTTATCTGGCTGGCGGACATGCTGAGCGAACGAAAAAAATAGACTGATTGACGAGGGGACGCATCCGGATCAGAAGGCGTCCCCTCGTTCAATTTGGAGCGGATCGACAGACGGCCGCCTTTTCGATAACAGACGATGCTGTTTTATTCTGCTGGAAAAAGCGCCGGAAGGGAATGGACAGACTGTTCAGTCGGGCTATTGACGAAGCAGCGGAAATATGATAAGGTTAAGATGAAATAAATAATTATTATATAAATAAAAATTTTTTGCCAAGAGGTGTCGCATTTGACATATGACGGAAATTTGCTTGATCTGGAGCCGCTGATTGATTTTCTGGGCAGTTTATTTCACGGGTGGATCGAATTCACGCTTCATGATCTGTCAAAACCGGGCAGGACGATCATAGCTATTTGTAACGGTGAGGTTACAGGCAGAAGGGTGGGGGATTCGCTCTCAGACTTTACTCAAAAAGTGATCTGTGAACGGGTCAGGACGGAGGAGGATTTCCGGCGGCTGAAAAAGGAAGTTCTTTCCGCATCTGCTGAGATCGAATCGCGGGATATGCTGATCTGCGGTTCGGACGGAGCAGTTCGGGGCATCCTCTCTGTAAACATTTCCCTGACGCCGCTCAATCAGATGCAAAGAATGCTTGATCTCTTCCGGCCGATGAATGGGAACCACGGAGCAAAGAAAAACGGCGCCGGCGAGGGAGAGTCCTTTTTTGATCTGGCAAAGAGCATTGTGGAAGATGTACTGGCCGGCTCTGCGGTTCCCGTGGACCGGTTGATGCCGGAGGAGCGGCAGAGCATCATCGCGGAGCTGAAAAAGGCCGGTGTGTTCCAAATCAAGGGGATCGTCAGCTTTGTCGCACAGGAGATGGATATTTCCGAGGCATCGGTTTATCGTTATCTCGGTAATTTGTAAAAAATGACAGTGTCTGGAGCGAAGCGTTTTGTGTACGATATTGTAATAAAAAATTATTATTACAATAATAAAAACAACAGTAAAAGAGGAGGAGAAAATGCAAAAGGATGTAATGCTTGACAGGATCATGCCGGAACCGTTCAGAATCCATTCCGTTACGCCGCTGAAGCGGCTGACGAGAGAGGAACGGGCGGGGATTATCAAGCAGGCGGGCTACAATACGTTCAGAATTCCGTCAGAAGCCGTCTTTATCGACCTGTTGACCGACAGCGGTACGGCGGCCATGAGCGACGCTCAATGGGGCGGTATCATGGTGGGCGATGAGGCGTATGGCAGCTCAGCCAGCTGGTTCAGGCTGGAGAGGGTCTTGAAGGACCTGTTCGGATACAGACATGTACTTCCGGCGCATCAGGGCAGAGGCGCGGAAAAGATCGTCTTTCAGACAATGATCAGGAAAGGACAGTATGTCCCGAACAATATGCATTTTTCTCCCGACCGGGTGAGAAATTCCGGCGGAATCATGCGCAATCTCATTATCGAAGAAGGAAAACGTCTGCAGAGCGGGTATCCGTTCAAGGGCAACATGGATATCGGCGCGCTGACGGACCTCATTGAAACGGAGGGAAGGGAAAATGTAGCTTTTATTGAGATCACCGTGACTTGCAACAATGCAGGCGGCCAACCGGTCTCGATGCAGAACCTGCGGGATGTCAAGCGGACGGCTGAACATTATGGGCTGAAAGTGGTTCTGGACGCTGCCCGTATATGTGAGAACGCCTATTTTATCAAATTGCGGGAGCCGGGGTATCAGGATGTACCGGTCAGGGAGATCATACGGGAAATGTGCTCCTACTCGGACGTCTGCGTTGCCAGTTCAAAGAAAGACGGACTCGTCAATATCGGCGGCTTTGTCGGGGTGAACGATGACTGCTTATACGAGAAGATGCAGTCTGTGTGTCTGATGTGGGAGGGTTACAGCACCTACGGCGGAATGGCAGGCAGAGATCTCGAGGCGCTGGCTATCGGTTATATGGAGGGGAGTGATGAGGACTATCTGAAATACCGTATCGATCAGGCAAGGTATCTCGGGGAAGAGCTTTGCAGGCGCGGCGTGCCCATAACTACTCCGGTGGGAGGGCACGGAGTATGGATTGACAACAAAAAATTTGCGCCTCATATTAATCCTTATGAATATCCCGGTGTGGCCATTACCGCGGCTATGTACGTGGAGGGGGGCATACGCGCCTGTGAGCTGGGCAATTTGGCATTCAGCATCCGGGATGATGAAACAGGTGAAATACTCAGTTTGCCGGAAGTGGATCTGACAAGACTCGCCCTGCCCAGACGGGCATATACCTATAGGCATATGGATTATGTTGCGGAGGTATTGGGCGAGATCTATCGCAACCGGGACAAGCTGAGGGGTTTCAAGGTGGTGAAATAT
>Ga0079305_1003040_pt1 | contig 12303 bp, 15 predicted proteins | sample LMS_cellobiose_e_FD_79183 | JGI IMG/M metagenome (GOLD analysis project Ga0079305, IMG submission 79183) | Rumen-fistulated moose microbial communities from Alaska, USA - LMS_cellobiose_enrichment | ecosystem: Host-associated > Mammals > Digestive system > Stomach > Rumen fluid ... | reverse complement strand
CTCGATCTCGTCGTTGGTCTTGTAGACCTTATCCATTTCAAAGACGCTATCCTCGCCGCTCAGCTCGTTGATGCGCCTGGTCATGTGCTCGATCGGCTTGACCACGCGGGAGGCGACGAACAGCGCGGAGACGGCGGCGAGAAGTATGATGGCAACGGTGAGGATGATCAGCGTGCGGGTGGCGCCCGACGTGCTTTCGCGGAAGGTTTCGAGCGAGTCTTCGTTGATCTCGTCGTAGCTTTGGAGCATAGCGGCGGTGGGCTGATGGGTTATCGCCTTGTCGATGACGGAGATCACCGCCCAGCCGACCGTTTCCATAGGCGCGCCGGCGAGGTAGTATTCGATACCGTCGACGGTGATCGTTTCAAGTCCGGTCCTGCCTTTCAGAGCCTCTTTCACAAAGGCGGCGAGCTCCTTGTTTTCGCTTTGACGGAGGTCGGGGGATTCCGCGGAGACCTCGGGCTTGAAGGTACCCTCGGTGTTTGGCGAGAAGAGGATCTGCCCGTCTTCGTTCACAACGCAGAGGAAGCCGCCGTAGTTGGCGGTGTCGCGGACGTAATCGCTGATCGCGGTGAGAAAGATGTCGGCGCCTACTACCGCGACGAGCCTGCCGTCCTTGTAGACGGGCGCGGCGCAGACAAGTCCGGAAATGTCGGTGAAGGCGTCGAGCTCCACGCCGGTGAAGATCAGTCCGCCCGCCTCGACCGCCTGCTTGTACCACGGGCGGCTGCGGACGTCGAAATCGTAGACCTCTCCGTTCTCGTCGAAATACGCTCCGGCGCGGTCGTCCACGAAGAGGATGCATCCGTCCGTGGTGGCGACGAAGCAGGAGTTGAGCTTATCCGAGCTCTCGAACATGGAGAGCATTATCTCGCTCATGTTGGCGGCGAGTCCGAGCGCCTCGGAGGAGGCGGGATCGACGCCGGCCTCGTGCTGCATCTGTACCGAGGGGACCCCGTCGTTCGCCCTGTCGGGCGGATAGAAGGGGTGCTGCGAGAAGGCTTCCGAATGCTCGAAGAGCTGAGTTGCGAAGGAGTGGAGCGTCATCACGTCGCTGCGCACGTCGCTGAAAAGATCGTTCGCGATGTACGCCTGGAGCGCTGTCGTCCTCAGCATGGTGGCGGAGACAGTCGTCTGCATGGTTTCCTCCGAGACAGCGGAGATGGACGCCTGCTGTTCCTCGCTCGCTTTCTCTACCACCTGCGACAGGCTTTTCTGCTGAAAAACGCTGACAGAAACGAAAACGGCGACCAGAGCGATAATGAAGATAAGCATCATGTTGAAAATCTTCTGCTGTAAGCCGCCGATCTTGATCCCGTGGATAAATCTCATAATGTGACCTCGCCGTTCTCTCCGGATGGAGGGTTTTTTGTGAACTCAGGACAGCCGCGGTAAGCGGATACGCCGCGCCCGTCCGGACTTCGGAGATTAATAACGTATTATAGATCTGTTTAAAATGATTATCTATAATAATTACTATTATATAATACACTAAAAACCCGCCGCCGTCAATAAATGGGAGAAAAGAAAACAAAAACTCCGCAGAAGGGCGATCGGGAGGCGAGAATTATTATCCGTCCGCAAAGAACGGCAGCCTCGCGTCAAACGCGAATTATTCTCTAAAAACGCGTTATTGTATTCTCGATTTTTTTTGATATAATGATTATCGGAAGCAGGGCCCGCTTACTATATGCTAAAGGAGCATAAAAATGAAACACATCGGAGAAAAAATCAAAGAACTGCGCCGCGCCCGCGATATGACTCAAGACGAGCTTGCCTCCGCCCTCGGCGTGACGTATCAAACCGTGTCCAAATGGGAGACCGGTGCAAACAGCCCGGATCTGTCGCTCATCGTTCCGATCGCCCGGCTTTTCGGCGTTACCACGGATGAACTGTTTTGCTTCAGCGAATCTGCGGATGAGTTAAAGCGCGCTGAACTTCAAAAACGCTACGAGGAAACCTATAAAACCGGAAGCATGCCTGACCGCATGGCGGTCTGCGAAGAGGCGGTAAAAGAATTTCCCGGAGATATGAAATGGCTGAATGAATACGCTTGGTGCATTTGGTGCAACGCCGTTGTTAAAAGTGACGATGAAGAATTCCGCGTCATGCGCGACCGCGCGACAGAACTGTTCCGCAAAGTCATTGAAAACTGTAATGACGACGGTATAAAAGCCAACGCTGTTGAAGGGATCGTTCAATGTTTGCCTGAAAAGGGCGAGAATTCGGAAGCCATGCATTACGCCGAGCTCTTCCCGCAATCCGAATTCGATTCGGGACGGCGCGAAGAACTTATAGTTTCTTGCCTGACCGGAGAAGCGCGAGCGGCGAGAAGAGAAGAACTGCTTATGAAGAAATTTGAGTCTTTACTGCGGTATCTTGATCTAAACGTCAAAGCCGGGAGAGAAACCGCAAGAAAGATGATCGAACTGTTTTTCCCCGACGGGAAATATTACAGGTTGAACGATAGTATGCGTACTATTGCCCTTGCAGACGCGCGCGCTGATATCAGCGCCGGCAAGCTTGACGAAGCCGTCGGACACATGAAAGAAGCACGCAGATACGCCGAGAAGCTCGACGAGCTCGACTCCCGGGGAGAATACAATTACTCCTCGCCGCTCTTCAGCCGTGTCAAAGAGGATCCGGCGGATTGGTGTAAAACCGGCGATACGACTTCGGTGGATGATTATCTCGCGTTGTTTGAGTGGCCGGCTTACGCACCGCTGAAACAGCACAAAGAATATGAGCAATTGATCAAAAGATAAAACCAAAAGGGCCCGGGGCAGATCCCCGAGCCCTTGCTTAATGCTGTTACTATCCCTCTATATCATTTTTTAGAACTGCTTCTCCATGCCGCCTCCGGCCGAACCCCAAAACGGAGCGGGACGTCAATTTGAAGCGTAAAAAGGACGTTTTTCAAATGAACAAATTATTGCTTGCTTTTGACTGTGTTTATTGATGAAATCAGGATCTTTTTGACTTCAACACATTTGTCCAGAATGTCTCTGTCGGAATAATACCCGCTCTCGAGCAGAAGTTCGATCCAATATTCTGTTTCCGAGCATTCTTTCAGCGCGATCTGAAGCTTTGCAATAAAGTCCGCCGTGCCGTGCGCATACTGCGCTTCGCGGACGTTCGCTCCAACGGAAGTACCGGAACGAAGAAATTGACTTATCAACGCGCCTTCGCACTTGGAAATTCTTAATTCCTTGCAAACCTTGATAACTTCCAACGCGAGTTCTTTCGATTTGATCATCAACGGACTGTCGTTCATTTTAGTTTTCTCCCTTGTTACTTCTACTTCTTCACTATTCACTCTTACTTCTTACCTTCCAAAAATCCTGCGGGAGAAAGCAAAAGTGAAGAGTGAAGAGTGAATAGTGAATAGTGAATAGTGAATAAGGAAAAATCCCGCGCTTGCGCGCAGGATTTTTGGAGGCGCCACCCGGACGGCGCAAGCGCCTATCGGATCGGTCCGATTCCGCCCTTTGGGTCCAAAACAAAAAGCCCCGCGCGTTGCGCAGGACTTCTTGTTTTGAAATCAAACAACAAAATTGCCCAAAAGATGAAATCGTATAAAAAGGCGTTTTTATGTCTCATCAGAATTATTTGCTATCCTTCATATCTTAATCCAACAGAATAGCCCAAGATTCATTATCTTGTATGTAAGAAAGCAGAACGCTATTTTATCTTTAGCATTCTGCTTTCCATGAGAGGAGATTATGATTTTTCTTTGTTGTATATCGGTTCAGTTATTTCAATTCCACCTTTAAGGTAAACGGTTATTGTTTCGTCACTGTTGACTTTGATAGTATCGACCAAACGTCGCACAACTTTATCGTCATATTCAGTGAAAACAATGTCATGTTCATCCAGCCATTTGATAGCGCGGCACACATCTTCATTAGCCCTAATATCGTCTTGCATGTTTTGCTGTGCTTGTTTTAACTGTTGCCGAAGCACCATTATTTCTGAATAGATACGGGCAATTTCCGTTTCGTATTTTTCTGAGTTGCCACCGGATTTCATGTTGAGTTTTACAAGTTCGGTTGCATCGCTTTGTTTTTGAGATATGCATTGTTCAATAGAAAACACGTCAAATGCTTTTTCGGCTCCTGTAATGGCATACTTCAAATTTGCCTTGATTAACGAGTATGCTTCTTTACTTGTGCCAATTCCATTTTGTAACGCTCTGCAAATCGTTTCATGAAGAGCACTTTCTTCAATTCCTTTTGATTTTTTACAAAACTTGTTTCCGTGCTCTATACGGTTTTGGCAACGCCAGTATATTTTCTTCTCGCAGCATTTTTGCGACCACGTTTTCCTTTTATATGGACTTCCACATTCTCCGCAGTACATTATTTCTGACAGGGCATATTTGCCGCTATACTTTCCAAGTTCGGTCGTGGTAAGATCTGAGGTTTTGCGTTTACTATTCCTTCTTGACAGTTCTGTTTGTACTCTCATAAAAGTATCTCGATCAATAATCGCCGGATGGTTGTTACTTACAAGATATTTTTCCTTTTGCCCACGATTGATAATGACATGCTTACTGATAGGATCAGTTCGATATGTTTTTTGGTAAATCACATCCCCGGCATATTTCTCGTTTTTAAGCATACCATAAATCACATCGCGCCTCCATCCCGCTTTCCCTTGCCGAGTTTTAACGCCGTTGACTTCAAGATAATCTTTTATTTGCCCTAACGACGCACCATCAAGAAATAAATCAAAGATTTTCCTGACAACATCTGCTTCTTCCGCTACAATATACGGCTCTCTCGTTTTTTCGTCCCGCCTGTAACCTAGCAAATTAAATCGGCAGGCATACGTTCCGTTCTGCATACGCTTTTGGATACCCCACTTTACATTTCCGCTGATGTTTTCGCTTTCACTTTGAGCAATCACGCTGTATATACCAATATAAGTTTCGCTTTCTTCTGTCAAGGAATTGATGTTTTGTTCCTCGAAAAAAATACCGATACCCATCGCCTTCAGTTTTCGGAGATAACTCAAACTATCCACGACATTACGAGCATAACGTGAAACGGATTTTGTAAGAATCAGGTCAATCTTGCCTTTTTCGCAATCTTCGATCATCCGAAGGAAGTTGTCACGTTTGCGAGCGAGTGTCCCTGTGATTCCTTCATCAGCGTATATGTCAACAAACCGCCATTTGGGATTGCTCATAATCTTTTCCCGGTAATAACTCATCTGAGCGTTATAACTGTTGAGCTGATCCTCATCATCGGTACTGACGCGGCAATACGCGGCAACGTTCAACGGTCTATTCGGATTATTCCTTGTCGCCAATAATGGATTGGCAGCTATCTTTGTCACAACCTTCGGGGCTGTCATTACTGCTTGCATTATTATTGTCCTCCTGTTCATCTACCGTTTTGTCGTTCAAGAATTTGACGGACAGATTCCCGTCTGTATGAACGGCGATACTTTTTACAACCCTTTCTATAAGCGAAAAATCTGGCGTTTCTGTTTTTTTGAGTGTCCTGACATATTCGATCAGTTTGTCTGTAATTGCTTTGGACGAATCGAGGCAACAGCAATCATAACGATTGGATGCTGCGTCATAAATTGCTCCCTTAATCGGCGAAAACTGCGGGTTCTTCTGTTCCGTCATTCTGTCAATCTCGCGTTCCTGACGTATCAGTTCAAGTGTTGGCTCATATCTTTCTGCAATGCTGGTATCATAACGTAGTAAATCGGGATTATCTATTACACGGTTCATCAATACCGTGAGTTTTCCGTATAAAGCCTTATCGTCAAGAAAGAAGCTCAACTTGCAGCGATTCGGGCATTCCCACCGTTCACGTGTTCCGGAATAGTTCTTTCGCCGTGTATATCTGTGTCCGCATTCAGCACAGAACACCTTTCGTTTTAGTAAGGCAACATCCGGCGTATCGGCGTCACGTTTACCACCCTTGTCTGTTTTTATAGCATTTGCGGTCATATAGTCCGCTTGTGATATGATTGCCGGATATTCAAGATTGTCCCAATCGAAGTAGATAATATCTCCCGGTTTCGGGGTGTACGTCCGGTCTTGCCATTCGCCGCGTTCCTTGAACCAGTTGACGCCGACAATGCACCCGGCAGTTTTAGGAATGACGCCGGCGTCGATATAACCGCACTCATTCGCACACCAAGAAACGAAGCAAGCGCACCATTCGACGCGGCTGTTAAAGCCCATCCAACTCCAGTAAGGCTGACCTCCGATGTTGCCAAGCTGAGATCTCGCCACATGATGGATTTTCCACTGTTCTTATCTACTACGACAAGGCTGATAATGTCTCCGTTTTGCAGTTTGCCGGAAAGACCCGCCGCGAAACTGTCAATCGTAAAACTCATCGCGTATTTATTGCCGTTCAGGGAAGAAAAGGTATCGTCTGCCGTATTGGAGTTCAGCGACAATTTTGCAGTAGTGAGGTAGTCGCCCGAAAACAAATTCGTGGTTGCGTAAAGCCCTACGATTTTCTTTGCGTCGGTAATCACACCGCCGGGAAGCGTATCCTTTTTAACGCTTACCATTTCCACGCTGGCTTCCGTGATTTTTGCCCCTCTTGTAACGTTCTCGCACAGTCTCGGAACCGAAACGGTATCAGTGGAAAGGCGCGTTACCAAAGGAGCCACAAGAAATGTGGTTGCAACGGCAAGTACCATACAGATAATGCCGATGACTGTTCTGTTCTTCATTTTGTATTTTCCTCCTTATACTTGAATGAAGTACGCTGCCATAGTTCCGACAGCGAGATACGGGATCATGGGAAATCCCTTCTTTTTGTCCTTCTTAAAAATGTTGAAGACGACCGCCAGCACCGTGCCGAGAAGCAATCCGAAGATACCTCTGGAAAGTCCCAGCAAAAAGCAACAAGCTGCCGCCATTTTAATATCCGCACCGCCTACGTTACTCTTGGTGATAAGCATAGTGAGAAGCATTAAGCCGCCTGCAAACAGGCCGGACAGCAACATATTTGGTATGGATGAAAGATCTGTCCCAATGAAAGCTGCAATCACGATCATCAAATGCAGATAATCGTCGCACTCCCGCTTTTTAATATCTTCATAAGAGGAGAATACGAGGACGAGGGATAAAATGAGTCCCTTGACCGTAATTGCAGCACATCCAAAAAAACAGACGAGAGCCAGCGCGACACAAAAGCTGATGCCCGTAAAGAACAGCGCCGCCTTCTTTTTGTTGCCGCCGAATCTGTCAGCCGCATATCGGGAAGCAAGCAGAGCAACGATCACAGTCGATACGAGCATCAGCGCCGCGCTGATGATAACCCCGATGTTTGTAACATCGAACTTATATAGGTGAGGGATAAAGGGTCGGATCATCATCGTCATAGGATACACCTTACTTTCTCTTTCTCAGCACAATGAACGCCGCAAGGCTTGCCACGACAAGAACGCCGCAGATAATGACAGGAACGACGCTCGCCGTCTTGCACTCGGCGTAAAGCTCGGTTTCCGTGCTCATATCCGAAAGATCAAAGGTAACTTTGTTTCCATCCACCGTACCATTCTTGTATGCTGTAACTTTGGCAGGCATTTCAACCGAAATACTGACCTTGAAGATGTCGCTCATATCGTAGCCGTCAAGTTCTCCCGTGAGAGGATTCAAAACGGCGTCAAAGATATATCTGGAGCCATCCTTCTTGATAGAGACAGACTTAAAGATATGGTCATCTGTCTCTTTTTCAGCCGGTGTTTCAGTCAGCCATTCGTCGATGACGGAAGTTTCAACAGAAGCAGTTTCCTCAGTGTTTTCCATTCCGCCGCCGTCAATTTCATTCTCAGTCGGTACGTTATAGTCATTGGATTCGTAAGTCATCTCGGAAAGTGCCTTTTCGATTTCCTCAAAAGTACCGTATTCCTTCGTTTCGGTGTAGGCGATATACTTGTCGCCGTCATACTCGATTTCTTTCGTTTCTTTGTCTTCAAAGGGATTCTGTCCGTCCATCATCTGATCGACGAACTCTTTCTTGAGTCCAACGGTAGCCGACACACTGCCGGTTCCGTTTTTGTTCAGCTTCACGCTCAGGTCTTCATAGACGCACCCCGTCAGGCAGAGCGAAAGCGTGATAGCCGAAAGAATAATGGCAATAATCTTCTTCATATATTCCTCCGTGTTTAGAAATGGTTGGGGCGGCACCTTTCGATGCCGCCCCGTTTTGCTTAGATTACGTTGGTCCGCTTATTTCGTAGGTCATTCCCGCAATGATTTGATCGCAATAATACGCACCGGATATATAGTTGACCCATAAGCCGTTTCCAATATCAACGCACAGTTCGAGGGTGTTCGGATCAACCCAAACGATACCGTTGTCTCCAGCACTGATTTGATAGGATTGAATCCAGTCTGCCCAGGTCATACCGTCTTCGACTTGAAATTCGCCCACACCAGCTATTGAGAAAGGAATAATCTCGGTCTCGTTATCCTGAATAGTTGCCACAGAATCCGAGCCGAAATCAAAGAGTTCTCTCACTTTATTGGTTGCCGGTTCCAATACGCCTGTTTTTGCCAAGGTGTAAGTCCCGCCAAGCAGGAGCGCACCGATCACAACAGCGATCAACATTTTGACGCCAAAGCCTACGAAAACTTCGCCGCGTTTGGATTTGCAGGTGCTTTTTACGGCACCTGCAAATCTGGAAATCTTATTCTTGATCCCTTGCACTTGGTTTCACGCCCTGATTAACCGTTATAGTTAAACAGGCCGGTGATCTTCTGGGTCACGGTGGGCATAATGGTGCTGTTGAAGAGCGCGTAGAGACCGGCAAGCAAAAGCGCACCGATAACTACGGCGATGAGGATCTTCACACCGGAATCGACGTAACCCTCAGCCTTCTTGGAAGCGATAGTCGCCTTCGCAGCGACGATGGCGCTGTTCGCCTTGTTTTTGATGGTGTTGAAAAACTTCTTCATCTGTTTTTACCTCTTTCTTTCTGATTTCTTTTGTTTTGGATTAGTTGCCGGAGTAGTTGAAGAGACCCTGAACCTTGCTGGTCACGGTGGGCATGATGGTGCTGTTGAAGAGCGCGTAGAGACCGGCGAGCAGGAGCGCACCAATAACGACGGCAATGAGGATCTTCACGCCGGAATCGACGTAGCCTTCAGCCTTCTTGGAGGCGATGGTTGCTTTCGCAGCGATGATGGCGTTGTTCGCCTTGTTCTTGATGGTGTTAAAAAACTTTTTCATGATTTTTACCTCTTTCTTTCTGATTTTTTTGTTTTGGGTTAGTTGCCGGAGTAGTTGAAAAGACTGGTGATCTTGGAAGTCACGGTGGGCATGATGGTGCTGTTGAAGAGCAGGTAAAGCCCGCCGAGCAGGAGCGCGCCGATAACGACGGCGATGAGGATCTTCACGCCGGAATCGACATAGCCCTCAGCCTTCTTGGAAGCGATGGTCGCTTTAGCAGCGATGATGGCGTTGTGCGCCTTGTTCTTGATGGTGTTAAAAAACTTCTTCATTTGTTTTTACCTCTTTCTTTTTTAATTTGATCCGCCTACATGATAAGCGATGCCGTTGTAGTTAAATAACGATCTGATTCTGTTGGTGACCGTTGGCATAATGTCGGTATTAAAGAGTGCATAAAGTCCTCCAAGCAGAAGTGCGCCGATCACAACGGCAATCAAAATCTTGACGCCGCTATCAACGTATCCTTCTGCTTTCTTACTTTCAAATGCACATCTTGACCGAACAGCCAGTTCATTCACCTTGTGGGATACATTCTTGATCCCATTTTTGACTTGCTGAAGCATTGGGGTGTTCTCCTTCCTGTTTTATGCTTCGACAGTGGTGTCAGTGGTTGCCGTCGCGTTCTCAGCAACATGTGCCTCGTAAGCGGCGAGTACTGCGGCTTCCATAGCACGGCGTGCTTCGGAAGTGATGGGGTGAAAGACATCTCTGCGCTTCTCGTTGCCTTCAGCGTCCTTATAGGTCGCATAGGGCATCCCGATGAAGCTGCCTTTCTCGGTCTTGATCACCTTAACGTCATGAACGGTAAACGAATCGCCCATCGTCACCGAACAGATCGCCTTGAGCGGCTTGTCGTTATTGATGATCTTACGAATCTTGACATTGAAATTCATGGTCTGATTTCCTCCTTTCTTCTGAGATTTGAAATGAAAGTGCTGTGGCAGGGCAATAAAAAAGACCGAAACTTTCGTTTCAGCCTGTGCGCACATTCTTATTACCTTGCCTGATCACGTTGCTTCTGTAAATATCGCTTGTAATGTTCAAGCGCCTTGATGACATATTCCTCAACTTGTGCGTCTGCATAACCGGAGGGGATAAGGGGCCTTAATCGGTCGAATGAGAATCTGAACTTGGGTTTTTGATTCGGTTTTTCTTCCGCCATTATATCCGCGACCTTTTCGTAATTGACTGCGCCCTCATGAAACGCCTTACGGATACGAATCGCCTGATCGTGGGACGGGAACGCTTCTGTTTCATCGATCCGGTCAACTACGTCGCGCTGGGTTTCCTCATCGAGATAGGAAAGTTCTACAGCCGGACGCATTTTGATTTTTCCTTCGTCAACGAACTGTTGAAGTTCTGGTACAAGGTAAGTGAGGCGAATATATCTTCGTATTTGCTCGTGGCTATCATTACTTTCTTCAGCCAGTAATTCTCTCGAAGATTTGCTTTCTAACTTCTGCACCACTGGTGCAGAAGTTAAATCCGTGCGTTCACCTTGTTGTCTTCTTATGGCATCCAACTTCATTTTGTATGCTTTTCCTTTGTCGCACGGAGGGATTTCGGAACGCTGACTGTTGCTATCAACCATGAGGATAATCGCTTCATCACGTGTCACTTCAACAATTTCGCACCGAATAGTTTCAAGCCCCAAACGCTCACATGCGCGCTTTCGTCTGTGACCTGAAATCATTTCGTATCTTCCGTCGTCCTTCTTCCGAACCATCGCCGGAGTGATAACACCTCTGTCGCTGATGCTGTCCATAAGAGCCTGCATATCTTCATCGTCAAGAACTCTGTACGGGTGATCCGGGAAATCGTCGATTTCGGAAATCGGAATGTCGTAGATCTTTGCAAGTTTTGCTTCCTGTCTGCTTTCTTCTGTAGAGAACAGATCATCGACTGAGGGAAGCTTCATTTTTAATGCGTTGCTTTTCGCCAAGCTCAATCACCTCCCTCGTGAAACTCTCATACGCTCTGGCGACTTTACTGTTGCCGTCATAAGTGTAAATACTTTTGCCGACTACGCTGATTTCAGCGCACTTGATAGCCATAGGGATATGGGTGTCAAACACCTTGATCCTGCTTCCGTAATAGTCGCGTATTGTTTGTTCGGTCGTTTTGGCAAGGTTGGTGTTCTCAGCAACAAGCGTCAACACAATGCCGTCGATACGGAGTTTCGGATTGATCTGCTTTTGCACCTTGCTGATCGTTTTTGTGAGCTGTGTCATTCCTTTCAGGGGAAGATAGTGCGCCTGTACCGGGATAATAACGGAATCAGCAGCAGTAAAAGCGTTGACGGTAATCATCCCTAAACTCGGCATACAGTCAAGTAAGATGTAGTCATACTTGTGTTTCACGCTGTTGAGATACATCGAAAGAATACGCTCGCGGTTCATTGTCGATACAAGCTGAAGATCCATACTTGAAAGTTCGATGTTTGCAGGGAGAAGATCGACGCCTTCCGGCTGATGGATAATTCCTTCGTCCGGCATTAGAACATCGTCTTCGATAACCTTTTGCATAATTGTCGATACCGTCGTTTCAATCTCATCGTTGTCCTGATATCCACAGCAGATGGTAAGATCGCCCTGGGGGTCGCAATCGACCAGGAGGACGCGCTTTCCTTCACGGGCAAGTCCAACGCCAAGATTGAACGTCGTTGTAGTTTTGCCGACGCCGCCTTTTTGGTTGGCAACGGCAATCACCTTACATTTGCTCATTTTGGATTTCTCCTTTCTCAAAATTCACATCACCGAGCAGGTGAATATGTAAAAACGGCAATAAAAAAAGACCGAATCTTCTTCATTATGTATAAAGAAAATTCGGTCGAATATGACGTATATTTACTTGTAAAAAACTCTCGATAGTTCGAGTCCTGCTGGTGGAGCAGGGTGTTAGTTTCGAGCTAAAACAAGAGTGTATTTTTTATGTTTTTTCTGTTTTGCAGGTTCGAGTCCTGCTCCCACACTTTTTCATGGAGTTTTGGGCATTATTTTTCATTTTTCAAATTGCCCTTAAAAATGTTGAAAACCCTTGATTTCTCAAGGGTTTTCAGGGCTTGGGCTTTTTTGTTGCCCAATCATGG
>Ga0079305_1003038_pt1 | contig 12309 bp, 11 predicted proteins | sample LMS_cellobiose_e_FD_79183 | JGI IMG/M metagenome (GOLD analysis project Ga0079305, IMG submission 79183) | Rumen-fistulated moose microbial communities from Alaska, USA - LMS_cellobiose_enrichment | ecosystem: Host-associated > Mammals > Digestive system > Stomach > Rumen fluid ... | reverse complement strand
CTTCACGTCCTCCGGAATCACGTAATCCCGCCCGTTCAGCGCCGCCGCGATCTGGGAAGCGCGGTAAAGGGAAAGGGTGCCGCGGGCGGAGACGCCGCAGGTGAGCAGCTTGCTGCTTCGGGTGTACTCCACCAGATCCATGATATAGCCCGCCATCTCGTCGTTCACGCTGACCTGGGAGAAATCGGCGCGAAGCTGCAGGAGCTCCTCTGTGCTCACCACCTGCCCGAGCCCGGCAAGGATCGTCTTTGCATCTTCCCGCCGCATCACGCCGATTTCCTGTTCGCGGGTCATATAGCCCAGCGACAGGCGCATGAAGAAGCGGTCCATCTGCGCTTCGGGCAGGGGAAAGGTGCCGAAGGACTCCACCGGGTTCTGCGTAGCCATGACCATGTAGGGCTCCTGCATGGGATAGCTCGTCCCGTCAACGGAGATCTGCTTTTCCTCCATCACCTCCAGCAGCGCCGACTGGCTGCGGGGCGTGGCGCGGTTGATCTCGTCGGCCAGCACCAGATTGGTGAAAAGCGGGCCGGGCCGGAATTCGAATTCACCGAGCTTCTGGTTGTAGAAATGGATGCCGGTCAGGTCGGAGGGCATCAGATCCGGCGTGAACTGAATGCGTTTGAAGCCGCTGCCGATGCTTTTGGCGAAGGCGCGCAGCAGCATGGTCTTGCCCGTCCCGGGAAGATCCTCGAGCAGGATGTGGCCGGAGGCGATCAGACAGATGATGATCTGCTCCACCGCATCCTCCTTGCCGACGATCACCCTGGAGCAGTTTTCCGTGACCTTTTGTTTGAATGAAGCAAAGCGGGCGGTATCCACAGGAGAAATCCCCTTTCCGAGTTATAAGCGAGATATGGGTTCGCAGTATAATAACATCATAACATACATCGGGAGAGAAGAGTATAGTTTTATCCGATCATGTGTGATGAAATTCCGCTTTTCCTCTGTTCGTCCGCGCCCCGGAGCGTTTGCCGCAAGAAGCGGGAAACCGCCCGCCTGCGCCGCGCGCAGGAACAGGAGGTTGACAAGCTGCCGGGCACAATTTAGAATTAGAAAAAATTGTCCGGAACGGATCCGGCCGGACAAAAAGGAGGAACCCATATGCTGTGCAAACCGACAAAGATCCTCTGCGTGGGCCTCAACTATAAAAGCCACGCCGAAGAGACCGGCGGAGAGGCTCCCGGAGAGCCGGTCATCTTTTCGAAATTCAACGACGCTCTGGTGGAGGACGGGCAGGAGATCGCCCTGCCTCCCTGGCACCGCTGCTATGACTATGAAGCGGAGCTGGTCGCGGTCATGGGAAAGCCGCTCTATCACGCCGCGGGCGAGGAAGAAGCCGGCGCTGCCATCGGCGGCTATACCTGCGGCAACGACCTGAGCGCCCGGGACTGCCAGTTCCGCTCCAATCAGTGGCTCATCGGCAAAAGCTTTCCCGGCTTTGCCCCCATCGGACCCAGGATCGTTCCCGCCGGGGAATTCGATCCCCGGAAACCCCATCGCATCGCCTGCGAGGTGAACGGCGTCACCGTGCAGGAGGACGACGTGACGAACATGATCTTCTCCTGCGCCGGGATCGCCGCCTACATCTCCCAGTTCATACCCCTGTCGCCGGGCGACCTGATCTTTACCGGCACCCCCGCCGGGGTTATCCTGGGCAGACCCAAGGGGCGCCGCGTCTGGCTCAGACCGGGGGACGAAGTGGCCGTCACCATCGAGGGCATCGGCACGCTGCGCAATCGGCTGGTGGGATGATTCCCATGCGGCGCAGAGGCATGACGGACAACGGCCTCACCCCGGGATTTGGCCGGGGTGAGGCTGCGGACTGCCGCATTTGAATGCGGCCTTTCAAGCGAAATCGTACCGAATGCCAGTTTTTTCTTTCATAAATGAGCGGACTGTGATATAATCAATCATTCTTTGCATTTGCGGAAGAACAGAGCGGGATTCCGGTCCGGCGAACGTGGGTCGGGAGAACCCCAAAAACAGAGGTTTGGGAAACAATGACTGCGTATGAAATCAATTGAAAACAACTTGACGAAGGGAAGCGTGTTCAAAAAGCTGTGGGCGTTCACGCTCCCGCTGATCGGCGCGAATCTGCTCCAGATCCTGTACGGAATGGTGGATCTTTACATCGTCGGCCGGTTTGCCACAACGGCCGACGTCTCTGCGGTGTCTGTTTCGACCACCGTCCTCGGCGCGTTCCTGATGTTCCTGATCGGACTGTCTGTCGGCGCGACCGTCGTCGTGGGGCAGAAATTCGGCGCCGGAGAAAAGAAAGCGCTTTCTTCCGTCGCGGCGACGGGCTTTTCCCTTGCGTGGATCGTCGGCGCGGTTCTGATGGTGCTTGTCGCCGCGCTGTGCCGCCCGATCCTTGGCTGGATCAACACGCCGGAGGCGGCGATGCGCGGTGCGACCCACTATATGCTGATCTGCAGCGTGGGCTACATTTTCCAGTCTGTCTACAACATGCTCGCCGGGATCCTGCGCGGTATGGGCGATTCGAAATCCCCTTTGCTGTATGTTGTGGTCGCCACGGTGGTCAACATCATCAGCGACACCGTTCTGGTCGCGGGCTTCGGCCTCGGCGCGGCCGGCACGGCGATCGCAACGGTCTTTGCGCAGTTTCTCTGCATGCTTTTCGCGATCCTTCATGTCAAACGAAAGGATTTTCCGTTTGACTTCCGCCTGAAAAGCTATCGGCTGGCAAAAAAGGACGCGGGCGCGCTGTTCCGGACCGGCGTCCCGATCGCGCTGCAGCAGGCGCTGGTCCTGTTTTCCTTTGTCATCATCGAGGGCATCATCAATCGGCATGGGCTGTACGCCTCCGCCGCGGCGGGGATCCTGGATAAGGTGTTCATGTTTGCGACGATCCCGACAAACGCATTCCATGCTTCGATCTCCGCCATGGTTGCGCAGAACATCGGGGCCAGGGAAGAACGCCGGGCGGTCCAGTGCCTGCGCTACGGTACCGTCTTCAGCTTCCTTTTTGCGCTGGTCTTCTTTCTGACCGGGCTCTTTTATCCGGCGCAGACCCTCAGCATTTTCACATCGGACAGCGACGTCATCGCGGAGGGCGTGGTATATTATGCAGGGTACAAATATGATTACCTGCTCTGTTCTCTCGCATTCTGCATCAACGGTTTCATCAACGGAACGGGCCATACGAAGCTTACACTGATCGCAAATCTCGTCTCTACCTATGCTGTACGCATTCCGGCATGCATCCTTGTCGGAACGGTATGGAAGCTTGGAATGCTCGGAATCGGCTATGCGCTCCCGGTTGCGACGGTCGTGCAGGTGATCATGGGCTTTGCCTTTTATCTGTCCGGACGGTGGAAAAGAGAGATCAACGCATTCCGAACAGAAGTGTGAGCGCTCCGGAACCGGCATCGGCGCCGGTCGGCCGAGATCAATGAACAGCTCCTGCGCAGCTTCCGGGCTCGTATGCCGGGGCCCCATATGCAGAAAAACCGTCATGGACGAATTCAGAAAGGGGAAGCGGATATGGCAGCAAAAAGCACCGGGTTTAAACTCAGCTCCGTCATTGCCTGCGTCGTTGCGATGTTTTGTATCGGCATCGTCTATTTGTGGAGCGTGTTCCAGCAGCCGGTCATCGACCATTACGGCTGGATGAAGGAAAGCGTGACTATGATTTCCTCGGCGATCGTGTTTTTTTACATGGTCGGAACGCTGATCGGCGGCGTGCTCAACGACAGGATCGGGCCGCGCCTCGTCGTTATTCTCGGCGGCGTGATCTTCTGCATCGGCCTTTTCACGACCTCGCTTCTGAACGGGCGGATCTCCTGGCCGATCTACATCACCTATGGGGCCGTGGCCGGGATCGGCGTTGGGTTCGTGTATTCGGCGGCACTCAACTGCATCCAGAGATGGTTTCCGCACCGCAGAGGCTTTGCCACCGGCATATCGGTCTGCTCTTTCGGCCTGTCGACCGTTGTGCTCGGTCCGCTGATCGTTGTTCTGATCCGGCGGCTCGGCGTGCCCGCCACCTTCCGCACGCTTGCGTTCACCTTCCCGGTCCTGGCGATCGTGTGCGGAGCCTTCATCTCGACGCCGTCCCCGGAATACATCAACTCTCTTACCGTTCAAAAGAAGACGGTGCTTCTCCAGCGACAGTACAGCGTCGGGGAAGCGCTCGGAACGATCGAGTGGTGGAGCATAGCGCTCGCTCTGTTCTTCCTGCCCGCTCCCTATATGATGATTCTTCCGATCGTCAAGACGCTCGGCGTGACCCGCGGCCTTACGGAGGCCGCCACTACCGTGGTCGTCTCGGCGATGGGCATCGTGAGCGCCGTCAGTCGGCTCACCAGCCCCACCATATCGGACAAGACCGGCAGGGCGATGACGATCTGGGTGCTGTCGCTCATCTGTCTGATCGCATCGCTTCTGATGACCTTTGCCAAGGGCCCCCTTTATATTCTCGCCGTGCTGCTGATCACCTTCGGCTACGCCGGCCCCTCCGGTATTTTTGCTGCAATGACGACGGATGCGTTCGGCACGAAGCACGTCGGCGCGATCTTTGGGATCGCGCTGATGTTCCTGGGCGTGTCCTCGCCGGTTTTCACATTTATCTCTACCCGCGTCAGCACCTCCGCCGCCTTCGTAATCGCCGCGGTGAGCAGCCTGGCTTCCCTGGCGGTGCTTCCGCTGTACAATGTCGGCAGGAAAAAGCACAGGGAGAGAGATCTTGAGATCGCAAAGCAGCAGGAAAATGACCCCGCGTGACCGGCAGGGGAAAGAGGCACGGAGATCACCGGCGTCTTTCGGACGAACCGCTGCCGAGCCCTCTTGACGGAGGGGCACATTCATATGATAATTTTGACGCCTGCCGGCGAAGCACACCGGCAGGCGTTGCCTTATCAGATTTAATTCGAGGGGGTTCCGGCTGTCGACTGCGCGGAGGGGCGGGAGCCTCTAACAAAACGGTGCGCTTCAGGGTATGGAATCCTCCCCGGACGGAAGCTGCCCCTTGATCACGCAGGGAATCCCGCACACCATGCGCACCACGGCCTCCGCCTCCTGCGCCAGCAGGATGCACAGCCGCCCCGTAGCCTCCCGGCCCCGGCGCTCCTGCGGCCGGACGGGGATGATGCCGCTGCCGACTTCGTTGCAGATGACGATCTCCTTCTGCATCAGCGCCCGGCTCAGGGCGACGGCTGATTCAGGGTCGGACATCGTCAGCTTTTCTGTATGGAAGATCACCGGCTTCCGGTCCAGAATCCCGTCGGCCATGTCCTCGTCCGCATAACCGAGCCTCCGGGCAAAGCCGCGCTTTCCCGAACCCTCCCCGCCAACGATCAATATCATATCTGCGCCTCCATTCGCGTGGGGAGTGTTCCTTTCCGCACCAGCGGAATGCCGCACACCAGCTCCAGCACCGCGTCCGCCCGTTCTGCCAGAGCGGCGTTGATTGTTCCGATTGCGGAAACATACGCCCCGGTGGAGGCGTCATAACCGCCGGTATCGCTGCCCACATCGTTGGTTACGACCACCACATGACCGCATTGCCTGCGCAGGGCGTCCACGCCGGCCATGACCCGGCCGCAGGGATCTGTGCGGCGCCCCTGCCTGTCGAACATCTCATTGGCGGTCAGATTGCAGATACACTCCAGCAGCGCCGTCCCCCCGGGCTGCGGCAGCCGCAGTCCGGCCAGGTCGGTGTAACGTGCAACGGTCTGAAAGCCATGTTCCCGGTATCGAGCCTGACGCCGGGCGGCCTCTTCCGCTTCCGGCGCATCGGCGGGCATTGCCGTGTCGATGAAAAAAAGCGGCCTGGGCAGTGCGGCGCACAGGGCTTCGGCAAAGGTGCTTTTTCCGCAGCCCGAGCCGCCGGTCAACAGATACAGCATGTGTTTGATTCCTTTCAGATGGCATTTGCCTGATCTGCATTTTCCGAAAACACAGGTCAGGCAGATGATCGAACTTCACCGGAGCCGACCGCTTAAAGATGACGGGCTTCTCTTCGGCGGATGACGGCCTCCGCAGCGAGCAGGATCAGAAACAGGAACAGGAGCCCGATGAGATTCCTTGCCGGCAGGATCAGATAATTGATCGGAGGAAAGATCGGGTCCGCCAGTCCGAAAACAATTCCCGGAAGAAGGAGTCCCGTCGACAGAAGCGCCAGATACACCAGCTTCTGTTTCCGGGAAAACCGGCACCGGAGCGCCAGAACGGCGGCCAGCAGGAGCAGTCCTCCCGCCGCCGCCGCGACGGACGCGGCTGCGTCCAGGCTCTCCCAGACGGAGGTCATGCGGATATAGGTCTGCAGTCGCTCCTCCGATACGCCCTTTCCGTCAGCGAGCGGAAAGAAGCGGTTGGCGGACCACAGAAAAGCGCCTCCCGCCGCCGTCATCAACGTCAGAAGCGAGAGAAAGGCCGCCGCGGCCTTTTTGACGATCCTGCGGGCTTTCAGCACGGGCTCCGTCCCGTATACGACCCCCTCCAGATCCGTCCCGTACAGCTCCGCCATCTTCCGCAGCATGTCGATATCGGGCCGCGTACGGTTCGATTCATAGCCCGAGACGGCCTGACGCGTCACGCCAAGCCGGTCGGCTGCCTTCTGCTGCGTCATTGCGCTGTTCTGCCGGAGCGCGCGAAGATTTTCGCCCAGCGTCATATGGGATCACCTCAATCCCATCATAGGAAAACGCCGGGGACCCGTCAAGCAACAATCTGTTGCGCGGCGGGTTTTCTCCCGTCCGAAAAGCGCGGGTCCGGGTCAAACCCGTTGGATCCGGAAGCTTTTGGCACCGGTGAAGTGACCTGGAAGCCCCAGGTCGAAAGACTCGCCCTCTGACAAGATGCAGCAGTTTTTTTCGATATTGCGCCTTGACGCATACAGCATCTGGTGGTACACTCATGGTTGATATGTGAGAGGTGGTTATTATGCCGGACGATGAGAAGACATCCGTACCCAGCGGGAGCACGTCTGCCGGGGAGGACACAGAAACCGAACTCTTCTATGAGCTTCTGGCAGAGCAGCGATATTAGTGGTTCCGGAGAACAGGAGACCGGGGCGGCTGTTGAAAGCAGCTGCCCCGGTCTCTTCTCGTGAATCATCTGCCGTCAGGGCGTTTTGATGCCGGGGCAGCACATTTGTTTGCGTTGCTTTAAAAAGCCATCTCGGTGCGGGAAATCAGGTCGTCCTGGCAGTTCTTGAAGACCTCGACGAAGTAAGCCGAGAAGCCCGCCACGCGGACGACGAGATCCCGATAGTTCTCTGGGTGCTTCTGCGCGTCGCGCAGCGTTTCCCCGGAGACGATGTTCAGCTGCAGCTCCATGCCGCCGCGGTTGAAGTAGGTCTGCATGACGCCCTTGAGCTTCTCAAGGCCACCCGCGCCCCGCAGCGCCGTCGGGTGAAATTTCATATTGCAAAGCGTCCCGTTGCCATAGAGCCCCTGGTCGAAGTTCAACACGGAATTGATGAAGGACAGCGGTCCGTTTTTGTCCATGCCCTGCACGTTGGAAATGCCGTCGGAGAGCGGATCGCCGAACCTGCGCCCGTCCGGTGTGGCCCAGGTGAACCAGCCGAAGATCACGTTGGCGGTGACGGGGTAGCAGCCCGCCGCAAAGCCGCCGCGCGGACCGGTCGCCCGGTTGATGGCTTTGGCATAGGTGCTGGCGGTGAAGTCGACATACTTGTCCGCTTCGGGGTTGCCGTTGCCGTAGCGCGGCACGCGGCCGTTGATGATCTGGCGCTGCTCCTCGTAGCCCTCCCCGTTGTGCATGATCGCGTCATACAGCTCCCGGGTAGTGGCGGTTTTTTCCTTGAAGCAGACATAGTCGATGACATTCAGGGAGTCGGCAACGTTGCCCAGCCCGATACAGGAGTTGCCGGTGGAATTGTACTTGGCGCCGCCCCACATGACGTCTTTGCCGGACTCCATGCATCCGGCCATCGTCGCGGAGACCATGGGCAGCGGGGTGTGGAACGCGGCCATGGATTCCCACATGTTGATGTTCGTGCACTGCCACTTGCAGAAGAAGTCAAACTGGGTCTTGACGGCGGCAAGCACCTCGTCCATAGACTGCATCTCATAGAGATATCCGGTGGCGGGTCCGGTGCGATGCTCCTCCATGCTTTCTTTTGCGTCGCCGTTCTGCTCATCCGCCTCGGTCAGCAGCATGTTGCCGGACTTCGGCATCCCCATCGGGTTGACGCCGTTGTTGATGGCCAGAAGCATCGCGTTTGCGATGTTGAGGTAGGACTCCGTGCCGGTGCCGCCGGGCTGCGCCCACTCATAGCCGCCGATGCCGGGCTCCACGCAGCCGTGAAGGCTGTAGTTTCTCGCGTCCTCCAGCGGAATGCCGCGATTCATCAGAGCCTTGATGATAATGATGTCGGATTCAAAGGTCGGGACACCGCCGGCGCGTTTCGTCGTCTCTATGGCGGCCTCCCAAAGCTCCGGGGGCGTGCCCGGATGGATGCGCAGGGCCTGCGGCGGATCGTGAAGGACCAGACGGCCGGAGGACTGGAGCATCATATAGGTGACGGGGTTGGTGGCGTCGTTGCCGTCCCGGTCCACGCCGCCGAGGGTCATCAGCTGGCCGGACGTGTAGCCCGGGCCGGACTTCGTCGCGCCCTCGGACCAGATCTTGTTGCACTCGGCCACCTTCAGATAGAACAGGTCCAGGATCTCCTGCGCGTACTCCGGGGTGATGGCGCCGCTTGCGATGTCCTGCTCATAATACCGGCCCAGATACTGGTCGACGCGGCCGTAGCTGATGCCGTGCATCTGCCCGTCCATGCACATGGCGAGCTGGTAGAGATAGATGCACTGCACCGCGTCGTGGAAGTTGCGGCAGGGGTTTTTCATGATCCAGTTCAGGCAGTCGGCCATCTCCAGCAGTTCTTTCTTTCTGGCCGGATCCCGGCATGCTTCCGCCTGCCGCGCGCACTCCGCGGCGTAGCGCTCCGACCAGTGAATGATCCCCTCGCTGACGATGGAAACAGCGCGGTAAAAGTTATATTTGTTGTTGTTATCGCCGAAGATGCCCTCTTCTTCCATTTGGGCCATCTTCTCCTCGGCCTCCCGAAGGATCGCGCCGAAGCCTTTCTGCGTGGCCGTCCAGAAGTTGGCCGTGAAGTGGCCGACGGGGGACTGGCAGTTGTCCTTCGGACCGAAGAAGAGCACGCCGTTGCCCGTCATGTGGTCCCGGTGGTAACGGGGCATATACTCGTCGACGATGGCCGACATCGAATTCTTATCCCAGAAATCGCCCGTCTCCAGCAGATATTTTTCATCCTCCGGGTCGATGTCATAGGGATCCTGCGCACGTTTGGGGATGGTGCCGGCGCGCAGCTCTTTCATAAACCAGTTGAAGCTGGTCTCCGGATAGAGCGCGCAGCAGCGGTAGGTCGTGCCCTGCCAGCCGACGATGACCTCGTCCTCGTTCACAAGCACGGGCATGTTTTCAAAAAGATTGCGCAGGTTCTTCGCCCGCTTGAGGATTCCCGTCAGCTGCGGGTTGTCCATGTAAAATTCTGTCACGAGCCGATAGCGGTTGATATCGATGCGCGGCCGCGTGCCGCGGTATTTCTCGCGGATCCTCTGCACCCGGTCAGTGACTGGTTTCCATTCAAACATCCTTGATCTCCCTTCCTCTCCATAGATTTCTGTCTGAACTGAGACTTCCCTCTCATCACGCAGGCCTTGGAATTACAACTGGATGATAACATATTTAGAATAGAAAGACAACAATTATGCGGTGACTGGCATTTCACAGGCGACGGTTGCTTCCCGGATCAAACGCAAATGTTCTGATGAATTCCTTGGCATCCGCACCGCACGTCAGATATCTCAGCAGGATCTCTGCGCAGGCATGGCTGTCGCTTCCGGCGCGATGATGCTTCAAATCGATGCCGTAGTATCGGCAAAGCGCGTCGAGCCTGTGACTGATGCCCGGGAGGAGCTTCCGCCCTATCTGCACCGTGCAGAGATACTCTGCGCGGTTTTTCCAATCAATGTCATAGTCCTGCAGACAGCTGCGAAGCACGCGCAGATCGAAAGCCGCGTTGTGGGCGACAAGCACGCCGGAACGCAGCAGCGGCTCGATGGTCGGCCACAGCTGCGGAAATGTCGGCGCGCCGCGCACGGCATATTCGTCGATTCCCGTCAGCCAGGTATTGTAGGGCTCGAAATCCGTTTCAGGGTCAACCAGCGAATCGAACGCATCGGTGATTCTGCCGTTTTCGATCACTGTAATACCGATGGCGCTCATCCGATGGTTGAGGCGGTTCGGCGTTTCCACGTCAAACGCAATATAGCGGTCCGGTAAGGCAATGGTACTCATATCTCGTCTCTCGTCTTTTCTTTTCGCAATCAGAAAACGCTCTGCTTGTCCGGCAGCCCGGTCGATCAGCCCGCTTTCTGCTTCGGTCGCGGACGTCCTCTGTCAGGCGTAACGCACATGCGCGTTGCCGGTAACGATCATGATGACGATGAACATGGCGGTTGAGGCGATTGCGCTGACAAGCTGCACTGTCTTCAGGATGCTGTTTTTGACGCCGAACAGCATCAGGAGACCGGTGATGACGCTGACGGCAGCGAAAGCGAGCTGCAGGTACAGCAGCACCGGTTGATCGGAAATGTACAGTCTGTCAATCGGACTGCGCCGCCATTCCCGGATCTCGCCATTCGGCATTAAGGCCCGGTCCGTATACAGATTCATACGCAGCACGGCATAGTATATCACATTTATGACAATCGATATGATGCTCAGAAGCATTCTCATTACCCCCCGTTCGGCATTGCTTGTCTTGGCGACCATTCCAAATTATTTTACCGTATCAATGGCTGAAATTCAATCGTTCTGTGCGATTTCAATGGGATTTGGCATCAACAGCCGAACGCGGCGGCGCGATGGACCGCAACGTGCAATCCGCTTGTTCATCCGATTGACCGGATGCCTTGAAAACCATCCCGGCGCGTGCTACACTGTATCGGGAATGCGATGCCGAATGGAACCCTACCGGCGTTGCATGATACCGATACCGTCTGCGATCGGGAGGAGCGGGAGATGGACTTGATATGGCATGGGACGGCGGCAATCGAAATGAGATGCGGGCAGGGAAAGCTCCTGTTTGATCCGTTTGTACCGCTGAAACACTCTCCCGTCGATGTGAAAATAGAGGAATTCGACGGGTTTTCCGACATCTTTATCACGCATTGCCATCTGGACCATCTGGTGAATATCCCCGAGATCGTAAAAAGGAATCCCGGCGCAATGATCCATGGCTCGCATACGACGGTCGAAACGTTGATGAAAAAGGGCGTGCCGGAGAAAAACCTGACGCAGCTCCATTACGGAGACAGGAAAACCGTGAACGGCTTTACCGTTCGCGTCTTTCACGGGAAACATGCGGTTCTGCCCAAAGTGGACGCAAAGCGCGCGGCAGGCTGGATGAAATCACCTGCGCGCGGGAACATGCCCTTTATTGTCAGGGAGTTTCAGGCCTGCCAGGAGAATGACGAGAGCCTTTTCTATCTGATCGCGGCGGACGGGAAAACCGTTGAACTCATGGGCAGCATGAATCTGAGAGATGAAGTGAAGTATCCGACGCAGGCCGACGCTCTTGTGCTCCCTTTTAACGGGTGGGAGGATAATTATCCTCCGGCTGTGCGGATCATCGACCAGCTGAAGCCGAAGAGAGTTCTGCTGGATCATTATGATGATACGTTTCCGCCCGTTTCTCCCGTGGTTGATGTATCGCCGCTGGTTCAAAGAAACTCCGGTTCTGTGACCGCAATGAAGCTGAGAAACGTCGAACACATTTGACACTTCGGGATGCGCTGATCGCATTCGGGGTTTTTCCGGGAATCGCCCGTACTTCTCTCTGCCGTGAAACAAACGCAAGACAGATTGATTTCCGCCCGGTACTGTGCTATAATCCCGACAAACTTGGAAGCTTGGAGAGGGGCAATGAGATCAATGGCGCGGGACATGACCGTCGGCCGGGAGGGAAATCACATTCTGGCCTTTGCCCTGCCCATCATGGGCGGGCTTGTGCTGCAGCAACTCTATAACACCGTGGACAGCGTGGTGGTTGGCCAGATCCTGGGACCCACAGCTCTGGGGGCCGTGGGAACCTGCGCCGCCCTCACAATGTTCATGGTGTCCTTTGCCGTTGGGCTCACCAATGGTTCCAGCGTCATCTTTGCCCAGCTCTTCGGGGCCAGGCAGATGGAGAACCTGCGCAGGAACCTGTCCACTGCTTTTTGCCTTCTGACGGCCCTGGGCCTGTTCATCTCCATTCTCGGCTTCTGTTTTGCCAGACCTCTGCTGAGG
>Ga0079305_1003037_pt1 | contig 12315 bp, 12 predicted proteins | sample LMS_cellobiose_e_FD_79183 | JGI IMG/M metagenome (GOLD analysis project Ga0079305, IMG submission 79183) | Rumen-fistulated moose microbial communities from Alaska, USA - LMS_cellobiose_enrichment | ecosystem: Host-associated > Mammals > Digestive system > Stomach > Rumen fluid ... | reverse complement strand
TACTTGGCGGTCAGATAATCATAACCGGTCAACCAGGTGATCTTCTGTCCTTCCGAGATCATCCGACGAAGATCTATGATGCTTTTTTTCATGCTGAAAGAACCTCCGAATTAAATTCAAAAAATATAGATGCTAAATAGATGCTAAAGTTGGATCCGACGATCGAAATCAGGCGCACAGCCAGGGCCCCAGGATGGACACGATCAGCAGGATAAACGCACCGCCGAGACGGCTGGAGATCTGAGCGAAGGGCATCAGCTCCATACGGCCGGCAGCACCCAGAACGGCGATGTCGCCGGAGCCGCCCATATTGGCCATGCAGAGGCCGGCGGTGACGCCGGATTCCACGAAGTTCATCTTCATGAGCAGGCCGCCAAAACCGGCGAAGATGGCGGAGCCGGCGGCTACCAGAATGACGATCAGCAGGTAAGCGGGGTTGGTGATCGCGGCCAGGCAGTTGGGCAGGCTCATGGAGCAGAAACCGGTGCAGACCATCATGCAGGGCACGCCGATGGCCATCATGAAGCCATACCAGTCGCCGGCGGCTTCCTCGATGCTCTTGGGCAGGACGCCGGTGATCTTCAGGATGGCGGTGAAGATGATGGTCCAGGCGTAGGCATGGACATCGGGGACCAGCTTCTTGTAGACGATGTAGCCGAGAGCATAAAGGGTGCCCGCGACCAGCAGACCGGCGCCCTGGAGCTCCAGATTGGCGGTCTTCTTGGTCTTCTCCACGTCGACCTTGAACTCCTCGCCGCCCACCTGCATCAGGTTGCCGTGGCCGGAGAAGTGCTTGATGCCGAACTGGGAGCTCTTGCGGCCAAGAGCGCTCAGCAGCGCGCCCATCAGGATGGCGATGATGTTGCCCATGGCGACCGCGGGAAGAATGGTGGAGTAGATCTCCTCATATGTAGAGCCGTAGCTGGAGAAGATGGTGGCGATGGGCACTGCGCCGGCGCCGATGCCGCCGCCCATGATGGGGATCATGATGAGCCGGATGGCTTCCTTGCCGCCGAAGCCGGTGAGAGTGCCCACCAGGAAGGCAAGGGCCATGGTGCCGATCACGCCGCAGATCAGAGGAACGGCGTAACGCACGCCGGCCTTCACCAGCAGATTCCGGTCCATGGTCAGGATGCTGCCGGAGATCAGGGTGGCGATGAAGAACTCGATGAAACCAAAGGATTTGCCCTGATAGAAAGTATTGACCAGTTCATACATGTGTTCGGGGAAAATCTTCCACATGGTGAACAGAGCGGGGACGAACAGGCACAGCAGGGAAGGTCCGCCCAGCATGTCAAACTTGGGGATCTTGTTGCCCAGCCAGATCAGGAAAACACCCATGGAGCCGGCCAGCACGAAGCCGGTCAGGAAGTTGGTGGGGAGGATATTGATGTACGAGGTGAACATGAGGATCACGAACATCGCGAGGAACCACAAGAGGGGGATACCCAGGATCTTTTCTTTCTTGAGCATGATTCTCTTTCCTTTCCCTATTAAAAATAAATATGAGCTTTGCCGTGAACAACGGCAGCTCGGATGCCATCGGCCACGGACACTGCCATTATAGAGAATTTGACGTATCTTCGCAATATTTATACGATATTATACGAATATAGAAGATAAAATACAAAATATAAGTTTAAATTTCAAATACTTGAGATAAATTGAAACTTAAGAAAGAGATTTTTTATCTTTTGCACAGAAAAAATGGATGTTTCTTGGGCATAACAACTATATTATCTAAAAGATTGTTAATAATATATGAAATTATTTCCACAAATTAGGTGTTTTGCAATATGGTATATCAAATTCTGCTGTGCTATAATGCGTGTAGATTTCCGCAACCTGCCCGAAAGGAGAGCCACACGTGTATGCCCGGCTGATCGCTGTGCCCCCCGGTCGAAGAAGCGACGATTTTGACGAGCGGGAAGGCGTTTTTTCCGGCCGCTTTCCCGACGGCGCTTCCGCGCTGCAGGCAGTGTACCATATGGGACCGGATATCGTTTTTCTGGAGTGCCCGCCGACCCGCGGCGTCGGGCGGGAGCTTGACTCCTTTTTAAAAAAGACCTCTGTGGAGATGGAGCTGTGGCTGGATCAGAAATACGATCCGTACGCAGCCATGGCTGTGCGGATCGGGCGGGGCTACCTCCTGGTGGATACGGAGGGGCCCGGCGGCTCCCCTATGGCGGAGGACCCGGCAGAAGGCAGCGTTGGCCTGCTTTACGCCCAGTCCACGGAGAACTCCTCTGTTGCGCTGCTCCGGTACGAGGATATCGTGCTGGCCCACTCCCAGGACAAAAAGACCTATATCCATACCCAGCTGCGGGAGTATCGCTACAAGGGTACGCTGACACAGCTGGAAGAGCGGCTCGCCGGCAGCGGCTTTTTCCGCTGCAGCCGCAGCGCGCTCGTCAATTTGAAAATGATCCGGCAGCTTCAGCCCTGGTCCAACACCCGTTTCCTTCTGGTGATGAACGACTCGGCCAGGACCCAGGTGCTCATTTCCCGGAGCTGTCTGCCGGAATTCCGCCGGCTGGTGGGTATGTGACCCCGCGGCGGGTGAAAGGGTATTGCTATGAATTTATCCAATCTTCCCTCGGTTGAGCATGAGGAGACTCTCACGGAGAAGATTCACGGCATCCTGAAGCAGGCCATTATGCACAACAAGCTAACCCCAGGCACGCTGCTGAAAGTGCGGGATATCTCCGAACAACTGAACGTCAGTGTCACGCCGGTGCGGGAAGCGCTGATCCTTCTGGATCATTCCGGCTGGGTCCGGCAGAGCGGCAAAAACAAGGCTGTGGTGTATCCCAGCCGGCGGGAACTGGTGGAGTATGCGGAGGTCCGCATCCCCTTGGAGCTGAGCGCCTTCCGGCTGACCCGGGATCGCATCTGCCCGGAGTGGATCGAGGAGATGCGGGAGATCCTGCGCTCTGCTATGGAGTATGACCGGCAGATGGACGGGGTGAACTATGCCATCGCCAGCGAAGAATTTCATCTGTACCTTTGCAAAAAAGCGGGGAACCGGTTCCTCTATAAGACGCTCTCGGAGATCTGCGACCAGATGCTGCGCAGCAACATCATCCGCTATCGGGAGCAGGCGGAGTCCCGGCATTTTCTCAACGAAGAGCACCAGCAGCTGGTAAATCTGCTGGAGGAGCAGCGGTGGGAGGACTATGAGCTGATGCTGGCCAAGCATATCCAGATCTGGCCCGATTTCGCCGTAGAAGTGGATGCCATTAACAAACAGCACGAAAAGAAATGACACCCGCTGCGCTCTGATCATCTCATCATCCCGAGGGAGGCGTCCCCATGATCCATACGGAAAAAATCTTCCGGCCCGACCGAAATCCCCGGCTCCAGGAGCTGCTGACTCGCTTTGACCTCACGCTTCCGGAGAACACGGACGACAACGTGGGGCTGTACGACGGAGATCAGCTGGTGGGCTGCGGCTTTCTGAAGGGGAATATGTTCCAGGGGATCGCCATCGATCCCGCCTACCAGGGGGAGGGGTTGTCCGCCACGCTGATCTCGGCGCTGATTCAGCTGGCCGTGCAGCGGGGGATGACCTATTACCAGATCATCACCAAGCCCTCCATGGCGACCATGTTCATGAATTTGGGCTTCCGCAGGGTGGCGGATGCCTCGCCCTATGCAGTGTTCCTGGAGAATGGCGCGGGCAGTGTGGCGGCTTACGCGAAATCCCTGCAGGAGTTCGCCCAGGGCGCCCCCGAGCCCCGGGCGTGCCTTGTGATGAACTGCAATCCGTTCACGCTGGGCCACCGGTACCTGGTGGAAAAGGCGGCGGCGGAGAATCCCTGGGTGTTCCTTCTTGTGGTGGAGGAGGACCGGTCGGAGTTTCCTTTTGCCGATCGGATCCGGCTCGTGCGGGAAGGGGTCCGGGATCTGCCGAACGTACAGGTCCTCTCCGGCGGAGATTATGTGATCTCCTCCCGGACATTTCCGGCTTATTTTACGCGGCAGGAGTCTCTCTCGGCGGCGCAGGGAGCCATGGATGCGGCGGTATTCGCCGCGGTGGTGGCTCCCGCCCTGGGAGTCGCCCGGCGATATGTGGGCACAGAGCCCTTCAGCGCCTCTACGGCGCTGTACAATGAGGCGCTCACTGAGCGCCTGCCCCCCAGGGGCATCGAGGTCGTCGTTGTGGAACGGACCTCGGCAAACGGTGAGATCATCAGTGCCTCCAAAGTGCGTCAGTGTCTGCGCGAGGGCGATTGGGACCAGGTGAAAAAGCTGGTTCCCGAGAGCACTTGGGCATACCTGCGCTCGGGCGCGGCGGAGCATGTGATCGAAAATATGAAGCATAAGGAGTGAGTGTATTTGACCATCAAACACGCGGCGGTTGCGGGAACACTGGAATCCTGCGATGTTATGATCACCGTCGAACCCTCCGATACATTGGAGATCACCGTGGACTCCACGGTCAAGGACCTCTTCGGCAAGAAGATCCTGGCGTGCGTGGAGGAAAATCTAAAAAAGCAGGGCGTCACGGCGGCCAAGGTCCAGGTCCAGGACAAGGGCGCTTTTGACTGCACGATCGCCGCCCGGCTGGAAGCCGCTGTCCTCCGGGCCCAGAAGGAGGGGTAAGCCGATGAGAATCAGAAGAACGCTGCTTTGGATTCCCGGCAACAACCCGGCCATGATGGCCAACGCCCCCATCCTGCGGGCGGACACCATCGGCCTGGACAATGAGGACGCTGTACAGCCCGGCGACAAGGACGCCGCCCGGATCCTGATCCGCAACTATCTGGAAAGCGTTCGCGGCAAGCATCCACTGGAGCTGGCGGTCCGGATCAACGACGTCACCACGCCGTACTGGAAGGATGACATCACCTGCATCGCCCCCGCCCAGCCCGACGCGTTCATCGTGCCTAAGGTGGAGAGACCGGAGGATCTGTATCTCGTCCACGAGCTGCTCACCCAGGTGGAAAAAGAGCATGGTCTGCCCGAGAACGAGATCAAGCTCCTCCCCATCCTGGAGACGGCCCTCGGCATTGAGAACGCCTTTTTGATTGCCAGCACCACCACCGGCCGCCTGGACGGCATCATGATGGGCGGCGAGGATCTGGTCACCAGTCTGGGCGCGCTGCGCACCCGGGAGGGCCGGGAGATCGACTATGCCCGCTGCCGCATCGTCAGCGCGGCCCGTGCCTGCAATCTGAACCCCATCGACACCGTGTTCCCCGATGTGGAGGACATCGAGGGTATGATCGCCGACACAAAATACAGCCGGCAGATCGGCTATTCCGGCCGGGCCGTCATCTCGCCCCGGCATGTCACTTATGCCAACGAGGTCTATTCTCCCTCCGAGAAGGACATCCTCTACGCCCAGGAAGTGCTGGAGGCGTATGAGGAGGGCCGCCGTCTGGGCAAGGGCGCCGTCTCCCTCCACGGGAAGATGATCGACGCGCCCATGATCCCCCGGGCTCAGCAGGTCCTGGAGATCGCCAAAATGATTCGAGGAGGGAAGCTGTGATGAAGGAAACCAAGCTTTGCCATAGCATTGAGGACGCCATCCGCGCCTGCGGTCTGCGGGACGGGATGACGGTGGATTTCAACCACCATCTCCGGGACGGCGACTATGTGATCCCCATGGTCATGAACGCCATCGGAAAGCTGGGCATCAAAGACATCAAGGTATTCTCCGCCGGCATTTTCAACGGCATGATGAACCGGGGGCTCACCGATCTGATCCACCAGGGCGTCATCACCTCCACGGAGGTCACCGGCAACAGCAGCATCCTGGGTGGAATGATCTCCCGGGGCGAGCTGCCCAAGGTCTGCCGTTTCCACACCCACGGCGGCCGGGCCCGGACCATTGTCGAAGAGGATCTGCACATCGACGTGTGCTTTGTGGCGGCGCCGACGGCCGACTGCATGGGCAACTGCAACGGCGTGGAGGGCCCCAATGCCTTCGGCTCCATTGGCTACTCCATGAGCAGCAGCCGCTATGCGGACAAAACGGTGGTGATCACCGACAATCTGGTGCCATACCCTCTGCAGAGGACCTCCATCGACGAGTCTGTGGTGGATTACGTGGTCCAGGTGGACGCCATCGGCGATCCCAACGGCATCGCCACCGGCATCGCCAAGCCCACCAAGGACCCTCTGGCGCTGATCATCGCCGAATACGCCTCCAAGACCATCGAGTTCTCCGGCCTTTTGAAGGACGGCTTTTCCTACCAGGCCGGCGCCGGCGGACCGTCCATCGCCACGACCCGCTATCTCAGCGAGATCATGAAACGCAAGAAGGTCCATGGCTCCTTCATCCTGGGCGGCGTCACCGGCACCAGTGTCGATCTGCTGGAAGAGGGCCTGTTCGACACCATCATGGATGTGCAGTGCTTCGACCGGAAGGCGGCGGCCTCGCTGCGGGACGATCCCCGCCATCGGGAGATCTCTGACGCCTGCTATGCCATGCGGGGCGGCCCCAACGGCAACCGCTCCTGCGCGGTGGACAGTTTGGACGTGGTGGTGCTCGGCGCCCTGGAGATCGATCTGGACTTCAACTGCAACCTGGTGGTCAACTCCAGCGGCCTGATCACCGGCGGCGCCGGCGGCCATACGGATACCGCCGAGGGCTCCAAGATGTCCATGATCGTGGCGCCGCTGCGCCGCACCCGTTACCCTACCGTCGTAAAGAAGTGCACCAGCATCACCACCCCGGGCAAGGACGTGGACGTGCTGATCACGGAGTACGGCATTTCCGTCAACCCCAAGAATCAGGAGCTGGCCCTGCGGCTGAAGGATGCGGGACTGAAGGTGGTCAGCATCGAGGAACTGCAGGCTTTGGCGGAATCCATGACCGGCATTCCCGACGAGGTCCGCTTCGGCGACCGCCTCGTGGCGGAAGTGATCGGCCGGAACGGCGAAGTCATCGATCGCGTCTATAACATTCTCGAGTAAGCGCCCGACGGGGAGGGCTATCCTCTCCGGGCATGGCCTTTCGAGTGGGAGCCGGAAGCCTTTTTTCTTCCGGCTCCTGTTCCTGCTTATGGCGAAGGGTAGAGATGTCACATGAATGAATCAAGAATCCAGATCGGATGCATTGCCGACGATTATACGGGCGCCAGCGACGCGGCCTCTTTCCTTGTAAAAGGGGGGCTGCAGACAGTTTTGCTCAACGATATCCCGGATGCATCGTTTTCCACCGACGGACTGGACGCGGTGGTCATTGGAATGAAGATCCGCAGTGTCCCGCCCGCTGAGGCGGTATCGGCGGCTATGGCGGCGATGGACCGGCTGCTGGAGATGGGGGCGCGGCAGATCTATTATAAATACTGCTCCACCTTCGACTCCACCCCTGCGGGCAATATCGGCCCGGTGATGGACGCACTTGCGGACGCTCTGGATGAGCCGTACACCCTGCTGTGTCCCTCCCTTCCCGCCAACGGCCGCACGGTGGCCGGCGGGAGGCTCTTCGTGTACGGCGTACCGCTCCACGAGAGTCCCATGAAGGATCACCCCCTCAACCCCATGTGGGACGATCGGATCGCCGTGCTGATGGAGCCCCAGAGTCAGTATACCTGTTATACGATCCCGGTGACGGGCGACCCGGCGGCGGATGAACGGGCTCTCGGGCGGGTCACGGCGGATGCTTCGAAGCCATATTATCTTGTCCCGGACTATGAGACCGACGAGCAGGGGCGGGAGATCGCCCGGCGGTTCGGTCATTTGCGGCTGTTGAGCGGCGGCTCGGGGCTGCTGGAGCACTTGGGGGCGCTGGCCGCGGAGGGCCGACCGGCCGGAGAAGGGCTCCCGGGCGTGGAGGGCCGCGGGATTTTGCTGTGCGGCAGCTGCTCCAAGGCGACCCAGGGCCAGATCCGCTGGTATCAGGAGCAGGGCGGACCCAGCATACCCCTGGACCCGGCCAAGGTGGCCGACGGCACAACGGACGCCCGGCGGATCTATGAGCAGATCCGGCAGATGCCGGACAATGTGCTGGTCTACAGCGTGGGCGCCATGGAGCTGAAGGAGGAGAACCGGGCGCTGTATTCCTCTCTGGTGGAGAGGACTCTCTCGGAGCTGGCCTCTCTGGCTATGGCGGACGGCGTCCGCAGGATCATCGTGGCCGGAGGGGAGACCTCCGGAGCCATCACCCGGGAGCTGGGGCTCGACCGGTTCCGGATCGGCAGGAGCATCGCCCCCGGGGTCCCCCTGATGGCCCCCACGGAGCACCCGGAGATCCGCATCGTGCTGAAATCCGGGAATTTCGGACAGGAAGATTTCTTCGGCCGCGCCGTGCGGGTCACATCGGGAAAGGAGGAGACGCCATGAACGAATGGGAAGAGAAGATCCAGCAGGCCATCTGGTCCGCCCGGTCTCTTTTTGAGCGGGGCAAGGTCAGCGGATCGGCCGCCAATCTCAGCTTTCTCCATGCGGGAAAGATCTACATCACCGCTTCCGGGACCTGCTTCGGCCGCCTGACGCCGGAGGATTTCGCGGTGGTGTCTTTGGCCGACGGGACTGTGGAGGGGAGCCGAAAGCCCAGCAAGGAACTGCCCCTTCACCGGATGTACTATCTGCGCAAGCCGGGTGTGACGGCGGTGATCCATACCCATGGGTTTTATTCCGTGATGTGGTCTATGCTGTCCCATCCGGACCCGGCGGACGTGATCCCGGATCACACGCCGTATCTGAAGATGAAGCTGGGCCGGGTGGGGCTGGTGCCCTATGCGCCGCCGGGTTCCGCGGAGCTTTTTGCGGCGTTTGAACAGTATCTGGACGGCAGCGACGGATTCCTGCTGGCGCACCACGGCGCCGTAGTGGGGGGCAAGTCCGTGCTGGATGCCTTTTACGCACTGGAGGAATTGGACGAGGCGGCCCGCGTTGCCTGGGCGGTCCGGCAGAGCGGGGAACCGATCCCGGAGATCGACGCCCTGACGGGGAGCGGAAAATAATCAGAGAAAAGGTCGGATAAAAATGGCAGCTTTACTGGTGGCGTCCGGGGTCGTTGTGCCGATGGCGTTGTATATTGCGATAGGCGTTGCTGTGCGTCGGGCGGGGTATGTGACCCGGACGACCATGCATCAGGTGGACGGGCTGGCGTTCCGGACCTTTATGCCGGCTACGCTCTTTCGCAGCATTTATGTGGCGGATCTCTCGCAAAGCGCCAGCAGCGGGGGCTTTCTGTTTGCCCTGGTGTGTATCGGCGTGATTTTTGCGATGTCGATCGTTGTGCCGAAACGTTTTCTGAAGGACCCCCGGCAGGCGGCATCCCTGGGACAGGCGATCGTCCGGTCCAATTACGTGGTATTCGGCGTGGCGGTGTCCGACGCTGTTTACGGCCGGGGAAACAGCGCCTCCGTGGCGCTGATGGGCGCGGTGGTCGTCCCCGTGCTCAGCCTGCTGGCGGTCATCGTTCTGGTCAGCGGAACGGGTACCAAGCACAGCTTCGGAGAGACCTTCCGGTCCATCCTCCGCAATCCGATCATTCTCTCGGCGGCAGCGGCGCTGTTTTTCAAGCTGCTGAGGATACGGATTCCGGACCTGCTCTATTCGGTGCTGGAGGGGCTGGCGGACGTCACCACGACGCTGTGCTTCATCTCCCTGGGGGTCGGCCTGGACTTCAAGGAGCTGCATGGCAACCGACGGGCGTTGGTCATCGGGAATGTTTTCCGGCTGGTGGTCATTCCCCTGATCTTCCTTCCGCTGTCCGTGCTGCTGGGCTTCCGGGGCCCCACGCTGTGCGCGCTGCTGGTGCTGTTCTGCGCGCCTGCGGCCATTTCCTCTTATCCCATGGCGGTGGCCATGGGCGCGGATGGGCCGCTGGCTGGACAGCTGGTATTCACCACGACGCTGCTGTCCATCATCACGATCTTTATCGCGACCTTTACCCTCAGCTTTTTCCAGCTGCTGTAAGGGCGACAATACATAGATCAAAGCCGCACGGAAAGAAAGGAACGGCACATGGAAAGAACGGAAGAACTCCGGCGCATCAGCACCCTGGCCCGACAGGATGTGGTGCAGATGATTTATGAGGCGCACGCGGGCCATGTAGGCGGCTCCCTGTCGATCATGGATATTCTGACGGCGCTCTATTACGGCGTTATGAACGTGGACCCCCGGAACCCCCAGTGGGAGGACAGGGACCGGCTGGTGCTCTCCAAGGGGCACGCGGCGCCGGCGCTGTATGTCACGCTGATGAACAAGGGATATTTTTCCCGGGAGCACCTGGGAACGCTGCGAAAAATGGGCAGCATCCTTCAGGGGCACCCGGACATGCGCAAGACGCCGGGGCTGGACTTTACCTCCGGCTCTCTGGGCAACGGCCTGGGCCTGGGCAACGGCATGGCGCTGGCGGCCCGACTCTCCGGCAAGGATTACCACACCTACGTGATCCTGGGCGACGGCGAGCTGCAGGAAGGCACGGTATGGGAGAGCGCCATGACCGCCGGCGCGAAAAAGCTCTCCAACCTGACGGCGATCGTGGACATCAACGGCCTGCAGGTGGAGGGAGCGGTAAAGGACATCAAGGATCTGGGGGATCTCCGGGGCAAGTGGGAGAGCTTCGGCTTTGCCGTAACGGAGGTCGACGGCCACGACATGGAGCAGCTGTACCCTGCGCTTCTGCGCACAAAAGAGCCCCACGACCGGCCCATGGCGATCCTGGCTCACACCGTAAAGGGCAAGGGCCTCTCTTTTGCGGAGGGACAGATGAACTGGCACAAGGGGGATTTCACCCCGGAGAACTACGCGCAGGCCATGCGGGAATTGAAGGAGGCGCTGGAAGGATGAAGCAGCTTTTGGGTGAAGCGGTAAACGAGTGCCTTTCAGAGCTCGTGGAAGAAAACGATAAACTGGTCGTTCTCAATGCCGACGTGGCCAAATCGGTGGGCATCCGGGAATTCGGCCGGACCCATCCCGACCGGTTTTTGCAGATGGGCATCTCGGAGCAGGATATGGTGCTGACGGCCTGCGGTCTGGCCTCCTGCGGCTACATCCCCGTCGTATCCACCTTTGCCAAGTTCGGCTCTCTCCGGGTGGCCGAGCAGATCAGCACCTTTGCGGCCTATCCCCGGCAGAACGTGAAGATCCTGGTGTCTCACGGCGGCATTTCGCCGGCGGGGGACGGCGTCACCCATCAGTCGGTGGAGGATCTGGGTGCGATACGCGCCATCCCCGGGATGACGGTGATCGAACCCTACGACGGCAACTCCTGCAAGGCGCTGATGCGGCTGGCCGTGGAGCATCCCGGCCCGGTGTATTTCCGCATGAATCGGGAGAAGCTCCCGCTGCTCCCTCCCACGGAGCTGGAGCTGGGCAAGGGCGTGGAGCTCCGCGCCGGCTCGGACATCCCCATTCTGGCCATCGGCGGCATGGTGGCCCTGGCGCTGGAGGCGGCGGTGAGTCTGGAGCGGGAGAGCGGGATTTCGGCGGCGGTCTACGCCATCCATACCCTCAAGCCGCTGGATGAGGCGCTGATCCGGACGCTGGCGGAGACGTACGGCGCCCTCGTCACGGCGGAGGAGCACAACATCCAGTGCGGACTGGGGGAGGCGGTGAGCCGCGTTGTGACGGACAGCTGTCCCGTTCCGGTGGGAAAGGTGGCCATTCAGGACACCTTCGCTCAGTCCGGCGCCTATGCGGAGCTGCTTGCGTATTATCATGTGGCCCCGGCGGACATCGCCGCGTGCGTGAAAGCCACGCTGGAGAGAAAAAGCCGCCGCTGACCGGGGGAGAGACCCCGCAGCGCGGCAAGAAGGAGCAGATACATGCCCAAGCTGGTTTTTTTCGCACCCCAACCGGTGCAGCTGCCGGAAATGCTCGCGGCCAGGGACCGCCGCCGGGAGATCCAGATGGAGCTGTTGGCGGAGTACGGCCGCCCGCTGATCTGCTTTTGCATGAACATGCCCGGAGAGATCAAATACACCCCTCTCTCGGAGCTGGCGTTCCTCCGCGGTCTGGAGCGGCTGCATCAGGTCCTGGGGGAGCCCGTGCGGGAACGGGTCCTGCGGGAGTTCACCGGGGCGGAGGCCTTTCTGGTCTATGACCGTCCGGCGCCGGAGCTGAAGCGGGCGGCGGAGGCCATCGAGGAGGAATCCGATCTGGGCCGCCTCTTTGATATGGACGTGATCGGCCTTGACGGAACAAAATTGGAGCGCGGCGTGGAACGGCCCTGCATTGTCTGCGGCAAGCCGGGGCGGGACTGTGCCTCCCGGCGGCTGCATTCCGTGGCTGCGCTTCGGGAGACGACCGAGATTCTCCTCCATGACGGACTGGTCGTCACGGATCACAATCGTGTTCCGCGCCTCGCTACCCAGGCCCTTCTGGATGAGGTTTCGGTCACCCCGAAGC
>Ga0079305_1003036_pt1 | contig 12318 bp, 12 predicted proteins | sample LMS_cellobiose_e_FD_79183 | JGI IMG/M metagenome (GOLD analysis project Ga0079305, IMG submission 79183) | Rumen-fistulated moose microbial communities from Alaska, USA - LMS_cellobiose_enrichment | ecosystem: Host-associated > Mammals > Digestive system > Stomach > Rumen fluid ... | reverse complement strand
GCCCTGGCTGCGGCGCCATCGTTGCCGAAGGGCTGAAGTTCTGCCGCGAGTGCGGCACAAGGCTCGACGCTCCCGCGGCTCCTGCGCCCGTCGAAGCGCCTGTCGCCGAAACTCCCGCGCCCGCCGGAAAGGTCTGCCCTGGCTGCGGCGCCATCGTTGCCGAAGGTCTGAAGTTCTGCCGCGAGTGCGGCACAAGGCTCGACGCTCCCGCGGCTCCTGCGCCCGTCGAAGCGCCTGTCGCCGAAGCTCCCGCGCCTGCGGCCAACGTCTGCCCGAAGTGCGGCGCAGCCGTCGCCGAAGGTCTGAAGTTCTGCCGTGAGTGCGGCGCAAGGCTCGGGGCTCCCGCGGCTCCGGCTGCAGCTCCCGTTCAGGCGGCTCCCGCGCAGCCTGCTTCCGCGCCCGTTCAGCCGGCGCCCGCCGGAAACGGCATCTGCCCGAGATGCGGAGCGGCAGTCCCCGAGGGACTCAGATTCTGCCGAGAGTGCGGCGCAAGGGTCAGCGGAGCTCCTGCGGCTCCCGCCGCGCCGATCGCTCCCGCGGCTCCCGCAGCTTACAAGATCTGCCCGGGCTGCGGCGCACAGCTCGCACTCGACAAGAAGTTCTGCAACAAGTGCGGGACGAAGCAGGAATAAGCGGTATACATATTAAATAAACAACGGACCGGCCGGAAATTCTTCCGGCCGGTCTTTTGCTTTGTGTTGTCAATCATATCCCTGAGGACTTCGTCTCGTTGACGACGAGCAGATCGTTTTCCCGCAGGACGGTGGAGCCCTTCGGGATGAGTATGCTGTTTCCGCGGCATATCATGATTATCAGCTTGTCTTCGCCGGAAAGCTCCGAGAGCGGCTTGCCGATCAGACGGTGTCCCTTTTGGAGGCGGCGCTCGTAAAGGTTTACGCCGTCGATCCTTGAAGTCGCGGCGCCGCTGAGTATGACGACGTCGCCGGGCAGGATCTCGGTCCTGCCGTTGGGGACGATCTTTTCATCTCCGCGGATCAGCAGCACCAGTATCGAATCGGGAGGCAGGGGCAGCTTTGCCACTGTCCTTCCGGCCCAAGGGTGAGATGCGGGCACGGTGAACTGGATGAACTGGATGGGCACCTCGTCGGTGTAGTCGGTGAAGGTCTTCATGACGTCGGCGGAAGCGTCGGTCATCTTCAGCCAGCGTGATACGAGCGGTATCAGCGAGCCCTGCAGCAGTATCGAGAACAGGACGATGAAGAAGACGATGTGGAAGATATCGTTGTGGGTGGTGGCGGGGTCGACCGTCGCGATTATCGCGAAAACGATGGAGGCGGCACCGCGCATCCCGGACCACGCAACGACGAGCTGCTGCCTGAATCTGCACTTGAACAGCGACATTATCGCAAAAACGGCGGCGGGGCGCGCCGCAAACGTTAGAAACAGCGCGATCAGGATGGCGGAGGGAGCTATCGCGGGCAGCTGCGAGGGGAAGGCGAGCAGCCCCAGCGAGAAGAACAGTATCATCTGCATCATGCCGGTCATGCCGTCGAAAAAGTTGACGAGAGAGCTCTTGTTCTTGATGTGTTGATTGCCGAGGATGATGCCGGTTATGTAAGCCGAAAGGTAGCCGTTGCCGCCGAGCAGTGCCGGAAGGGCGTAGGATGTGAGTGCGACCGCGACGATGAATATCGCGTCAGAACCGGCGTAAGCGAATTTGAACTTTTTGAGGAAGAGTATCGCCAGCAGGGCGACTCCAACGCCGAACACCGCGCCGTAGGCTATCTGGGCGAATACAGCGTAGATGAAGCGGCCGGGCAAAAAGCCGCCGTTCATCAGCGAGAGCACGATCACGGTGAGCATATATGAAAAAGGGTCGTTGCTGCCGCTCTCTATCTCCAGCATAGAGGCGGTGTTGTATTTGAGTCCGAGCTTTTTGGAGCGCAGGATGGAAAAGACGGAGGCGGCGTCGGTGGAGCTTATGACCGAGCCGATGAGGAGGCTCTCCAGCAGCTTTATGTGCAGCACGAAATAGCAGAAAACGCCGACGAGTCCTGCGGTCAGCACAGTGCCGAGGGAGGAGAGCAGCGCCGCTTTGACGGCGACGGGACGCGCCTCCCGCCAGTTGGTGCCGAAGCCTCCGTAAAAGATGATGAATATCAGCGCGATGGAGCAGATCTGTTCCGCGAGCTTATAGTTGTCGAAGGGTATGATGTTCAATCCGTCGGAGCCGAAAAGCATGCCGAGGATGATGAACGCGAGCAGCGCCGGTATCCCTAGTCGGCTGGTCAGCTTGTTGCACAGCACGCAGGCAAGGATAACGGTCGCCGCCATGATGAGAAAACCGGGCATACGGTACCTCCTTTGTTGCATCTGTCACCATTATAACATATATCACGCCCGAATTGTGCCTGAAAACAAAAAATTCAAAAAATATCGTCTGCACAGGCAACGTGGCAAGCCTCTTTTTACCTTTTACTCGGCAACAAAACAAACCGGAGCGGACAAAAAACGGCGTTTCGCGGAGCGTCGGAGAGGAGGAGAACGATTCGGACCGTTTTTTTCGGCATTGACCTTTCCGTGGTTTCGTGATATCATATAAAAGCAGGATCGACGGGACGACGGAGCGCGTCCCCAAAAAGGAGACCGAATATGACTGAGGTTGCCGCCGCCTTGATAAGAGGCGGAACAAAATTCCTCATCTGCCGCAGAGCGGCAAACAAGAGGCGAGGACTGCTGTGGGAGTTCGTCGGCGGGAAGCTGGAGCCGGGCGAGAACGCCGGGCAGGCGCTCGTGAGAGAGTGCCGCGAGGAGCTGGCGATCACTGTGGAGCCGCTGGACGTTTTTGCCGAAGTGGTGCACGAATACCCGGACATGACGGTGCATCTCACGCTGTTCAACGCGGTCATAACACAGGGCGAGCCGCAGCGGCTGGAGCACGAGGAGATAAAATGGATATCGCCGGCGGAGATACCGCAATACGAATTCTGTCCGGCTGATGTGAAGATCATAGAAAAAATAACAAAGGAGTATATTGAAGCGATGAACGAAGTTTATGAATTTCTGAAAAAATGCGGTACATATTATCTGGCGACACTCGACGAGGGAGGACAGCCGCGTGTGCGTCCCTTCGGCACGATAGACATATTCGACGGCGCGCTGTATATCCAGACAGGCAGGAAAAAGGAAGTCTCAGCCCAGATACACAGGGAGCCGAAGATAGAGCTCTGCGCTTTCGACGGTGAGCGCTGGCTGAGAGTCGAAGCGAAGGCCGCGGCCGACGACCGCACTGAGGCCCAGCAGCACATGCTCGACGCTTATCCCGAGCTGCAGGGCATGTACAAGGTCGGCGACGGCAACACAGAGGTGTTCCGTCTCAGCGATGTCACCGCGACATTTTCATCCTTCACGGCTCCCGCAAAGACGGTAAAATTCTGAAAGCAAAAGGGAAAAGATAAAAAATGTGGTTTTGGTTATCCCTGGTCGCCCTGCTCTGCTGGAGCGGATCGGATCTGTTTTCAAAGATAGGCTGCAGGGAGAAGGACGACAAGCTCAGCCATCTCAAGATGGTCACGGCGGTCGGCGTCGTCATGGGTCTGCACTGCGCCTATGAGGTGTTCATCGGCGGCGTGGAGTTCAACCTGCACGTCCTCGTGACTTATCTGCCGGTTTCGGCGCTTTACATCCTTTCGATGGCGATAGGCTATCTGGGGCTGAGATACATAGAGCTCTCGATATCCTCGCCGATCTGCAATTCCTCCGGCGCGCTCGTCGCGATACTTACGCTCATCACGGCCGGGCGCGGTGAGGTCAACACTTATCAGCTCATCGCCGTTGCGCTGGTGTGCGTCGGCGTTGTGGCGCTCGGCATCGTCGAAGCCACGGAAGACGACGAGCTTCGCCTCGAGCGTCAGAAGAAGGGCAATCACATCTATACGAAGTCGTTCCTTGCGCTCGCGATACCGGTGGTCTACTGCCTGCTCGACGCGCTCGGGACCTTTGCGGATTCGCTTGTGCTCGAAACGCTCGACGAGGGCTCCGCAAACGCGGCCTATGAGTTCACATTCTTCGTCGTCGGCATGCTCTGCCTGATATATGTGCTCTTCATCAAAAAGGACAGGCTCACCGTCAAGCGCGAGGCGCCGAAATATATCGGTGCGGTGTTCGAGACCGCCGGTCAGTTCGCTTATATTTTTGCGCTTGCGGACAGCGACCACGTGATGCTCTCGGCGCCGATAATCTCGGCCTATTGCGTTGCGTCGGTGATCTGGAGCAGGATATTCCTCAAGGAGAAGCTCTCGTGGAAGCACTACGCCGCGATAGCCGTCGTGGCTGTCGGTATAATCATAATAGGGATATATGACGGCTGATACAGCGTCTGCGCTCCGGCGATCCGAACGGGTCGCCGGTTTTTCTTTTACCATATATAGGATCCGCATGATATGTCGGTGCAGCCTTTTATCCACCTGGAAGCATCCGGATGCGATATCATATCGCGCTAAAAACGCATTTGGCGGCACCGATCGGGGGCGGATGCTTTTTTTAGTGAAAAAACAGACAAAATAATGTTAAACAAACGAACGATTTTGAAAGCAACTGTCCCGAAAATATTGAAATGGAAGGATTCGTATGCTATAATAATCCAGTAATGCTTTTTCAAGCGGTATTTTTGGCCTGTCGGCCGGAAACGGAACGGGAAGGGAATGAAAAAGGAAGGCGGCGGAATAAAGCTGCAGACGTTCAACCTTGCGATGACGGTTTTGGCATGTCTTGCGGCGATAATGCTCGGACTGACTACATATCGCGCAAACGTCGCCTATAAGCGCATGCAGGACAACGTCGACGCTTATATCATGTGCGAGCACAGCGCCGACAGCATGAAGGCGGGCTCGGATTATCTGACGCGCGAGGTCAGACTTTTTGCCGTAAACGGGGATCCGGAGAACGTCGAGAACTTTTTCACGGAGATAAACGTCACCAGGAGCCGTGAAAAGGCGCTGGAAGTCATCCGGGAGGAGTTCGGCGGCTCGGATGCGTATTATGCGCTCGAAAACGCTCTCGAACACTCCAACGAGCTGATTCGTCAGGAGTATTATTCGATGCGACTTGTCATCGAGGCGAGGGGATACGACCTTGGGGATTTTCCTGAGGAACTGCGGAAGACGGAGCTTTCGAAGGCGGACGAGGCGCTTTCCGATGCCGAAAAGCTTTCTCTCGCGGTGGAGAAGGTCTTCGGTGACGAGTATCAGGAATACAAGGACAGCATAAACGAGAGCGTGGCGCGCTGCCTCGAGACCCTCAGCAGCGAGATACAGGACGAGCGGGAGCAGAGCTCAAACGAGCTGTTCCGGCTGATGAGGCAGCAGATGATGTTGATCGTGCTGTTTGTGGCGGTGGTCATGACGATGGTGCTGCTGACTACGTTCCTCGTCGTCCGGCCGCTCAGGAGATGCGTGTTCAGGATCAGCGACAACGAGATGCTCCCGGAGAACGGATCCTATGAGCTGCGTTATCTTGCAAAGACGTATAACCGTATGTTTGAAAAGACGAGGACGCATCAGGAGAAGCTCTCATACGAGGCGACGCACGATCCGCTGACCAGTCTTTACAACCGCGGCGTGTTCGAGGAGACGCGGCACAACGAAGAGTTTGAGAGCATCGCGATGCTGCTTTTCGATATCGACCGTTTCAAGGAGCTGAACGACACCTACGGCCATGAAGTAGGGGACAAGGCCCTGAAAAAGGCGGCGTCTGCCCTGAAGAACGCCTTCCGCTCGGACGACTTCGTCTGCCGCATCGGCGGCGATGAGTTCGCCGTGATAATGGTCAACGCCGATCCTTCGATGAAGGCGCTGATCGCCGGGAAGATAGAGCATATCTTTGAGATCGTATCGAGCGGGGACGACGGCGTGCCGGCGTTCTCGATGAGCGTGGGCGTCGCCTTCAGCGGCAGCCTTCTCGAGGGCGAGGATATATATAAATCCGCCGATGCGGCGCTTTACAGGGTGAAGGAAGCCGGGCGCGGAGACTTTGAGTTTTATCGTTGACAAACGCCGGAATACGGCGACGTCCGGAACTAACGGATCAATATTTGGGGGTATCGGGATATGCTGACTTTGGAAGATTTGAAAGAGCTCGGCGTGAACACCGAGGAAGGGCTCACAAGATGCATGAATAACGAGGGCTTTTATATCAGGCTCGTCGGCATGGCTGTCGCGGACGCCAACTTTGACAGACTGAAGACGGCGATAGAAGCCGACGATCTCGACGCCGCGTTCGAGGCTGCGCACGCGCTGAAGGGCGTGCTGAGCAACCTTGCGCTCACGCCGATATGCAGGCCGGTGACGGAGATCACCGAGCTGCTGCGCACAAGGACGAAGATGGACTATCGGGGATATGTCGACGAGATATTCGCCCGGTTAGACGAGCTGAAGGCCGTTTGCTGATCGTTTTTCCGCCAATCGTGTTCTGTTCGGAGTGTGATCTATGGAATCTCTGCTTTACGCGGAAGTATACCTTATCTGCATGATAGTCGTGGGACTGCTTTTGTTCTGGACGTTCAGGGACGGCGTGAGCTCGGTGTTCGAGCGCTGGCTCAAGCTGATCTTTCTGGGCTTTCTCATCAATTTCGTCTCCAACTTCTGTTTTACACTGGTCAACGGCGTCTTTATGCTGTCCGGCGGGGGATACGCGCTCTCTTATCTGTTCAAGACGCTCTACCATGTCTCGCTGATCATGGCGGTGTTCGCATGGTGCGGCTATGCCGAGACTGAGCACGGCGTCGATCTCTTCAGGTCGAGAAAGTATTATCCGCTTGCCGCCGTGCTGGTCATGATACCGGTCGCCATGGTGCTGATCAATCTCAGGACGCACTGGCTGTTTTATATCGACGGGGCGGGCAAATACAAGCGCGAGTGGATGTTCCACGCGGAGATGATATATCTCCTTGCGGCGACGGTATCCTGCGGGGTCAGGCTGCTGCTAAAGGCAAGGCATGAATCCGACCCGAACAAGCGCGGGCATCTGCGCCTGACGGCTTCGTTCCCGCTGTGTATCCTTGCGGCGTGGATAATGTCCTTCATCGGTGAATCTGTCCCGGTGATATGCGTCAGCATAATGATCGAGCTGCTCTGCCTCTATATGGGCACGACGAAGCAGCAGATATCCATGGATAAGCTGACTCAGGTGAACAACCGCCAGAATCTCATCGGCTTCATGGAGTACAAGCTTAAAAACCACGACGAGGATCTATACCTGCTGATGCTCGACGTCAACGATTTCAAAAGCATCAACGACAGCTACGGCCATCTTGCCGGCGACGACGTGCTGGTGCTCGTCGCATCCACGCTCAAAAAGGTCTGCGGATCTTACAGAAAACGCCCGTATATAGCGCGTTACGGCGGAGATGAATTCATCATAGTGATGGAGGCGGTGCGCAGTGAGGTGGAAAGCCTTGTTTCCGATATCGAAGGAGTGCTCCGCAGGTGCAGCGCCGGAACGGCGGGATACAAGGTCGAGGTCAGCATCGGCGTTTCCCAATGGAGCGAAGGAATGAGCTGCAAGGAGCTGATAGCGGCGGCCGACGGCGAGCTCTACAAGGTCAAACGCGAAAAGAAAGCGAAGACCGCCTCGATATGATTTCTTTTTTATGATACCGAAAGAAGGTGAAAGGCTTTGCGCCGTGTGTGCACAGCCATATTGCTGATACTGACGCTGCTTCTGGCGGGATGCGGACAGGCGCAGGCGTCGGTCGGGGCCGGCTTCGAAGCGACTCCGGTGAATAACCCGGTCAAGCCGCAGTCCTCCGGGTCGTATGAGGAAAGCGTGCCGGAAGCGGAACCGGATGAGCAGCCGTTCGTACCTTATAAAGCGCCGCCTTTTGAGGATTCCGTATTTTTGCGGTCCAGGGCGGAGGGCAACGAGCAGATATTGGTGGATGTCTCATCGGTGCAGTCCGGCTACGTCGGGGTCTCCGGGATCTCCGAGAGCCGGCTGAAATTCCAGATAATAAAGGACGACGTGACCTACACCTACGATCTTCCGTCGGACGGAACTCCGACGATATATCCGATACAGAGCGGGAACGGGACCTATGTGATGCGGGCGATGGAGAACGTCGTCGATACGAAATACGCCTGCATATATTCCACTGAGGTCGAGGTGGCACTCAGGGATGAATTTCAGCCGTATATACGCCCGAGCAGCTACGTCAACTATAAAAAAGATTCGAAATGCGTGAAAAAGGCGGCCGAGCTCGCGCAGCAGGCGCCGGACGCGCTCGGAGTGGTCTCGGCGGTCTACGATTTCATCTGTGAGACCGTCGTATACGACACCTATAAAGCGGAGACGGTACAGTCGGGCTATCTTCCCACCCCGGACGAGACGATGAAGACGGGGAAGGGCATCTGCTTCGATTACGCGTCGCTGGCGGCCGCGATGCTGCGCAGCCAGGGGATACCCACAAAGGTGATCTTCGGCTATGTTTCCCCGGACGACCTTTATCACGCGTGGAACATGTTCTACACTACAGAGACGGGCTGGGTAACGGTGAGCTACAAGGTCGACAAAAACAACTGGCACAGGCTCGATCTGACATTTTCCGCAAACGGCGCGGATAACGAGTTCATCGGCAACGGTGAGAACTACGCAGATCTGTTCTGCTATTGAGCTGAAAGAGCGGGTGAAAAGATGAAAAACAAAAAGTTGGACTATCTCGGAGTCAGTGCCTTCTGCGAGAGCATGGCAATGATGATCAATTCCGGCATCCAGACGGACGAGGCGATATCGCTGCTGCAGAGCGAGAGCAAAAACAGCGAGGGCGTCCTCGCCTCCGGTCTGAGGAGCATGAAGGAGCAGGTGGATCGGGGCTTCAGCCTCAGCATCGCAATGAAAGAGAGCGGGATATTCCCGGACTACGCGATACAGATGACCGAGGCCGGCGAGAACTCCGGACGCCTTGAGGATGTAATGTTCCGGCTGGCCAAATACTATGAGGAGCAGAAGAACATCTCAGACAAGCTGCGCAACGCCGTCACATATCCTGCGGCGATGATGGTTCTGATAATCGTGGTGCTCGCCGTGATGCTCACCATGGTACTGCCGTCCTTCACCGACGTTTACAACAGTCTGACCGGCAGTCTTGCCGCCTCCTCTTACAGCTATGTCCGCTGGGCATACGTCTTCTGCTGGATCGCACTTGTTGTCATGGTGCTGATAGCTGCGGCGCTGGCGGCCGGTCTGCTGCTCTGGAAAAACGGGAAAAGGGCTGCAGTGGAAAGAGTGCTCTACCGGATACCGATCTGCAGGTCCATCCTTGAAAGCATGGGCATGTTCCGCTTCACCTCGGCGCTCAGCACGTTCATCGCCAGCGGCGAGATGCAGGACAAGGCTGTGCTCGACAGCATTCCGATGACGGATTGCCGTCCGGTGGAGGAGAAGCTGCGCAGATGCGCCGAACGCATGGAGGAAGGACACAGTATCGCGCAGGCGGCATATGACGAGGAGCTGTTCGAGCCGGTATACGGCAGGATGTTCCTGGCGGGCGAGCGCAGCGGAAATATGGAATCGGTGCTCAACCGGCTGACGTCACTGCTGGAGGAGAACTGCCTCACACTCGTCGACAGGCTGGTCGGTATAGTGGATCCGCTCCTCTCCGGGGTACTGATGGTCACCGTTGGCATGTCGCTCATCAGCGTGATGCTCCCGCTCATCGGGATGATGAATTCCGTAGGATAAGCAGGTGGACGGGATATGTATTCGGACGTGAAAAAGAACAGGACCGTCCCGAGAACGGTCGCCGCGGCTGCCGTTGTCGCCGCCGTGCTGATACTTTTCCTGCTTCTCAAGGACTCCGGACGCGACCTCAGCGAGGAGAGCGCGGCCGCCATCCGCGAGACGGTCAGGCGCAGCGCCCTGCAATGCTACGTCGTAGAGGGGATATATCCGCCGGATCTTGATTATCTGACGGAGAATTACGGACTGCAGATAAACACCGATGATTTTTATGTAAAGTACGACGCCTTCGCGTCCAATCTTCCGCCGACGGTGGTGGTCGCGCCGAAGCGCTGAAATTCCCGCAAAGGAGGTATTTCCCGTGAAAAGCAGCCAGAGGGATCCGCTCGGACTGTATATGATAGGTATAGTAGGGCTGTTTCTTGCCGGATTCTTCCTGCTGGTCGTTTTCGGCGCGAAGAGTTACGGCAACATCGTTGCGGCGCAGAACGGGAACATGGAGACCCGCGCGACGCTCTCGTATATCTCGACGAGCGTCAAGGGCAGCGATTCCGCGGGAGCCGTCGAGATCATGGATTCCGAGTACGGACATGTGCTGATAATAAACGACGGAGACACCGGTTTCGCGCTTCGCATATACCGCTGCAACGGGGAGCTCGTCGAGGATTTCGCCGCCTCCGGGGCAGGGCTGTCGCCTGAGAACTCGCAGGTGATCGGGGAGACGCAGGTGTTCGAGGTCGAACGCCCGTGCAGCGATATGCTCATCGTCCGCACGGATGAGGGACGCGTGATACTGCGTCTGAGAAGCGAAGGGAGCGGCAGATGAAGAAAAACGGACATATAACTGCGTTTTATGTTGAAACGCTGCTGCTTGTTGTGATATTCGTCGCAATAATACTGGTGCTGACCAACGTGCTGGGGCTAGGCCGCAGGGAGAGCGGCGACGCTAGGCTGCTGACCAAGGCCGTCACGCTCGCGGAAAATGCCGCAGAGACGGTGGCGTGCGCTGACAGCGGCGAAGCGCTGCTTGGCCTGCTGGATGAGAACGGGAACGCCTTGCGCAAAGATGCGGCGACGTTCGACGTTCGCTACGGTGCTGATATGGCGCCTGATGCGAAGGGACCGTTCAGCGTCGAGGTGACGTGGGAGCCGGAGCAGGGAACGGTGGGAACGCTCGTTTCCAGCCGGATAACCGTCCGCTACGGACAGAGCGAGGCTCCGATCTATACGCTGGAGACCGCCGTCTATCTGAAGGAGGCGGAGCGATGAAACAGACGCCTGTAAAAGTGGCGCCGCTGGCTTTGCTGCTGACGGTGATCAGTATATGCCTCACCATACTCGCCATAATATCCTTTTCCACAGCCGGAGCCGACATGCGTCTGACGGAGAGATACGCGAAGACAGTGTCGGAACGCTACGCGCTGGAGGTCATGGGGCAGCAGTCGCTCAAAGAGCTCCATGAGTCGCTTGCGGGCGGCGTTTTGCCGGAAGGCTTCGAGGAAGAAGAGGGCGTCCTGCGCAAGACGGTGGAGCTCGACGGCGCGAAGCTGCGAATCGGGGTCGTGCTTGAGGGCGGAACTGACTATCGCGTCGTTGAGTGGAAGCAGGAGCGCGAGTGGACCCAGCAGTCCGGCATCGGCGGGCTTTGGTCCGGAAATTGACGCAAAGGAGTTTTTATACATGGAGATAGTTGAGATACTGAAAATGGCGGTCGAATGCGACGCCGCCGATATCTTCCTGATAGCCGGCCTGCCGGTCACCTTCAAATGCAGCGGACATCAGAAAAGGCTGGACGGCGGGATACTCAAGCCGGACGCGATCGTCGCGATAGTGAACGAGATATATGATATAAGCAGCCGCAGCAAGGCCAACATCGAGAAGGGCGCGGACGACGATTTCTCCATAACCATCTCTCAGCTCGGGCGCTTCCGCGTGAACGTTTTCCGTCAGCGCGGTTCTCTGGCAGCGGTCATCCGCGTCATAAAATTCGGCCTTCCGGATCCGGCCAAGCTCGGGATACCGGAGAACGTCCTCTCGCTCGCGGACAATAAAAAGGGACTTGTGCTCATTACCGGCGCGGCCGGTACGGGCAAATCCACAACGCTCGCGTGTATGATAGACAGGATAAACAAGACAAGGGACTGCCATATAATCACGATTGAGGATCCGATAGAGTATATCCACCGCCACGACAGGTCGATCGTCACCCAGCGCGAGATATCCATCGATACACAGAGCTATCTCGATTCGCTGCGTTCGGCGCTGCGCGAAAGCCCGGACGTGATACTTCTCGGCGAAATGCGCGATTACGACACCATCTCTGCGGCGATGACCGCGGCCGAGACCGGCGTGCTGCTGCTGAGCACTCTGCACACCAGCGGCGCCGCCAACACCATCAACCGCGTGCTGGACGTTTTCCCGGCCAACCAGCAGCAGCAGGTCAAGATACAGCTGGCGCAGATACTCAAGGGCATCGTCTGCCAGCAGCTCGTGCCGGGTGTGGACGGCGGACAGATCCCGGTCTTTGAGGTGATGAAGTCCACCGTGGCCATCCAGAACATGATACGCGAGAGCAAGCTGCATCAGTTGGAATCGGTGATGCAGACGGGCGCCGCGGACGGCATG
>Ga0079305_1003035_pt1 | contig 12321 bp, 2 predicted proteins | sample LMS_cellobiose_e_FD_79183 | JGI IMG/M metagenome (GOLD analysis project Ga0079305, IMG submission 79183) | Rumen-fistulated moose microbial communities from Alaska, USA - LMS_cellobiose_enrichment | ecosystem: Host-associated > Mammals > Digestive system > Stomach > Rumen fluid ... | reverse complement strand
GGGTTCCGGCGTCGGGGTCTCTGTGGGTTCCGGCGTCGGGGTCTCTGTGGGTTCCGGTGTCGGCGTCTCTGTGGGCTCCGGTGTCGGGGTGTCCGTGGGTACAGGCGTCGGCGTGTCTGTAGGCACGGGCGTCGGGGTGTCCGTAGGCACGGGCGTCGGGGTGTCCGTAGGCACGGGCGTCGGCGTGTCTGTGGGCACGGGCGTCGGGGTGTCCGTGGGCACGGGCGTCGGCGTGTCCGTGGGCACGGGCGTCGGCGTGTCTGTGGGCTCCGGCGTCGGCGTATCCGTAGGCACGGGCGTCGGCGTTTCTGTGGGCTCCGGCGTCGGCGTGGGGGTAGGCGTCACCAGGGTGTTCGTGAAATCATTGCCGTCCTGCTGCGGCACGGCATAGCCCGCCACCTGTTTCTCCGTGACCGTATAGGTGTAGAGATATCCTTCCGCGTCATATTTCGGCAGATCCGCGTATGAATAGGTGTTCTCTGTCCATACGGGGCTTGCTTCCACGGTTTCCTGCTGTGCCCCTTCTTTTGCGCTAATGCGGGTCAACGTCAGGGTGATTTCCGCGGCGTTATCGTGCGCCTGTCCGTCATCCACCCAGGTTTTGGTGCCGCTGATTTCTATGGTGCCGGTGGGAATATATGTATTGGTAAACGCTATCGTTTCGGCTGTTGCGCCGTCGACCGTCCAGGCCGCCTTCAAAGCGCCGTCTTCATCCGTTACTGCTGCCTGCACCGTATGGACGGCGGCATCGTAAGTATAATCCTTGGCGCTTCCGGCGATTTCACGCAGTGTATACGTATACGTGCCCGGCTGATGGAAGGTGATGGTGCCAAACTGCCCCTCTCCGTTGCCTGTAATGGTGAGCGTATCCTGGGCCGGCATGGGAGATCCCTCCGCGCCGGTGATCTGGAAAACAAAGGTTTCATCCGTTTCCGGGGTTTGTCCCTGGATGGTCTTTTTAACCGGCAGCTTCAGCTCTGCGGGCTTTGGCACGTTGGTAAAGGTGACTTGCCCCATCTCCGTGCTGCTGGTGGTGCCCGATGGATCGGCGGGATCTGACGTGACGGTATAATTCAGGCTTTCTTCTGCTGCCGTCCAGACGGCGTTCAGCGGCAGATCAATGAAGCGCACCGTTTCCCCATTTTTCACAGACACATCCGCGATGCCTTCTTGGCTAACCTGTACTGTTTCTACGGTGAAGTCGTCTTCATCGGTGCTGAAGCGGCGCAGGGTCAGCGCGCGGGGATTCCCTTCGCTGTCCACAGGCACGACAGGGGCGCCCTCGCTGTCCTTCAGTGACAGATGGAACACAAAGGCTTTTTCCGTGTCGCTGTTATTGACGATCTTTTTCAAGTCCAGCACGCCCAATCGGGTGTTGGTCATATATATCGTGTTGCCGCTGCTTCCCATCTGTGGGGCATGATAGCCGGGCACGGGCGCCTCTTCGACGGTGTAATTATAGATTCTTCCATAATCATCGTACGTTGGCAGTCCGTAGAAGGTGTAGGCATAAGACGGGCTGCTGGCCTCCGCCGTTTTGTATACTTCGCCATTGCGCAGCAGGCGGTAGGTAATGGTGTCGGGGCGCAGCAGATGATCGCTGTCATCTTTCCAGGTTTTTCTGATATAAAGGGTCCTGCGCGTGCGCTGGTTGAGCCAGATGTAGTCTTCCAGTTCCTCATTCCATTGAGGTCCGTAGGAACCCGTGTAGGTGCCGGCCACGCCGCGCACAGTGACAGTGCCTTCCTCCGCATTGACGGAAATGACCCACAGGCGGCTGCCCATTGCGTTTGTGAAGGCGGAATTATTGGTCGCGTATTCCATGATGGCGTATTCGCCGGTGTCCAGGTTGCTGAAGGTCACGCGGCCGTCCTGACCGCTGGTGGCATACTGCACGGGAACGGCGCCCCAGCAGGAGGTGCTGCCGACGCTGGTGGAATGAGTATGGCCCTCCTCCTCGTTATTGCAGCGATACAGGCGGAAGCTGGCGCCAGGCTCCAGGAGGAAGCCCTCTTCATCCGCCGTTTCCTTTTCACCTGCCTTGATGAAGGAGAATTCCTGCGGGGCATAGAGCCGGACGGTGGTGCGCACGCCGATATTGAGCTCCGATGTGCCTTCCACATTGCCCAGCACCTTAAAGGTGTTAAACATTGCGGGGCGGTTATAGGCGTATGTTTCCGGCTGCAGTTCATCCGGGGCATTCATGGTGATTTCGACTTTCGTTTCGCTCTGACCCGCGAAAATATAGGGTTCTCCGTCCGTGCCGCGGCTCAGGTCAAAGGCCAGGGCCGTGACGTTTTTCATCTCGTCTTCGCTCAAGCCGCCCTCCGGCCATCGCTGCCAGGTCGTATCATTATCAATGGCGATGCTGTCCGGATCGTTATAGCTCAAGCCTTGCCGGGTGGAATAATAGACCACCGCATCAATACCTTGGGACAGGGGCACGCGGGTGCTGACGCCGGCCAGGGTACCCTTCCAGCCCGCCTCACCGCTGTGGCCCTCTACGTTGGCCGCGTTTTCCAGGATATCCACAAGCACCACATCTTCGCTGGTGCCGCCGTCGGATGTTTTCATGGTAAGCTGGTATGTATAGGTATTGCCGATGGCAGTCACGTCATCCCGCTGGAAATAGCCGCTTTCGCCCTTGACGGTTTTGGCTACGCCCGTCTGCATGGTCATGGCCACGTTGGGCTCCACCGTGGCATTGGAGTAGCGGGTGGTGGTTTCATTGCTGATCACGCCGTCGCCATCCGGGTCGGCCATGACCGGCATGCCGTTTTCATCCGTTTCCCCGGAATAGGTGCTGCCGCTGTAGCCCTGCTCCGTGCTGCCGCCGGGTATAGCCTCGCCGTCCCCCCGCTGGAAGGCCGACATATTGAGCCCCTTGCGGTGGAAGGTGAGATCGCTCCAGGAGATGCTGGCGGTAAATTTCACGCTGAATCCGGAATAGAAGTAACCATTATAGAAAACATAGTTCTGGCCTTCCGGCGCGATGCTGGAAACCCGGAAGATCACCATCTGCCTGCCGGTGCCCCGGTAATTGTCAATCACCTCCACGCTGTCCAGTACGGCAGCCCCATTGTAACTGCTGCTGCTGGCTGAGCGCGTGTTTACGACGACTTGTCCGGAGGGATTATACGAATAACCCAGGGGAAGCAGATCATAGAAGACCGCCGAATCCATGGAGGCGTCCTCATAAATGGACGCTGGAAGCTCCACGCTGTTCATGTGCTGAGATCCTTGCAGTTGGAACGTGGCGTCCACTTTGTTGTGCTCGGCATCGTTCTGCGTGGAAACCAGGGATTTGCTGTAGCCGCTGCCTTCAGAGACTTTGTTCAGCGTGGCGCCGGCATTGATGCGGTAGAGATAACTGTCTTCGTCCTCCAGGTCCTCGGCGTTCAGGCCAACATCCTCAGCCATGGTATTGCTGGAATGGTCCCAGGGGTTGATCCACTGATACGTGCCGTTTTCGTCGGGCGCGTATAGTTTATAGGAGGCGAAGTTTTGAACGGAAATGGTGCTCAGGCTGTCGCCCGCCTCCATCCATTCCTGAAACAGGGGGCTGCTGGGCTTCAGCGCCATATAAAAGTACATTTGGACGCTTATTTTCCCCGTCAGCCCCTCCGGCGAACGCAGGCGCAGCTTCGTATAGCCCCGGTCTTTGATTTTTCCGGCGTCCACTGTTTTTGTCTCGCTGGTGCTGGTGAAATACAGGGTGTCCACTTCTTCCCAGGCGCCGTCGGCGCCCCTGCAGCCCTCCAGAATAAAGGGCCCTTCGGGGACGGCGCCGGGGATAGTAAGGCCGTTGGTGCGGTCAATATCCGTGCAGGCAATGCTCACCCGAAGATTCTGGTTTGCGCCGCCGTCGGCGAAAAACTCAAAATCCTCCCCTGTCAGGCGGACATACTCCGTTTTCTCCCCGTCAATGACGGCCTGCGCGTAAACGGCGTCGTCCTCTATGGCCAGGCTGTAGCCGTCCGTGAGATTATAGCCGTTTACAACAAACTGTACATTTCCGGACAGGATCGGCTTCTCCCCGTACTGCATCAGCGTAATTGCCGCGCTTTTCGCACTGCCCAAATTTTTATATCCGCGATACACTTCCCCGGTATAATTGAACACGTAATCCCGCCACTGGACGCTGGTGCTGGCCTCCTGGGCGGAAATATCGTTGTGGTCATTTTCCTCCTTATCACCCGGATGCTCGTCCGATGCGTAGGCCGTGACCCGCACCTGATTGTGATAGAGGGGCTCCACGGTGGTCTGGCCCTCCGGCGGGTCCTCGATCTCCTGGCGGGGATAAGCGACGACCACATAATAATATCTGGTTGCGCTGCTGCCCGGCGATGCGAAATTTGCCGTTCGCCAGACACCCAAATCTTCATCCCACGTCAGCTGCTTATCTGAGCCGTAAACGGGCGCTGTCGCCACCACCTGGCCATCTTCGCCGGGCTGCTCATCAAGCGTCAGATAATAGCCCTGGTTGCCTCGCAGGTACGAACTCACCAAATAGGCCACATAGTTATAATGCGCGGGATCAAAATCCTCAGGCTGCGGGCCATATGTGCTCTTCCATGTGTAAAGCAATTCATTATGCGTTTTCCTCACAGAAGTCACCTCGACGCCGGTGTCCAGCAGGTAGGTGATGGTGTTGCTCTGCTGCACCTCCGGCTCGGTCTGCAGGGTGCTTTGGCCGCTGGCCACGGCGGTCAATTCCGCCAGGCTCCTGTCGATGGTGGATTCGGGATTCACCTTATAGATCACCGTCAGGGTCTGGTTAAAGCCCGCAGGCAGCGGCTCCCGGTTGGTATAGACGATTTCCCAGTCGTTTGCGTTGCTGCTGCCATGCTTGTCGATGGTGTAATTGAAGGAATACTGGGAATTGATGATGGGCGCCTGGGGCACGCTGATGTCCGAGGGCGTCACAGCACCGCCATAGCGATTGGCCCACAGCGCATAGGGCATGCGCACCTGCAGTTCTCCCGTATCGTATTGGGCGGAATTGGTGCTGATGGTGAGCTTATATTTGATTTCCCGCTCAGATCTGCTGGTGGTGATATCCTCTCTGTTATATCGTTCCGCTTCGTCTGGGGTTTCCCATTCCAGATCGATTTTATAATTCCAGTTATCGGTATAGGCGTTGGTGATGGTGAGGGCCGTGGTGCCGTCCTCCAGGGTCTGGCTGTCGTAGCTAGTGGCATACGTTGCCAGGCTGTTTTGCACCACGGTATAGGTGATGGGATTGCCGTCCGCGTCCACCTCGGGCAGGTCCCATTCATAATGCCAGCCGTCCTCCGTGGGCACGATGGCGTAATTGGCGGTTCCCCAATAAGGCTCGCCATTGGCCAGAAGCTGAACCACCACGCTGGAGGGACGGTTCCTTTCTTCCGCCGCCCGGTCGTCCGGGCTGGAGGACCACACCACATCCGCCGTCACCTTTTTTGTTTTCATGCTCAGGCTGATGGGCAGCGTCATTGACCGCCGGCCGGTGCCGGTGCCGAAAATCGTTTCGCCTTCTTCAAAGGTATAATAAGCGGGCAGATTGCTGAGCCGGACGGAATAGGCGATCTCCTCATGGTTTTCATCATAACGGGGCAAATCCTGCCAACTATCTCTGAAATAGCTAGTGTTGGCTGTACTCAGCTGAATGTCCGTGGCTTTTTCCACGGGGATACCGTTGGCCAACAACGTGGCCGTCACATCCGAAGGCCGGACGCCCGTTTCCAGGTCCGCGCTTCCCTCCCAGGCAACCCGCAGATAGACCGGGGATTCCTTATAGATACTATTCAGAAAATACCAGTTTGTTCCTGACTGCGACATGGTCGTGGTATACTGGCCCGGCATCTCCGTCTGCTGCGCCACTTCCAATTCTCCATAGGTGATGGGGTTGCCCTCATCGTCAACCTGCCGCAGATACCAGGATGCCCTTGCATAATTGCCTGAGGGCACGGGCGTCACCACCTGCTCGGCGGTTATGCCTTCCCGGTTGATGGGCTCGCCATCCTCCAGCAGCACCAGAGTGATCTGTTCCGGCACGTCAATGCCGTTTTCCGCCGCCTCCTGCGCTGTCATGCCGGTATTGAGCAAAGAAACATTGCCCGTGTACATGGTGGCCTTCAATTTATTGGTCAGGCGGATTTGCGATTGGTTTACTCCTCCCGAAAAACTGTATTGATCGGTCAATTGCGGCTGACGGAAATTCCGGGCGGCATATTGATCTATAATACGGCCATAGGTCCCGTCTTCCCTGGCATACACCGTAGGGAAGCTGTCCCAGGCGGCTTTCCATAGATTATCGCCGATCTCTTCAATGGAATCGGCCGGGCGGAAGGAAACCCTTTCTACATTACTAAGTACGTATCCCGCTTCGACCGTATAGCCCTCCATCCCCGGCCGGAGACCATAGCTGTCGCTGTTGTCATCCCAAACGAGGTCGACATCCAGCGGCGCTGTTTCATGGAAGGTTTCCACGATCTCAAACGTGCCGTCCTCCGCCTGACGGACTTCGGCGGTGTAGGCTGGCTCCAGCGACGTCACGGGAACGATGGTATACTCATTTTCATTACCCGACGCGTCATAGCGTGGAAAATCCCACGTGTCTTCCCAGCCCCCTGCCGCGGTAAGCTGTTTGGTGGTATAGTATTGCCCAGAGCGATAGACCCGAACGGAAAAGGACGTAGGTCTGTTGACCAGCGGCTCGATTTCGCTGCCGTTGGCATCCCATACAACACGGGTGCTGACGCTGGTGGCGTCCGCTCCGGAGGCGAAGGCAGCGCCCGCCTGCAGGATCAGGCAGCTTACCAGCAGAAGTGCCGCCAGAATCCGCCCTGTTTGAGTATGCCGTTTATTCACTTGAATCAACCGCCTTTCGTTTTACAATTTCCTTACAATCTCCGCTTCCGGCCGCACGCCGTGAAACATTCTCCGTTCCCTGCCTCACGATCTCAAAAACAAACCATAGTCTGCTTTGAGCGTGAAATCAAAAACAGACGTATCAGAGAAAAGGTCTCCAAATACGCCTGCCCGCTGGATTTCTGCTTTTGCATGCGGCTCCCCCCTGCCCAATACAGCACGTTGCACTGTGGGCGTCTTCCCGAATGAGCGGATCGGGCCAGGAGCGCCAACAGTACAATAATTCAGGGTGATTATAACAAACACCCAATAACCTCCAACTAATGCCGCCTGCGTTTGGCAGAAAAGCACACAAAAAAAGCGCCCAAAGCGGTCTGCTTTTGGGCGTCATGGGGGTGGATCGCTTAGGATTCCAGCGTATCCATCATGCCGGCCAGGATGTATTCGCCCCAGGAATATTCGGAAAGAAATTCGCCTTCAAACTGGTCCCGGGCGCTCATGTTCTTGTCCTGCCAGGCGTAGTAATCGCAGTCAAACAAATCGGTATTGACCATCTGGCCGTGCCTGGTGGAAATCAGCAGGGATTCGACCTGCTCCCGGGCCAGGGCCTGCTTGAGCCGGCGCAGCGCGTTGTAATACACCACCATATTTCTGTTGGAATACTCCCGGCCCTCCCAGAGGGTGGAAAAGATTTCTTCATTGCTGATCTCCTTGCCCCGTCGGGTGACAAGAAGCGCCAGGATTTCCTTGGCCTTTCCTGTTAAGGGCAAAGGGACGCCGTCCTTGAGCACCAGAAAACGCCCGAAGGTCTGCACATACAGGGTTTTTTGCTGCCGCCGGCCCAGCAGCCGGATGCGTTCCATCATCGTTTCCAGGGTCGCCCGGTTGTAGGGCTTGATAATGTAGTAATCCCCGCCGATCTGATTGGATTCCCGGATGTATTCATCATAGGCTGAAATAAACACAATCAGGATATCCCTGCGCAGGGCGCGCAGCTTCTTGGCCAGCTCAATACCGTTCATTATGGGCATCGCCACATCCAGGAACGCCAGGTCCACCGGGTTCTGCCTGGCATATTCCAGGGCGTCCTTGGCGCTCTCAAACCGCCCCACCAGGTTCAGATCCCCAATGCCCTCGCTGAGGCGCACAAAGCGCCGGCCCATGATTTCTTCGTCATCCACAACAATCGCTCTCATTGCTTCTCCTCCTTCGGTATGGTAACAGTAATACAGGTGCCTTTGTCCGGCACGCTGCGGATGTCCACCCGGGCATGCATCACCTTTTCCAGCCGGAAAACCACGTTTTTGAGCCCCGCCGATTCGCTCTCCTCATAGTTTTCCTCTGACAGCACCCGGGCCGTATCAAAGCCAACCCCGTCATCCTCCACCTGGACCTGCCAATTGTCCTCCTGCTCCCGGCTGCGCACGGTCACTTGCCCGCCCCGGGGCCCCCGCTCATAAATGCCGTGCCGGATGGCATTTTCCACCAGGGGCTGGATGCTCAGCGGAAGAATGGAAAAGTCCTCGGTCTGAATGTCAAAACGCACCTTCAGCTTTTCTCCAAAGCGCATCCGTTCAATATTGACATACGCCCGGATGTTTTCCATCTCCTGGGCGAAGGGAATGGGGTCGTCCGTAGCCATGGCCCGGATGCTGCCCCGCAGATGGGTGGTAAAATCTCCTATCAATTCAGAGGCGTATTCCGGATCGTACAGGACGATTTCCTGAATGGAGCCCAGGGCGTTATACAGAAAGTGCGGCTGCATCTGCCCGGTAAAGACCCGGATGCGGCTCATGCGCAATTGGTCCTCCAATTCCTGCATTTCTTTTTCTTTCTTCTGCTGCTCCGTCAGGTCGTACACTACATAAAAGCACATCACATCGTCGCTGGCTTTATCGCGGTACAGATAGAAAATCTGCCGGCAAGGCTGTTTTTCCCCCTCCGGCCCGCGGTTGGAATAGAAGACCGATGCCCGGCGCTCTCCCCGGGCAAAAAGCTGAAGCAGACGATCCCGGTTGTTGATTTTCCGAAATTTTTTCTGATTTTCCACCACCATGTGCTCCGCCCACCACTGGGAAAAATCGGAAAACGTCATGCCGCTCTTCATGCCAGGCACCGGGAGCCGGGCATCCTCGCCTTCCCGGTGATAAAAGCTTTCCAGGATGGTATCCTGCGTCAGGTTGGCCTCCATATACCCCTGGGAGCTGGCCAGGATCGCCTCCATGTGGTTGGCTTCCTTCTGCAGCATGGATTCCCGCTGCTCCTCGTGCTGTTTTTCCAGGCGCATGGCGGCGTCAATATCGTGAATGCCCAGCAAAATCCATTCCTTCCCGCCCACCATCCTGCGCACAGCTCGGATTTGATGATACCGCTCCCCTTCGGGCGTGATGGCCCGGTAAATCAGGGTATAGTGGCGGTTTTCCCGGGTGCCCTCTATGACAGCGTCCCGGCTCAGCCTGCGCATCACGTGGTCCCGGTCCTGCTCAGCAACGATCTGCGGCAGCTTGTTTTCAAGCGCCGTGAAAAAATTGTCGCCGGTCAGCCGGGTCTCCGCCCTGCCTTGTGTGGTGCCTTCAAAATAATGGGTATATGCGCCGCTTTCCAGATCGACGGAATAGATGCTTTCATAGTTTTCCGACATGGCCTGGGCAAAGGCCGTGGCGGAAAGGGCGGTCCGCTCTGTATGCTCGGCGTCCCGCTGGATGCGGAAGGCCGAATCGGCAAACAGATAGCACAGCACGAAAAAAAGGAAGACAGCGCCAAGCTCCAGCAGCCGGAAATTCGGCAGATGCATCTGCGGAAAAACCCAGGCGGAAAGCAGATTGCTGACAACAATAAAGCCCACCCACACCACGGCCATCACCATTACCAGCTTCCGCACCCGGGAAACATTGCTTTTGCGGAAGCTGCAGAAAAGCTCATAGAGCCCAACCAGGGCATCCAGGATCAATACGGCGTTAAACGCCCCCTTCAAATCGCAGAAGTGCACCCTTTCCGTCAGGCCCAGCCAGGCGGCAACAGCCACAAACAGAAAATGAACCGCCGCTCCGGTCAGCAGGATATGGCGCTGTTTCTTTCCTTTTTCCTGAATGCAGAAATAGCTCAGGAAAAACAGCGGCAGCAAATAACCGGCCAGGTACGACACCTTCCACCAAAGCTGCTGATTGGGGAAAAACACCAGAAAATGCCCCCCATCGCTGAGCAGCAGCACGGAAAAGCACAGCAGCATGCACCCAAAAAGCAGCCCTTCATACAGCAGCCTGCGCGCATTGCCCAGGAGCAGAAATTCCGGAATAGCAAAGGCCATGGATACCAGTACCATTGCCATGGGAAGCCCCAGGGTCTTGTTGGTGATATAATAGCGCAGATTGTCCTCCTGCGGACAAAGCTCGATTTTATCCAGACGCATGGAGGCGTTGCTTCCCGCGGCCGTCAGGCGAATCTGCAGGGGCGCGCCGTAGGCCCCATCGGGCAGGAAGGCGTGCACGTATACGGTGCCGATCATGCCGCCCCGGGCCGCTGTTTCCTGGCCAAAAGCATAAAGCATCTGGCCGTCGGATGTGATTTCCACCGTGCAGCCTGATGCTTCAAACATGATTTCATATCTTTTGCCCTCTGCCGGGGCTGGAAGGGCAAGACGATAGACGGCGGCAGCTCCCTGATGGTCCACGCTGACGATCCTGTCCGTTACATCCAGGGTATCCACGTCCAAAAATACGCCGACCGCCCAGATAAACGCCGGGAATATCACCATCAGAAACAGCGCCAATAAAAAATGAAAATTTCGCTTGACCATGCTTTCTCCTCAGCCCTTCACCGGATACAGCACGCAGCAAAGGACCCCGGTTTTCTCATCGCTTTCGGGAAGGATAAACGGCCACTGAAGCGGCTTTCCTGGCCATGTACCGGGAAGCCGCATCCCCCCAATTACCCGCATGCGCCTTCCGGCTATAAATATATATCACATTTGTAAAATATTGTCTATTCATTTTTTTGGATACAATCATTGCATTGATCTGCAAGGAGCACACTTCGGCAATCGCCCCCCGCTGCGTTCCTTATTCCCATGGATTGTGCAAGATATACCCTATTTTCCTGAGGAATTTTCTTGTCCGGGTTATTATTTCTCAGCGTTCAAAAGGCCGTTTAATCATGCTGAAATGAAAACGTGAAAGGTCATATCAAGCGGCAAACATGGGCTGTCTGCTGCCTATTATGCTTTATATTCAATTCAGCGCGCTTTGGAGGCTGCCATCCAGATTCGATGCCCGCCGACCCGGAATAATCCTTGGCGTTGATTTCCAGCATGTCCGTTTTCCCGCCGCGAATGATGCGCTTGACTCGGCCGTACAGGGGGAAAAAGTGATGTTCACCTGCCGCGGCTTCCTCACCAGGAAGAGAATGTTATTGATAAGAAGGTCCTGTTTTCCTGGCCGGTTGCTTTCCCTATGAATTTGATTCTCTGTCAGGGAATGGAGTCAGGGATTATGTTCTGCAATTATGCGCCGGATAAATCAGATAGGAAGATATGGATTGGGAGCCGCGGCGGGCTTCCATAATATGACCGGCAGGAAGAATGCCCCCTGCCCCGTTATGTTGTTGGGTTCGTTTTTCCGTCCCGCTGCAGCATACGCCACAGGCTGGTGCGGCTGATGCCCAGGCGGCTGGCGGCCAGGGTGCGGTTTCCCTGGGCTTCCGCCACCGCCAGGTGGGCCAGCATCATTTCCACTTCGTCCAGGGTTTTGCCCCGCACTGCGGCGGCGAAATCCCCTTGTATGGAGGAGGGATACAGGAATTCTTCCTGGTTCAAAAGCCGCTTCACTTCATTTGTGCGCACGGTCACATCCTGAGCACTCAATACCAATTCCCGCAGGATTCGCTTGAACTGATCGTAATTGCCGGGCCAGTCATAGCCTTGCAGCAGCTGCATGGCCCCCGGCTCGATGCCGGCAATCTCCCGACCGCTGCGCACGTTCAGCGTGCTGATATACAAGGCGGCCAGATGGGAAATATCCTCCTTGTGCTCCCGCAAAAGCGGCAGGCGGATCAGGATGCAGCCGAACCAGCCGGTCACCTGCCTGGTCCAGTCCGGCAGGGCGGCCCCCGGCGTCACGGAGGCGGTAAAGATCAATTGATTGCGCTGGTGATAGTGGGTGTCCCGCAGCAGCATGAACAGGCGCAGGTACCTTTCCTGATCCAGCGATTCCACATGGCGGAAATGAATGGTGTTGCCGTTGCTCATCAGCGGTGACGAATCGTTTTCCATCAGGTATTGCCAGCCCCGGTCCTGCAAAAGGGCGCAGTCGATCAGGCAAATAGGGCTGCTGCGGTAGGTCCCCTGGCTGTATAGCATCCGGGCCATCTGATCCTTGCCGGTTCCCATTTCGCCTATGATCAGCGCCGGGGTGCCCTGGTGGGCGTATTCTTCGTATAATTGGGTGGCGCCAGGCTGTGTGACGCCGTAGAAGC
>Ga0079305_1003033_pt1 | contig 12336 bp, 11 predicted proteins | sample LMS_cellobiose_e_FD_79183 | JGI IMG/M metagenome (GOLD analysis project Ga0079305, IMG submission 79183) | Rumen-fistulated moose microbial communities from Alaska, USA - LMS_cellobiose_enrichment | ecosystem: Host-associated > Mammals > Digestive system > Stomach > Rumen fluid ... | reverse complement strand
GCCGTCGGGATACACCGTTTTGCCCGGCAGCTGGGAGGGCAGCTTCAAAAACTCCGTTTTCACATAGCCGGTCTTTTTGCCATAGACCACCTTGCACCAAACGCTGCCGGTCTCCTCCACCTCCACCAGGGAGCGGTTGGGGATCTCCCCCGCCAGGCCGGATTTGGCGTCTGCCGCCTTGCGCATGTTCAGCGCGCCGCCGGGGGTCAGTACCCGGGCGGTTTCCGACAGGGCGGGCAGGGCCAGGCAGAGCAGGCAAAGGAGCAAAATCAAAAACAAAGCAGGATTCCGCGTTCTCACAGGAATAACCTCCGCAGCATCAAATCCCCTCTATTCTATCATAAACAGGGGCCGGCTGCCACCCTGAAATGCAGCCCCTTGCCGGCCGGTTCTTTGCTTTTGAGCGTTGCCGGAAAATAATGCTGTCAAGGGGAGCGCTTCGTCGTTATCTATGTTATAATAACAGGGCATACTTGGAATTTTTGAAGGAGAAGAGACCATGAAACACTATGAAAAAGAGCTTCCGGCGGGATACCGGGAGGCCTTCGCCATTGACGCGGCGGATAAAAAGACGGGGCTGCGGCTGAATTTGCTGGCGGCGGTGCTCACGGTGGGCCTGCTGGCGGCTTTGGCGCTGATCATCCGCCCCGGCAGCCTGCTGGAGGGCATGTCCATTGTCCGGGGGCTGGGCGTTGTGGTGACGATGCTGGCCTATATCGTGCTGCACGAGCTGGTGCACGGCGCGGCGTACAAGCTGCTGACCGGCGAAAAGCTCACCTTCGGCTTTACCGCCACGGTGGCCTATTGCGGCGTGCCCCATATCTATGTGTACCGCACCACGGCGCTCATCAGCCTGCTGGCCCCCTTCTGCGTGTTCACCCTGGTATTCGGCGGGCTGACCCTGGCCCTGGCACAGCCCTGGGATAAGATGTGCGCCGCCCTGCTGCTGGCCATCCACGTGGGCGGCTGCGCGGGAGATCTGTATGACGCCTATCTGTACATGACCCGCTTCCGCGACCCGCGTACCCTGATGCGCGACACCGGCCCCAAGCAGACGTTTTATCTGCCCTGAGCCGCGATGAAATCCCTTGCCCGCCCTTTTTCGGGCGGTTTTTCTTTTTGCGGCGGATCGGTGTTTATGCGTATTTGTGACAAAAAAGTAATCAAATCTTCTCTTGACAGAACGAGGAAAAAAACATGGGCCGGTGGATAACTTTTTCCACAAAGCGGTGGATAACTTGATCTGTCCACCGGCTTTTTCCACAGCAAAAAGGTGAAAATCGCGAAAAAAGGCGGGTTTCGGAGCAAAAATCGGTGGATAACTCTGTGGATAATGTGGATATCTTTAAAAATGCGCGGATATGCAGCTTTCTTTTTGACCTATGCGGTATATACAGTTTTTCCGGCACGGAAAGTACATGAAAATGGCGAATAAATTCCCCGTCGGTATGCATATCGATGTATAAATGGGGCGTCCGCGGGCGGGCGCGGTCAAAAAGGTGGGGATAACAGTGGGGAAAACTCGGCTGCTTCGATGGGGATTATCCGGGCTGGTCATTTTGGCGGCGCTGGCGCTGCTGGTTCACATTCCTGTAAAAATTGCGCCGTCCCCGCCGCCGGAAGCCGACGAAGGGCCCCAGCCCACTGCGGGCCCCCTCGCGGGGCTTTGCGTATGCGTGGATCCCGGCCATGGCGGCTATGACGGCGGAGCCTACGGGCGGCAAACCGGCACGGCGGAAAAGGAGCTGAATTTGGACGTGGCCCTGCGCCTGGCGGCGGCGCTGCGGGGCCGGGGCGCGGCGGTGATCCTGACCCGGGAGGAGGATACCGCCCTGGCCGACCCCGGGGAGAACCGCAAGCGGCGCGACCTGCAGTACCGGGTGGACTGCGCGGCGGAGGCGGACGTTTTTCTGTCCATCCACATGAACGAGTACCGCTCCGCCGGGGAGAGCGGCCCCCAGGTGTTTTACCGGGCGGGCGCGGCGGAAAGCCGCCTGCTGGCGGGGGCCCTGCAGCAGGCCATGAACGCTGCCCTGGCCCCGGAAAAACCCCGGGCCGCCCACACCGGGGAATACTATCTGCTGGAGCATCTGTCCATCCCGGCGGTGTTGGTGGAGTGCGGCTTTCTGTCCAATCCACGGGAGGAGGGGCTGCTGCTGACGGCGGATTACCGCGCCAGAGTGGCGGAGAGCGTGTGCGCCGGGGTGGAGGAATACCTGCGCCTGCGGCAAAACCTTGCAAATACGCCCTGAATTTCGTATAATAAAGCCGATACGAAAGAGGGAGGAATGGACATGATCCGGGCCGCGCTGTTTGATATGGACGGCTTGCTGCTGGACAGCGAACGCATTTACGGCGAAAGCGCGCTGTACGCGGCGCAAAAGCTGGGCTATACCATCACCTGGGAGATGGTGGTGGCCTGCATCGGCAAAAACGATGTGGATACCAACGCCTATTTCGCCCGCACCAATCCGGGGCTGGACGGCGAGGCCATGAACCGGGCGCGGGATGAATTCCTGAAGGCCGGCGGCTATATTGAAGTCATGCCGCTCAAGCCCTACGCGGCGGAGATTTTGCAGCATCTCACGGCCCGGGGCATCCGCTGCGCCGTGGTCACCTCCACCGTGCGGGCGCTGGCGGAGCCGCACCTGCGCATTCCGGGTCTGCTGCCCTATTTTGAGCAGGTGGTGACGGGGGATCAGATCGCCCGCGGCAAGCCCGCGCCGGACGGCTATCTGAAGGCCATCGAAATGCTTTCCGTGCGGCCGGAGGAATGCGCCGTGCTGGAGGACAGCTACAACGGCCTGCGGGCGGGCCGGGCGGCGGGGGCCATGACCATCATGGTGCCGGATCTGCTGCCCTGCACGGAGGAGATCCGCCCCTGCTGCGATCATGTGGTATCCTCCCTGCGGGAGGCGGAGGCGATTATATGCCGGTAGCCATCCTGTGCGCGGGCAAGCTGCGGGAAAAATACTGGCAGGACGCCGCCGCCGAATATCAAAAGCGCATGAGCCGCTACAATAAGCTGGAGATTATCGAGGTGCCCGATCAGCCCGAGGGCCCCCAGGCCATGAAGAAGGAAGGGGAGCTGATGCTGGCCCACCTGCGGCCCGATGATTACGTGGCGGCCCTGTGCATCGACGCCCCCCAGCTGGACAGCCCGGAGCTGGCCGCCTTTTTCCGGCAGCGCGCCATGCAGGGCGGCCGGGCGGTGTTCGTCATCGGCGGCTCCCTGGGCCTGCATGAAGACGTGCTGCGCCGGGCGGATACGCGCATTTCGATGTCCCGCATGACCTTTCCCCATCAGCTGGCCCGGGTGATGCTGCTGGAGCAGATTTACCGGGCGCACAAGATCAACGCGGGGGAAAAATATCATAAATAAGGAAAGCCTATGTACATCCAAACCCTACGGCTGCACGATTTTCGCTCCTACCGCCAGGTGATGCTGACCCCGCCCCGGGGCACCACGGTGTTTGTGGGGGAAAACGGCACGGGCAAGACCAATCTGCTCGAGGCCGTTCATTTGTGCTGCCTGGGGCGCAGCCACCGCACCGCCAACGACCGGGAGATGATCCGCACCGGCTGCGATACCTGCGCGGTGCAGGTGCGGGTGCAGCGGGGCGACGGGGTGGACGAGGTGGGCGTGCGCCTGTTCTCCGCTCCGGAGAAGCGGCGCAAACTGCTGCACATCAACGGCAAAACCGCTTCCCGCACCGGGGAATTGATGGGCCACGCCATCTGCGTGATGTTCTCCCCGGAGGATCTGGATATCGTGCGCGGCGCGCCCCAGGGGCGGCGGCGCTTTCTGGATATGCTGCTTTCCCAGGGCGGGGCGGGGTACTATTACGCCCTGCAGACCTATAACAGCGCCCTGAAGCAGCGCAACGCCCTGCTGCACGCCATCGCCCGGGGGGAGGCGAAGCCCGCCCTGCTGGAGGTGTGGGATGAGCAGCTCAGCCAGGCCGCCGCGCCGGTGGTGCGCGCCCGGCAGCACGCGGTGGAGGGCCTGTGCGCCCTGGCCCGGGGGCATTACGCCCACATCGGCGGGCGGCAGGACGAGGTGTTCGCCCTGCGCTATATGGGCCATTTGGCGGAGAGCGCCGACCCCGCCGGGGACTTGCGCCGCCTGCTGCACGCCCGGCGGGAGGAGGACTTGCGCCGCGTCACCACCACGGCAGGCCCCCACCGGGACGACCTGCTGCTGACCCTTTCGGGGGAGGATATGCGCGCCTTCGCCAGCCAGGGGCAGATGCGCACGGCGGTGCTCAGCCTGCGGCTCAGCGAGGTGGATCTTTTGACCCGGCGGCAGAATGAAACCCCGCTGCTGCTGCTGGACGACGTGCTGAGCGAGCTGGACGCGGGCCGCCGCACCCGCCTGCTGGAGCGCATCGGCGGCATACAGACCCTGCTGACCTGCACCGACCTCAGCGACCTGACCGGCGCGAAGCCGGAGGCGGTGCTGCGGGTGCGGCTGGGGGAAATCACTGCGGAGGAAACGCCTTGAAGACGATACTGTGGGATTGGAACGGCACCCTGCTGGACGATGTGCGGGTCAGCTTTGACTGCCTGAACGATATGCTGCGCCGCTATCATCGCCCCGAGATGGCGGCGGTGGACGATTACCGGGCCATTTTCGGCTTCCCGGTGAAGGAATATTACGCCCGGGCGGGCATCGGCCCCGACCTGTTTGACGAGGCGGCCCCCCAGTGGATGGCCGATTATATGGCCCACGAGGCCGCCTGCGGCCTGCAGCCCGGGGCGCGGGAAGCCCTGGCCGCCTTCCACGCCGCCGGCTGCCGGCAGGTGATCTTATCCGCCAGCAAGCGGGAAAACCTGCTGGGCCAGATGGCGCGCTTTGATATCCTGCCCTATTTCGACGCGGTGCTGGGCCTCAGCCATATCTACGCCACCTCCAAGGTGAAAATCGGCCGGGATTGGATGGCGCAAAGCGGCGTATCTCCCCGGGATTGCGTGATGATCGGCGATACCCTGCACGACGCCGACGTGGCCGCCGCCCTGGGCTGCCGCTGCATCCTGGTCTGCGGCGGCCACCAGCTGCCCGCCACCCTGCAAACCGCCGGCTGCCCCGTGGCCGGAAGCCTGGCGGAGGCGCGGGAAATGGTGATGGGGGGAGTAAACCCCTTATCAGCGATTGCTTTGCAATAAATGACGGCGCAGGCTGATTGCCACAGGCTGATTGCCCGCGCCGTTTTTTATGTGACCGATTGCCGGGGGAATGTTTTTTGCTTCGCGCTCTGCGCAGAGCTCCCGGAAGATTTTGGGAAAATCCTGCTTCATTTTCTTGCCACAGGGGAAGCAGACGGCGTTTTCCTTCGACGGCGGTATGCTTTTGAAATGCGGCGCTTCATGGACGCTGCTCAAAGTATGGCACAGCCTGCCCGCAAAAGCAATTTGCTTTGGTTTTTTTGGATTTTGCCTTCCTCATCGCTTGCAGTTTCCGCCCGATTATGGTATGATAAACGCGGTGTTTGTTTCAATCTTGAAACGCTGTTTATTTCGCTCATATGAAGAGAGGTGTGCGCATGATCGTCACAGTTACGCTGACTCCGGCGCTGGATAAGACGGTGGTGCTGCCCGGCTTTGCCATGGATCAGGTGAACCGCATCAAAAGCCTGCGGCTGGACGCGGGGGGCAAGGGCATCAACGTGTCCAAGGTGCTGAAGGCCCTGGGCACCGACAGCCTGGCCACCGGCATCCTGGGGGGCGGCACGGGCCGCTATATCGAAAAAAGCCTGCGGGAGATGGGCATCGCCTGCGACTTTGCCTGGGTGGAGCAGGAGACCCGCACCAATTTGAAGGTGGTGGATCCCGAAAACCACACCAACACCGATATCAACGAGCCGGGCGCCTCCGTGGGGGAGGATGTGCTGGAGGCTGTGTTTGAAAAGACTGCCGCCGCCGTGAAGCCGGGGGATATCGTGGTGCTGGCGGGCAAGGCCCCGGCGGGCACCCGGGATACCATCTTTGCTGAGTGGATCACCCGGCTGAAGGCGCTGGGCGTTCAGGCGTATATGGATGCCGACGCCGCCCTGCTGATCGCGGGGGCCAAGGCGGGCCCCGCCATGATCAAGCCCAACGACGCGGAGCTGGCCCGGCTGCTGGGCCGGGAGCTGCACGGCCTGGAGGATATGGCCGCCGCCGCCCGGGAGCTGGTGGCGGGCGGCATCGGCACGGTGGTGGTCTCCCTGGGAGGCGACGGGGCGCTGTTCGTCACAAAGGATGAAGCCCTGCGGGGCAAGGGCCTGAAGGTGCCCGTACAGAGCACCGTGGGCGCTGGCGACAGCATGATGGCCACCATGGCCCACGGAGCGGAGCGGGGATTGCCCTTCCGCGATACCTGCAAGCTGGCCATGGCGGTGAGCGCCGCCACGGTGATGACCCCCGGCACCCAGGCCGCCGATATGAACGTGGTGCGCGACCTGCTGAACAAAGTGGAAATCGAAACGCTGCAAAGCATTTGAAAGGAGAAAAAAACATGAAAACCCGTGCGCTGCGCCTGCATGGCGAAAAGGATCTGCGGCTGATGGAATTCGAGCTGCCCGAAATCAAGGACGATGAAATGCTGGTCAAGGTCGTGTCGGACAGCATCTGCATGTCCACCTACAAGTGCGCCATGCTGGGCACCAAGCATAAGCGCGTGCATGACGACGTGGCCGACCACCCCGCCATCATGGGCCATGAATTCGCCGGCGTCATCGTGCAGGTGGGCAAAAAGTATCAGGACAAATATAAGCCCGGCATGAAGTTCACCCTGCAGCCCGCCCTGAACTATAAGGGCACCATGTGGAGCCCCGGCTACAGCTATCCCTACTTTGGCGGCGACTGCACCTACTGCATCATCCCGCAGGAGGTGTTCGAGCTGGATTGCTTTATGGAATACAAGGGCGACGCCTTCTTCGAGGCCAGCCTGGCGGAGCCCTACAGCTGCTCCATCGGCGCGGCCCACGCCACCTTCCATACCAAGATGGGCGTGTATCAGCATGAAATGGGCATCCGCGAGGGCGGCAAAATGGCCATCCTGGCCGGCGCCGGCCCCATGGGCCTGGGCATGGCGGAGTACATCATCCACTGTGACCGCCGCCCCGGCGTGCTGGTGGTAACGGATATTGACGAGGCCCGCCTGGAGCGCGCAAAGGAGCTCTTCCCCAAGGAGCTGGTGGAGAAGACCGGCGTCAAGGTGATGTTTGTCAACACCCGGGATATTCCCGACCCGGCGGCGTACCTGAAGGATCTGGTGGGCGGCGGATATGACGACGTGTTCGCCTACGCCCCCGTGGCCGGCGTGGTGGAGCTGGCCAGCGACATCCTGGGCCGCGACGGCTGCCTGAATTTCTTCGCCGGCCCCACCGACCCCAAGTTCAGCGCCAAGCTGAATTACTATGACGTGCACTACAACAGCACCCACGTCATCGGCACCACCGGCGGCAACACCGCCGACATGATCGAGTGCCTGGAGCTGACCGCCGCGGGCAAGATTCGCCCCGCCGTGATGGTCACCCACGTCGGCGGCCTGGACAGCGCCGGCGAAACCACCCTGAACCTGCCCAAGATTCCCGGCGGCAAAAAGCTGATCTACACCCATATCAACATGCCGCTGACCGCCATTGACGACTTTGGCAGGCTGGGCGAAACCGACCCCCGCTTTGCGGAGCTGGATAAGATCTGCAAGGCCCACAGCGGCCTGTGGTGCGCCGAGGCGGAGCAGTATCTGCTCAGCCATTGGGAGAACGTGGACTGATACCATAAAACCGGGAGTTTTCCCGGTTTTTGCATGCGCCGAAAGGGCGCTTGAAAGGAAGCCCCATGCAATACATCCTCACCCTGGACGCGGGCACCACCGGCGTTAAGTGCGCCGCCTTCACCCGGGAGGGCCAGGCCCTGGCCAGCCGGGTGGAGGCCTACCCCACCCGCTATCCCGCCCCCGGCTGGGCCCAGCAGGATCCGGAGGAGGTGCTTGCCGCCTCCCTGCGGGCCATTGGCGCCGTGCTGGAGGCGGCGCCGGCGGCGGACTGCGCCGCCCTCAGCTTTTCCGGCACCATGAACGGCTGCATTCCCATCGACCGGGCGGGCATGGCGCTGCATGACAACATTATCCACAGCGACCTGCGGGCGGTTCCCCAGGTGGAGCGCATCAAGGCGCTGATCCCCCTGCGGGATTATTACGTGATCACCGGCAACCGCATCGACGTGCACAGCGGCCTGCCCAAGTACATGTGGCTGCGGGAGCATGCGCCGGAAATCTACGAAAAAGCCTGGAAATTCGTCAACATCAAGGATTACCTGTACGGCCGCCTGACGGGACGGCCCGGCGGCACCGACCGCAGCGACGCCTCCCTGTGCAACTGCATGGACATGGGCACCGCCGACTGGGCCTGGGAGGTATTAAAAACCTGCGGCGTTGACCCTGAAAAAATGCCCGAATTGCGCCGCAGCGCCGACGTGAGCGGCCGCCTGACGGCGGAATTCGCCGCCCGGACCGGCCTGCCCGCGGGCCTGCCTGTGGCGGTGGGCGCGGGGGACGGGGCCTGCGCGGGCCACGGGGCCCGCAGCCATACGGCGGGCGACGCCTATATGAACATCGGCAGCTCCGCCTGGGTCAGCCCCATGAGCAAGACCCCGGTCATCGATTCGGAAATGCGCCTGTTCAATTACTTTGACGCCGACGAAACCTGCTACGACGTATGCGGCACGGTGCAGTGCGCCTCGGCGGCCTTCAACTGGGCCATCGAGAACATGATCTACCCCGGCACCAAGGCGGCGGACTGCGACTTTGCCGCCCTGGAGGCGCTGGCCGGTTCCGTGCCCCCGGGAAGCCGGGGCGTGGTGTACCTGCCCACCCTGATGGGGGAACGCACCCCCTGGTGGACGGCCAAGGTCAGCGGCACCCTGATGGGCTTCACCCTGTACCACGACCGGCGGCACATCGCCCGGGCGGTGTACGAGGGCGTGATGCAGTCCCTCAACATGGCGGGCAGCATCCTGGGGGAAAACGGCCTGCCGGTGCGGCAGCTGACGCTGATCGGCGGCGGGGCCAAGAGCCTGATGTGGGGGCAGATGGCCGCCGATATGTTCGGCGTGCCGGTGCGCGTTCACGCCACGCCCCACGAGGCCACCTCCCTGGGCGCGGCCTTCATCGCGGGCGTGGGCCTGGGCTGGTACCGGGATTACGCCGAGGCCGCCCGCTGCATCGGCAGCCGACGGGAGTATCAGCCCGACCCGGCGGCCCACGCGGCCTATCAAAAGCACCTGGCGGTGTTCAAAACCCTGTATCCCAACATGAAAGCGGCGTATGAAGCGCTGTATGACTATCAACAGCAAAATTAACCGACAAAGGAAGGTACATTCTGTATGGGCAAGGCCAATCATCTGATCGTGATCTCTGAGGACGCAATGGTGTATGAAGACCTGGCGGAGCTGCAGCGCATGCCCGCCTTTGGCCGGGTGATGCAGGAGGCCGCCATCGTCAAAACGGTGCGCTCGGTCTATCCCACCATCACCTATCCCAACCACACCAGCATGCGCACCGGCGCGTACTGCGGCAAGCACGGCATCATCAACAATGAGCAGACCATCCTGGGCGAGGTCAGCAGCAAGTGGGAGTTCTTTAACGACGCCGTGAAGGTAAGCGACATCTTTGACGCCGCCAAGGCGGCGGGCTACACCACGGCGGGCGTATTCTGGCCGGTGACGGGCAACCACAAGAGCATCGATTACCTGGTGAACGAATACTGGCCCCAGACCCCCGAGGAAACCACCGAGGAATGCTTCGCCGCCAGCGGCTCCAGCCCCGAAGTGATCGAAAAGGTGATCCGCCCCAACAAATATCTGGTGGACGGCATGCACCGCAAGCACCCCTACTGCGACGCCTTTGTGCACGCCTGCGCCTGCTCCATCATCCGGGAGTTCAAGCCCAACCTGCTGATGATCCACCCGGCGAATATCGACGCCTACCGCCATCAGACCGGGCTTTTCAGCACCAAGGTGAGCCACGGCCTGCACGAGATCGACCTGTGGCTGGACGAGATTTTGAAGGCCTGCCGGGACGCGGGCATCGAGAACGACACCGATATTTTCATCGTCAGCGATCACGGCCAGCTGAACATCACCCGCTCCATCGCCGTCAACGCCCTGCTGGCGGAGCGCGGCCTGCTCACCGTGAAGGGGGATCAGATCACCGATTACGTGGCGGTGGCCAAATCGACGGGCCTCTCCTGCCAAATCTATCTGAAGGATCCCAAGGACTTTGACCGGGTGCACGCCGTGCTGCAGAGCATGGTGGAGGATGGCATTTACGGCTTTGAGCGCGTGTACACCGCCGAGGAGGCCATGCGCGAGGAGGGCCTTTCCGGCAAATTCAGCTTCGTGCTGGAGACGGACGGCTACACCAGCTTCAGCAACGCCTTCACCCGTCCCCTGGTGCGCCGGGTGGACAACAGCGATTACAAGTTTGGCCGCGCCACCCACGGCCATCAGCCCGATAAGGGCCCCCAGCCCACGCTGATCGCCTTCGGCCCCGATATCAAGGCCGGCGCGGTGGTGGAGCGCAGGCCCATCGTGGACGAGGCCCCCACCTACGCCAAGATCCTGGGCGTGGAGCTGCCCGACGCCGACGGCAAGCCCATCGACGAAATCCTGCTGTGACAGGGAGGGACGTATGGCAAAGGCAAAGCACGTCATCGTCATTTCCCAGGATGCCATGGTGTATGAGGATCTGGAAACGCTGGGGCAGCTGCCGGTGTATGGCGAGATACTGCCCCGGGCCGCGGTGGTCAAGTCCATCCGCTCGGTGTACCCCACGCTGACCTACCCCAACCACACCAGCATGCGCACCGGCGCGTACTGCGGCAAGCATGGCATCATCAACAACGAGCAGACCATCCTGGGCGAGGTCAAAAGCAAGTGGGAGCTGTTTAACAGCGCGGTGAAGATCCCCGATATTTTGGACGCCGCCAAGGCCAAGGGCCTGACCACCGCTTCCATCTTCTGGCCGGTGACGGGCGGGCACAAAAGCGTGGACTGCCTGGTGAATGAATACTGGCCCCAGTACCCGGGCCAGACCACCGAGGAATGTTACGCCGAAAGCGGCTCCAGCCCCGAAACCATTGAAAAGGTGGTGCGCCCCAGCGCCTGCTGGATCGATAACGAGCATCGCAAGCATCCGCAGACCGATGCTTTCAAGCACGCCATGGTCAGCGCCGCCATCCGGGAATTCAAGCCCAACCTGCTTTTGTTCCACAACACCAATCTGGATTCCTACCGCCACGCCACCGGCGTTTTCAGCGAAAAGGTGACCCACGGCCTGCACGAGATCGATACCCTGATGGGCCTGGTGATGAAGGCCTGCCGGGACGCGGGCATCGAGGAGGAAACCGATTTCTTTGTGGTCAGCGATCACGGGCAGATCAACATCACCCGCTCCGTGGCGCTGAACGCCTTCCTGGCCGACCGGGGGCTGATTACCGTGGGCCCTGACGGGGAGGTGGCCGATTACGTGGCCATCGCCAAATCGACGGGCCTCTCCGCCCAGATCTATTTGAAAAACCCGGCGGATCATGACCGTGTGCTGACCATCCTGGAGGAGATGCGCGACGAGGGCCTGTACGGCTTCAGCCGCATCTTCACCGCCGAGGAGATGCGCCGGGACGAGGGCCTGTACGGCAATTTCGCCTTTGTGGTGGAAACCGACGGCTACACCAGCTTCCGTAATGACTGGCTGCGCCCCTGGGTGCGCCCGGTGGACAACAGCGATTATAAATTCGGCCGCGCCACCCACGGCCATAACCCCGACGTGGGCCCCCAGCCCATGCTGGTGGCCTGGGGCCCCGACATCAAGCCGGGCGTGGTGCTGGATCGACGCCCCATCGTGGACGAAGCCCCCACCTATGCCAGGATTTTGGGGCTGGAGCTGCCCTGGGCGGATGGGAAGGCGATCGAAGAAATTCTGGATTTGTAATGCGGGGAGCAGAAGAGAACTGAAAACTGAAGACTGAAGACTGAAAAATGAAAAATTTTATCATGTGATGACAATGCGGGCGCAGACCCGATGAGCGCTGACACGATAAAACAATTTATTTTCGGCTTTCATATCAGGGATTAGACAAAAGAATCAGCTATCCGGCAAAAAGATCCTTCGCCATACGGCTCAGGAGGACAGAAGGGGAGGGCGACGCCTTCCGTGTCATCCTGAGCGCGAGCGAAGGATCTTATGCGTGGGGGAGATTTAAGAATTAACGGGAGGGAGATATGGAACTGAAAACTGAAGACTGAAGACTGAAAAATGAAAAATTTTATCATGTGATGACAATGCGGGCGCAG
>Ga0079305_1003032_pt1 | contig 12342 bp, 9 predicted proteins | sample LMS_cellobiose_e_FD_79183 | JGI IMG/M metagenome (GOLD analysis project Ga0079305, IMG submission 79183) | Rumen-fistulated moose microbial communities from Alaska, USA - LMS_cellobiose_enrichment | ecosystem: Host-associated > Mammals > Digestive system > Stomach > Rumen fluid ... | reverse complement strand
CCGATAATACCTCCGACGGCAATCTGAAAAAGCGGTGGAAAATCATTGACGGTAAGCGCTGCCTTGTCAAAGGCGGTTCTAACCCTTACCGCCAGCAGCCGCTGAACGAAGTGATCGCTTCGGAGATCATGCGTCGGCTGAATATCCCCCACGTGCCGTACACCGTGACCTGGAACAAGGGCGCTCCGTACAGCGTTTGCGAAGATTTTATCCGCGAAGATACCGAGCTTGTCCCGGCGTGGCGAATTATCCAGACCAAGAAGCAGCCGAACAACAAATCGATGTATCAGCATTTCGTTGATTGCGCGAACGCACTCGGGATTCCCGGTGTCAGAGAGTTTTTGGATCAGATGATCGTGATTGACTATATTATTGCGAACGAAGATAGACACCTGAACAACTTCGGCGCGATTCGCAACGCCGAAACGCTTGAATGGCTCGGCATGGCGCCGATCTACGACAGCGGTTCGTCTCTCGGTTACGACAAGAGCGTCCCTATGATGCGGGATGGGTCGGAGATCGTCTGCAAGCCATTCAAAAAGCACCACGAAGAGCAGTTGAAACTCGTTTCGTCTTTTGACTGGATCGACTTCTCTGCGCTTACCGGCGTCGGTAAAATGATTACGGAAATTCTCTCCGATGAAAACGCAAAGGATTATATGGAGGAAAACCGTATCCGCGTTATCGCAGAACTGACAGAGCGCCGGATCAAAAATCTCGAAGCGCTTGCAAAATCAAAGACGCATAAACAGACCATCACCACCGATGACGAAGTCGGCAAAAACATCGCCGCATCGTATGAGAACAAGAAATAATCGAATGGCAAACAAGTGTTGCACGCTTGCAGACTCGAAATTAGTCGAAGCGTGATACTTCGTGGGTTCGAATCAGTAAAAAACAAGGTATAGGAGAAAGAAAAAATGGACAATCAAGTTCATAATTCGATAGTTAGTTTTATTTGGGGTATTGCGGACGATTGCCTGCGTGACGTTTATGTTCGCGGTAAGTATCGTGACGTCATTTTGCCTATGACGGTGATTCGGCGCTTGGATGCGATGCTTGAAAAGACCAAAGCGGACGTTTTGAAGATGAAGGCGACGATGGATGCTACCAAGATCGCCAATCAGTGGCCGGCACTTTGCAAAGCCGCGGGACAAGCGTTTTGTAATGCATCGCCATACCTGCTGAAGGATTTGACGAGCCGGGCGAAAAAACAGACGCTCAAAAAAGATTTTATTGATTATCTGGATGGTTTTTCTCCAAACGTTCAGGAGATCCTTGATAAATTCAAGTTCCGCAATCAGATCGATACCATGGTTGACGCGGATATTCTGATGGCGGTCATAGAGAAATTCGTATCCAAGGATATTAATCTCAGCCCTGAACCCATCTATAAAGACGACAGCAAAACTGAGATTAAACTGCCTGGGCTTGATAACCACGGCATGGGAACGATTTTCGAGGAGTTGATCCGCAAGTTTAACGAAGAAAATAATGAAGAAGCCGGCGAACACTGGACGCCGCGTGACGTTGTGGAGCTGATGGCTGACCTTGCGTTTATTCCTGTTGCGGACAAGATCAAAGACGCAACCTATTCTTGTTACGACGGTGCGTGTGGAACGGGCGGTATGCTGACAGTTGCACAGGATCGCTTGATGACGCTTGCCGCTCGCCGCGGGAAGAATGTTTCAATCCACCTTTTCGGGCAGGAGATCAACCCCGAAACCTATGCTATCTGCAAAGCAGATATGCTTTTGAAAGGCAACGGCGAACAAGCAGATCATATCGCTTTCGGCTCTACGCTTTCGGTTGACGGCAACGCTTCTCGGCAGTTTGACTTTATGCTTTCCAATCCGCCTTACGGAAAGAGTTGGAAGACCGACGCTGAGAAGATGGGCGGAAAGAAAGATATTCTCGACAGCCGCTTTAACGCCTATTTGGAAGGCGGAGAATTGATGCCTATGATCCCGCGGACGAGTGACGGACAACTGTTGTTCCTTTTGAACAACGTAGCAAAGATGAAAAAAGACACGCCGCTCGGCAGTCGTATTGTTGAAGTACATAACGGCTCATCCATCTTTACCGGGGATGCAGGAAGCGGTGAGAGCAATGCCCGCCGTTATATGATCGAAAATGATATGGTAGAAGCCATTATCGCTTTGCCGGAAAAAATGTTCTACAACACGGGTATCGGCACCTTTATATGGGTGCTTTCCAACAAAAAAGAGGAACGTCGCAAAGGCAAGATTCAGCTGATCGACGCTACGGCGATGAAATCTCCTCTTCGGAAAAATATGGGCGAAAAGAACTGTGAGTTTACGCCGGAACTTCGCAATGAGATCGTGCGCATTTTTCTTGAAATGGAGCAAAGCGACGTCAGCATGATCTTTGACAATAACGAATTCGGTTATTGGAATATCACTGTTGAACGTCCGCTTCGCTTGCGCGTTTATCCGAATAGAGAAATCCCCGCTGACCTGTTCAAAAAGCCTGAAGATTTAGCGGCGGTGAAGAAGGCAATTTCCACAGTGCCCGCCGGAACACCCACGGATGATTGGGTGGCATTTGCCAAGGCAACGAAACTGAAAGCGAATGTTTTGAAATCTGTTCGTCCGTTCATTACCGAAAAAGACCCGACGGCCAAACCTATCGAAGGCGAGCCGGACGTTGACTTGCGCGATACGGAAAACATACCGTTCACTTATGAAGGCGGTATCGATGCGTTTATGAAGAACGAGGTGTTGACCTATGCTCCGGACGCGTATATCGACGAAAAGAAAACAGCCATCGGCTATGAAATAAGTTTCACCAAGTATTTCTATAAACCCGTAGAACTGCGCAAGATGAGTGAGATTTTGGCAGACTTAAATGCTCTTGAAAAAGAGACGAGCGGTTTGCTCGCCATAATAACAGAGGGGTAATTATAAATGTATAGGCCCTATCAATCTTATAAATATTTTGCTCAAAAATGGGCGTCGATAGTTCCTGAACACTGGAGTTTAAAGCGACTTAAATCTGTATTTGCGATTCGTCAAGAAAGAAATAACCCAGTTACAACATCTAACATTTTGTCTCTCACCGCAAAACAAGGCGTAGTTCCTTTAAGTGAAAAAGAAGATGTTGGCGGCAATAAACCCAAAGAAGACATTTCAAAGTATAATATCGCGCACGAAAATGATTTGTTAGTAAACTGTATGAATGTGGTTGCGGGCTCTGCAGGGGTGTCAAAGTATTACGGAGCAATTAGCCCTGTATATTATGCATTATACCCGCGAAAGGAAGATAGTGTTTGGTATTATCATTATATCTTTCGTCTTTATTCTTTTCAGCGAAGTCTTATTGGGCTTGGCAAAGGTATTTTGATGCACGAGAGCGAGAATGGTAAATTAAATACTGTTCGTATGCGGATATCAATGGAGTATTTAGGCAATGTCCTTTTGCCCGTCCCGCCGCGTGACGAGCAAGATCAGATCGTGCGGTTTCTTGACTGGAAGGTGTCGACGGTCAACAAGCTGATAAACGCTAAAAGGCAAGAGATAAAATCACTTGTCGAGTTAAAGCGTTCTATGGTCAGTAGCATCGTTACTCGTGGGCTTTCCCAAAATGTTCCGATGAAAAACAGCGGAGTAAAATGGCTTGGGGATATTCCAGCGCATTGGGAAATTGTAAAACTACGTAAGTTGTTACATCCTGTCAGCGAGAAAAATCATCCGGAACTTCCGTTGCTTTCCGTTGTGCGGGAGCAAGGTGTTATTGTACGTGATGTTGAGGATAAAGATGCAAACCACAATTATATTCCGGAGGACCTTAGTGGTTATAAAGTGGTGCGGAAGGGACAATTTGCCATGAACAAAATGAAAGCATGGCAAGGGTCTTATGGTGTATCAGAATATACGGGAATTGTCAGCCCTGCATACTTTATTTTTGATGTATCTTTCGACAATTTGGAATACTTTCATTATGCCATTCGGAGCAAAGTCTATGTAAACTTTTTTGCGCAAGCTTCTGACGGTATCCGTGTTGGACAGTGGGATTTACAAATGGACAAAATGAAGGAAATACCTTTCTTTGTTCCTCCGGCTGATGAGCAAAAAGCTATTGCTGACTATATAAAAACAACATTGCCGAAATATGATCTTGCGATTGAAAAGTTGCAAACGGGTATTAATGCTCTTGAAGAATATAAAACCAAACTGATAGCCGATATTGTTACAGGCAAAATCGACGTTCGCTGTATTGAAATCCCCGAATACGAGTTTGTGGAAGAAGTCGGTATTGACGAAGTAGATGAGGATTCGGATAATACCGAAGATGAGGAGAGTTAATTATGTCATTTTTAATTGCTGTACATGTTAATGAAGGAATCGTGCTCGCAAGCGACAGAAGAACAACTTATACGCAGACAAGCAATGAAAACGGTCAACAAGTTGTTAAAATCGGCGTTCACACAACGAACAGCACTGATAAAACCTTTGCTTGTCCGAATGGGGCAGGAATATCCACATGTGGCGATGCTTCTCTCTTGGGAAAACCCATAACAGGATACATACAGGAAATGATCCGAGCGGGGATATCACCGGATACAAAAATTTCTGATATCCCACAAATAATCATTGATTATTTTTACAGCAAACCGACTGTTCCTAATACAAACTTTATTATTGCCGGATATGAGACGGTCGAGGACAGAAAAGTTCAGAAGCTATTTAAGATTAGGCTTGCTGACAAAAACATTGAAGAGATAGATACTGATTCTCAGGGCGCTTCCTGGGATGGCGAAACGTTTACGTTGACGCGATTAATTCAGAATGTAGTTGTAATAGGTAATAATGGGACATGTACACCTTTGCCATTTGAAAAAATACTTTGGGAATACTTTACCTTGCAAGATGCAATTGATTTTGCACGATTTGCTGTCGTAACAACAATCAACACCATGCACTTCAAAAATGTTGTGGAAACAGTAGGTGGCAATGTCGATATTCTTGTTATCACTCCGGAAGAAACAAAGTGGATTCAAAGAGAAGAGTTACGGTAATAAAGGGGATTTCTATGTTTACAAATACAAGAGAAAACGGATTGGAAACCTTGATCGTCAAGTGGCTTGTGGAACAAAACGGCTATGAGGAAGGCACAAACACGGATTATAATAAAGAATTTGCATTGGACGAAACACGCCTTTTCCGTTTTCTTCAAGATACGCAGCCGGTGCAAATGGACAAGCTCGGCGTGTTTGTTTCCGATCAAAAGAAAATACAGTTTTTAAACCGTCTGCAAGGCGAGATTACCAAGCGTGGCATTATCGACGTTCTCCGGAACGGGATCAAGGTGTATCCCGTTGATCTCATCATGTTCTACCTGACTCCGACCGAGAACAACGAAAAAGCGAAGGAAATGTTTGGCAGAAACATTTTCAGTGTTACACGGCAACTACGGTATTCACAGGATGCGGGCAGACTGGCGCTTGATATGTGCGTTTTTATCAACGGTTTGCCGATAATCACGTTTGAACTGAAAAATCAGTTGACGAAGCAGAACGTTGACGATGCCGTTGAGCAATACAAAGAAGACCGCGACCCGCGCGAGCAGTTATTCTCCTTCAAGCGGTGTATGGTGCATTTTGCCGTGGATGACGCGCGTATCAAGTTCTGCACCAAACTGTCCGGAAAGGATAGTTGGTTCTTGCCATTTGATAAGGGATACAATGACGGTGCGGGGAATCCGCCAAATCCCAACGGGCTGATGACGGACTATTTATGGAAAGACATTTTAACAAAGGGGAAGCTTGCTCGTATTATCGAAAACTATGCGCAAATTGTAGAAGAAACCGATCCCGAGACAAAAAAGAAGACGGTCAAGCAGATATTCCCGAGATATCATCAGCTGGATGCGGTAGAAAAACTGCTTGCCGACGTACACGCCAACGGTATTGGCAAACGGTATCTAATACAGCACAGCGCTGGCAGCGGGAAGTCCAACTCTATCGCTTGGCTTGCACATCAGTTGATCGGTTTGGAAAAAGACGGGCATCCGATGATTGATTCCGTTCTCGTCGTTACGGACAGAAGAATTCTCGATAAGCAGATCCGCGACAATATCAAGCAGTTTATGCAGGTGGCAAAAACCGTTGAATGGGCGGAACACGCCGGTGAACTGCGTCAGGCGATCACGAACGGAAAGCGGATCATCGTTACGACGATAGAAAAATTCCCGTATGTTCTGCCCGAGATCGGCGCAGAACACAAAGATCATAAATTTGCTATCATCATTGACGAGGCGCATTCCGGACAAAGCGGCAAGAACTCCGCTCAGATGAATCTTGCGCTTTCCGGGCTTGCTTCTGACGATGAAATGGACAACGAAGACAAGATCAACGCGATGATGGAAGGAAGAAAGCTCCTGAACAACGCAAGTTATTTTGCCTTTACCGCCACGCCGAAAAACAAAACGCTTGAAACATTCGGCGTTCCGTATCAGGATGGCGACAAGATTAAGCACCGTCCCTTCCACGTATATACGATGAAACAGGCGATTCAAGAAGGGTTTATTCTCGACGTGTTGAAAAACTATACGCCGATCGATAGTTATTATCGCTTGATGAAGAAGGTGGAAGACGACCCGATGTTTGATAAAAAGCGTGCGCAAAAACGTTTGCGTGCTTTTGTCGAAAACAACGAGTATACCATTGCGCAAAAAGCCGAAATGATGGTGGAACACTTTCACGAGCAGGTGATCGCAAAAGGAAAAATCGGTGGACAGGCGCGTGCTATGGTGGTGACGCAGAACATTCCGCGTTGCGTTGAATATTTCTATGCGATCAACAAGTGCCTAGCTAATCGCAATAGCCCATATAAAGCCATTGTTGCTTATTCGGGGGAATACAAATACGGCGCGGAGGAACAAGCCATAAACTGTGCGGCGAGAAATGGTTTCGCCGACGCGGCAATACCGAAGAATTTTAAGAGTGATCCGTATCGCATCCTTGTGGTGGCGGACATGTTCCAAACGGGGTTTGACGAGCCGCTTCTTCACACTATGTACGTTGACAAAACGCTGTACGACATTAAAGCTGTGCAGACTTTGTCGCGTCTGAATCGCTGCCATCCCAAGAAATACGATACGTTCGTACTCGATTTCGCAAATAAAACTTCCGTTATCGAAGAAGCGTTTTCGAGATATTATAAGACGACTATCCTTTCGGACGAAACAGACCCCAACAAACTCTATGATATCATTGCCATTATGGATGATTATCAGGTGTATTCGGCTGAACACGTCGATGCGCTTGTCAATCTTTATTTGGACGGAGCAGAGAGGGATAAGTTAGACCCGATTTTGGATTCTTGCGCGGCGGTATATAAAAATCTTGATGAGGAAGACAAAATCAAGTTCAAAAGCGCCGCCAAGGCTTTTTGCCGTACCTATGGCTTTTTAGGGGCAATCTTACCTTACGGCAATGCCGACTGGGAAAAACTATCCATCTTCCTTAATCTTTTGATACCGAAATTGCCCGCTCCGAGAGAAGAAGACCTTTCGCAAGGCATTTTGGATGCGATCGACCTTGATAGTTATCGTATCGAAGCCCGGGAGACGATGAGCATTAAGTTAGAAGACGAAGATGCCGAGGTGAATCCCGTTCCGGCGGGGAAGGTCGGACATGTCATCAATCCCGAAATGGATCTGCTTTCCGTGATCCTTACGGACTTTAACGATATGTTTGGCAATATCGACTGGAACGATGCAGATAATGTTCGCCGTCAAATCCTTGAAATCCCGGCAATGGTATCGCGAGATGAAAAATATCAGAACGCAATGAAAAACTCCGACAAGCAGAACGCCAGAATGGAGAGTGAACGCGCTTTGCAACAGGTCATCTTCAGCATAATGGCAGATAATATGGAGCTATTCAAACAATTCCAGGATAACCCGTCATTCAAAAAATGGCTGTCTGACATGGTTTTCAATCTGACTTACAACAAAGACGGAAAGCCTTATGATGCGCCGGATTCTAAATGACTAATCACAACAGGAGTAAAACAGATGAAACAAAAGCTGATGATTCAATCGCTAAGCCCATTGGCGTTGTTAACAATAATTAAGAATTTTTCTTTTAAATTATGCAATAATGCTGGGCAGAAACTAGGAGTAGCCGAATTTATAACGGCTAATTTGCCTTTGCTTATTGTAATATCATTTTGCGCATTATGGCTAGTACTCGCCGCCGCGTTTTTAGTTTCCTTTAATGCCTTCAAGTATGCTGATAGGAAAGGCGGTTTTTCAATTGCTATTGTTGAACAGCGCGAGGAAGACAGCCTTAACTTCTTTTTAACGTTGATACTTCCTCTCATTATCGATGATTTGAATACGTGGCCAGGATTGATCTTATTCTTCGTCATTATTGCTCTAATATGGGGATTATTATCAAACACCAAGCTGTTTTATGCGAATCCGATCCTTGCGTTATTAGGATATCGCATAGCTACAATTGCTTTTATTGAAAACCAGGAAAAAGGCGAAAGTACCTATATTGCAATTTCGCGCGGTACATTGAACGATAAACATAATATCGAATATAAAGATATAACCAAAGAAGTTCTATTTGTAAAGGGGATGAAAAAATGACTACTAGCGAAATGCAAGAAAAGATCAAGAGGATAATTGATAGCGAATATGGGATACGAGCATTCGCTGTTTTAAATACAGATGATCACCCGACAATTGTTAAGTTTTTATTAGATGATACTTTAAGCGCTAGAGTAAAAGGAATATTGGAACAAATAATACGAGCTAATTATTTGCAGGAAGATACTATCCTTGAATCCGCCGAAAACATTGACGATAACAGAAAAGCGTTATATGAGATCATTCAAAGCGACGATTATGCTCCATTTGCTTTTTTGAATACATATAGCAGCGTTGTCGATGCGTATAGTGAAGGTAAAATAGATCAAATTATGGGGTTTGCTTTTCGCATAAATGTTAATGATACGGCTATTTGGCTTTATCAGCAGATAGTATATCCTCAATTGATAAAGAGAAGCAAAAATCTGTATGCGATTCTTTCTGGTAATAGCGTGTATACGCCATTAGATAAGGACATTTTGAAAATTGAAAATAAAGTTGATTGTCTAATTATTGACACGTCGGTTATCACGTCAAACATAAGCCTTATGCAACGTATTTTTCAATTTGAAAACTATGTTAGAGGCGAAGCGATTAAAACAATTGACTTGATTTCTGGTATGAGTATTGTCGATAATATGGATAAGTTCATAGCATTGGAAGAAAGAAAAGCGCTCACAAACGCCAAAAAGCTAATGAATGCAAGAAACTCTCCGGTGTTACGAATGGATAAATCTGTATTGCTCAGTAAGCTTGGCACCTTGCCGCGTTATAAAGACAAATTTGTGTTTGAAGACGGAAAGATAAAAATCAGCAATCAAAAGCAGGCTACTGATTTTTTAAAAATGCTTAATGATAGTATTCTTAAGTCTGAATTAACAGAGGCGGAATACGATAGTACTGTTAAAACAGAATTGACTCCATTAGTAAATCAAGAAGCGTGAGGGATTTCAAACAGCGGAGCCGTTTTGGCTCCGCTGTTTGCCATTTATTCTATTGTTGTAAAATCAATTGATACATTTTCCATCATCAACCGAACACCGAGGGAGAAGCCGTATTGAAATGCTACGGCTTCGGAAACGGCGTTCATTTCATTTACCGAGAGGTTGTATTTTTCAAAAAGTTCGAATTGCTTTGGGGAGAGTTCGCTTTCAAGAACCTCTCTGTTTTTTGACACAAGGCGAAGCAGGCCTTTATATTCCATATTGCCCTCGATGAAGTTTTCGATGGGGCGAATATTGCCGTACCACAGATCCGCCAGCACTGTCATACGAATATCACCTCGTTCAACACAATCTCATTGACCCTTTCGCGGATGTTGTTCATCGCCCCAACTCACGCCATCTGATCGCGGCGTTTCAGTTCTTCGGTGATGCCTTCCTGTTTTGCAAGTTGTTTTACCAGCTGAAAAACCATTTCATCTGCCTGTTCATCAATACTTTGCAGATAGGGAATGAGGTTCCCGTTCAACCGCATTACGCCGATCACACTCGGCTTTGTCGCTTTCAGATGTTCATAGTGTTTTTGTCCCCAAATTCCTACGCCTTTTAGATTATCTTTCATAGCAAATACCTCCTTTGCGATTTCATTATACCGCAAAGGAGGAGTTTTAAAAAATGTGCGTTTTTACATACAATTATATTACTGTAATCAAATTTGACGAATCACATATTTGTGGAAATCGATCGCAAAGCTGTTTTGCAAATTCAAAATCATTTGTCGAGGAGAATATGCATCTAAAACTACGTTCGACCTGAACCCGGTTAAAGTATTCGATCTTATCGGTGTTGGTTAACGCAATAAAACTTAAATCCTTGTAGTATTTAGAATAGATGTTTTTATCGTACATTGCAATCAAAAGATTTGGGGTTACCGGAAATACTATTTCTATGCCTTCAGATGCAAAACCGCTATAACTTCTATGTTTATCTTTTTTGTGAGGTATTGTTAACACCGGGTTATCAGATGTGTAAAACGGCAGAGTTGTTTTGTTTACATACATTACCCAAATATGATCCAAAAATGTTTCCGCTAAATCCACTGAAACATCTTCGTCGAGCAAGGTTTGTGCGTGTTGTAGTTTGACAAAATCATCACTTACCTTAATAGAAAAGCTATCTTCAGGTATGGGGTCTTCACTATTGTTTAGTTGTTTATAGATTAAAGCTTTATATCCTTTTTCAATGGTCTGTTTAATTATTTCTCGATAAGTTTTGGTTCTAATGGCTTGAATTGCAATGAAAAATGACAAATATGCTTTTTCATCAGGAGAAAATGGGCGGCAATTTTTTATTACCCAATCGTTACCATTATAACTTTTGGCAATAATCACTTTTAATAGGTTGCCATATTCTCCCTCGATTTTTGAAAGAAAGTCTTTTTCGATATATTTAGAATTCATTAATCTTTTCTTTATTTCATCCCAATTATTTACGCCTGTTAATCGTTTTATATCGTCTTGCATGGCTTGATGCTTGCCGCTATCAATTTTTTTAATGATTTCATCAAATTTTATATCGTAAAAGTAGTTTTCAAAAGCGATTTCCTCTTTTAATTGATTCCGTTCTTGATTTAATTTCTTATCGAACACTTTTACACGGCCATCGGTTCCTTCAAAATGCTCTAAATAACACCGTGGAACATAATGCTCTTTTTTTGTATCAGCCATCCCTTACGATCCCCCTAAAAACAATTTAGTACAAATCCCCGTGCCTCTTTTGGAAACACGGGGATTTTCTTAGATATACAGCGCTACTTTTACGTCCTTCCACTTATGCACTCTGTGCTTCGTGGAGTCGGCGTACAGATATTTCTGCGCGTCGGCTTTGGTGAGCGTAAATTCAGCGAACTTGAAGGACTTGGAACTTATTTCCTGCCGTCCTTTATCGCTGCCTGTGCTGCTGCGAGGCGGGCGATCGGAACTCTGAAGGGAGAGCAGGAAACGTAGGTGAGACCTATGTTGTGGCAGAACTCGACGGAAGTCGGGTCGCCGCCGTGCTCACCGCAGATGCCGAAGTGCATATCGGGTCTGACGGCTTTTCCATCTTTTACAGCCATCTTCATGAGCTTGCCGACGCCGATCTGGTCGAGTTTTGCGAACGGGTCGTTCTCGAAGATCTTGGTGTCGTAGTAACTGGGCAGGAACTTGCCGGCGTCGTCGCGGCTGAAGCCGTAGGTCATCTGAGTCAGGTCGTTTGTACCGAAGCAGAAGAACTCCGCATCCTTTGCGATCTCATCTGCGATCAGGCAGGCGCGCGGGATTTCCATCATTGTACCGACTTCATATTTGAGAGTCGACTTTGCCTTTTTGATCTCGGCGTCAGCGGTCTCGCGGACGATCTTTTCGACAAACTTATATTCTTTAGCCTCACCCACGAGCGGGATCATGATCTCGGGAACGAGATTCCAATCCTTATGCTTCTTCTGCACCTTGATGGCGGCGCGGATGACTGCCTTTGTCTGCATAACGGCGATCTCGGGATAGGTGACGGTAAGTCTGCATCCGCGGTGACCCATCATCGGGTTTGCTTCATGCAGTCCCTGGATTATGCCGTTTATAGCTTTGACGCTCTTGCCCTGAGCGGCGGCGAGAGCCTTTATCTCGTCCTTGGTGGTAGGAACAAACTCATGAAGCGGAGGATCAAGGAATCTGATGGTAACGGGAGTACCTTCCATAGCCTCGAAGAGCTTCTCAAAGTCGCCCTGCTGATAAGGCATGAT
>Ga0079305_1003031_pt1 | contig 12356 bp, 14 predicted proteins | sample LMS_cellobiose_e_FD_79183 | JGI IMG/M metagenome (GOLD analysis project Ga0079305, IMG submission 79183) | Rumen-fistulated moose microbial communities from Alaska, USA - LMS_cellobiose_enrichment | ecosystem: Host-associated > Mammals > Digestive system > Stomach > Rumen fluid ... | reverse complement strand
GCCAAAGGGGTGGCCGGGGAAATCGTGCAGCTCGCTCAGGCTAATCTCTTTCACCATCTCGCCAGCCGCTTTTCCGTTCTTGCTTGCCATCATTACCTCCCTGAAATGCGAAAAGCGCCCAGCGATATAAAATCACCGGACGCTTCCCGAAGATTATTTAATTGTGCAGAAATCACCTCAAATCTTGCAGAAAATAAAAAAAGAAGGACTAAATCGCCACCCTACAATGTGGGGTTTTGATTTAGTCCTATTATATCAGCGGCATCGGCATATACGTCGTACAGCTCCCAGTCCGGCTGGCGGGCGATGTACTCCTTGAAATATCGCTGCTGGGCCTCGAAGGAATTTGCCTGGTCCTCCTTGTCTGTGGATACCCGGCAGTAACTGGCCACCATGATCATGTTTTTCACCTCCTGGGGTCAGTATCGCATGGATGGACGGGGTTGACGAATGTGCGGGACTAATGCGGTGGGTTACTTATAATAACCCACCCGCAGCCATCATCAATCATAAAGATCGAAGTGGATCATCGTTGACACACTATCATTGAAATGATATAATTTCTGCAAATCATGGGAACAATGCGGGAGGATGCTTATGGATACGTTTGCGCTTTTCCACGGAAGTGAGCAGATCGTCGAAGCGCCTGATCTTTCGCTGGGCAGTCCGCATAATGACTATGGACGCGGATTCTACTGTACCAGCATCGAAGAGATGGCAAAAGAATGGGCCTGCAAAAACGGGACGAACGGTTTTGTAAACCGCTATACGGTCAACGGCAAGGGCCTGAAAACGCTCCATCTCACCGATGGGTCACATACGGTTTTGAACTGGATCGCCATCCTCCTGAAAAACCGCACGTTTTCGCTCGGTTCTCCCATTGCTATGGATGCCAGGGAATATATCATCGAGCATTACGCGGTGGATACTGCGGGATATGACCTGGTCACCGGCTACAGGGCAGACGATTCCTATTTTCGTTATGCGGAAGCGTTTGTGGAAAACACGCTTCCCCTCCGCGGCTTGAACAGAGCCTTGCGGTTGGGAAAACTTGGACTTCAAACCGTGCTCATATCCCCAAAAGCGTTTTCTCAAATCAAATTCGTGGACGCTGCCCCGGTCGATAAAACCATCTATTATCCGAAATTTGTTGCGAGGGACACTCAGGCAAGGCGAACCTACAAAGAGGAGATCGCCAGATCCAAGTCCTATCGGGATGACATTTTTGTGCTGGACATTCTCAGAGAGGAGATGAAGAACGATGACCCGCGCATACAGCGAATCTTACTTGCATGACGCAAAAGATACCTTGGCGCAGTTTTTTGATTATCTCATCAATGACTGCGGCTTTGACGTAGATTGGGCGGCGTCGCTTTTTCTCTCATCAGGCTATGCCGCAAAGTTTGAAAGGGGCAATCCAGCCGTGCTTGCCGGGATGTCCGGCGTTGAGCTGGCAAAAGCAGTCGTGAAGAAAACGTACCAGAAAAAAGCTCTGCCGGAGCTTCGGTATTCCGATGATCTGTCTGCCGCATATTGGGCAGGCTGGGCTCTTGCCGAATATCAGTGGTATAGCGGAAGGCGTTTCAAGGATATCTTTGACCACGTCAAGTTCTCTGCAATCCTCCTGATGTATCCCGTTTACCACGAGATGGATGTCAGCCATTTCATCAAAGCGATGGAAGCAAAATGCCTGGAAGCCCTTCCCGAAACCCGGTTAAAGCTAATGCGGGAGAGCCGAGGGCTTTCGCAGGCAGAGCTGGCAAAGGAATCCGGCGTAAAGCTGCGCTCCATTCAGATGTATGAGCAGCGGGCAAACAACATTGATAAAGCCCAGGCGCAGACAGTTTATAAATTGGCAAGGGTCATCGGATGTGATGTGGAAGATTTGCTTGAAAATCCAATGATGTGACGCGGGCCTGTCGCAGAAGTCAAACGCTCTGCGACAGGCTATTTGTTTCTGTCTCGGCGTTTCAGCACCATTTCCCGCTGCTGTTCTTTCAACTTCTCTTCTGCATATCGGTACTGTGTTTCGTTCAGCTGCCCGGCCTCCTTCAAGGCCAGCAGCACGGCTCTTTGGTACGCATACAGGAACGCATGATCCTGCTCTTTGGTGATCCTCCGGTCGTTTTCAACGGACCGTAAGACCGCCCGGTCCTGCATGAGTGTGGTCCCTCCTTCCCGCAAGAGTGTATGCGCTTTACCAGCCGGTGAGTTCCTTGTAGCGTGCTTTGTTTTCCTCTGCCTTGCTCTGCCGAAGGCTCGGCTCGTCGAAACAGATCGGGACGCAGATCTCCAAAATCCGGTCAAAGATCCGTTTTTCGGTTATGTCCATAGGCTCTTTCATATCCTGCACGCTCAAATTGGTGGTGACAACCAGAGGCTTGCGGGCCAGATACCGCCCGTCGATGATACCGAACACCTGCTCCTGGGCGTAGTCGGTCTGGCGCTCCATGCCGAAATCATCCAGGATCAGAAGGTCACAGTTTTTCAGTGCATCCAGGAAAAACAGCTTGTCTTTAGCCGTCATCGAAGGGAGTGCGTTTAATGCACACCCTAGGGTCGTCATCCGAACATCCACCAGTTTCTCACACAGCGCGTTTGCGATGCAGGCCGCCGCGAAGGTCTTGCCGTTTCCGGGCATTCCCCAAAGCAGCAGGCCCATATTGTTCCGCCGCATTTCCTCCCAATACTCAACATACTTTTTCGCCTCAGCAAGCTGCGGTACGGCGCCGTTATCATTCTCAAAGCAATACTGATAAAGTGCGGTCGCACTGCCAAAGGCCGTCTGTTTCCGGCTCAGCACCTCATTCTGCCGCAGAAAAACATCCAGGTCCGTCACAGGCTTTCCCACTCCTCTCGTTTGTAGTATTCGTTCCAGTCAGGAAGTTTCTTTCGATTGTTTCCAGGAACCTTTCGTCCTGTCGGACGGGTCATTTTCACTCCCTGCCGGGGGTACGTTGGTTCCCCTCCGTCGGTACTGACGCTTCCCGGCGGAAGGTTCAAAAAGATCCTGTTCGGACCATTCCTGACCGGGCGCTGCCGTTTCAGCAGGTCCTTCTCCTCCAGCAGCTTCAAGTGCCGTTTTACCGCGGTATCGCTGACCGACAGTGTCTTGGCCAGCTTCTCGATGGGGTAGATCACATACACGCAGCCTTTCTCGTCGGCATAGCCGTTTTTTCGGGAAAGCGTCATCCGGTCCAGCAGGACGGCATAGAGCACCAGCGCCGTGCTCGGCAGCTCCATGTTCAGAAGCTCCCTGGGCAAAGGGTAATAGCCGGTCAGCTTCGTGTCCAAACGGAACGGTGTCTTTTGCTCCACTTTGTGACCTCCTGTGCGATGAACTGGACACATTGTATCACCGATGTCCCACGCTTGTCCAAAAAGCGAGCAGAATTGCAAGCTCGCGACGTTATTGCTGAAAACTTGCAGATTTGCTGGGGCATTCGACCGGAAACACGCTTCTTCTCCGTTTTTCCGTGCTATTGCAGAATAAGCGAAAAATCGCTCGACCCATGGAGGGTTCTATGATATGATTAAACAGACAGCAAAAACAAGAATTTGACGGCAAGGAGCAAGTCAGTGATGAAAACGATTGGTGAGCGAATCCAGGGTCTGCGCGAGCTCCGTTTCCTGAAGAAGCGGGAGCTGGCGGAACGGCTGGGCATCAGCGAATCCCAGCTCTCCCGCATCGAAAACGGCAAGACCGCCACGGTCAACAGCGATATTCTGACCCGTCTGGCCAGGGAACTTGACGTTTCCGCTGATTACATCCTGGGCCTGTCCCCCACCCAAAACAACAACCACACCCTGTCGGAGCTGCGGCTCTCTGAAGCCGCCTGTGAAAAGCTCATCCGGCGGGAGGTGGACGGGGAAACTCTGAGCCGGTTGATGGAGCAGGACCGTTTCGGGGACGTGATCAAGCTGAGCCGGGCCTATTTTTCGGATATCTACGCGGAGGGCGTATCCTATCGAAATGCCATTTTGGATTCCAGCGCCTCCTTCCTGCGGGAACATGCGGAGGAAACGGAGCATCCCGACGCCGTCCGGATCAAGGCCAATGACATCATGCACGCCAAAACACGGGACCACGAAATCGAGCTGACACAGATCCAGGCTCTTGTGCGGAAAGTCCTCGCGGACGCCAAAGCCCAATATGAAAAGGAAAAGCAGGACCCGGCGCTGAAACGGAAGATCGCCGGTCAGGAATTCTCCGCCCGGCTCCGGGAAATCAGCGAAGAGGTCTATGCCATGGAGGGAACAGAGGAGGAAAAGCTGGACCGTTTGACGGACCGTGTGCTGGAGGATGTGGAAAAGCAGACTGGGCTGTCCGGCCGGGCAGCGAAGCTCTTGAAGCCGATCTATAAAAGGATCATTCAAAAGGCCGGGCGGTAGATCAATACGGCGCAGCTTCCCGAATCGGCAGAATAAAACTCGATAACGTTTCGTGATCGAGTTTACAAATCCGATGGGGTCACGTTTCGTTACCCCATCGCGGCATAACCACTCAAAACCAAAGGACCACAGAGACATGAATGACAAACAGCTTCAAATAGTGATAGACCTGCGCCACGCGCTACATCAGTACCCGGAGCTTTCCATGCAGGAGCAGGAAACGATGTCCCGCATCAAAGCCTTCCTCCGAGAGAACACAACGGCGCAGATCGTAGAGCGTGAGGGATGGTTCTATGCCGCGAAAACCGGCAAGGACCCCGGAGCCCCCGCCATCGCCTTCCGCGCAGACATGGACGCTCTGCCTATCCAAGAGGATGGCACGCTCCCCTATGCTTCGACCTGTGACGGCGTCTCTCACAAGTGCGGGCATGACGGCCACTGCGCCGCCCTGTGCAGCCTTGCGCTGGTCTTGGAGGAAACTCCTCCAGAGCGGACGGTTTACCTGATCTTCCAACCGGGCGAGGAGATCGGAGCGGGCGGGGAACGGTGCGCCGCGCTCCTGCGGGAAAAGGATATTTCTGAGGTCTATGCGTTTCACAATATGAGCGGGTATCCGGAGGGGGCTGTCATTGTTCGGAATGGGCTAACCAACCCGGCCTCGGAGGGGCTGACCATCCGCTTCCATGGCAAACAGTCCCACGCCAGTGCCCCGGAGGAAGGCAGGAATCCGGCTGCCGCGGTTTCTCGGATCGCGCTGTTTTCTCAAGAACTTTTAGCACAGCCCCACAGCGGTATGGCGCTCTGTACGATCACGGGAATCAATGTCGGCAACGGAGACTTTGGCATTTCTCCCGGCGAGGGAACCATTTGCCTAACCCTTCGGGCAGAACAGGAAGCCAAGATGAAACAGATCGAAGCAGCGTTGCTGCGGTACGCCTCCCAGGAAGCCGAAAAAGAAGGACTTTCTGTTGAACACCGAATCTCCGACTACTTCCCGGAAACCCGCAACCATGAAGATGGGGTCCGGCGAGTATTACACTGTGCCAAACAGTCAGGCATCCCAGCCATGGAGATGGACCGCCTGTGGCGGGCCTCAGAGGATTTCGGCTATTATCTGAAGCAATGTCCGGGGGCTGTGTTCTATATCGGCAACGGGACGGACTATCCCCCGCTCCACACCCAGACGTATGATTTCAATGACCGCATCCTGCCCACCGCAATCCGAATGCTGGCCGGTCTCGCATTGGACAAGGACAGGTAAAAAGCAACAGGTCGATGACGTTCAATAATGGAGCGCTAAAGCAAAACTAGAAGGAGACGATAGCCATGAGCGATACCGAACAAATCCAAGCACTTTACCTGTGTATGTACGACGGAATGGTGCGGAAGAATCGCGCCATGCTGGACCGGGTGCTCGACGACCGTTTTGTTCTGGTCCACATGACAGGGCAGCGTCAGAGCAAAGATGAGTTTATCTCCACTGTGCTGGACGGCACCCTCAACTACTACGCCGTCCGGCATGAAGCCCTGCCGGTCACAGTCCGGGGAAATCGCGGAGAACTCATCGGAAGAGCCCAGGTCACGGTGGAGGTGTTCGGTAGCAAGCGTGAGACCTGGCCGCTGCAGCAGGACCTTGTTTTGGAGAAGGTCGATGGAAGCTGGAAGATCGTTGAATCAACAGCGTCAGCCTATTGAAAAGAGACTCCGGTTCGATCATCGAACTGTCAAATAACCGCACTTTTCAAAACTTGGCAAGCAATGCAAGTGAGCCCCCACTTGCGAAAAACGCCCGGATTCCGTACAGCACGGAACCGAGCGTTTTCTTGCTTGTTGGGAGGTTCCCCAATCCCCCGGATCGCACAAAAAATGTGCGGCTGCGCGATTTTGCAAATCGCTTAAAGTGTTCAAAAGGGCCGTCAGGACCGCAGCCCCGTTTTACCGGATCAAAGGGTTTGGGATGCTGCCCAATAAGGGGTGAATCGACGGCATTTGCGGACAGCGCAAAGCAGGAGATTTTGCGTAGTGTATTGACACACGCCCTGCTTGCCGGTAGCGTTTCCGAATATTATCCCGAACAATACCAAGTCGTATTTGACATTGTTCGGAAAGCTGGGTATACTGTAAACAAATCATTGCATAGGGGGTGCCGCAGATGACATATTCCATGACTGTCGCTGAAGCGGCAAAACAATGGGGAATCTCCGAGCGCAGGATCGCGGTTTTGTGCAAGGAAGGGAGAATAACCGGCGCATATAAAGATGGCAAACGCTGGATAATTCCCGCAGACGCGGAACGTCCGGCAGACGGCAGAATCAAATCCGGCAGTTATCGGAAGGAAAGCCGCCCTGTCTCTCTTCCCCTGCCTGTTGGTGTTTCCGATTATCGCACGGTCGTCAAAGACTACTACTGGGTGGATAAGACGCTGCTGATCCGGGACTTCCTGGACGACATGCCCGCCGTGTCTCTGTTCACCCGTCCCCGGCGGTTCGGTAAAACGCTGAATATGGATATGCTGCGCACCTTCTTTGAAAAGACCGATGAGGATACCTCCGTCTATTTCCGGGACAAGGCAATCTGGAAATGCGGCGAAGCATACCGCATGCATCAGGGCAAGTATCCGGTGATCTTCCTCACCTTCAAAGACGCGAAGCTGAGCTCCTGGGACGCCACACTGGAACACCTGCGTTTTCTTCTGTCCAATGAATTTCAGCGCCACGGAGAATTGGCCGAAAGCTCGCTATGCAGTCCCATCGACCGGGCCTATTATCAAAAGATTGTTACGGGTACAGCAACGCCAGGAGAAATGATGCTGGCCCTTTGCCGGCTTTCCCAGATGCTCTATGCTCATCACGGGGTCAAGTCCGTCATCATCATTGACGAATACGATACGCCCATTCAACAAGGACACCTGTCAGGGTTTTACAAAGACGTGGTCGAGTTCATGCGGAACCTGTTTTCCGGCGGCTTCAAGGACAACCAGCACCTAGCCTTCGGCTTTTTAACAGGTATTCTCCGCGTGGCCAAGGAAAGTATTTTCAGCGGCCTGAACAATCTGAAAATCAACTCCATCCTGGATGAGCAGTACAGCGCATTTTTTGGCTTTACGAGGGATGAGGTTTGGGAGATAGCCGAGTATTACGGCGTGCCTGAGAAGTATCAGGAGCTTTGCGAATGGTACGACGGCTATCGGTTTGGAACCAACGAAATCTTCAATCCCTGGTCGGTAATCAACTACTTCAATCACCAATGTCAGCCTCGGACGTTCTGGCTGTCCACCAGCAGCAACGACATCATCGGGGAGATCCTGGCCGATGCCGACGCGGAGATCTATGATCGGCTCACAGCGCTATTGAAGGGTGAATCCATTCTGACCTATGTGGACACCGGTGTGATCTACCCGCAAATCAAAAGCAACCCGTCTTCAGTGTACAGCTTCCTCCTGGTGGCTGGGTACTTGAAGGTGGTCAAGGCAGAGCTTTCGTTTAATGGCGACTATATGTGCGAGGTAGCGCTGCCCAACAAGGAGATCGCCTTTGTGTACAAGAAGGAAATCCTGGATCGGCTGCAAAAGATGATCCCGCAGTCCACCGCGATTTCCATTCAAGAGGCGCTATACTCCGGGAACGTCACTGCGCTGCAAGCGGCTCTGGAAAAGCTTCTGGTGCAATCCGCAAGCTACTATGACACCGTGGGTGAGCTGTTCTATCATGGTCTGATGCTTGGCTTGACGGCCATGATGGATGACCGGTATTTTGTGACCTCCAATCGGGAGGCCGGAGAGGGCCACTACGATTTGCAGCTCATGCCCAAGGTCCCTTCCCTACCTGGTATCCTGATCGAGCTGAAGGCAGGGAAGGATTGCGATGAACAGGCGTTGAAAAGATTGGCGGAAGACGCGCTCCGGCAGATCGAGACACAGAAGTATGATACGGAATTGACTACGAGTGGCGTTGGAAATGTGTTAAAATATGGAGTAGCATTTTGTGGGAAGAAAGTAGCTGTTCTACCTTCACTCCAGAAGAGAGGGATTGTTCAATGACCGACAAAGAACTGAAAACCCTGAAAGACAACCTCTGGCACGCAGCGGACGTACTGCGATCCGGAGCGCATCTGGCGGCGAACAAGTACGGTCAGCCCATCCTCGGCCTGATCTTCCTGCGCTATGCGGATATCCTGTTCAAGCAGCATAAGGAAGAGATCGATGCGGAGTTTGCCCGTCTCTCCGGCTCGCGTATGGAGAAAACAAAGAAGGAAATCGCTATTGAAAAGTGCGGTTTCTTCCTGCCGGAGTGTGCCTATTATGACTTCCTCAACGAAGCCCCGGACACGGCGGAAAAGGCCGATCTGGTGAAGAAGGCCATGGAAGCAATCGAAGCGGAAAACCCCAAAATGGACGGTGTGCTGCCCAAGGAGGTCTACGCCCAGCTTGTGCCTGAAGAAGAGCCGGAGCTGCTGTCAAATATCGTGCGCATTTTCAAGGATATCCCCGAAAACTGCACGGTGGACATCTTCGGCGAGATCTACGAATACTTCCTCGGAAACTTCGCCCTGGCGGAGGGCAAAGACGGGGGAACATTCTACACACCCTCGACAGTTGTTCGCTATATGGTGGAGGTGCTGGACCCGCAGCCCGGCGACAAAAAATTCCTCGATCCCGCCTGCGGATCGGGCGGTATGTTTGTACAGGCAGCGCGTTATATGCACGCCCACAACGCCAGTGAAGCGGAACAGATGAAGTTCCGCTGTTACGGCGTAGAGAAGGAACCGGACACGGTGAAGCTGGCCAAGATGAACCTGCTGCTCAACAATGTGCGCGGCGACATCACCGAGGCAAACTCCTTTTATGCTGACCCTTATAATGCCTTTGGTGCCTTTGATTACGTTATGGCAAATCCTCCATTTAACGTGGACGAAGTATCCTTTGACCGGGTGAGCGGTGACGAGCGTTTCAACACCTACGGTGTGCCGCGGAACGCAACGAAATCCGGGAAAAAGGCATCGGATAAGAAGGAGACCGTGCCGAACGCCAATTATCTGTGGATCGGCTATTTTGCCACGGCGCTGAACGAACACGGTAAAGCGGCTCTGGTCATGGCGAACTCCGCCTCCGACGCGGGCAAGAGCGAATACGCGATCCGCAAGAAGATGATCAAAGAGGGCATCATCAGCCAAATGGTAACGCTGCCCTCCAACATGTTCTCCTCCGTTACGCTGCCCGCTACCCTGTGGTTCTTCGACAAGCACAAGCCGCAGACGGACAAAAAGGACGAGATCCTGTTTGTCGACGCCCGCAATACCTTTACACAGGTAGATCGGGCGCACCGCAAGTTCAGCGATGAGCAGATCAAAAACCTCGGTATCATCACCCGCCTGTACCATGGCGATACCGAAGCCTATAAAAAGCTTGTTCAGGAATACAAGACAACGGCGATGCAGCTTACAAATGAGCTTCTTGATACGCTGTCCGGCCTTTCCGGGTATTCGTTCTTTTTCGACGGCGATGGCAAAGAAACATACAAAGAACCTCAATTGCGTTCCTGTGCCCCCAAAACGCTGCACTTTGACTATGAGATTCTCAATGATCTGACTGCCGGAAATGTAATCGCGTTCAAAGAACATATCAAAGCACAGGATGAAGAAATCGCGTCGGCACATCTTGGCTTGCACTTTGAGCAGTATTACAGTAAGAATCAAGAGAAGAAGATCAAGGAGTACGACGTTCTTGTAATACAGGGAAGAGAGGCAGCCTCTGATGTCATCTATTATCTGGATAACCTTCTATGGCTTCTGGAACGCTTCCCGGAGGGAGAATACCGGGATGTGGTCGGACTCTGCAAGGCAGCAAAGCTCGGCATTTCTTATGATTTGGACGAAAACGGGGAGCCAAAGCTCGATAAGGACGGAAATCCTATCGAGATCATTGAGGAAGACAGTATTGCTGATCAGGAATACTCCCTCAACGCCGGGCGCTATGTCGGTGTAGTCATTGAGGACGACGGTATGACGGAGGAAGAGTTTAAGGAAACGATGCTCGGCCTGAACGCGGAGTTTACATCTTTGAACGATGAAGCAAAGAATCTGGAGACACAGATCACAAAGAGCATCAAAACACTGTTTGGTGAATGAGTATGGAAACAACTGTTTATAAACTGGAGGATATATTTGATAACTATGACTACCTTCGGAAGCCATTGTCATCAATGGAAAGGGAATCATTTAAAGGGGAGTATCCTTATTATGGTGCTCAAGGGATCATAGATTATGTACAGGAGTACCGTTGCAATGGTGAATATATGCTGATTGCTGAAGACGGAGAAAACCTTATGTCGCGGAGCCAGCCAATCGCCTTAATCGCAAATGGTAAATTCTGGGTAAATAACCATGCGCATATTGTAAGAACTAACGAACTGGCAAATATGAGGTATACATGTTACGCATTAAATCATCTTGATATAACGGGGTTTGTTACCGGATCTGCTCAGCCTAAGCTAAGTCAAGGAAATCTCAATAAAATAAAGCTGGCATTTCCTCCTATAGTGGTTCAAGAAAGAATTGTTGAGATTCTCTCCGCCTACGACAACCTCATCGAGATCAACAACAAGCGAATCAAGGTGCTGGAGCAGATGGCGGAAAATCTGTATAAGGAGTGGTTTGTTCGTTTCCGCTTTCCTGGGTATGAGAACGAGGAGTTTGAAAATGGGATTCCGAAGGGGTGGAAATACTGCACAGTTGAGTCGTTTTCGGTTGTTCTTCAACGCGGCATCTCCCCAAACTATGATGATGAGGGTGATTTAACAGTTATCAGCCAGAAGTGCATTCGGCAAAATATTATGGATATCAAAGAGGCCAGAGGACAAACAAAGGCTTTCAAACCTGAACTGAATCTGGTAGATGGAGATACTGTCATTTGTTCTACAGGAACAGGGACACTTGGCAGGATCGGCCAAGTGTATGGAAATTATCCGAATACGACATTTGATTCTCATGTCACATTGGTCAGAGCAAAAGCACCGATAGGAAAACACTTTCTGTATTGGACCCTCAAGGAGATGCAGCCTTGGTTTATGAATATGGGAATTGGCTCAACTAATCAGCAGGAGCTTTACCGCAGCACGATAAAAAACGCAAAGGCCCTGAAACCAAGAGATGAGATAATCGATCATTTTGAAAAGATTGTTGAGCCAATCCATACAAGAATCGTTCTGCTAATCAATAATCAAGAGAACCTTATTAAACAACGCGATTACCTGCTGCCGCGTCTGATGAGCGGAAAGCTAGAGGTGTGACATGATGTATATCGATAGTGGAAAAATAAATGATAGTTTAATTCGCAATAGTTTTTCCTTTAAGTCAAATAATATTCGTTCCTTTCAGCCGATGGATGCACAATTACAACATGATAGGACTTCTGTGCGATATCATTATACTTCTGCAAGTGCTTTGATGGCAATTTTAAATGCACAAAATAAAAATTACGGATCAATTAGATTTACTGATGCGCGATATATGAACGATCGTTCAGAACACTTGTTTTTTGTTAAACGACTACTCGAATTTATGGATTCAAATCGACAAAAATACTCTTTTTGCCAGGAAGTTATTAACGACCTGCTTCTAAAGAAGCATACACCTGAGGACTACATTTCCCTTAGGGTTTCCGGCATTGAAGAAACTGAATCGGGCAAGTTTTTCTACACGAATTCACGACATTATCTATTTTGTTTATGCAAGGATGATGATTCGCTCCATATGTGGAACTATTATCTTCATAGTGGTAACTATCAAGGCTACAATATCGGTTTAAGATTGTATGATTTTTTGAAAAGCTTTGACTATGATACTAAGGCAATACCGCACAAAGATATCGGCAGAGGCAAAGATGTGATATAATACAATTATGGATAAACAAATGAGCCTGTCCGCGTTCAACGATGAGTTGGCTCAAGTGCGGACAAAGAAAAAGG
>Ga0079305_1003030_pt1 | contig 12356 bp, 8 predicted proteins | sample LMS_cellobiose_e_FD_79183 | JGI IMG/M metagenome (GOLD analysis project Ga0079305, IMG submission 79183) | Rumen-fistulated moose microbial communities from Alaska, USA - LMS_cellobiose_enrichment | ecosystem: Host-associated > Mammals > Digestive system > Stomach > Rumen fluid ... | reverse complement strand
GGCTACCGACAGGAAAAGCAACCAACGGAAGCTTACGGGGGACAAGCTATGGATCACGGAAGTGCGCACTTCTATACAGGTGTCCCACCTGTATCTCCGCGCGCTCTGCGAGGCAGCCTGTCAGACCGCATCCGAATGCGGCAGACAGGCAGGAGGGGACGATGCTTTCGGTGTAGCCACCGGCATCTTCCCCTCCCTCCAAGGGCTGCGGCCCTTGCGCCGCTGCGCGGCAATCCCATGAGTGAGCACGACGGAGTAAATACGACGAAGGAGGAATGCGACGATGAAGAAAACCAAAGACGAATTACAGAACGAATTGACCGATGCCCAGCGACAGCACGACCAGGAGCGGCACAGGCTGCAACGGGCAGAGAACCGAAAAGAATATTTTGAAGCCACGTCCCGCAGGCAGCGCAATCACCGGTTGATCACAAGAGGGGCGGCGATGGAAAGTATCTTCCCTGCCATCAAGCCCCTGACGGAACGGGAGTTTTACGAAATGGCAGAGCAGCTTTCGGAGCTACCCGGTGTTTTTCCAATCCTTGAGGAAGCCGTCTCCCGGCATAACGCCCAAGAGAAACTGGAGGCTGGATAATGGCGCTGTATCATTTCCATGTGGATCAGATCAAACGCAGCGCAGGCCAAAGCGCCATAGCCGCTGCCGCCTACCGGGCAGGCGAAAAGCTGTACAGCGAATACTATGGCGAAACCAATGATTTCACCCGGAAGGGCGGCGTGCTGCATACCGAAATCCTGCTGCCGCCCAACGCTCCTGCTGAGTATGCCGACAGGCAAACTTTATGGAACGCTGTGGAGAAGGTAGAGAAAAACAAGAAGGCGCAGCTGGTCTACAGCTTCGATATTGCCCTGCAAAACGAATTGACGCAGGAGGAGAACATCGCCTTGGCCCGACGTTTCGTGCAGGAGCATTTTGTGAGTAAGGGCATGATTGCCGATCTCGCCGTCCATGAGCCGGATAAAGAAAACGGCATCCCCAATCCTCATTTCCATGTGCTAACCACCATGCGGCCTCTCAATACAGACGGAACCTGGGGCAACAAACAGCGCCGGGAGTATGCTTTGGACGAAAACGGCGAGCGAATCCGGGATAAGAAGGGCGAATATGTGTTCAATGCCGTCCACACCACAGACTGGCATGAGCCGGAAACGCTGGAGCATTGGCGGGAAGCCTGGTGCCGGATGGTGAACGCAGAATTTGAAAGAAAGGGCCTTGATGTCCGCATCGACCATCGCAGCTATGAAGCTCAGGGCATTGAGCAAATCCCCACGGTGCATGAAGGGCCGCTGGTGCAGCAGCTGGAGAAGCGAGGCATCCGCACACAAAAAGGCGATTTGAACCGTTGGATCAAGGCCACCAACCGCCTGATTGCTACTATCAAAAAGAAGCTGAAATTCCTGGTGGAATGGATCGCCGCTGTGAAGGAAGAGCTGGCAAAAGCCAAGGAGCCTGATCTTGCCGATCTGCTGATTCGGTATCACGATATGCACAACGCCGGAGCCTGGAGCAACAAGGCAAAGATAGGAAATCTGAAAAAGTTTGTGGACGCCTTCCATTTCCTGAAGGAGAATCAGATTTTTACTGTGGAGGAATTGGAACGGCAGACCCATGAATTGTCTGCTGCCGTTGATGCTCTTGTGGCCCAATCCAATGCCAATGCTTCCCACATTAAGCAGCTGGATAACATGATCACCTTTGCCGAGCATATCCGTCATATCCAGCCCATCATCGACCAGATGAACGCCATTCATTGGAAAGGCAGCCGGGAAAAGTTCCGGGCTGCCCATCAACAGGATATTGATTTGTACTATACTTCCCAGCGCATCCTGAAGGAAAAACATGGTGTGAAGAAGATCGACATTTCCGCCTGGAAAAAGGAACAGGCCATCCTTCGGCAGGAGGAAGCAATCAGAGCAGGGCAGTATGATTCTCTTCGGGAAAAGCTGAATCAGCTGCTGAACGTGAAGCACTGCATTGAAGAGGTCAAGCATGAGGATCGTAAGAAGCTTCAAAGCAGGAAGAAGAATCAACCGCAGATCGAATAATGCATTTCCCTAAAGCATATCAAAATGTCCAGCCTGAAAACGATCGAAACTTACATTTTTGCAAGATTCAGTTTTTTTCTATATTTTTCGTGTATAATGAAAATTGAAAAGTCTCTGAAAAAGAAAGGAAGGGTGCTCCATGGCGAAGCAGAAAATCGGAAGCATCCTGCGGCGTTTTCTACCACCTGTTCTGGTCCTACTGCTGGTGGCAGATTTTCTGCTGTATTGTGAAAGACGGGTGCAAACGGAGTTTCCCGAATTATACCCTCAGGACGGCGTGCTGGACACACGGGAAGTGAATTTTTCCGCAGATGTCTATCATCTGGTCAATCATTGGGATTATTATCCGGGACAGATCCTTTCCCCGGACCTGTTTTCTGATCCTGCTTCCGCCCCAGAAAAGGATAACGACGCCCCTTTAAACATCACAAAGGGCACCTGGCGGCTACTTATCCAAGCAAAACCCAACACCTATCTTTCCCTCTGTTCCTATTCCATAGATTACAGTACCCGCATTTTTGTGAATGGCCAAGAAGTGCGCAGTATCGGCTTTGTGTCGGATGATCCTGCTCAGGCGATCCCCAAGGTGCGGTATGTCACCCTGCCGTTGTATTTCGATGCCAGCGGTGAAACGGAGGTCGTCTATCAATACGCCAATTATGTGCACAATGATGGCGGGTTCATTCAAAACACCCTGATTTCCACCCCGGAAAACATCGATAAATACCAACGGAGCCTGTCCCTGAACGCTATGACGATCAGCGGCGGGCTGATGATGCTGTGCTGCTATTTTCTTTTCTGCGCCGCCTTCCAGCGGAACCGTGAATACGCCGCTCTGGCCCTGTGCTGCCTGATCATCGCCCTGCGAAATCAGTTCTTCTTTGTGCAGCATCTGCTGCCCGAGTCCATCAGCTTTTATATCGAATACCGTTTGGTGGTTCTGGACGTAAGCTGGATTCCCATGGCAACGGTGTTCCTGCTGGCCGCTTTCTTCCCGCGTTCCGCAGGGAAAATACCTCTTCTGGCATTCGCTTGCCTGTGCATGGTTCTGTCCGCGCTCCATTTCATCCTGGATACCCATGATCTGGTGCTGCTGTGCCATATCTGCTATTACACTTGTTTGCCCTTCGCATTGTGGTTCCTGATTCGCCTGTTTCTTTCCTTCCATAAGCAGAAACCGGGCGCTCTGGAAGGCATCGCGCTTCTCGCCATCCTCTTTTTCACCTTTATGCTCATCCAGGAGGGCATGGCCACCGGCAGCAATTCCACCGTCAATCATTTTGGTATCACGCCGCTGGCCATGCTGGTGTGCATCCTACTGCTGGCCATCGTGAACAATGAAAAAATCAGCAGGCAAATGGCCCAGCTCCGTCAGGTTCGCCAGCGGAACGAATTGCTTTTACAGATGAACGCCACCAACAATGATTTCCTGCGCACTGTGGCCCACGAATTGAAAACGCCTCTAACCGTCATTTCCGGCTACGCCCAGTTGATCGAACGGCAAATGAAGCGTGATCAGCTGTCCGAAAAAACGCCGGAACGACTGGAAACCATCCACAGCGAGGCGGACCGGCTGGCGGAAATGGTGTCACAGCTCATGGATTACACCTATGGGAAGGCGAAAACAGCGGAGATGACCGCCGTGAAGATTGACGACCTGTTCCGCAGAGCCTCCGCCATCATGACTCCAATCTGCGCCAAGAAGAGTAATATGCTGACCTTTCAAAACAGCAGTGCGGCCCGGCTCCATGGTAACGCAGAATTGCTTTTGCAGGTGCTCATCAACCTGATCGTCAATGCCAGCCGCCACACCATGGAAGGCCGGATCACCGTGGACGCGAAAGACAATGGGAGCCGAGTGGAAATATTCGTCTCGGACACCGGCAGCGGCATAGCCCCGGAGGATGCGCCGCATATCTTTGAAAGGGGCTTTTCTACAGACAACAGCCGGGGCCTCGGCCTTGCCATCTGTCAGGAAACCATTGCGCTCCATGGCGGTGAATTGTCGCTTTCTTCCACAGGCCCGGAGGGCAGCACATTCCGCTTTACCGTTCCCAAGGAGGTAAAATCATGAGCTACACGATCCTGCTGGTAGAGGACAACCCTCACATCATGGAAATCAACTATGAAGCCCTGATCATGGAGGATTACACGGTATTGAAAGCCATGGATGGTAAGGGATGCCTGGCTGCTCTGCAAAAAAACGACGTGGATCTGATTGTGCTCGACATCATGCTGCCGGACACGGACGGCTTGACCCTTTGCCGCCAGATTAAGGCACAGTACGACGTGCCCATCCTGTTCCTGTCCGCCATGGGTGAAAACGAGCAGATCATCGAGGGCCTCCGGGCTGGGGGCGATGATTACTTGCCTAAGCCCTACGATCTGGGCGTGCTGTTGGCTCGGGTAGAAGCGCGGCTGCGCTCCTCGCAGCGGGAAAAGCGGGTAGTTATCTATGGCGGCCTGCAGATGGATACAGTAGCCATGAAGGGCTTCTGGAAGAATCGGGACTTGCAGCTCACCCCAAAGGAATATATCCTGCTGCTGATGCTGACACAGAATGCTGGCCGCCCGGTATCCAAGGATGCCCTGATCCAAAGGATATGGGGAACCTTGCCCGATCAGGATCATGGCGATATTTACTCTACAGTATTCCGCATGAACAAAAAGCTGGAAGCTGCCGGGGCTGACATGCGAGCTTCGTCCCGCAGGTCGGCAGGCTATGCTTTGGAGGAAATTTAATCGGGTAAATCGTGCCCCCAAAGAGAAATCTGACATTTTTGCAAGATTCGCAGTTTCAGCCATTTTTTGGTATATAATGATTAAGTGGTGTATTGTGTGCTGCATGACCTGTATTTTCATTCTCAGAAGCGGCACGGCGGCCAAACGGGATGATGTGCTATGACGACGAACAAAAGCGAGCTTTCCGTCATCACAAAGGCAAAGGAGCTTTGTAGCTATGTGATGACCGTGACGGAGAAATCCCCCAAACGCTTCCGCTTCACCCTGGTATCCCGGATGCAGAATTATGCCCTGGATGTGATCGAAAATCTGTATATCGCCAATGAGATTTTCGTTCCTGTGGGTCGCAGGGATCAGGCGGAGAAGCGGCAGGCGTATCAGCAAAAGGCGCAGACCAGCTTGCGGCTGTTGGGCTATATCGCCCAGCTTGCCATGGAGCAGCAATGCATCCTGCCCAATCAGTATGAGCAGATCACGCGCAAGGTGTACGATTGCCGCAATCTGCTGGGTGCATGGATGGTCAGCGACAGAAAACGCTTTGGGTTGTAAGCGCCTTTGGGCCTTATAACATAAAGGGACAGGGTTGAAAACGGTTCCTGGTACTGGTGGCTGCGGTCGCCCTTAACGAACAACAATGATAAAGCCGGTAACGTGGACAATGACGGCTGGGTGAACAACAATAACGTCGATAACAACAACGGCGCTCGGCCCGCATCGCCCTCTTGCCAGATGCCTGTTCCAGGTGGAGCAGGCCCGTGTGACAGGGCAAAGGAATCCTGTTCCGCGCCGGATGGGAAAGGCATTTCCCGCCGGAGAAACACATGCCGTCGGCGCTGCGGACGCATTCCGGGGAATTGATTCCCGGCTGGATGCTTTCGACAGCCTGGAGGGGCTGCGGGCCATGGATCGCATCCCCTCCCCGGCGGCCACGAGGAGCCATCCCATGGGCGAATATGAGAAGATTTACAGCTTTCAGAACCTGTACCGCGCCTACAAGCTGGCGGCCCGCAGCAAGCGTCACAAGAAAGACGTCATCCACTTTGAGCTGAACCTTTCGGAAAACCTGTGGCGGCTTCATGACGCACTGGAAAGCAAGACCTACCACCCCGCGCCCTATTACCATTTCACCATCCATGATCCCAAGACCCGCGAAATCCAGGCCCTCCGGTTTGCGGATCGGGTGGTGCAAAGGAGTCTCTGCGACAACGCCCTGCGGCCCTGGTTTGACGCCCGGTTGATTTATGACTGCGCCGCCTGTCGTAAGGGAAAGGGCACTCACTTCGCCATGGCTCGCCTGACGGAGTTCATGCGCTCCTATTACCGGCGGCATGGGGCGAAGGGCTGGATACTGAAATGTGATGTGCGCAAGTATTTTGACAGCGTGGATCACGAAGCGCTGAAAGCCCGCCTGCGCCATTATCCCGACCCTGATGTGCGGGAAATGCTGTATCAAATCGTGGACAGCTACAACCCCGGCACCGGCAAGGGCCTGCCCATGGGCAATCAGAGCAGCCAATGGTTTGCCCTGTATTACCTGGATGGCATTGACAGGATCATCAAAGAAAAGTATCGGATCAAGTATTACACCCGATACATGGATGACCTGGTGCTGCTGCACCCGGACAAGGAGACGCTGGTAAAGTGTCTCGTCGAAATCAGGGAGGTTGCCGGGCAGGAACTGAAGCTGGAATTCAACCAGAAGACCCAGATCATTCCCATGTCCCAGGGCGTGGATTATGTGGGCTGGCACTTTTACCTGACGGATACCGGCAAGGTGATCCGCCGCCTGCGCACCAGCAACAAGCGCCGCTTTAAGCACAGGCTAAAACTGTTTCAGCGGCAGTATGCCGCAAGGCAAACCGATCTGGATGCCATCAAGCGCAGCCTGGCCAGTTACCGGGGTCATCTGATGCACGGGCACACCTGGAAGCTGAGCAAAAAGCTGTTTGGAAAATTCGTTCTGGTTCGCCCTTCAACGGAAGGCGAGGCGCACCCGGAAACCAAGGAACCGACGGAAAACACATGAGAGGATGGGAACGAACATGACTGCACGAAAGGGCATCTCCCTGCTGCTTTCCCTGGCACTGATATTCAGCGCCGTCCTGGCCGTGCTGCCCGCGCCCGCGTTGGCTGCGGAGAGCGCCTCGGAAATCAGCCTGGACGCCGGGGTGATCGTAAAAAACGACACGGTGTGGTTTGGCAGCTACGCCAGTGGCTTCAATCACTCTGGTCCCGTACAATGGCGGGTTCTGTCGCCCAAGGGAGACAGTACGCTGCCGGTAAGCGGTACAGGAGACGTGCTGATGATCTCCAACCATCTTTTGGAGGATGGCGATGTTTATTTCAAGCAAGACGGCTCCAGTAACCAGTGGGCAGGCAGCGATGCGCAGGCGTGGTGCACAGACCTCTATGCCAACTGGCCGGAAAAGGAACAGTCAGCTATCAAAGCAACCTCCGTCACGGAAACAAATGATAAAACCTCAGCAGGCAGAACATATTACTATCGTGGCGGATATTTTAATGACTATTATAGCGCCGCCTCGCTGAACGGAGAGCATTTCTTTTTCCTGTCAGCGCAGGAAGCGGATACATATTTTACCAGTGACACAGACCGCCAGGGGTACAGCGAGTACTTCGGGCGTTCCTGGTACTGGTGGCTGCGGTCGCCCTTCACGGACAGCAATGGTGAGGCCGGTAGCGTGGCCTCTGGCGGCTGGGTGTTCGACAGTCGCGTCGATAACTTCGACGGCGCTCGGCCCGCTTTTAATTTAAATCTACCCTCTGTCCTCTTCGTATCTGCCGCCGAAGGCGGCAAATCAATCGCCGCTGAAAGCGGCGAATCTTCCGGCGCCGAAGGCGCCGGAGTATATAAAATTCCATCGGGCTCCACCACGGAGTGGAAACTGACGCTGAAGGACAGCAGCCGGAGCGGGTTTGCCAGCTCCGCTTCATCAGTTTCAGGCGCGCCGGGTGGCAAAATCAGCATTCCCTATTCCGGGGCAAAAACGGGCACAAACGAATATGTGTCCATCCTGATCTGCGACAGCACCGGCGCGGCGCAATATTATGGAAGCTGCAAGATCAGCGCCGCCAGCGGAACTGCGGATTTCGTACTGCCAAGCGATCTTGCCACGGGCAATTATACGGTCAAGCTGTTCAATGAACAGCGGAACGGAAACCACGAAAGCGATTATGCCAGCGATTTTATCAGTATCCCCCTGAAGGTGGGTAAGGCCGTCAGCTATCAGGTCACGTTCAAAGTAGCAAACGGCTACTGGAATACCGGTGACAATGACAATGCCGATAAGACCGTTACCCTCAGCGGCGTGGAAGGCGATACGCTGAAGCTGGCCTCCGGCGATATTCCCGCCGCAGGCGATAAGCCCGCCGATACCTATAAGCCAGGCAGTTGGAGCCCCGCCACACCCAGTGCGTCCACAGCGATCACCGGGAATACCACCTACACCTATACATACGATAAGAAGGACAGCATCAGCGCGACGGTCGTTTTCAAGGTGGTCAATGGCGGATGGAATGATGATTCCTTGACCGGCGATCAGACCGTTACCCTGACAGGGTTGGAGGGCGACACGCTGAAACTGACCGATGCGCAAATCCCCGGCGTGGGCAGCAACCCCAACGATACCTACAAGCCCGGAAGCTGGGATACCATGCCCAGCGCCTCCACGACCTTTGCCAATGGCTCAACCACTACTTACACCTATACCTATGCCAAGAAGGACAGCATTAGCGCGACGGTCGTTTTCAAGGTGGTCAATGGCTCCTGGAATAGTGGTAACAGCGCGGATATTACCGTCGCCCTGTCCGGGCTCGAAGGTGATACCTTGAAGCTGGCGGCAGACCAAATCCCCACTGTCGGCAGCAAGCCCAACGATACCTTCAAAGCGGGGGCGTGGGATGTGACGCCCAGCACAGAAACGGCGATTACAGCTCCCACCACCTACACTTATACCTACGCCGCCAAAGAAGGCATCGGCCAGACCGTCACATTCAAGGTGGTCAATGGCTCCTGGAACGATGGCAACAATGCAGATATTACTGTTACCCTGACCGGGCTGGAAGGTGATACCTTGAAGCTGACGGCAGACCAAATCCCGGCTGTCGGCACCAAGCCCAACGATACCTTCAAAGCGGGGGCGTGGGATGTGACGCCCAGCACAGAAACGGCGATCACAGCGCCTACCACCTACACTTACACCTACGCCGCCAAAGAAGGCATCGGCCAGACCGTCACATTCAAGGTGGTCAACGGCTCCTGGAACGATGGCAACAATGCAGATATTACTGTTACCCTGACCGGGCTGGAAGGTGATACCTTGAAGCTGGCGGCAGACCAAATCCCCACTGTCGGCAGCAAGCCCGCTGATACCTACAAAGCAGGTGCGTGGGATGTGACGCCCAGCACAGAAACGGCGATCACAGCGCCTACCACCTACACTTACACCTATGTGCCAAAGGATGGCATTTCTCAAACCGTGACCTTCAAAGTTGTCAACGGTTCCTGGGACGATGGAACAGCAGATGATAAGACGATTACATTAATCGGCCATGAAGGGGACATGTTGAAGCTGAAAACAGATCAAATTCCTGCTGTCGGCAGCAAGCCCACCGCAAATTATCAGGCTGGCAGTTGGGATGTAACACCCAGTACGGAAACTGCAATCACAGCCCCCACGACCTTTACCTACACGTATGAAGCAGTGATCTCCTACACCACTGTATCCGGCGACGGACAAGAGTATCGTATCAGCAGCAATGGCGATCTGCTCTTTACGATCAAGCGCAGCGTAAACGATGATCTGACCTTTGCCAATTTCCGCAGTGCGGCGCTGGACGGACAGCCCTTGGGAGCTGGTGATTATGAAACTGCGCAGGGCAGCCTGATCTTCACGCTGAAAGCAGCGAAGGCGAATACGCTGTCCTTGGGTACGCACACCCTGACCTTCACGTTCTCAGATGGCACAGCTGCCGCTACATTCTCCGTGCGGCCTGTTGCGGGTAGCTTTGAGGACGTAGCGGTGCCCAGCGCCAGTTTCACCTTCAGGAAGGTGTGGGAAGGCGGCAGCGAAAAGAGTATCGACTTTACGCTGTATAAGTTGGGTGGCACAGTGTATCATCATGGCTTTGACAAGAGGATCATCAGCAAGACAGAATGGCAGTATAACGCCTGGTTCTCCGAAGCCGTGGCCTGCTATGTGATCGAGGATCCAGTGGAGGGCTACCAGACCCGGTATGAAAACGTAGGCGTGTACGCCGGGATCACGGATCGCTGCTGTGATGGTGGCACCATCGTGAATTACAAGGTGCCCAAGACCGGAGATGAAGCGGATTTGACGCTTTGGCTGGGCTACGTATTAGCTGGCCTGACGATCATTTCCATCGCTGTCTATACAGGTAAACGAAAGAAGGCCCACAGCAGATAATCACATTCTCAGCAAGGCATATCAGAGAAATGCTGATATGCCTTGCTTCTGTCAGGGAGATCAAAATGCAGCAATGGCAACCAAGGCAAAATAAGCCGCGTCGATACAGGCAAAAGAGTCGTCTCCGGAAATTTCGCTGGGGATGGCTTGCGATACTGTTGGGCGCTATCCTTCTGCTGTTTGGACTGATCAAGCTGATCGGTTATGCCAGTGATTGGCTTGCAGCTCGGAATATATCCAAAGAATTACAGGCTGTTTACTATGACGCGCCAACAGATGAACCCACCTTGACGACAGAGGTACCCTCCCCAACACCTGCACCAAAGGAAACGGCTGTACCCACGGTATCGCCTGTTCCGACACATTCTCCCGCTCTCAGGCTGGAAGCCATGGCCTATCCCAATAATTCCAAGCTGACCATCAGCAGCCGTTTCAAAGCCCTACAGCGGGAAAGTAAGTATATCATGGGTTGGCTGAACATGGGCAAGCTGGTAGATGAGCCGGTGGTGCAGCGGGACGATACATTCTATCTGACCCATGATGCTGCGGGCAAGGAAAACGTGAACGGCGCAATCTTCCTGGAAGCCTCTATCGGGATCAAGACCCGTCCTTACACTTATATCCTGTATGGGCACAATATGAAAACCGGGGCTATGTTTGGTAGCCTGCGAAATTATGAAAGCCGCAGCTTCTATCACACCGATCCCTTTATTACCTTCAACACGATGTACGAGGACGGACGCTACGTTATCTTTGCCGTGGGCGGCATCAGCACTGAGGAATATAGCAGACATTATGTGGATTTCCACGACCTGAAATCTGCTGACCGTGAAAAACGACAGTCTGCTATTGATGCCCTGATTTCATCCTCTGTGTTCACTTGTCCCATCGACGTGCAAGTGGACGATCAAATTCTGCTGCTGGTGACCTGCACGGAGAAAGATCAGGATCGCCGGGTGGTGGCAGCTCGACGGGTACGGGATGGGGAGGATGAAGCCACACTCAAGAAAACCGTTGAAAGAAGCCGAAAAAGATAAAGACAAACAAAATACTGCAATTCTGACGCAAATCAGGATTGCAGGATTTTTAGTAAATCTTTTTCAGAAAAGTTTCTTTTTATCCTTGACAACTGCTCTGTTATCAGGAAATGAACCAGGACGAGGTGGCCAAAGCGCTGAACACCACCCCGTCCAGTGTGTCACGAAGATTGAAATGCGCGCGCGAACGGCTGCGTACATTGCTGGAAAGGGGGCAGGAACATGAATGACGAAAGGATCAGAGCACAGATTCAGCAGGCGGTGGACCATCATGCCCGCCATCTCCGGCCCGACCCCCTTCTGGCGCAGCGGATCATGGCGCAGGAAAAAATGAAAGGAAAGAAAATGAAAAAAATATCGATCGGATTGATCTTTGCAATCGTATTGCTTTTGCTCACGGCAACGGCGCTAGCGGTGGCCCTGCTTTCTGCCAAAGAGGTGGTGGAGCAGGTGGCGGTGCCCATGGCGCAGGGGAACGATAAGGATTGGCGCGTTGAAACGCGGTTCACGCCCGATCAGCTGGCCGCCTTTATTCAGGCGTGCAATGAAAACGGCATCGACCTGGACGAAAACAACGCCATCATGGAGGCGCTGCGCAACGGCGAGGGCTACGACGAGGAGGAAGCCATCATGGCGGTGTGCCGCGTGGCGTTCGGCGGCGTTTATGGAGAATGGACCATCGCCGAGCGGTATTGGTTCCAAAAAATGATGGTGGAGATCGGCTTTGCCAGCGAGGTGGACGAGGAACTCCCCGGACCGGATGATCTGATGGAGGAGGATGCCCACGCCCGCATGCTGGCCGCCATTCGGGAAAAATACGGGGAAGACCTGCCCTTGGAGGACGCGGCGCTTTATGAGCGGCAAATCTGGTATAGCGCGGAGGGCGCGGAGGACGGCACGGTTTGGTCGCTGCGCGTGCGCAGTCGTTCCAGAGACGAAACGTATGAGCAGTATGACGCGGCGCTGGATCGGGCGGGGAACGTGCTGAACGTCGATTGCACGGTGCACGAAAAACCCGTTACCGTGGACCAGGTGGTCACTTACCGTCTGAGCGAGGCGGAGGCGGCGC
>Ga0079305_1003029_pt1 | contig 12357 bp, 8 predicted proteins | sample LMS_cellobiose_e_FD_79183 | JGI IMG/M metagenome (GOLD analysis project Ga0079305, IMG submission 79183) | Rumen-fistulated moose microbial communities from Alaska, USA - LMS_cellobiose_enrichment | ecosystem: Host-associated > Mammals > Digestive system > Stomach > Rumen fluid ... | reverse complement strand
CGTCGACGTTCTGGACGGAAAAGTTCATCTCGAAAACGCCGTCAAGCCCGCGCCGGAGCCTCCCGGGTATTCCCGCCGTCCGGATGCGGGGACGCAGCGCGTCTACTTCTGCCGCAGCAGGGCGCGCCTCATGCGGGCGCTGAGTCAGTCGCTGATGGAGGCCGGAGCGGATTTCTCCGACGGCGTTGCGCTGGAAAACGCGGCCGGCCGCGTCCGGATCGCGCCCGTTTCGGACAGCGAAGCGATTACGATCTCCGCGCAGACTCCGGACCCCGCCATGTCCGCCGAGCTTGCAGACGGCTTTCTCGGATTCGTAAAGGGGATGGACAGCCGGATCTGAGGAACGCAGTTCTGTGCGCTTTCTGTCCGAAGCGGCCGGAAAATAGGATTGTCTATTTGAAAGCGGCGGTGTATAATGTCGTCCGGAAACAGAAATCAAACGGAGGACATCGCTATGCCCAGCAGTTGGAAACGCTCCCCGGAGGAGCTGCATAAGACCTATATCGCGAACACGGAAGCATTTTATAAAGTCGCAGGACGCGCTCTGTCCGGGGAGCTGGACAGTTTTGTCGGCGATTGCGCGCTGCAGCTTTGGAGCCGCTGCGGCAGCATCACGCAGGAGCACGTTGACGCCATCAACCAGATCTATTCCAGGGGCTCCGTCATGCCGAAATGGCTGCTTTGGGAACTCACGGAGAAGGTCTGCTCCGGCGGCGACTTCCTTCCCCCGCTTTTTTTCTGGACGCTCTGCGAACAGGACAGGCAGAAGGGCACGGACCGCTCCCGTGTGTTCATCCGGATGCTCACGAACATTCTGCTGACGCTCGCGGCCGTGGACGATGACGTCAGCTTCGCAGAGGCGGAATACATCACCGATGCCGGGGAAAAGCTGACCGCGATCTGCGACAGCAGCGGTGTGAAATCAAGCAAAGGCGCGCTGAATCCTTCCGACTATGTGACGAGCAGCGAGCCCAGCTTTACGGATAAGAATCCCCTCGCTGTTCGTACGGGAAATTCCGCCCCCGGGACCGCAGCAGTTTCTGCTTCGCCCGCTCCGGAAAAGCCGGACTTCGACACGCTCATGGCACAGTTGGACGAGCTCGTCGGTCTGGAAGATATCAAAAAGGACGTCAAGAGCCTGATGAATCTGATCAAGGTGCGGAAGCTCCGCGCGGAAGCGGATCTCCCCTGCCCGCCGCTTTCGCTGCACCTTGTTTTCCTTGGCAATCCCGGCACAGGCAAAACCACGGTCGCCCGGATCCTCGCCGGTCTCTATGCCGCCATCGGCGTGCTCAGCAAAGGCCAGCTTGTGGAAACCGACCGCTCCGGGCTGGTCGCCGGCTACGTGGGTCAGACTGCGCTGAAAACGCAGGAGGTCATTCAGTCCGCAATGGGCGGCGTTCTCTTCATCGACGAGGCCTATGCCCTTTCCACCGGCGGCGAGAATGATTTCGGTCACGAAGCGATCGATACGCTGCTCAAGGCGATGGAGGACCACCGTGACGACCTCATCGTGATCGTAGCGGGATATACGGAACTGATGGAGGGTTTTATCAACTCCAATCCCGGTCTGCAGTCCCGCTTCAACAAATATTTTTACTTCGATGATTATACCGGCGAACAGCTGATAAAAATCTTTGAGGGCATGTGCAAAAAGAACGGCTATGCCATGACCGACGAGGCGCATGAAACCGCACAGAAGTTCTTCACCGAGCTTTATGAAAACCGCGATGAAAACTTCGGCAACGCCCGCGACGCCCGCAACATCTTTGAGGATATGGTGGTGCGGCAGGCAAACCGTCTGAGCGCGGCGGAGGCGCCGGACAAGGATGCCCTGATGCAGATCACAAAGGCGGATTTTCTGCCGGAGCCGGATCAGGCAGAGGCTGCGGTTTCTCCGGAAGATTGATTCACGGTCAAGCAATGCTCAATCCAATTCAGACCATACAGAAACGATATCGGCGTTGCCTCTATGGCAGCGCCGGTATCATTTTCAGATTCAATATTTCCCGTATTCCCGGACGGTGCGGAACATGGTTTCCACGTTTTCCCGTTTGGCGCTTCCGTCCAGGCTGGCCTTGCACTGGAAGATGAAGCCGCCGCCAGGGGCGCAGTCATCCAGCATCTTTTTGCAGGCGTCCTCCACCTGCGCCGGCCTGCCAAAGGACAGCAGCGTGTTGTCAAATCCGCCGGTGATGCAGGCAACGTCTCCCAGAACCTCCTTGGCAAGCTTCATCGGCGTGTCCTCAAAGCGGTAAAGCACCTTCCCCTTCGGAACTTCGCGCAAATGCTCCAGCCGCGTTGAATAACGCCCTTCACAGAAGACACTTGGAATCATACCCACATCCACGATGGCTTCGATGATCTCCTGCAGATGTCGCCAGTAGAACTTGACGTAGCATTCGTCGCTCATGAAGCCGTCAAGTCCTTTGTGCAGCATCATATGGACATACTTCCCGTTCTTGCTGCCGTCGGGGTTCATATGGCGGATCTGCTCAAGCATCAGCGGCTGACGCTCCTCGATATAGCGCTCCACGTCCTCGGTGTGTTCATACAGATCCGTCAGGCTCAGCAGCGTTCCGCGCAGCTCGTCACTGTAATCGTCAAATGGAACGCTGGCGCGGCCGCCGCCGGTCATCGGAAAGCCAAGCTCAGCGATCTCCTTCGTCATCTCCGCCCTGCGGCGGTTGTTCACGCGGAACAGATCGTCCAGCTCCCAGAAATGCTGCAGCATCTCCCGCATCTCCGGGGTGGAAAAGGCGGTAATCAGAGGCCGAAGCTGTCCGCCGTGGGACTGTGGGATGTTCAGCCTTGCCAGCGGCTCGGCCAACTTCGAGAGCGCGGGCATCGATTTATGCAGCGCCCAGCCCGTCCGATCGGAAAAGAACCAGTCGAATTCATCGTCCTCCAGGATCGGGAATTCAAGAAACTGCATCAGCGAATTGGCGTCCAGCTTGCTTCCTGGCCGGCCGGCCCAGTCGATGAATTTCGGGCCGAGCAGCTCAAATGCCTTTCCGAGTCCCGAGAGATGATCTGGTCCCATGGCGCAGTCAGGATCATAGGTCAGGAGATAATGAATGATGGACCTTTTCTGCTTCTCGAGCGTTTCGTCATAAATGACCTCCGCCATTGTGTAACCGGCATCCACGATGGCAAAGATGTTTCCGAGAATCTGGATCGGAACACGGTCCCCTTCCCGCAGCGCCAGAGCTGCCTCATTGCGGGCGGTCTTTTCCGCAAGTCGGCGATTTGCCTCTTCTGTCATGGCGATTTCCCCCTTTGGCATCATAATATAATTATTTTGATTATTCAACTCATTATTAGCACAAGTGGTTCGGGAAATGCAATAGCCTCTTTCGCAGAAAAAGCAGCGGCGGATTTGTGGGAAGTGCCGAGAACCGGAAAACGGAGCCTGCGGCGAATGGCCGAAGCTCCGTTTTTTCGATTATGCTGTGCCGCGTCAGCGGATCACACGAACACGCATGACCTCTTCCATCGCGTCGATCTTCTGTTCGACCTCCCGGGGAATGTCGCTCCCGGTGTCGATGATGGTATAGGCCACTTCCCCGCGGGGCTTGTTGATCATGTGCTCAACGTTGATGTTCCGGTCGCCGATCAGATCAAGAAAGCGGTTGATCATACGCGGAACATTTTTGTGGATCACGCAGATCCGTGCGACGCCGGCACGCTCCAGCGTGACGTTCGGGAGATTGACGCCGTTTTTGATATTGCCGTTGTAGAGATAGTCGGCCAGCTCCCGGGCGGCCATGACGGCACATTTCTCCTCACTCTCCGGCGTTGACGCGCCGATATGCGGCATGGCCACGACGTTAGCGATCCCGATCAGACGTTCATTCGGAAAATCCGTGACGTAGCGGGCGACCTTCCCGACGTCGATCGCCGCGATGATCGCATCGTCGTCCACAAGCTCGCCGCGGGCGAGGTTGATGATGCGGACGCCGTCCTTCATTTTTGCAAACTGTTCCGCACCGAGCATGTGTCTCGTCTCGTCGTTGCAGTGGACCTGCACCATGACGTAATCGCTCTCGCGGAAGATCGTGTCCAGATCGGCGGCGTGCTTCACGACGCTGTTCAGCCGCCATGCGGCATCGACCGACATATACGGGTCATAGCCATAGACGGTCATGCCCAGCTCAGCGGCGGCGTTGGCAACCAGAGAACCGATCGCGCCGAGTCCGATGATTCCAAGCGTCTTCCCGTTGATTTCCGGGCCGACGTAGGCAGACTTGCCCTTCTCCACCGTCGCTGCGATGCCGGTCTGTCCCTGCAGGGACTTGACCCAGTCGATGCCCCCGACAATGTCCCGGGAGGCAAGAAGCAGCGCACACAGGGCCAGTTCCTTGACGGCCTCGGCATTTGCGCCGGCAGTATTAAATACAGCGATTCCGGCTTCTGTGCAGCGGTCAACCGGCACATTGTCCGTTCCGACCCCCGCGCGGGCGATGGCGAGCAGCCTGTCGCCGAACACTGCGTCATGCAGCTTTGCGCTGCGGATCAGCAGGCCGTCGGGGTTCCCGGCATCGACGTTCACCGAAAGATCATTGGCGGCGAGCTCATCGAGGCCCTGCTGCGCAATGTTGTTCATCGTTTTGATTTCAAACACGGTTCTTCACCTCATACTCTTTCATAAACTCCACCAACGCCTGTACGGCTTTCATCGGCACCGCATTGTAAATCGACGCCCGCATGCCCCCAACGAGCCGGTGTCCCTTGACGTTCACAAATCCGGCCGCGGTCGCGGCCTTGCAGAAAGCCGCGTCCTTGTCGGGATCCCCGGTGTTGAATGTGACGTTCATATAGCTCCGGGCTTCTTTCTCGGCGCAGCCGCGGAACAGCCTGCTCTCGTCCAGGTAGTTATAAAGCAGAGCGCTCTTCTCGTGACGAAGCTGATCCATGGCAGTGAGCCCGCCCTGCTTCTGCAGCCACTTCATGACAAGTCCCAGCATGTAAATGTTGTAGCACGGCGGCGTGTTGTACATGGAATCCTTGTCGATCATCGTCTTGTAGTTCAGCATCAGCGGGGTGATGGCCTGTTCGTGTCCGGCCAGATCCCGGCGGATGATAACAACCGTGACGCCTGCGGGAGCCAGATTCTTTTGTGCTCCCGCAAAGATGATGCCGAAGCGGCTGACGTCCAGCGGCTGCGTCAGGATATCGGATGACATGTCGGAAACCAGCGGCACGCTGCCTGTCTCGGGGATGTAATGCCATTCCGTTCCGAAAATCGTGTTGTTGGCGCAATAGTAAAAATACTTTGCGTTCGGATCCAGTTTCAGTTCTGACTGCGCCGGGATCCGGGTATGGCTGCATGCGCTGGTATCCGCAGCGATGTTGACCGTACCGTATTTCGCGGCTTCCTTGGCGGCAATCTTCGCAAAGTTGCCGGTCACGGCATAATCTGCGCTGTCGCCAGCACCCAGAAGATTCAGCGGGATCATGGAAAACTGCGTCGACGCGCCGCCCTGCAGGAAGAGGATTTCATACGCGTCCGGGACGTTGAGAAGCGCCTTCAGGTCCGCCTTCGTTTCATCAAAGATTGCCTGATAAATGGAAGATCGGTGGCTCATCTCCATCACAGACATGCCGCTGGATCGATAATCCAGCAGCTCGTTCGCTGCAGTCTGCAGGACCTCCGTGGGCAGGGCCGACGGTCCGGCGGCAAAATTGTAAGTCGTCTCTCTGGACATAACAACCAACCTCCGCATGTTCTTGATAAGAGCGATTTCATTCGGTAATACGCTAAATCACTCATAAGAATTGATTAAACTGTATTGTACTACAATTATTATGATTGTTCAAACAATAATTCCCACTATTTTTTTCTCTTTCCGAGCGACAATTTGCACATTTTCAATAATCCCGTGCAGGTTTTCACCGGGAGCCAGGACCTCGCAGTAATTATCGGAATGGCCTTGCCACTGTTTGCCTCGATCCGTTTCAAAAAGGACCGGGAGCGTTTTCCCCACCTGCGCGTCCAGATAGGCAAGCTGCATCTGCTCTGCCGCGGCCTGCGCGGCGGCGGCCCGGGCGTTTTTCACGGCATGGGTCAGCTGACCCGGCAGCTCCGCCGCTTTCGTGCCCGGGCGAATCGAATATGGAAACACGTGCATCTCCGCAAAGCCGATGCTCCGGATAAACTCCATCGTTTCCGAAAAATCCGCTTCCGTTTCGCCGGGGAACCCGGTGATCAGGTCCGCCGTCAGGGCACAGCCGGGAAAAGCCTGCCGCAGCAGCGCCGCGCTTTCCCGAAAGCGCGCCGTGTTGTATTTTCGGCGCATTGCTTCCAGCGTTTTGTCGCATCCGCTCTGGAGCGACAAATGAAAATGGCGGCAGACGGTTCCTGCGCTGCTCAGTCTCCGGCAGAATTCCGGAGTGATGATCGTCGGCTCCATGCTGCCGATGCGCAGCCTTGTTTCCGGAGCGCTTTCCGCGGCGGCGCAGATCGCGTCCGCAAGACCGCTTCCGTCCCGGAGGTCCTTTCCGTACGATGAGATCTCGATCCCCGTGATGATCAGTTCCCGGAACCCTTCCCGCTGGAGTCGCGCGGCCTCGTTTCTGACGTCGGTCAGCGGCATGCTCCGCACGCGGCCCCGCGCATATGGGATCACGCAATAGGAGCAGAAATTATCGCAGCCGTCCTCGATCTTCAGATAAGCGCGCGTCCGCCCCTCCAACGCACCGGCAGGCAGAAACTCGTACTCCACGCGCCGAAACGGATCATCCACATGGCGCGCTTCGGCGTTCGTTGCGACAGCCCGTTCCACGGCCTCCACGAATTTCACCCGGTCCCCGCTTCCGAAGACCACGGCTGCGCCGAGCGCCGCAGCGTCCTCCGGCTCGATCTGGGAATAGCAGCCGCAGATCGCGCCGACAGCGCCGGGATTCTCCGACAGCATCCGCCGCAGCGCCTGTCGGGATTTTCTTCCGCTCTCCGCGGTGACGGCGCAGGAGTTGACGATGACGGCGTCCGCTTTGCCTTTCTCCGCCGGAACATGGCCCCGCGCGCGAAGGAACGTCTCCACGGCCTGCGTCTCGAACTGATTCACTTTGCATCCCAGCGTCAGGATTGCATACTTCATTTTGCTTTCTTTTCCTTGTTTTTCTCTTCGTTTGGGGGTATGATTCTGAATACAGCCTATGCGCTTTCAGTACGATTGCCGCAAAACGGATTTCAGTTTATATGGAGTTGACGACAATGTCAATCTATTTGGACAATGCAGCTGCCACGCAGGTATGTCCCGAGGCCGTGCAGGCAGCTTTGGACGCGATGACGCTGCATTACGGCAATCCCAGCTCGACCCATGCGGCGGGCCGGGAAGCGGCAAAGCGTTTGGAACAGGCCCGTGCGCAGGTGTCGCATGCTCTTGGCTGCCGGAGCGACGAGCTTGTCTTCACTTCCGGCGGAAGCGAAAGCGATAACTGGGCGATCAAATGCGGCGCCGCGTACCAGAGCAGATTCGGTCGGCATATCATCAGTTCCCGTGCCGAGCACGCTGCCGTGCTGCGCTCTCTGGAGCATCTGGAAAGCCGCGGATTTGAAGTCACCTTCCTGAATCCCCGCAGCGACGGGTCCGTGGCGGTCAGCGATGTTGTTTCGGCGCTTCGTCCGGACACCTGCCTTGTCTCCGTCATGCTGGTGAACAACGAGACCGGCGCGGTAACGGATGTCCCGGAGATCGCGAAGGCCGTCCGCGCGGCGAACCCCAAAACACTCATTCATACCGACGCGGTTCAGGCATTTCTCAAGCTCCCCTTCTCCGCATCGTCGCTCGGCGCCGATCTGATCACGGTCTCCGGCCACAAGGTACATGCCCCCAAGGGGATCGGCGCGCTTTATATCCGAAGCGGGCTGCATCTTCCGCCGCTCATACACGGCGGCGGGCAGGAGCTTGGACGCCGCTCCGGGACAGAGCCGCTGCCGTTGATCGCTGCCTTCGGCGCAGCCTGTGCGGCGGCGGAAACAACGCTGGAGCAGGATCTCCGCCGAATGAAAGCGCTGCGCTCCCGCGCTGCGGAACGGCTGTGTAAGGAAAACGAAATGCTGAAAGTCGTCGGCGGCGGCGCGCCGCATATTCTCTCCGTCTCGCTCCCCGGCTGGCGCAGCGAAGTGCTCATGAACTTCCTCGAGGCGGAGGGCATCTGCGTATCAAAAAGCTCCGCCTGCAAAAGGGGCGGGCGGAGCCATGTTCTGGAAGCGATGGGGCTCGGCGCTCCGGTCATCGACGGCGCGCTGCGAATCAGCTTTTCCCGGTTTACCACGGAGGCGGAAGTGGACAGCTTCTGCGCTGCGCTGACCGCTGCGCGCATTCGGCTTCGTCACCGCTGATCGTCTGCGCTTTCCTCGTTTTCCGTTTCGTCTGAACCGGGTTCCGATTCCTCCCGACACTCCGAAGGAGCGGCGTTTTTCGCCGTTCCTTTTTTCTTTCTGCCCCGTTTCCTCCGGGTGGTCCGCTCTTTTTCCATAAACTCCACTGCTTCCCCTGTCTCCGGGTCGATATGATCCAAAGGAACATACTTTTCCGTCTCGACCGGAAGCCCGCTGCGAGCCAGCTTTCTGTTCGTCAGATTCTTGAAGAACGTATAGATGACCACAAAGACCGGAACGCCGAGCAGCATTCCCCCGAAGCCGAAGAATCCGGCGCCGACAAGGATGGAAAACAGGACCCAGAACCCGTTGATGCCAACACGATTTCCAAGAATCTTCGGTCCGAGAACATTGCCGTCGAACTGCTGGAGGATGATGATAAAAATCACAAAGACCAGCGCATGCATGGGCGAGGCAGTCAAAATGATGAGCGCGGACGGGATTGCGCCGATGAACGGACCGAAGAACGGGATGATGTTTGTTATCCCAACGATAAAACTGACGAGAACGGCGTAGTCGATCCGCAGGATCACGCACCCGATGTAACAGAGGATGCCGATAATGACGCTGTCAAGAATCTTCCCTGAAATGTATCCCTGAAACACTTCGTTGGTGAAGTGCAGCGCATTCAGGATCTTCTTTGCGGCTTCCAGCGAAAACACCGCATAGAGGATCTTCTTGCAGTGCGCGCTGAAGGTCTCCCTGCTGTAAAGGACGTAGAGCGAAACAATCATCCCGACAATGATATTGTACAGGCCCTTTGCAAAGGAGAAAACGCCGCTGGTGACATTTGTCAGAAGGCTCTTGAATTCCGGAAGCAGGTTGTTGGTCGCCCAGTTGACCAAGCCTTTTGACACGTCCCCGAACGTACCGCTCAGTGTTGCCTCCATCTCGGGATAATTCATAAAGAAGCGGCTGATCCAAGCGTCGGCCTGTTCGATGTAATCTCCGCTGTTGACGATGATCGTCTCAATGCTCGTATACATCTGCGGGGCGACCAGCCAGACCAGACCGGTCAGGATCACAAGCAGAGAGATCATCGCCAGAAACACGGAGAACCCGCGGGAGAGCTTTGAAATCAGTGCGTCTGCATTGCTTTTTTTCTTCAGGAGCAGCTTCCAGAGCGGCTGAAACAGTCCTCTCTGGTAAATGCGCATCAACGGGTAAAGGAGATATGCGATCACAAGGCCCCAGATGAAGGGACTGACGATCTTTCCGAAGTCATGCAGCGTTTTCCCGAGCCACGAGAGATGATTGACGATCATAAAGAAAACGATCGCCGCCACGATCACAAGGAAGGCGGTAACGCCCCAATACAGATATTTTTTATCCCAGCGGAAACGTCTCATTTGCACATCACCCGTTTCTGTATGACGTTACAAGCGGTTTTCGGACTATTTCGGATTATGATTCATTTTACTATTGTGCGCTCCGGCAGTCAACCGAAAAAAGATCTGTTTGCTGTCTCTTCTCCGGTTCTTTCTCCGAATACCGCCTTTATGTTAATCAGACATGTATATTTTTTCTGTCCACGCAGCGCATCCGGCTGTTGATAATTCTGTTGGAAATGTTAAAAACGTTGAGAACACGCAGTTTTTAAACCATACAAGCCGTGCTTCCGACAAAATATGACACGAGAATATTCAGATTTCGCCCGTTGCGCTTTCATTTTTATGTCAATTTCATAAATGCATACTCGCTGAAGATTGCGCATATGTTTTGGGCAGAATCTTCGTCCTCTGCGTAAGACGGAAGGGTGGTTTCATGAAACGCTTTGTCATTTTGGTTTTGATCTGTATACTCTGTGCAGTGCCCGGATCTGCACTGGAAACGCTCAGCGGCGATGCGCTGAGGATCGCTGCGCCGTCCGCGATCCTGATGGAAAAAAGCACGGGCGCCGTGCTGTATGAAAAGGACGCCTACGCGCATCTCGCTCCGGCATCCGTAACAAAGGTCATGACGATGCTCCTTGCGGCAGAGGCGCTGGAAGACGGCAGCATGAAGCCGGATGATATCGTCACTGCCTCGGCAAACGCCGCGGGCATGGGCGGCAGTCAGATCTGGCTGGAGGAAGGAGAGCGCATGAGCGTCGGGGAGATGCTGAAATGCATTGCAGTCGTATCTGCAAACGATTGCTGCGTCGCTCTGGCGGAGCATATGGCAGGCAGCGAGGAAGCCTTTGTCGGGCGGATGAACCGGCGCGCGGAAGAGCTTGGCCTGAAAGATACGCATTTCACCTCCTGCTCCGGTCTTTCGGACAGCGACGACCACTATACCTGCGCGCACGACCTCGCGGTGATCAGTCGCGAGCTGATCCTGCACGAAGCGATCAAGCAGTACACCACCGTCTGGATGGACACGATCCGTGACGGGGCCTTCGGGCTTTCGAATACCAACAAGCTCATCTACTATTACCCGGGCGCAACGGGACTGAAAACCGGTTTTACCAGCAAAGCGATGTACTGCCTCGCCGCAACCGCGGAACGCGACGGCGTGGAATACATCGCCGTGGTGCTTCACGCGCAGACCAGCGCCGATCGCTTCGAAAGCGCAAAAGCGCTTTTGAATCATGCGTTCGGCAGCTATACGCTGATTCCCGCCGTACCGCCCGATGTGCTTCCGCCGATCCCGGTTCTTCTTGGATCGGCAGACGTCGTGCAGCCGGTCGTGCCAAACGGCGCCGCGGTGCTTCTGGAGAAAGACAGATCCGGGAAGCTGCGCTATGAGATCAGCCTTCCGCCTGCGCTGGAGGCGCCTGTCATGGAAGGCCAGGAGATCGGCTTGATGTCCGTTTATTCCGGCGATGAGCTGCTCCGGACATTCCCGCTGTATTCCCGGTACGGCGTCTCGCGGCAAACCGTATGGCAGAGATTCATTTCTCTGCTCAGCGCGCTCGCATAAAGCGAATCTGACAAAATTGCCTTGAAAAAGCTCCCCTGTTCGATTAGAATGGTATCAGATAAACCATTCAGTGCAGGCAATCTCCGGAGCATTTGTACAAAGGAGTTTTGAGCGATATGGTAAAAGTGAATCTTGAAGGCGCGCTCCCGTTTCTCGGAGCGGACGGCCCCGATTATGCCGCCGCCGAGCGGGCGCACCAAATGCTGTTCGGACGCAGCGGCGCAGGGAAGGAATTTACCGGTTGGATCGACCTTCCCCGCCGCATGGCGGAGACCGAGCTGAACGGGATCCTCTCCGCGGCAAAGCAGATCCGCGAGCAGGGCCAGGCGCTGCTTGTCGTCGGCATCGGCGGGAGCTATCTCGGCGCGCGCGCCGCCGTTGAGCTTCTGAAAACCGCCAGCCACAATCAGATCTCCGAAGCGACACAGGTCTATTTTATGGGGACCACCCTCTCCCCCGACGCGCTCCATGAGCTCATGCAGCAGTTGGGAGAGCGGGATTTTACGGTGAACGTGATTTCAAAATCCGGCGGTACGCTGGAACCGGCGCTGGGCTTTCGGGCCGCAAAAGCGATGCTGGAACACAAGTACGGCGTCGAAGGTGCAAAAGAGCGGATCTATGTCACCACCGACGCAAACAAAGGGATCCTGCACGACACTGCCGTGCGGGAGGGTTACATGCGCTTTACGGTCCCGGATGACGTCGGCGGGCGCTTCAGTGTGCTCTCTGCGGTCGGCCTCCTGCCGATGGCGGCTGCGGGAATCGATATTGCGCATGTTCTCGGCTGCGCCGAAAATGCATTGGAGGCGCTGGCGCTCTGTGCGCCGGAGAATCCGGCCTGGCAGTACGCTGCGGCGCGTCAAAAGCTGCGCGCGCTGGGCAAGCGCACGGAAATCCTCGCCTGCTATGAGCCTTCTTTCCGCTTCATGGCGGAATGGTGGAAACAGCTCTACGGTGAAAGCGAGGGAAAAGACGGCATCGGCATTTTCCCCGCCAGCGTGGAATACAATGCCGACCTGCATTCCATGGGCCAATTCATACAGGACGGTCCGAGGGATCTGATGGAGACT
>Ga0079305_1003028_pt1 | contig 12359 bp, 16 predicted proteins | sample LMS_cellobiose_e_FD_79183 | JGI IMG/M metagenome (GOLD analysis project Ga0079305, IMG submission 79183) | Rumen-fistulated moose microbial communities from Alaska, USA - LMS_cellobiose_enrichment | ecosystem: Host-associated > Mammals > Digestive system > Stomach > Rumen fluid ... | reverse complement strand
GCACGGTGTCATCCAGCTTGCAGAATGGCATCTTCTGGCCGCCATTGACTGCACGGCATACAATCTCGCCGGGCTCGCAGAGGCTCTTGGTGACCTTTGCGCCGTTCACGATATCGATGTAGCTGTCGTTATCCTGGTAAACCTTGAAAGGTCCAATCATAAGATAGCCGTCGCCGATGCTGTCCTTCTTCTCGGCCTTCTCAAGGAGCTCCACATAACGTGCGAACACATCCTCTGCGGCGATGAACTCAACAGGGCCGCCTACACCTCTTGTCACAAGCTTGCGCAGCTTGGTGAGGTCAAAGACTGCCTTGGAGATGGACAGCTTGCCGAGGTAAACCCCGAATGCGATTGACTGTACATCGCCGTAGCTCACTTGGTAGCGCACGAGGTCGGAGCCGGACTTCATCATGTAGTCGATGTGACCTTTGTGGGCCTGGCAACAGAGAGCATTGATGGTAGCTCTGACCATGTCAAAGTGGTCAGAGATGTACTTGTCAATGATCTGGTTCTTGCCCTCGTCGGTTGCTCTCTCGTAATCCTCCAGCTCGGTGGCGCGGATAGTATCGTCAATCTCGATAGGCATCGGAACGATGTCAGAAACATCCACTCCATGCTTAGGTCTGATTCCTGAATCGCCGCGCATTACAACAGGCACGTTGCCGTACTCCTTCTTCACATCAGAGGCACTGATGTGTGTGGAGTTGTGCAGCGGACGGTTCTTGAAATATGCAGCAGCCAGGGAGGTGTTCTCCACGGCCTGCCCTACGACCCTCTGTGTGTCCTGGGGCTTGATGATAATTGCTTTTCCAGCCATTTTCTATCCTCCTTTTATCTGTAATCGCTGTCGTCCCAACCGCCCTGGTTGAGATAGATTCCAACGTCATTGAGCTTGCCCAGCAGGGTGGCATTCGGTGCCTCCTGGCTTGAGTTGAGCAGTCTCTTCTTGACCACAAGACCGTGCAGCAGGATAAGTCCCTTCTGGCTTGATGCGGATCCGTCGAGATCCTTCACCAGGATGGCAACAGGTGTGTCGCCGTTGCCAGCTGCGGAATAAACGCCGTCGCTCACCTTGAGCACGGTTCCAGCCTTTACTGCAGTTGCTGCAGAGATAAGGCCACCAGTGATGATAGGCGGATGATCCGGAAGGACAACCCCCCTGTCAAAGTTCAGTTCAATGTCTGCCATTGTTCATCTCCTCTTAGAATTTGCTTGCGATCTTGGACATGTCACAGCCCTTGTCGCCGCCGTTACCTTTGTTCTGGTCTGAATAGTTGTTGTTGGATCTGCCAGTCTCAACTGGAGCAGGAACCGCCATCAGAACATCCTCGAACAGATTGAGAGCGTCGCCCTTTGCCTCTTTGCCCTCCTCGTCGGAGAAAGAAAACTCCGGGATACCGACCAGCTGGTCAGCGAGAGCCTGCACCTTGGCTTTCACTCCGGCAGGAACCTTCTCGGTTACAGCCTTCATGAAGCTTGCGACACGGCTCTTTCTGGTTTCGGCTTCCCGCGCCTCGTACTTCTTCTCGAGGGCATCGTACTTTTTCTCCAGCTCGGAAAAATCATTGTCTTTCTTGTCAGCCGGCTTTTTCTTCAGCGCCTCGTTCTCTTCCTGGAGAGCCTTGTTCTTTTTCTCCAGCTCCTCCATCTTCTTCTTGTCCTCGTCTGTCATTGAGTCCTCCTGAAACTCTATCTTGTCCATAAAAGAAAAGATTTCTTTTTCTTCTTTATCCCCATAGGAGATACCGATTTCCTTAAGTCCTGGAATCTTTGGGGGCACACTTCCGCACAGCGCAAGGTGATGCAGATAGCGTTTGCCTGTAGCAGCCTCGCGGGGGATGCTTACGCTCCATCCCTGGTAGGCTCCCTGGTCAAACACGGGATCCATCGCCTCAATCAGCTTCACGTCGCCGATCAGCTGCACAGCTCCGCGTGTCTTCTTCTTCCAGACATCCAGGACTGCACCGAACTGTGGCATCTTGTCGTCATACGCCATGTTGTGGCCTATGGCAATCGGGGGCCGACGTCCTGGGAAGGTCTCCACCAGCTCATCGATATCCTTCTCGGTGATGGTGGCTCCGTCCTGGCCGAAGGTCCCTGTTCTGCACAGCACCCATTGTCTAATTTTGCTCATGGTTCAAGTATGCACATTCAGGGTTGGGGAACTCCCACGCTAGGGGGATTTATAGACAGAAATGTAAAAAGGGGTCATAGAGGCACGTTTCAGACTTCGGGTGATATATTTGCCGTATTTCGGCTCAGCGTGTCTGTACGGAGACTTTCAACGGGTTGTTCAACGGTATATCTGTTGAAGGTGGGGTGCGGAATTGTTGTGTAGGGTAGTTTTTGTGGTTTTGACCTGCTTTTTCGGCAGGTCGTCAAAGGGTCAGATTCCTCTAAAAGTTTCTTTGAAACAATTATCGGTCTGGCAATGTACGGAGAAGCTGCTGGCTGTTTCTTCTTTTATGATTGTTGTTCCACAGTAAGGGCATTTTTTGTCAGAATGACCTTCTTTAGTGTAGTCATCCAAAACTGAGTCAACTAAAACGAAATCTTTCTCATTCATCTTTATAGCCATATAAAAGCTCTCTTACCTGCTTTGTGTAATTTAACTTTATACCAGCATCCGAAGCTCTGTCAAGTGCGTCTCTCATAAGTTGCTGCCGTTCAAATGCCGACAGTCCAGGAGCATGAACTGCAGCGTAATAGCTTGCTCTGATTTCGTCTCTTGGATCCCCATCTTTTAATTTTGTTTTCTTGAAATGATGGTGGCCATAATATTCATGAGCCAAGACGGCCTTTACGCTCATGGTGTCCCTGTTGTGTGAAGAATTATCATCGGATGGGAATATATCAGAACCAATAAAAACTTTATTTCTATCGTCTGAATAACAGGTTCTTTGACCTTGTCTGAATTCTATCATGCCCAAAGGAACTTTAATCTCGGTAGCGGCTTTTGTTACAACAACTTTGTCTTCTTCTGTCATTTCAATAAAAATACTTCTTCTGTTGCCGTTGGCCATGTCCCGGCTGAACAAACGCTCTTTCGCCCAATCCACTTCCCCCTGCACGCCGAACTGCACAGCCTGCGCTTTCATGCTCGGCAGCTCCTGCCACCACTTGTCGCTAAGGCGCGGCGACTCGCCGAAGCCCTTGGCCGGGGTAAAGTCCTTTCCGTCAGGAGCTGGGGCAAAGTCTTCCGGCAGCTCTGCCGGGTCATAGATGGCGCGCAGTGTGGACCGGCAGCCGAAATGCAGCGGCGGGGTATGGGTATCCCAGAAAGGATCTCCGTAAGGCAGCACAATCTTTGCTTCAGAAAGGTGCCTGCAGATATCCGTCTGCCTGCCGTCCTCCAGCCCCACGAATTCCAGGGCAAGCGGCTTGGTCGCGTCAAAGCCGATGGCACGGCCCACGTTGTATGCGGTCTGCACGTTTGTCCGGTAGACCGTCTCCCAGTACCACGCTTTTCCCGGGCCCATGCCCACCGCATCCAGGATCTGGCTGTCAGTCTGCTTAAGGAAGGTAGAGAATCCCGTCTTCTCCTTCAGGTTTTCGGTCAGGATGTTCTTAACTTTCTCTAGGATTGCCCCGTCCGCTATCCGGCTTACAGTGAACGCCCGGAACTTTGCCTGGTTGTCCTTTTTGTAATATTCATCCTTGGACAGAGGCATCTTCTTTGTCATGTACTCGACCGCAGCCTTGAATGGCAGGCTCTCTATCTCCAGAGAAGCAAAATCACGCTTTGCCAGGGCGTGATCCATGCCCATCAGGATTGATTTAGTTATCAGCCCGGCGGTCACCCCGATAGCCGCGAAGTCTGCGGGCAGGGCTTTTTCTGTGTTAAGTAAATCTGGTTCTTTTTCGCATTCCTGGACAAATTCCCGGATACGTTTCGCATAGCTTATACCCAGGAGCCTCTGGGCTTCGGCTGCCAGCCGGTCAAGCCGGCGGCCGTAAATCTTCTCAGATATTATCTCTGGCCTTGGGTCTGAAAAAAAAAAGCAGCGTCCTTCTGTGCGTCGCTGAACATAAGCCCCTGCTGCGGCTTGGTGAAGGAATCTTCCTTCCCCGACGGCTGGGGCAGGTGGTATTTCTCGTACAGAGCAGACAGCGATACAGGAACGCCTCTGTCTATGGCATCGCGCACCTGCTCCCAGGAAGCGTAGTCGGTGGAGTCTATATCGTACTGCGGCGCTGCCTCTCCAGGAAAGTTGATCCGCACGAAAGCGTCAAACAGCTTCTGGACAGTCCGCTGCAGCTGGTAGGCGTCGGCCTTGATTATGTCAGAGAAGGTCTTCTCATGCACTGCGGCGTTGGCCTGGGTGCCGTACTGTGTCTCGTTGGTGGAAAGGTTCTGCGCAGAGATAGCGTAGGCAATCTCGGAATTGCAGGTCTTGACCAGTGTGTCAAAGTCGTTGATGGCCGACTGCACCACCTGGATCTCTTTCACGTTTCCGAACGCACCGGATGAACCGCTCTCCATCTCCTGCAGCATGGCGGTCAGCATGTCGGCCCGCTTCTGCGCCTCGGCATCATTCTTGGTTTCGAAGATGGCCAGGATGGAAGGCACCCCGATTTTCTCGGCGGCGGTCAGCCAGAACCGGAATCCCATCTTCTTGAACTTCCATGGCCAGTAGGCCATGCGCAGCACCGGAGAGCCCCAGACGTTTCCGTCTCCGCTGTCCCTCCGGTGCACCAGGAATTTATTAGGATCAGAAAGAGCCAGGTTCGCAGAAGTCAGAACCGGCACGCCATAATCAGCTCCATAGGTCGGAAAGCTCACCGCCTGGCGGGGAACCGGGACAAAGGAGGCGGGCACATAATACCCGTCCCGGAAATCCCAGCACACCTCGACAATGCTGATGCCAAACGGCACAGCATTGAGCAGGGTGTTGTTCAGGGAGAAAAGTAAGTTGAAGTTCAGATACTTATGGCAGGCCTCGGCCACCTTCTTGTTCTTGACGTCGGACATGCTGCCGTTAAGGAGCAGCACTTTGGCCTTGCGGTCCTCCACAAGAGAACCTATTCTGCCGTCGGTCATCATGTCGTTGAATATCCTGGTGCTCTCTCCGACCGAGCTCAGCCAGTCGGATGTATCGTCCATGCTCCGGACGACAGAGCGGAATCCGTTGATATCGATAACCCTTGATGTTATATCCTTTTTAGCAGTATTTGCCATACTTCAACCTCATTCAAATAGTAGACTATCTCAGGCAGACATACGCCTTTACCAGACGAATGCCTTCTCCTTCTTTTTCCTTACCGGCACATAGATAGGAGCCGGGTCCAGGCTGCACTCAAGCCAGGCATAGATCAGCAGCATTGCAGCAACCGCACTGTCACCGTGTCTCTTCGCCTTTCCTGTCCTGTCTGCAGTGTGCACATCAGGAATCACGGGCACTCCATTTTTTAAGGTGACTATACCGAAATCTGCCTTGGTATACTCATCATCAGGAATAAGGAAGATATTCTCCTCCAGGTAAGTCCGCAGCTTGGGCAGCCATTCGGCATAGATGCCTGTGGTCAGCATGACCTGCACCGCAGCCCCCGGATACTCCAGCATGGCAGTCTCGCCCAGCTGCTGGCCGTTGCCCCTGGAGTCAATCGCAAAGCCGCCCAGCCTGTTCCGCTGCCTGCAGAAATCCAGGATGGACATCACAATCTGTTCCTGCTCCTTGAAAGGGCAGTTCCTTATCTCTATGGAAAGCCGTAGCGCCGGAGTCTTCTGCTCCGTCTCCTCGGCCAGCCAGATAATCGTAAGGTCGCCTGAGCGCGCGAAGTCCATGCCCCCGAACATGTGTCCGGAGAAAGCTCCCAGGATAGGGTATATCTCGCTCATAAGCCAGCGGCGTATCTTCTCGCGCTTGCGGTCTGCTGCCTCCCACAGGAAGTCGCCCGAAAGCTCAAGCCGCACAATAGGAACGTCTGCAGAACGTCTGTCCAGGAGCGGACGCGGAAAATACTTGCTGCCGGCCCTATTCGGGATGACGTTCAGCTCCTCATCCAGGTTGTCAGCATAAATACCCCGGATCTTCGCCACAAACTCTTTCTCGCTCTTGGCAGTCCATTTTCTGCCCTGTTTCAGGCATATCTTCTTGTAAAGGCCGTCTGCAATCGCATCATCAAAGGTCGTATGATGCAGACTCCAGTACTTGCCCTCGTCGGTGTCCTTGATTCTCTTGATCAGAAGGTTAAAAGGGTTATCCTCTCCGTTGTGGGTGGACAGAATGATGAGCTGGCCGCCCCAGATCAGGAGCGCCTGCGCCGCCTTTATCACCTCATCGAACTCCGGGCTGAACGCCGCCTCATCAAAGACAACGCGGCCCTGTTTGGATCGGAGCACGTGCGGCCTTGAAGGCATACCCACAATCTCCTTGCCGGAATCAAAGTTGATCCTGAATATCGTGATGTCCTTGCCCTCGTCCTGGATGATGCACTCCTGGACATCGCTGGCAGCCTCGCCGAGCAGCCGTGCCCACCATGCCGAGTCCTCCACGAACTGGCGTGTCATATCCTTGTCGTAGGAGATGTAATAGGTGTTCTGGCCGCCCGATGCGGCAGCCTCCAGGACAGAGTAAAGCGCCTCGATCCACGAGGCACCTATACGCCGGGATTTCTCCCATATCTTCTGTTCAGCCTTATCCTCCATCCATGCTTTCTGGTAAGGCAGGAGGATCTCCGAGGCGGCGCTGTCAGCCTTTTTTCTTCTTGCTGCCATTCTTCACCACCGGGATTCCCAGAATCTTTGTCTTGATCTGCTCAACCACATTGTCGGAGAGTCCAGCTTTTTTCACTTCCTTCTCCACAGTCTCGGCAGCCTTGAAAAGACCCTGCTTGTATCCTCTCTCATACTCAAGTTTGACACGTGCTATCTTGGTCTGTGCCTCTGCCATCTTCTGGATGGCTGCAATCAGCTGCATGGTGTTGAGCTCCTCGAAGTTCTCGAACTTGTCAAGCTCCTCGGCCAGCTTCACAGAAGCCAGCTGCACCGATGCTTCGTTAAGCTCAAAGCCCGGTACCTGGCGCAGCTCTGCTATAAGCGCAGCTGCTTTCTTTGCAGCAGCCTTATACTTCTTGGCCTGCTTGTCTGCAGTGCGGATAGCCCGGCCCACACCGGACCGGGACACGGTGAAGCCTTCCACCCTGAGCTTCTCGGCAATCTCGGAATGGGTCAGGTTATCCTTATGGAACATCTCCACGACCCTTTCCACCAGGCCCTGTAATTCAATCTGACTTTTCCTTGGCATCTCTACTCCTTTCGTCTATCCCGCTTCACCTCATCCAGGCTTTCTCTTATATATTTGATGTCAGCCTCAAGCCGACCTATGAATCTTGCCAGCTGTACGGATATCTCACCCTGCGCCTTCTGCAGAGCCTTTATCTCCGCATCGTGCCTTATCTGCTCCCTGTCCATTGTCTTGAACTGCTCGTCCTGCCGACCCTTGGTCATACCGATCTTGACCCAAAGGCCGACAAATCCTAAAAGGGACATAGCCCCGCTGCAAATACCGCACACCGCCGCAAAATCCATTCTCACCTCTCAATGCTGCGCTTTATCAGCTTCCGTACTGCACCGACCGTCATCTCCTCCACGGCAAGCGCACTTGTCACAACAACCGCAGCCTTCCAGAAAGTCGCCCTGCGCTTCTGCTTCTGCCAGGATTTCCTCAAGGCGGAGTAATCCTCCCTCAATCCTTCCAGCTGCGTCTGCAGCTCGGCCACCTTCTGATTCAAGCTTACTACTTTCTCTTCTGAGCTCTCCCACGACAGAGAGACCTGTTTCAACTCGCTCTCCAGCCTCTCGCATTTCGTCCGAAAGCTCCTGGCTGAGTCCCGCAATATCACGGACTGTGCTTTCAGCTGCTTCACTTCGCCTTTCATGCTCTCTATGATCTGGCGCATCTCCTTGACCGAGGCAGAGGACAGACGCACCCCAGCCGGCAGCAAAGCCGGCAATAAAAAGAGCAGCATAAACCAAAAGATTCCTGACCTTCTCATTCATCCGAGCCCCCTATCTTCCCCAGAATGCGCTCCGATATCTTGTCGATGTAGATCGACGCATAGATCGGAGTCCACAGTACCACAAGGCAGCCGGCCACCGCGAGGATCTCCCAAACCGTGAGGCCGAAGGGAGCTTCAGAGAAAAGCCCCCAGAACGCCTTGACCACAACCATCGCGATGATGAATACCGAAGCCCCGATGATAGTCCATTTTGACAGGTTCTTGCCGGACGCATTCATGCGGCCTTCCTTATGATGTGGCCCATCTTGTCGGTCACGCCGAAGCCCCTGATGATCTTCTTGAAATCATCGATAGACATCAGGATTGCCTTGCCCCGCTTGGTGAGGTAGTAGTCGTGGTAATCTCCCCAGGAATCGTCGATGATGAACCCTGTAAGCCTGCCATCCTTCCGCTGGTAGCCGGTCACAGCCACCACATGGCCCGACCTCTGGCCCGGCTTGATCTCGAACTTGCCGCTTGTCACCACAGCGCCGCCTGCGTCGATTGCAGCCACGAAATCACGCACCTGCATCGAGTAATGGTAGTCCACAGGTTTGACCCCCAGCTTGTCGGCAATCCAAAGGTTCGTGCCGTAGCACAACACAGGATGCCACTCGTTGGGCGGTATGGTCTTGTGCGGATCCTGTTCCTTGTAAAACCGCTGGACCCGCTCATCTTTGCGGATGAAGTCCAGAAGGTCATCCTCCGGCTGGATTCCTGCAGGAACCAGGTGGTCCACGTCAAAGCCTGCGGCAGACAGCCCGGCGACCATTGCAGTCACATTGCATGCTGCAGATGGTGACAGCTTGTTGTTGCGCTGTGTGTAATAAGGCTTCCCAGCCCCGTTGTTTACGATTTTTTCCATAATACACTCCTGGTATCAAGTAAACCACAAGGGCAAGCCCATATCGGCTTTACCTGGAGAACCTGAAATACGAGTGTATTATCTGTTATTTTGCGGTTGGCCCTGTTTTCCCATATCTATCCAGGTTGACATAAGCTCTTGTCACTTTGTCACCTTTTTTATCAATATTGATGGACAGCTCGATGGGTGCTTTTTTCTCTGCGTCTTTGATGAACGCAAGTTTTTCTGGAGATAAATAGCAGTCCTGGAGGTTCACGTCTTTATACACCTCTCCGGTCTGGACAAAGCGGACTGTCGCAAAGCTTGTGTCAACCTTATAGTCGAAAGTTATTTCCAGGACCTCGAAAAGGCCATCAAGGTTGATGTTTGAAAGAGGCTGCGGGTCTTTCTCATTCTCTGATTCAGATTTTAATATCTCGTGGGGAATATCCTTGCCATTCATGTTGATTTTTGCATCTACTGGAGCTGCCAGGGCACGGAACATTTTAGTATTGTTCTTAATTCCAGTATCAAACATACGGCCTATGGTGTCAACCAGCTGCTTTTTTTCTTGATATGCAATCTGGGCTCTGCGGTCCTCTGCGTCAATCCTTTTCTTCTCGAGCTCTATTTTTGCCTGTTCTATCTTGATTCTATTTTTATGCGCCCACGCTTTATATCCGACAGTTCCAGCGGCAACTACTGCACCTATGGCAAGCATGGTTATTGTTCCTGTTGTCATCTTGAGTTCCCCTCCGGTAATCATAACCAGTATATCAAAGAAATTTTTGATTTCGGCTAACGAGGAGCCAGGTCTAACCCCTACATAGACAAGCAGCTGTTCTTTTTCTTCCGCAGTAAGAGCCTGGATTTTTCCATGCTTTTTTATGGAATAGATGTCGTTGATATTCTTTTGGAAAGTAACAAAATACTCCATCAGGGAGGTGTCCAGGGTGGAATGGTATCTGTCTCCCTCTATGTGCAATTTAAGCCCATCTTGAAACTGACTCAAGTCTACGGTGTCTTCAGTTTCCAGATCGGCAAGAATTGAATCACAGTAATTTTTCAAATCCTCTACATTTTTTATTATAATATCTGCCATACGACCCCCATCGTATTAAAAATTTCCCCTCCCAGGGCATTCACACCTTGATCACGGCACAGCGCACACGGCCTATCATCTCCGCATCCTCTGTCCGGCACGCATACGGTGGGTACAGGTTGTTGTCGCTTATAACCTGGTAGCCCTGCGGCGTAAGCACGACACGCTTCACGAACTCGCTGTCGCTTGTCCTTATGACATAGATGCCGTCGCCGCTCCAGCCGTTTGAGTCGCACACCACAATATCTCCGTCAGAAAGTGTAGGGTACATGCTGTCCCCGGCCACCTTGAGGGCATAAAGACCCTTTATCTGCGCAATATTGTCCGGAATCGATATGTAACGGATAACCTCGTCACCGGGCATCAGGTCAACGCCGTTGCCTGCGCTGGCTTTCTGCGACAGGAACGGTATCAGCAGCTTCTTGAAATCAGCCAGGGGGGATGCACCTTTCTTCTCCAGTTCCGGCTCTCCATCTCCTGTCAGGAAGTAGGTGGGGTTGAGACCACGCCTGCGAAGACCTTGAATCAGTTTTGAAGGATCTGAGATCTTCTTTGTTTTGTACTTGCTGATATAGCCATTTGAAAGACCAAGTTCACGTTCAATCGCGCTTATTGGTTTATCAAAGTAATCAAGCAATCTTTCTAAAAATTCCAAAAAATTCCTCCTTTTTCTGATTTTTTAGCTTGACATTCTAAAAAATCAGAGTTAATCTAAATTATCAGAGGTGAACAAGTTCACTTTTTGTGAGCGAAAATTCCCGGTAAAGGTGAACAAGTTCACTTTATTCTAAACGGAAAATTTAGAAAAAACAAGGGAGAAAAGTAAATGAGGACAATTTCTTACAAGAAGGTGATCAGCGAGGAGCGCTACAGGGTTCTTAAGCTGCGCAACCCGGAACAGGATGGCCAGATGTACGGACGTGAAGGCGCCCGGTGCTGGGAACGTGTGACAGAATGGGCCGGGGACAATCCTAGCTACAACGATGTCATTAGACGGGCATGAGTTTTTAGAAAACCACGGCGGATATGTCCTGGGGAGCAGGACGCTCCCGAGTGGATTGCCACACGTTGCCCGGGCAATAGGGCTGGAGGGAGAGGGACCGGTTCGACTCCGGTATCCGCCTATAGCTTAACAAGTTAAGTTTTTGCGAGCGGAAATTCCCATTAAAACTTAACAAGTCAAGTTCATTCTAAACGGAATATTTAGAAAAAACAAGGGAGAAAAGTAAATGGAAGGAAAAAAAGAAGAAGTGAATGATGCGCTGCCATGCAGGCTGTGCCAGATTTCGCCCCAAATCACCAGTGAAACCAGTTTTGAGTGCATAAGGGGTATGAACGGAGGAGTTGGCATCGTGGTCGCGTGTTGCCCCTTCTGCAGTGTGTCTGTAGCCGAAAATACAGTGATGATGTCTTATAGCAAGACAAGATCTCTTGCCGTCAAGAAGTGGAACATGCTGATGGCTCCGGAGGTGAAGGCATGAGCAATATCATCGAGAAAGAGGAAACCTACAAGGGCATACGGTTCTGGATCATCAGAACAGACATGAGCTGGCCCTGCGCATACATCGACGTGCGGGACATCCCCGGTTTCAAGTTCTGCCCGGACGACTATGAGAACAACGACATCATCTGCCGTGGCGGCTGCACTTACGCAGACCACGAGCTGGTTGTCGGTGATATGGTGTTCGTTGGAAAAATTGTGGGTTGGAATTACGCCCACCGTGGTGCTTGGACTCCCGTCACATTGTTCGGCAGGCAATGGACAAAGGAAGAGGTCATGGAAGAGGTGGAGGAGGTCATTGATGACCTCCTGAGTCGGTATCCAGGCGAGGTGTCAGCATGAGAATAGGAAGCTTCTTGTTTGTGCGTGACGAAGCAGAGGAGGCCTATCTCCGCGCCCAGGGCTGGAAGCTCAAGGACACAGACAGAGCCTATATGGTGAGACATAATATGCTTACTTTTGGAGCACGCTGGAAGGTCTGCCGCTCTAAGCTTGATGTGGCTGTCTATTTCCTGCGGGCATTTGCCTACTATATCAAGGCAAATATTCAGCGTCTTCTGGAATCAAAAAACAAGATATTTTTTGCCCTCTTCGTGGCATGGGGTTTGGTTTGCTCTCCTATCATACCACGGGGCGGGGCGTTTTATAAAGGAGGAACTATGGCGAAAGTTTATGCGATAACCCCTACCAGGGCGGAGGCCGCGTACATCCGCTACCGCCTGGCTCTCAGCGGACACAGTCTTGCCGAGTTGTGCCGGAAGGTGAAGTGCGAGCGACAGCTTGCAAGTGATGTGCTTGCTGGCCGCAAGCATGCAGCCAAGATTGAGAAGGCAATCGCCCGGGCCTGCGGGTTCCGGGACTGGAACACAATGCTGCGCTTTATCCGCAGCGCGAGCGCACAGCAGGGGCAG
>Ga0079305_1003026_pt1 | contig 12369 bp, 16 predicted proteins | sample LMS_cellobiose_e_FD_79183 | JGI IMG/M metagenome (GOLD analysis project Ga0079305, IMG submission 79183) | Rumen-fistulated moose microbial communities from Alaska, USA - LMS_cellobiose_enrichment | ecosystem: Host-associated > Mammals > Digestive system > Stomach > Rumen fluid ... | reverse complement strand
TGATGCCCGACGTCCCAAACGATCTTATCCGCCGGCACATCGAGCACGCGCAAAAGCGCCAGTGTCAGCTCCACGCTGCCGAGATTGGAAGCAAGGTGTCCTCCCGTATGCGAAACCGTCTCGATCAGCTCGGTGCGGATTTCCTCCGCCAACAGACGCATCTGTACCGGCGTGAGCTGCCGCAGCGCCGCCAGATTCCCCCGTATGCGCGGCAGAAGCTTCGGTTTTTTCATCAAAAGTCCCCCATTCGGATCATTTCGGACGCGATCATACGCAAAAATCAAAAATCGCGTCCTTCAAGCGAGCGAACCAGTATAGGCAGAAAACCGTTGTCGGGGCAAAGGACGGAAAGCACATCCTGCGCTTCGGCATAAAGGCGCTTTTCCTCAGCCCTGGCGCCTTCGAGACCGAGCACCGTGACAAATGTGTTCTTCTTTTGGTCGGCGTCGCTTCCGACGGGCTTGCCGAGTCTGTCTTTATCGCCCTCTACATCGAGGATGTCATCCGTCACCTGAAAGGCCGTGCCGACCGCCTCGCCGAAGCGCAGCGCGAGCGCAGTCTTTTCCTCCCCCGCGCCGGCGCAGATGCAGCCGCATTCCACGGCCGCGCGCAACAGGGCTCCCGTTTTCATCTGTACCATTTCGCGATGCGCATCCGGCGTGAGACACACGCCTTCTTTCGTCACGTCGATTGTCTGTCCGCCGAGCATGCCGGACGCGCCGATTGCGGTTGAAATACAGCGCACCAGCCGCAGAGCCCGTTCGGCCCCCAGCAGAGAAACAGCTCGTCCATCCGATAAGTGCTCAAAGGCGCAGGTCTGCAGGCCGTCTCCCGCCAGCACCGCCACCGCCTCGCCGAAGGCGATATGGCACGAGGGCTTGCCGCGGCGCAGGTCGTCGTCATCCATGCAAGGCAGGTCGTCGTGGATCAGCGAATAGGCATGCACCATTTCGAGCGCGCAGGCGGCGGGAAGCGCCGCCGCGCGGTCGCCGCCGAGGGCGGCGCACACTTCGAGCGCCAACACGGCCCGGATGCGTTTTCCGCCGCCGAGCAGGCTGTAGCGCATTGCGTCGATTACGACCTGCTGGGAGCTGCTTCTGAGGCAGATCGCCGCATCCAGCGCGGATTCGACTGCCTCGATGTCGGTGCGGAGCCGCTCGTGAAAGGTCATTCGGCATCCTCCCTTTGCGGAGAAAGCGTCTCCAAACGCACGCGCGCCTCGCCGAGCTGCCGCGTACACGCGCCGAGCAGCTTTGTGCCCTCGGCATAGAGCGCAAGCGCTTCTTCCAGCGTCGTGCCGCCGTCGCTGAGCTTGCCGACGATCTCATCGATGCGGGCAAGGGATTCTTCAAACGTCATAGCGTTACCTCCGTGATCACCGATCGAATGCATCCCTCATGCAGCAGCGTCGTCACCGTATCGCCGACTTGTGCCTCCGCAGCGGCGCGCAGGGCATGTCCGTCTTTTTGCGTAACGGAATAACCGCGCGCCAAAACCCGCACGGGGCTGACAAGCTCGAGGCTTTTCGCCCGTACGGCAAGCGTTTGTTCTGCGTTGGAAAAGGCTGCTTCGACGCCGATATGCAAAGATTTGCTCATATTATACAATTTTTCCTCCCGCGCCGCAAGAAGCGCCGCAGGGCTGATGGAAAAAATTTTCTCTTTTTTTTGTGCAAGCTGCCGATTCGCATTCTCAAGCAAGCGCGAAACAGCGGCGCAAAGCGCGGCGCGCCTCGGGTGGATCCGCTCGGCCGCGCCGGTTAAAACGCGGTCCAGCAGCATCGCGAGCGCCTCTTGGCGCTGCAGCAGCTGCTCGGGCAGATCGGGAATACCGCCGAGCGCAATTTCGGCGGCAGCCGTCGGCGTCGCGGCGCGGCGATCGGCCGCAAGATCGCAGAGAGTGACGTCCGTTTCATGCCCGACGGCGGAAATCACGGGGATGGCGGACGCCGTCACCGCGCGCACGACCACCTCTTCCTGAAAGCTCCACAGGTCCTCCGTCGATCCGCCGCCGCGCGCGACAAGGATGACGTCGGCACGGCCGTCGGCATTGAGCGCGCCGATCGCCCGTACGATTTCGGCAGCCGCTCTTTCCCCCTGCACTGCGGCGGGCGACAGCAGCAGCAGCGTTTGCGGCGCCTTGCGCTCCACGACGCTGATGATATCATGCAGCGCCGCGCCCTTTTCGGACGTGACGACGCCGATCACGCGCGGGCGCGGCGGCAAAGGCCGCTTGCGTTCGGGGGCAAAGACGCCTTCGGCCTCCAGCCGACGGCGAAGCTGCAGCAGCGCGACCGTCCTCTCTCCCTCTCCGTCGGGGATGATCTCGGAAACGATCATCTGATATTTTCCGTCGCGTTCATAAAGCGTGACGGCGCCGCGCACGAGCACGCGCATGCCGTTTTCAGGCAAAAAGCGCAGATACTGCGCATTGCCGCGAAACATCACAGCCGCGACTGACGCGCTCTCGTCCCGTAAAGAAAAATAGAAATGCCCCGAGGAATACGCCGCAAAATTCGCAATCTCGCCGCGCAGATAAATTTCCCGCAGACGATTGTCACTCTCGAGCACCGATCGGACATAGCGATTGAGCTGTGATACACGCAGAATCGTGATCGCCATGAGATCCCTCCCCTATGCGCGGCGGCCCGATATGCCGCTTTGATGGCGCAGAGCCGTCAGCACGGCGATCCCCGCCGCATTATCCGCGGAAAACACCGGCGGCGCAAAAATACCGCCAAAGCGCTCCTCGAGAGAAGCGCGCAAGATCGTATTCGATGTGACGCCTCCCGCAAAAAGCACCGTGGAGACGCCGGTCTCCGCGATTGCGCTCTCCGCCATCTGCGCAATCACGCCAAGCAGCGCATCGAGGCAGAAACGCGCGACGTCACACGGCGCCCCGCCGTCGTCGATACGCCGGCGGCACTGGTTCTCGATGCCAGAGAGGCAGGGCTGTCCCCCGCGAAAGGTCGGACGCACCCGATATCGCTGTCCCGACTGCAGCGCCAGCGCCTCCAGCGCGGGGCCGGCAGGAAACGCAAGCCCCAGCATCCCGCCGACGCGATCGATGATTTGGCCGGCGTTGCAGTCGTTCGTCGCGCAAAGCAGGGCGATGTCTCCCTTTGCAAGATGATTCACGAGCAGGCACTCCGTTGTGCCTCCCGAGAGATGAAAGGCGAGAAAACACCTTTCCGCAAGATCGAGCCTGCCCGCACCGAAAAGCGCCGCCGCGACATGCCCTGCCTGATGCGAAAAAAGATACAGCGGCACATGCAATGCCGCCGCCGCCGTTTGCGCCGCCATCAGGCCGCTTAAAAAGCACGGCATGTAAGAGCCTTCGACATCCCGCGGGCGCGACGACGCGCCGACGGCCGCAATCGGACCCTCGTCGCGCGCCATCAGCTGATCCATCAGGTCGCCGAGCTGCTTGACATGCGAAAAAACGGCTTCGCTCTGCCGCAGTCCAAGCTGACCCTCCGGCACAGGCAATAGCCGTTTTTGCTGTTCGACCCGCCCGCCGCGATAAACGGCGCAGGAGGTCGTATAATTGCTGGTGTCGATCCCCAGAAAACCGGTCATCGTGAGTTCATTCCTCTCCGGCGGTGTTTTCACAATCGAGAACGCGCTCGTTTTTTGCAATGCCGCCGAGCACGCCGTTTGCAAAGGCCGCATCCTCCGGCGACGCATATTTTTTAAGAAACTCGACGGCCTCGTTGACTGTGACCGCAACGGGCACATCCGGCCGATAAAGCATCTCGCAGGCAGCCAACCGCAGCGCGGCAAGCGTGAGCCGCGGCAGGCGGGTGATCTTCCAATTCTCGAGATGGCGGGAAATCACCGCGTCCAGCTCCTCGGTCTTTTCATCGCAGAGCGCAACAAGCTCCCGGCCGAAGTCGTTGAGCCGCAGCTCCTCGTTTTCCCCCTCGGCGGCGCTTGCAATCAGTTCCTCTATCGCGTCGGTGCGCACCGTACGCTGATAGGCGAACAAAAATGCCGCTTCTCTCGCGGTACTTCTCTTCATGCGTATCTCCTTCGTTTTTGAACGAAAAGCGCGCCCTCCGCGAAAAAGAGGAGTGCGCACGATTCTTGACGCGAACCCGCAGAGAGAGTCCCGTCGCCCCGCGAAAAGAAAACCACGATCCGCAGGACGAACCTTTCCTTGGGCCGCGGTGCTGTACGGCTCTCAAAAAGCGTCGTTCCTTTAACCGGCGGCCGGAAAAGGCCCGACCCTCTTCGGCGCCCGGTCAGTCCTCCGCCGCCGCGCCGCCGTAATGAATTCCCGAAACGACGACATTCACCTTGGAAACCGTGATGCCCGTCATATTCTGCACGGCATCCTTGACGCTGCGCTGTACGTTTTCCGCCACATCGCGGATGCGCGCGCCGCTCTCGAGTACCAGACGCATGCGAATCTCCGCAATGCCGTCGATGAGACTGATATCCGTCTTACCGCGGTTGACGATGCCGCGCAGATCCATCGAGGGACTTGCCAGCGCCCAGACGCCCGCGACCTCCTTTGCCGCGGCATCCGAGATCGTCGCAATCACATCGCGCGAAATGCGCAGAGAGCCGCCGGAGCCGTTTTTTTCGCTGAAACTCATACCGTTGCCTCCTATCGGAACAGCTTTTGACCACTCTTCTTTCATTTGTTTTTTATTCTAACATACTTCGGCGGATAAGACAACCGAAAATCCAAATTCTCCTGCGGCCGGCCCGCGTCTCAGTTGACCTCGATGATCGAAATGTTTTCATTCCGCACGCTCGTCTCGCTGAGGATGATATCCTTCATCTGTGCAACTTCCTCGGCGGCGAGGCCTTCGCTGTGCACGACGACATCCACATGGTCCGCATCGCAGTAGACCATACATTCCGAAAATCCCTTGGCGCGGATCAGCGTCTCGATTTTGCCCTCCGCCTCGACCGCGTCGGCAATGGCAGCGGCGCGCAGCGCAAGTTCAGCGCGCTGGTCGGCCGATACGCTCTCGCTTTCGATCAGGCTCTGCAGCGTTGCCACAGCCTCGTCGCGCGTCTGCTGCCGCGTTACTTTCGCCTGAGCGAAGTATGCTTCGACATCTGCCGCTCCCGTCGGATTCTCCACGTACTGTGCGTCGCCATAGCTCTTTTCCTCCAGCGACTTCGTCACCGGCAGCGTGAGGCCCGCGTCGGCGTAAACCCAGCTGAGATATACGGCAAACGACAGACAGAGCACAAGGGACGTCAGCAAAATCTGCCGTTTCCCGACGATCAGATGCAGATGCGGTTTTTTCATAATGATCTCCCCTTTGCGCATATTGGGCCGCGTCGGCTTGCGACGCGGAGCTCGCCGCGCGCCTTCGCCGGCGGCGCGGCAAATGAAATCCATGCGTCCCGTCGCTTTGCATCGGGATACGCGATTTCGCATTTCGGTAAACGCGTAGCGGCCACGAAGCGGCATTACTCTGTCCGAAGCACACAGACCCGATCCGACGTAATGCCGAGAGCAGTCGTGACCGCCTCGATCACATTGGCGCGAACCACGGCATTCCCCCCTCCGTCGCAGACAACGACTGCGCCGCGCACCCGCGCGCCCTCGCGCGAAAGCGGCAGCGGCGAACGGTCGCCCGACCCGCCGACAAGCAAATAATTCTGCTGCGAGGAGGAGGAGGTCTCGCGGCGGGTGCTGTCCGTACCGGCCACGGTCTCGGCGACGGTGTCGCTCGATTGTCCGTTGACGGCATAAACGGCGCGCTCGCTTGTTTCAAGCGTGACCATAACCCAGGCATGCCCCACGCCGTCGATCCGTGAAAGGATCGCGGAAAGGCGCTCCTCGATTTCTGACGCGGCTGCGGTGAGAGAGTTTTCAGCCGCCGGCGGCGCCTCGGATTTCTCTTCGCCGGAGAGAAGATTTCCCGCCGCCAGCAGAAGCAGCCCCGCGAAACCGAGCGCCGCCAGCAGACGCGGGCGCCTTTCCTGCAGCAGCGCGGGCAGACGCCGCAGCGACTGTTTGATTTCCACGCCGTTATCCCCCTTCCGCCGTGACAATAACAGGCACATCCCACTCGGCGGTCAGCTCTTCGGCGAGGCCGGGCATCTCTTCCGACAGGACAAGAATAATACGATCGATTTTGACACTCTGTTCCCCGACGGTACAATCTATTCGGATATCCCGCATGTTTATGCCATCCTCTGAGAGCTTTTCGGCGAGAGCCGCGGAAAGGGATGCGCGGACGCCTTCGGCCCATGCGTCTTCCTGCGTCGGAAAGGCAGCGGCGGTGAGGTTTACCGGAGCGGCATGCAGCTCATCGAGCGCTCCGCGCACCGCCGGCAGCAGCGAAGTAAGCGCCGTGAGCAGCAGAACCGCGCGCAGCAGTGGGAACAGGCCGCGCCTGTGCAAGTCGGGCATCACGATGCGCACAAGGGCGCACACCGACGCCAACGCGCAAAGGCGCATCGACCAGAGCGACAGCGCGCTCACGCCGGGATCCCCCCTGCCGAAAGCAGGATCGCCGTAGACGCGATCAGCAAAACGGCAAGCGTCAGCAGCAAGGCAAGCAGCAGCTCCTGCAGCTGGCCGAAAGCGCACAGCACCCGCGCAGCGGAGCGCGCATCAAACAGCTCGGCAATCCATTGCGCCGCGGCAAATCCGAGCCGCAGCAGCCCTGTTTCGAGCACAGCGGGCAGAAACGTCGCCGCGGCGGCAGCAATCCCAAATGTTCCGACCGCCGCACGAAGAATCCGCAAACCGCCCTGCACGGCTGCAATGCCGTCCGCAATCGCCTTGCCGATCACAGGCACAAAGGCCTCCGCGAGGAATCTGCCCGTTCTGGCGGCGGTGTGTCCGGCCGCGTTCGTCAAAACGCTTTGCAGCGACAGCGCCGCGCACAACACCGTCGCGACAAGTCCGAGCGAAAAGCATATGGCTTTTTTGACGCCGAGCGACCAGCGCGGCAGCGCATCCGCCGCCACGGCCTCGGCGATACAGAGCTCAAACAATACGAAGCAAAGCGGCAGCAGCACCGAGGAAACGCCGCCTGCGATCAGCTCAGCCGCGGCAAGAAGCGACGTCTGATAGAGCGTCGCGCTCGCCGCCGCACCGCCCGCTGCGCTGACGCCGGCATAAACGGGCACAAACACCATCAAAAATTGAGCAACATGGCGGATTGTCGCACCAGCACGACTGAATGTCGAGAAAAGCGGTTCCCGTGCCGTCAGCACAACAAACAGCGCCGAGAGCGTCTCCGCAGTCTCGGCGAAAAGCCCCTGTCCGCCGAGCTGACGCGCCGTGCCCGCGAGCAGAGAAATGCCGAGCAGCGACAGCACTGCTCCGCGGCAGGAATCCATCCCTTGGCGCAGCGCAGAGCGGACAAAATCAAAAAGCTCTTCCGGTGTTAAGGCCAATGCCTTTTCAATCGTCAAGCTCCATTCCTGTCCTTCCTCCGGCACCGCTTCCTCGAGTGCGCCGATACGAAATTGCTCGGCAAGATCCGCCGGTAGCTCCACGGCAGCGACATGCAAAGATAGCAGCAGACAAAGCGCCGCAGCGCTACAGAGCATCAAACAGCGTTTCCGCAAGCGTCAGCACCTCCTCAAAAACCGGCAGGCTCACCGCTGCGATCAGCACGCGGCCGCAGAGTTCCGCTTTTTGAGCAAGTCCCTGCTCCCCCGCATCACGGCAGGAGTCGCTCGTCATTTCGGTCGCGACCGAGATCAACAGCGCCTTGCCGAGCGCAAGAGCATGTCCCTCGCGCAGCGCGGCACGGGCGGCAAAATCCCGCACCGCCTCAAAAAGCGGCGCAGCGCTCTCGATCGCCAGCCCCAACAGCAAAAGCGTGCCCGCCAGTGTTACCGATATGGCAAACACCGATCCGTATTGCCGAAGCGCCACCGCCAAAAACATTGTGATCAGCGCTGCGGCGATCACCGCCGTCACAGCTGAAATACGGTCTTGACCGTCTCGAACAGCGCACTGATTTCGGTGACGATCATTGTGAGTACAACAACGAGCCCCGCAAGCGTCGTCATCATCGCCTGCTCTTCGCGCCCCGAGCGAATCAGCACCTGATCCAGAACGGAGATGATGATCCCGATTGCCGCGATGCGAAAAATCAGATCAACGTCCATCCTCATTCCTCCCTCTTGCCATTCCGTAAAGTCTTTTATCTTTACATATATATCCGTGCTCATAGCAGCAGCACGGCGAGCGACAGCCCCGCCATTGCGCCGACTGTCAGCGAGAGGCGTTCCTGTACGGCAAGTTCCCGCAGTGCGTCGGCACGCCGTGAGCGCAGCAGCGCAATCGCCTCATCGAGCTGGCCGCATTGCGTCTCGGCATCGCTGCGCCCAAGCAGCGCCAGCGCCTCGCGCAAAATGCGGCAATCCTCCCGGTCGAGCGGCGCGCGGCACAACGCAGCGGGCGCATCCGCAATTGTCTCGCCCAGCACCGCCTCACAGGCAGAGCGCAGCAGCACATCGGTCCTCGTCATACTGTAGAGGAGGCGCTGACGGATTGTCGTCAGCAGCAGGAGTATCTGTCCCAGCCGTCGCACGCGCAGACGATATCGACGCGCCGACGCCGCACCACAGAGCACGCTGCAGCAGATCAGTAGCAGCGCCCCTATCAGCTTGAGCATCCGATTCAAGCGATCTCTCCCTTTCGGCGTTGTCAAAAGCGATTGGCGGAGCATCTGCGATATGAATCGGCGTTACCTCGCGCAGCGCCCCGACCGGATTGTCTCCGAGCAGGGCCGCATGGGAAAATGCGCCGGAAGATATCAGCAGCGCAGTCCCCTTCCTGCGAAACAGCTCCGCGCAGGAAGCCGCATGCGCCGTTGCAACAACTGAAACACCGCAGCGCAGCGACCAAAGAATCGCCTGTGTCTCATCTTCGCCGCCAAGCTCATCACACAGGATCACCTGCGGCGAGAGAGCACGCAGCGCCATCAGGATCGCATCGGCTTTGGGGTATCCCGAAAGGCGGCAGACGGGAGTCGATCCGAATTCGCCTCTCTCATCGATCAACACAACGCGCACGTCACGCGCCTGCAAAAGCTCCGCTAAACGTCGTAGTACCGTCGTTTTCCCGCTGCCGGGCACGCCGGAAAGAAGAAAACCCTGCCGACAGAGCGGCAACAACTCCCGCGCGGTTGAAAGCCCAAGCAAGCTCTCGCTGTGCGCGATCCGCAGAACAATAGCGTTCGGATCACGAAGCCCCAGCAGCTCGCCCCGTGCAGAGTAGACTGCAGTTGCGGCGACGCCTGCACGATGACCGCCCATAACAGACAAAAAACCCTGTCGCAGCTCTTGTTGATGCGACTGCATTGAGTTTCCCGACAAAGACAGGAGCGAATCCTCAAGCATCCGCGCGGTAACGGATGGCAATGCGAGCGGCGTCATCCTGCCGGAACACAACAGCTGCGGCGGAAGCCCGACGAGCAGACGGATCTCCGTCGCGGTTTCTTTGAGTGCCGGCGGCACGGCGCACAAAGCGTTTGCAAGCTCTGCACAGAGCTGCCGCGCGGCTGTATCGAAGTCATCTGACCAGGCGTATCCCATCTTTTTCACCTCTTGCACCAATTTATGGACGAGCAAGCCGGATTAGAACAAAAAAAACGTCCCCGCCGTAAAAGCGGGGACGCGGGAGAAGACATCTTGTTCAAACGGTACTGAAAACGGCGCACCCGCTTTTTAAAAGCGGATGCGCCCTTCGGATATGAAAATCAAATCAGAGAGCTGCGCCGGTAGAGGGGTTCTTCGGAATGTTGGGCGTGACAACAGGGCTCACGGTCTGAGACTGACCGGAGCTGGCAGACGCAGAAGACACGGAGGATTGGCTCTGGCTGCTCGAAGATTCCGTCGACTTGGAGGTAGAACCGGAAAGCTTATTATTGGAGAGGACATAAGTCGTCAGCGTAAGGCCGTTTGTACCGCTGAACTCAATCACAAACTCGTCGTCATCCTCGTTATAATATTTGGAGACGTCCGTCAGCTTATTGCCCTCATAGGTGTACATATACCGGTAAGTGCCCTCGCCGTCAATGATGAGCTGGCCGTCCTTGATGCGGGAAAGCGTACCGGAACATTTGTAGTAAGCCAGATCGTTATCGTCTCCGTACTTATCGTCGATCTTCTCGATCGTGGAAGTGCTGCAGGAGAGCAGCGCCGTGCTGCTGCCGCTGGCGGTACCGGTAATGGACAGATAGCCGGACTCGCTGCTGAGATCGATCTCGTCGCCTCTTTCAAAATTGAAAAGGACTTCAGACGACGTCAGCGTACCGGAGCCGCCTTCTTCCTCATCGTAACCGACGGTATCGATGATCACGGGAATCGTCGTTTCGCTGTTGTCATCAAAACGAACCGTCAGTTCGCCGCTGTAAGAAAAGGGGCCGTCGTCCTGATAGGCCTTGAGGGTGATATCGCTGACTTCGACAAGCGCAAAGGTCCATCTGTCGCCGTTGCCGTCGCGAAAACGCTCACAGCTCAGGTTCTTATTGTTGGAGATGATTTTCTTATCGTCATTCGTATCGGCGGTAATGCCGACCTTTTTGACATGGGTCGCTTTGTTGCCGGACTCATACAAGGCCAGCGCAATGTAAATCTTTTGTCCCGGGGTAACGGTCGTACTGGAAGTGATTTTAGAGCCGAGACCGCTGCTGGTGTATTTGAAGATATCGCCGGCGTCGCTGACCGTAGGAGCCGCGGAAACCGTGACCGCCATCAGAGACAGCGCCATGGAAAGCACCAGCAGAAGAGAGAGAATTCGTTTCATAAGAGATACCTCCTTAATCTTTACGGTTTTGACAAACAGAAACAAACCCTATGCTGTTATAGTGTCGCTGCCGTCGTTTTTTCCTGCAGAACGCGAAAGAAAATTTGCGGCAGCGGCTGATTTCCGCCTTGAGCAGCCGACGAAAATACAACAGCGGAAGACCGGTCGGTATCTCCGCAATTCCGCCGCCCTTCCTGTTTTGATTATAGCGCGAAAATCGTGTGATTGCAACAGCTGCACGCAATTTTATATCTGTTTTACCGGCGTATTTCGTTCCTCGATTGACTTTTTTCCGCTGCCGCTGTAAAATAACGGCGACACTTGCCGCTGTGGTGGAACGGCAGACACCGCGGACTTAAAATCCGCTGCTTGAAAAGGCGTACCGGTTCGAGTCCGGTCAGCGGCACCACGCCGCCGCAAGCTCCATATCGCTTGCGGCGACTTTTTTTATGCTTCGCATCAAAAGTCGCCCCGCGCTCATTCCGCTGCTCCTCCTTTCCGCAAAAGGTCACGCTCCGCTCGTCTGTTCACTTGTAAACGCGCTCACAACGGCTCGCTGTCGCCGCCAACCTTTTGCGGATTAAAGGGGTTGTGTTTGTCGTCATTCGCACCAAAAAGGCGCTTGCAGATGCAAGCGCCTTTTTGTATGCCCATGGACACCAAAATTCCCTTTCGGTGTCCTCTGCGCATGCGCCGTGTCCGCGGAGAAACACAGCGCAACGCCGTTTCTCAGTAAAGCCCCTGTGCGAGCATCGCATCGGCGACCTTGAGGAAGCCCGCGATATTGGCGCCGGCGACGAGGTTATACCCATAGCCGTATTTCTCCGCAGCCTCTACGGAAGAATCGTAGATGTTCTTCATGATCTTATGGAGCTGCGCATCCACCTCCTCGGCGGTCCACGAGAGGCGGGCGCTGTTCTGGCTCATCTCGAGACCGGAAACGGATACGCCGCCTGCGTTGACAGCCTTGGAAGGCGCAACGATCATATCCTTCTGCTTCATCAGGAAAGCAAGCGCCTCGTTGGTCGTCGGCATATTGGCAACCTCAATATAATACTTGAGGCCGTTGGCGATCATCTTCTCCGCCTCGGGCATGCCGATCTCATTTTGCGTGGCGCACGGCATCGCAACATCGAACTTGGTTCCCCAAGGCTTTTCGCCCGGGAAGAACTGCACGCCGAACTTATCGGCGTAATCCTTGGCCTTGTCGCGGCCGGAAACACGCATCTCAAGCAGATAATTGAGCTTCTCCTCGGTGATGATGCCGTCGGGATCATAGATATAGCCGTCGGGACCGGAGATCGTAACGACCTTGCCGCCGAGCTCGGCGATCTTTTTGCAGACGCCCCATGCCACGTTGCCGAAGCCGGAAACGCCGAAGGTCTTGCCCTTGACTTCCTCGCCTTCGTGCCGGAGAACCTCCTGCACATAGTAGACGGCGCCGTAGCCGGTCGCCTCCGGACGGATCAGGGAGCCGCCGAAGGAAAGACCCTTGCCGGTGATAACGCCGTTTTCAAAGCAGCCCTTGATGCGCTTATACTGGCCGTACAGATAGCCGACTTCCCTGCCGCCGACGCCGATATCGCCCGCGGGAACGTCGATGTCCGGGCCGATATGGCGATACAG
>Ga0079305_1003025_pt1 | contig 12374 bp, 5 predicted proteins | sample LMS_cellobiose_e_FD_79183 | JGI IMG/M metagenome (GOLD analysis project Ga0079305, IMG submission 79183) | Rumen-fistulated moose microbial communities from Alaska, USA - LMS_cellobiose_enrichment | ecosystem: Host-associated > Mammals > Digestive system > Stomach > Rumen fluid ... | reverse complement strand
TGAAATCACCGAGTTTTCGCACCACTGCCCCGAGGAATATCTGATCGCGGCTCTCAAGATGATCGTCGCGTTCATCGTCCTCGCCCACTACGATTTCCTCCTGACGCTCGTGATCTTCCTGCTTGTGCCGGTCATGATCTTCTGTACGCTCCTGTTCCGGAGGCGGATGCGGAGAGCGTCGAAGAAGCGCCGCGTTCTCGTCGGCGAGATGAACGCGAGGCTCGAGGATTCGCTGCTCGGCATGCGCGTCGTGAAGTCGTTCGCGAACGAGGACGTCGAGGAGGCGAAGTTCGAAACGAGCAACAAAGCCTTCTATGACGTGAAGAACGAGTGGTACAGGGTCTTCGCGGGCTTCCATACGACGACACGCTTCTTCGACGGCGTGATGTACATCACCGTCGTCGTCGTCGGAGCGCTCTTCATCATCAAAGGCCGCATCACCGCACCCGATCTCTTCGCGTTCCTTCTCTACGTTTCGATGCTGCTCGCGTCGGTCCGCCAGATCGTCAACTTCTACGAGCAGTTCCAGAACGGTATGACCGGCCTCGAACGGTTCGTCGAGATCATGGACACCCCGGCGGAGATCAAAGACGCGCCGGACGCGGTCGACCTTCCTCCCGTCAAAGGTGACATCCGCTTCGAGAACGTCAGCTTCCACTACACCGATCACGACAAGACGGTCCTTTCCCACCTCGACATCGACATCCCCGCAGGGGAAAACATCGCGCTCGTCGGTCCGTCCGGCGGCGGAAAGACGACGCTCTGCAACCTCATCCCGCGCTTCTACGAGGTGACGGACGGCCGGATCCTCGTCGACGGGACCGACATCCGGAGCGTCACGATGAAATCGCTCCGGGAACAGATCGGGATGGTCCAGCAGGACGTCTATCTCTTCAGCGGAACGGTCCGCGACAACATCGCGTACGGAAAGGAAGGCGCGACGGAAGAGGAAATCGTCGAAGCGGCGGTCAAGGCCGGTGCGGACGAGTTCATCCGCGAGCTTCCGAACGGCTACGATACGTACGTCGGTGAACGCGGCGTCAAGCTTTCCGGCGGCCAGAAACAGCGCATCTCGATCGCGCGCGTGTTCCTCAAGAACCCGCCGATCCTGATCCTTGACGAGGCGACGAGCGCGCTCGACAACGAAGGCGAGCTCCTCGTCCAGAAATCGCTTGAAAAACTTGCGGTCGGGCGGACGACGCTCACGATCGCCCACCGCCTGACGACGATCCGGAACGCGGGCAAGATCCTCGTCCTTACGAAGGACGGCATCGCCGAATCGGGCTCCCATGACGAGCTGATGGCGAAGGACGGCATCTACGCCCATATGTACCGGATGTACCAGCTTTAGTCCCGGAAAGATCCATCGGAACGAAGATGAAACAGAAACGAACAAAAGGAGTGATTGCAATGACGGTACTTCTGTGCGCCGCCCTGATCTTCGGACTCGGCGGATGCTCCCGCGCGGGGAAGACGGTCGGAAAGGACGTGAAGAAGGAGGACGTGACCGATTTCTACTACACGGTCGACTCCTCGACGAATCCGCCTTCCTTCCGGCGCTACCGCTTCTACGTGGAAGACGGCGTCCGCTTCTTCTTCCATGAGAAGCGGGAGGGCAGTCACTGGCCGCTCACCGAACAGGACCGGACGGTCTCGGAAACGGTCGAACTCACCGACGAGCAGTGGGACGCCTTTTTCGACTGCATTTCGGGAGGGACCGTGAAGAAACGCGGAGAACATACCGAAAGCGGCAGTGCGGGACCCTGGCTCTATCTCTACTGGAAAAACGACCGTTCGAAAAACCAGGAGTATTCCTTTGCCTCGCATGAGAAACAGACCGCGTTCGAGGCGCTCTGCCTGGAGCTCGCGGGAACGCGGGAAAACTGACCGTTCGGCCGGAACGGTGTGAAACGAAACAGACACGATGAACTATAAAACGATCCTATTCGACTTTGACGGGACGGTGTTCGATACCGTCGAGGGCATCACAAAGTGCATCCAATACGCGCTCCGGAAACACGGCGTCGACGAACCGGACCTGAATCAGCTGCGCTGCTTCGCGGGGCCGCCGCTCGTCGACAAGTTCACGGAGGTCTACGGCGTGACCGAGGAGGAGGCAAACCGCCTCGTGACCGACTTCCGCGAGCGGTATGCACCGATCGGCGTCTATGAGAGCAAGCCGTTCCCCGGAATCGGCGATTTTATCCGCCGCCTTCGCGCGGCCGGCTTAACCGTCGGCGTCGCAACGTCGAAGCCCCAGACCCACGCGGAACTTCTGATCGAACGGGCGGCGCTTACGGACTGCTTCGACATCGTCGTCGGAAGCCAGCCCGGACTGAACAATCAGCGGAAGCACCAGGTCGTTCGGCGCGCGATGGACGGCCTCGGCGCGGAAACGGAGTCGACCGTTCTCATCGGCGACACGAAATACGACGTCGAAGGAGCGAAGATCGTCGGGATCCCCTGCATCGGCGTCCGGTGGGGGTATGCCGCTCCGGGCGAGCTCGAGGCGGCCGGTGCGATCCGGATCGCGGAGGATATGGACGAACTGGAACGGATGCTGACGGATGAACGGTAGCGAACGGAAACAATGGAGCAGGGCGGCCGACGCGGCGCTCCGCTGGTACGCGGAAAACGCGAGGGACCTCCCGTGGCGGAAGAACCCGACGCCGTATCACATCTGGCTTTCGGAGATCATCTTCCAGCAGACGCGGATCGAAGCCGGAACGGCCTATTATCTGCGTTTTCTCGAGGAGGCGCCGGACGTTTTTTCGCTTGCGGCGATGCCGGAGGAAAAGCTCCTGAAGCTGTGGGAGGGCCTCGGCTATTATTCGCGCGCAAGGAATCTCCATAAGGCCGCAAAGAAGATCGCATCGGAAGCCGGCGGCGTTCTTCCGGACGATCCGAAGGAGCTCGCGAAGCTTCCGGGGATCGGTCCCTATACGGCCGGCGCGATCGCATCGATCGCATACGGAAGGCCCGTTCCCGCCGTCGACGGAAACGTGCTTCGCGTCGTTTCGCGCCTCTTTGCGCGGGAGGACGACGTCGCGCTCCCCGAGACGAAGAAGCGGATCGGGGAGGAACTTTCGGCGTTCTACGGAGCGTATTTCGGAGAGGGCGGCCGGACGGACGGACCGGAAAACCGAGGCGAAGCCGGGAAGGACGATCCGGCCCGGAAGGAGACGGTGAAGCGTTCCCCCGGCGACCTCAACCAGGCGTGGATGGACCTCGGCGCGACCGTCTGCCTTCCGAACGGAGAACCGCGGTGCAGCGTCTGTCCGTTCGAAGCGTTCTGCGTTTCGCATGGGAAGGGCACCGAAACGGCGTTCCCCGTGAAAACGGGCCCGAAGCCCCGGACCGTTCGGGAACGCACGGTGTTCGTTTTGAGGTGCCGATATACAGTCAAAGGAAAAGAATCCCGGGGCGTGTACTTTTACCTCCGCAGACGGCCGGATAAGGGCCTTCTCGCGGGTCTCTGGGAGCTTCCGGCGGAGGACGGATTCCTCTCGCCGGAGGAGGCGCGAAAAGCGATCGAAGCGAAGTACGTTCCCTGTGCAGTGGATGTCACCGTTACGCCGCTCCCGGACGCGAAACACATCTTCAGTCACGTCGAATGGAGGATGAAGGGGTATCTCATCGACGTCGTGACGCCCTGCACGGAATACGGCGCCGACCGGACCGAACATCCCCACATCCTCTGCACCGACGGAAGCGGCGACCCGGCCGCAGCGTGGAAAACGCCGGAAGAGATCGAACGGGATTGTCCGGTTCCGTCCGCATTCCATGCATACCGACCGTATCTTTCGGATCAAAACGAGCCGGCGGCGTCTCCGGAACGGCCGGGAAAAGGAAAGAAACCGGAAAGAACCGAAACAGACAATGAAACCGAATGACCTGACACCGAAACAGATCCTGATTCGCGGCGCGCGGGTTCACAACCTCAAAAACATCGACGCGGAGATCCCGCTGAACCGGATCGTCGGCGTTGCAGGCGTCTCCGGCTCGGGAAAATCGTCGCTCGCCCTCGGCGTGCTTTATGCGGAGGGGTCGCGGCGCTACCTCGAATCGCTTTCGACGTACACCCGGAGACGGATGACCCAGGCCGCCAAGGCGGACGTGGACGAGGTGCTTTACGTTCCCGCGGCGCTTGCACTCCATCAGCGCCCCGGCGTACCGGGGATCCGATCGACGTTCGGGACGGGTACGGAGCTTCTGAACAGCCTCCGGCTCATGTTTTCGCGTCTCGCGGAGCACCGCTGTCCGAACGGCCACTACCATCCGCCGACGCTCGACGTCGCGGCGGAACGCGAGCTCGTCTGCCCGGAATGCGGCGTGCGCTTCTACGCGCCGGGGGCGGAGGAACTGGCGTTCAACAGCCAGGGCGCCTGCAAAACGTGCGGCGGGACGGGAACCGTACGGACGGTTGACGAATCGACGCTCGTTCCGGACGAATCGCTTACGATCGACGAAGGGGCGGTCGCGCCGTGGAACAGCCTGATGTGGTCTCTGATGACCGACGTCTGCCGTGCGATGGGCGTCCGGACGGACGTTCCGTTCCGCGACCTCACTCCGCAGGAACGCGACATCGTCTTTCACGGCCCCGCCGAAAAAAAGCATATCTTCTATAAGGCGAAGAAGACAAACGAGGCCGGCGAGCTTGACTTTACGTATTTCAACGCCGTCTATACGGTTGAGAACGCGCTCGCGAAGGTAACCGACGAAAAGGGCATGAAACGCGTCGAAAAGTTCCTCCGCGAGGACGTCTGTCCGGACTGCGGCGGGACGCGCCTTTCGGATGCGGCGCGCGCGCCGCGCCTCCGGGGCGTTTCGCTTGCGGACGTCTGCAGGCTCCCTCTTTCGGAACTGTCCGAATGGGTGGACGGCGTTCCCGGTTCGCTCCCCGAAGCGATGCGGCCGATGGCGGAGAGCATCGCAGAATCGTTCCGCACGGCCGCCCGGAGGCTTGTCGACCTCGGCCTGTCGTACCTCTCCCTCGACCGCGCATCCTCGACCCTCTCGACCGGAGAACGCCAGCGGATGCAGCTCGCTCGCGCCGTCCGGAACCGCACGACCGGCGTGCTCTACGTTCTCGACGAGCCGTCGATCGGCCTCCATCCCGCGAATATCGTAGGGCTCGCAGACGTCATGCACGATCTCGTCCGCGACGGAAACTCCGTCGTCCTTGTCGATCACGATACCCAGATTCTCCGCGAATCCGACTGGATCGTCGAACTCGGACCGGGGGCCGGAGCAAACGGCGGCCGGATCATCGCGGAGGGAACGGTCGCGGATCTCACGTCAAACCCGGCGTCCGTGATCGGACCGTTTCTCGCGGAAACGGAAACGCCGGTGCGGGAACGCGCATCCGGACGGAAGGAGCTCTTCGGAGACGGCCTGATCCGCCTTGTGACCGATGCGATTCACACCGTTAAGCCGCTCACGGCCATGATCCCGAAGGGACGTCTCACCGTCGTGACGGGCGTTTCGGGTTCGGGAAAGACGACGATGGTGCTCGAAAGCCTCGTTCCGGGACTCGAAGCGCTTCTCGAAGGAAGAAACCTTCCGGACCACGTTCGTTCGCTCGAAGCGGACGGGATCCGCCGTGTCCGGCTCATCGACGCGACGCCGATCGGCATCAATGTCCGTTCGACCGTCGCGACGTACGCGAACGTTCACGACGAGCTCCGGAAACTCTATGCGAAAACACCGGACGCGAAGGCGTTCGGAGCGAAAGCGGGCGATTTTTCGTACAATACCGGGAACCTGCGCTGTCCGGTCTGCGACGGGACGGGCGAAATCAGCCTCGACGTTCAGTTCCTGCCGGATGTCGACATCCCCTGCCCGGAGTGCCGCGGGTCGCGCTACGCAAAGGACGCGTACCGGATCCGTCATACGAACCGGAACGGAGAAACGCGCTCGCTCCCGGAACTGATGGAAATGGACGTGGAAACGGCGCTTGCCTTTACGGAGGAATGGAAAGCCGTATCCGGCAGGCTCCGGGTATTAAGCGATCTCGGACTCGGGTATCTCACCCTCGGCGAGGAGACGCCGCGCCTTTCGGGCGGCGAAGCCCAGCGGCTGAAGCTCGCGAGCGAGATGGGACGTACACAGAGCGATACGCTTTTCGTTTTCGACGAGCCGACGATCGGCCTCCATCCGCTTGACGTCCGGACGCTGCTCGGCGTCTTTGAAACGCTGATCCGGAGCGGTGCGACCGTCGTTGTGATCGAACACGATCTCGATGTTATCCGGAGCGCGGACTACGTGATCGACATGGGTCCGGGCGGCGGAGAGGCGGGCGGAAGGATCGTCGCAGCGGGAACGCCGGAGGAGATCAAGGCCTCCCCGGAGAGCGTGACCGGGCGATTCCTGTAACGAACGGTTTCTGGACCGATCATCAGGCCGGAAGCGGGGCAAAAAAGAGAGAAAGGAGAACGGCCGAATGGTTCACATCGGAAACAGCTGGGACAGCCTCCTTGCGGACGAGTTCGAAAAAGACTATTATAAGGCGCTCAGGCAGTTCCTGATCGCGGAGTACAAGGCGGGTCCCGTCTATCCGCCCGCGGCCGATATCTTCAACGCGCTGAAAGCGACACCGTACGAAAAGGTCCGTGTCGTGATCCTCGGCCAGGATCCCTATCACGGCCCCGGACAGGCCCACGGCCTCTGCTTCTCCGTCCGGAAGGGCGTGAAGGCGCCGCCGTCGCTCGTTAACATCTTCCGGGAGCTGAACGCGGACCTCGGCTGTCCGATCCCGTCCCATGGCTGTCTTATGCACTGGGCCGAACAGGGCGTGCTTCTTCTCAATACGTGTCTCACCGTCCGCGAGGGAAAGCCGAACTCCCACAAGGGAAAGGGCTGGGAGACGTTTACCGACCGCGTGATCAGGCTCCTCAACGACCGCGGGGAACCGATCGTCTTTCTCCTTTGGGGCGCGAACGCCCAGGCGAAGATCCCGATGATCACGAACCCGAACCATCTCATTCTGAAGGCACCCCATCCGTCCCCGCTCTCCGCCCACGCGGGCTTCTTCGGCTGCCGCCATTTTTCGCGCGCCAACAGCTTCCTTGCGGCACACGGCGAGGGGACGATCGACTGGGCGATCCCGGAATAGTGCCGCAGAACAAACGCACGAAAAGGTTCTATTTCTTCGGAAAGCGTAGTTCGGCTTCGGCGCATATTGATACAATAGATGTAACGAACGTGTTGCGTGTAAAAAAACAACGGGCGGCCGGCTTTTCAGCCGGCCGCCTGTTCTTTGCATGCTGATGAAAATCAGCAGGAGGACCGATCGGGAATCGGAGAGCGGTCAGTCGTTCGTTGCATCTTCGTCGTCCTTCTTTGCGAACGCGCGGTAGAGGAGCGTCACGGCGTCGGCGCGGATGCAGTCGTCATCGGGGCTGAACGTCGTCTCGGACGTGCCTTCGGTGATGCCGTTCTCGTAGGCCCACTTGACCGCGTTGGCGTAGTACTCCTCGGGATCGACATCGGTGAACGGGATATTGCCGTCGGCTTCGGTGCCGAGCGCGCGGAACAGGAACACGACGCTCTGGGCGCGGTCGACCGTTCCGTCGGGATCGAAGAGACCGTCGCCGACGCCTTCGGTGATGCCGTTTTCATACGCCCAGAGGACGGCCTTGTAATAATAGGCGTCCGGATCGACGTCGGTGAACGGGCAGGAGCCGATCGCCGGCTCGGGTTTCCCCGCCGCGCGCCAGAGGAACGTCACCATCTGGGCGCGGGTGGTGGTGCCTTCGGGATCGAACGTCGTGTCGTCGACGCCCTCCGTAATATCCATGAGATCGGCCCAGTCGACCGCATCGTAGTAGTAGGCGTCCTTCGGAACGTCGACGTAGGGGAAGGGGTCGTAGCCGACGAAGAAGCGGCCGCCGGAGGTAATCTCGGCCGTAACGATCCCGGTCTCCGCGTCACAGGCGCTTTCAAGCTTCACCCACGTTCCGGGCGCGTCAGGCTCTTCGGATTCGACGTACTGCCACACGGCAACGCGGTCCGGGTTCTCGTCTTCGGCGAGTTCGTACGGCATCTCGAGCGTGACGGTCCCGCCGAAGTCCTCGATCACGGTTCCGCCCGAGGTGACTTCGAGAGTATACACGGTTCCGTCGGGTTCCGCACCGCCCGGGAGGTCCGCAGCCTCTCCGGTGTTCGTGCCGCCCGCCTGCGCCGCCGGTTCCGGCTCGAACGTGATCGTGACGCTTCCGCCCGCCTGTTCGAGAATGCCCTCCAGCGCGTCAGTGTCGAATGCGGCAGTCGCGCCGTTCTCCGATTCCACGGTCAAAGGCAGGCCTTCCTGAACGAGCTGCGAGAGTTCCCATGAGGAGATGGTTTCGCCGCTTTGGATTTCGGTGACGGGGTCCGGCTCATACGGGGCAACGTAGGCCGCGATCGTGACGGTCACTTCGTCGGAGGCGAGCGCCGTATCGGTTGCCGCAACGCGCACGGAATAGGTGCCGTTCGAAAGGTCCGTGACCGTATCGCCCGTGATCGGCGTCCAGTCGGCATCGCCCTCTTTGCGATATTCCATCGTCGCATCGACGCCGGTCAGCGTGCCGTTGTTGTTCGCCGGAACAGTGCAATCGGTCTTGTCCACGCCGTCCGGCGCATCCGGCGTTGTCTTCGCCGTCGACGCGGTCAGAGTAATCGCCGCGTCCGCCGTGGGCGTGCCGGAGACGGTGATCTGCGTGTAACTGTCGCGCGTGACGCTGATGCCGTTCACGGCTGCCACGGCGTAATTCGTCGGGAAGTAATAGCCGTCACCTGCGGTATAGACCACGTCCGTGATGGAACTGCCATCTACTACAGTTTGAGATTCTGCACCGGAGTCCGTGGCCTTCGTCATATTTGCGCCCGGACTTACCGTTACACTATAGCTTATCGTATATGCAGCTTCTGCAACAGCGCTGTTTACCATCCCGTTTTTTACTGCTATCGCTTTGATCGTCTGCGATCCGGAAATACTGATCGAAGACGTATATTTAGTGCCGTTGCTGGCGCTCGGTTCGGTGCCGTCTGTCGTGTAATAGATGTCCGCGCCGTCGGTATCGCAGGAGATCGTTACGATCTGGCCTGCGCTGTAGTTTCCCGCTACGGGTGAGAAGACCGGAGTTTCGACCTTTTCCGGCACAAAGACCTTAACGTACTCCTTATCCTGCCAGCCGTCGCCGGTAACAACGAGATTGCTGCTTTCGCTCTCGCCGGCACATATCATCAGATCTTCTCCCACGGAAAGCGTCACGTCCAGGATGCCTTTCATGCCGCCTTGGGCGATAAGCGTGCTGCCGGTAACGGAGATCGTTGTGCTCTCGGGATCAAGGCCTGTTATACCGTAGCTTGTTCCGTTTGTAGATGTCCCTGCGACAGCGGTCAGAGCTCCGTTATTTACCGAGAGGCTGTCTCCGTTGATATAGATGCCCCTGCTTTTGTCCTCTACTACATTTCCGCCGGTAGCGATAAGCGTTCCTCCGTCAACGGTAAGCGTTCCTTTTGCGTTGCAGCATATACCGTAACTGCAGCGATTTGATGAGCCTCCTGTAGCACTTACAGTGCCGCCGGAGATCACAAGCTTTACCTTATATGCCTGTATACCGTAGCTGAAGAATGCTGTGGTGTTGGCTCCGGTCACGTTCAAAGTGCCTTCGTCTGAGCTTCGGAGCGTAACGGTATACTCCTCATTTGCCGTATTATTAAAATACATGCCATTGCCGGCACCTGTATAATCGGTCTGTGCGATGCTGTTGGTGCCGCTGAACACAATGGTGAAGTCTTCCGTACTGTCATAGTAGAGCCCGGCGCAATGAATATCATTATAACTATAATTATATCCCAGACCGGAGTAAGTAAAGTTCGTAAGTGTCAGGGTGTTTGTCCCGGGGTCGTAGACGGCCGTACCGGAGGCTGTTCCTCCTGCGGCAACGATGGCAGAGGTGATGTCGCTTTTGTTAAGGCTGGTCACCTTCACACCTCCGAGGCCGAGCGGGTATTCTTCAACGATCAACTGCGCTTCGCCCGCGTTTGTGAGGGAGACGACGTAGCCGCTGTTGTCGCTGGTGAAGTTGTCTGCCGTGCCCTTGCCGGAAAGGCCGCTGGTGAAGGTTCCGGCGGTCTGCATGGTGACGCCGATACTTCCCGAAAGCGCGCCCGTTACGGTGAGAGCGCCGCCTTCTTCCAGATAGACGTTGTTTGGCGTGCCGCTGACCGCGTTGCCGGTGACGGTCGCCGTGCCGGAGATGTTTACGATACCGCTGTGGCTGCTGTAGGTCGACGCGACGTATACGCCGCCGCCGTACAGACCGGCCTCGTTGCCGCTGATCGTGCCGCCGGTCATGTTGAAGGTGCCGTTTGTCAGATACACGCCGCCGCCACGGCCCATCTTGCTCCCCATGATCGTGGATTCGCCCACCGCACGGTTGCCGCAGATCGAGCCTCCGGACATATTGAAGGTGCCGGACTGGATGTAGACGCCCGCACCGAGGCCGTCGCCGCCCCAGGAACTGACCTTGCCCACACGGTTGCCGGTGATCGTGCCGCCCTCCATATTGAAGGTGCCGCTGCCCACGTACACACCGCCGTACTGGTCAGGCCAGCCGCCTGTGATGACGCCGCCGGTGACGGTTACGGTCTCGCCGCTGATCGGGTCGGTATATGTCACGGCAGTATCGTGCGCCGCCGTGGGATCGCTGTCTGTGACCGTCAGCGTACCCTCGATCTTGATGACGCTGCCGTCCCAGAGTTGGGTGGAATCGTTCCGGTAGCCGCGGTCCACGATATGACCGTTGAGATCCAAAGTCGCTGTGACGCCGGAGGGCACGGAAAGAGCATCGTCCCAATATGCGTCATCCGGAGCCACGTCAGCCGTCAACTTGTAATAACCATCTGCCTTGAGCGCCGCCTTAAGAGCCGCCCAGTCGGAGATCTCCACAGGCACGCAAAGTTGCGCCTCGCCGCCCGTGAGGGAGACGATGTAGTCCGCGTCGTCGCTGGTAAAGTTGGCCGCCGTGCCGAGGCCGTCAAGGCCGCTGGTGAAGGTTCCCACGGTCTGCATGGTGACGCCAATCTTCGCTTCGTCGGAAAGGCCGCCGGTGACGTAGCCGGTGACGGTGATGACGCCGCCCTCCTCCAGATACACGTTATTTTCAGCGCCGTCAAGGGCGTTGCCCGTGACCGTCGCCGTGCCGGAGACGTCCAGCTCGCCGCTGTGGCCGCTGTAGGCCGTCGCCAGATACACGCCGCCGCCGAATTTTCCTGCGGTATTTCCGGTTATTTTTCCGCCGGAGAGGATGACGACGCCGTTATTCACATACACGCCGCCGCCCCGGCCCAGCGTGCTGCCCAGAGAGGAGCCGAATGCCCGGTTTCCGCATATCGCACCGCCGTACATTCCAAAACCGCCCGACTGCACGTAAACGCCGCCGCCCAGGCCCTCTGACCCGGAGAAGCCGCCCTTGCCCGCGCGGTTGCCGACTATCGTGCCGCCCTCCATATCGAAAATGCCGCCGAGGACCTGCACGCCGCCGCCGTACTGATCGTTAAAGCCGCCGGTTATGATTCCGCCTTTTACGGTTACAGTCCCGCCGGAAATCGGGTCTTCGTAGGTGACGGCGGGGTCGTGCTCCGCCGTGGGGGCGCTGTCCTTCAAAAAGAGGTTGCCCGCGACCTTTATTACGCTGCCGTCATAAGTATCGTCCTTGTCTCCGTAAGAGGCAAAGCCCCTGTCCACAATGTGACCGTTTAAGTCCAGCGTCACCGTGACGCCCTCGGGGACGGTGAGCGCGTCGTTCCAATACGCGTCATCCGGGGCCACGTCAGCGGTAAGGACGATCGCGCCGCCCGCCTGCAGCGCCGTTTTCAGGTCATCCCAGGTGGCGGCCTCCGCAGCCGGCATCAACGTCTTGCCTTGGTTAAGGGCGGATTTTGCCTCCTCGCTGGCGCTTCCCGTGCCGGGGTACACAGCACTGTCACCGTCGCCGAAAAAGAAAAACTTACCCGCCGCAAGTGTCACGTCACCGCAGACGCCGGAACCGTTGGCGCCGACGCCGTGGTTGCTGGAACCGCCGTTGCCGCCGGTTGCCTTGACCGTGCCGGCGCTGAACGTCACATCTCCGCTGACAGCGTTCCCGCCGCCTCCGCTGCAGGCTGCGCCGGCGCTGCAGTCGTTGTCGCCGCCGTTGCCGCCGAGGAGAGTTACGTCGCCGCCGTTGACGGTCAGATCGCCTCCGACCGCGTCGGCACCACTGCCGGTATAGAGGGTACTGCTGTTGCTCCCGCTTCCGCCGGTCACCTTGACCGTACCATCATTGACCGTCACAGTTCCTATTACGCCTTTGCCGCCGCTGCCGCTTCTGGCTGCGCCGGCGGTG
>Ga0079305_1003023_pt1 | contig 12381 bp, 9 predicted proteins | sample LMS_cellobiose_e_FD_79183 | JGI IMG/M metagenome (GOLD analysis project Ga0079305, IMG submission 79183) | Rumen-fistulated moose microbial communities from Alaska, USA - LMS_cellobiose_enrichment | ecosystem: Host-associated > Mammals > Digestive system > Stomach > Rumen fluid ... | reverse complement strand
GCGACGGCCGGTCGCGCAGCGCGGCCATCTCCAGTGGGAAGCGCCGAAGATTCTCCTCGCCGGTACGGCCCTCAAGCAAACCGCCGTCGATCTCCCTGAGTCCCTCGCACAGGATTGGGGAAAGGGCGTGGTGCGCACAGATTCCTTCCGCCGTCCGCAGCGCCCGGCAAAGCGGGCTCGAATAAACCGCGTCGAGCGGAACCTCCCGGAAGCGAACGCCCAGGTACCGGGCCTGTTCGAGCCCCAACGCGTTGAGCGGCACATCCATCGAGCCCTGGAATTTCCCGTATACATTGAAGTCCGTCGTCCCATGGCGAACCAGATAAACCGTTGTCAATCGTCGTTCCCCCGATAAAATGGATTCCCGCTATTCAAACAGTGTGTTCTGCTGGATGCGGTACTGCTTGAGCTTGCGGTAAAGGGTCGCGTTGGAAATACCCAGCTCCTTGGCCACCCGTGATTTTGAGCGTGAGGAGTTTCCGAAGTCGTTGAGCGCTTTGAGGATCAGTTCCTTCTCTGCGTTTGCAAGGTTGTAGGCGTCTTTCTTGTCGTCGCGCAGCCGCTGCAGGATCAGTGGCGGCATATTCTCCGCCGTCACTTCGGTGGCCTGGCTGTCCATCTGTTCCACGACATAGGACACCACGTTTTCGATCTCACGGATATTCCCTTTCCAGGAGTAATCGAGGAACATCCCGCGCACTTCCTTGGAAAAGGTGATCCGCTTGTTCGCGTCCGCATTGCATTTTTCAAGATAGTAGTCCACAAACAGCAGGATATCCCGGCCGCGGGTGCGCATCGGCGGGATCTGGACGGTGTAAACCTCCAGCGCGTAAAAAAGTTCTGGCTTGAATTCGCCCTTTTGGGACATCTGCCGCAGATCCTTAGAGGAGCCGCAGATGACCTTGGTGTTGTTGAATTTGCTGTTCTGGATAACGGTGAGCAGGATCACCTGATTGGCAAGGCTCAGGTCTCCGACCTCATCTATATATAAGGTATTGCCCTCAAGCAATTCATTTTTCACCTGCACGTCGCCCGCCTGAACCTGTTCCCGGTCAAAGACCGCTTTCTCAATCAGCTCCTCGACCGCCGATCCATGCGTCAGACGGATAAACTGGTTGTTGCGGCGGATGCTTTCATTGTGGATGGCGCGGGCGTACATCTCCTTGCCGGACCCCGGCTCGCCCATCAGCAGCACCGGATTCGGGCTGTAGGCGGTCGCCTTGCAGGCGGAAACCGCTTCGAGGAAGGACGGACTTTCCCCGATCAGGTAATCAAAATTATACTGCTGCTGCATATCGCTCTGAGTAAGGTTTTCATGCAGCGTCTTGATATCTGTGAAGATGAATACCTTATTGATCTCCCCTTCGTTCACACCGTTTACATTATGTATGACGCCGGTCAGACGGATCCGTTTTGCACGGATACGCACCATGAAATCAGCTGAATCGGTTTTGTGTCCGCTTTTTTCGACAATCGCAAACTGCTTGATCTTGGTCAGGTACTGAATCTGCGCCAGATTGCAGTCGAGGATCTTCTCACAGCGGTTGTTCATATATAAAATCTTATTCTTGTCGTTTAAAATCATGACACCGTCACTGATGAGGTTGATCAGTTTCTCCCGCAGTTTGGTGTTGTAGACCTGCAGCCGCTGATCCTGGTATTCCCGCGCTTTCAGGGCAATCAGGTCGGTGATATTCTCCATGAAAAGGGTCAGCTTGTCGGCGCTGCGCATGATCGTCTCATACTGATCCGGGGAGGAGGACGCGATGCTGATCACGCCGAGCACTTCGCCGTCAAGCTTGATTGGGAAGCCCATTTCACACTGCCCCTTGCAGACCGGGCGGTTGATGCAGTCGCGGCAGATCTGGTCGGTTTCCGGGTCCTTGACAAAGATCCGTTCGCCGGTCTCCATGCATTTGGTGAAAAGGTTGCCATTATGCAGCATCGGGCTGCCGATCATGCGGTTGAAACGTCCGGTGCCCGCCACGCGCAGCAGGCGGTTGTCCGAGATATCCACATGCACATCGAACACAGTGGTGACCATTTCCACATATTTCGAGACATGTTCCTGAATGCTCATCAGCAATGATTCCATGGCTTCCTCCTTTTTTGGCACATCAGTTTCCGGGATGGGCCGGTCCTTTGCGCATCCCGCCAATCATATTTATTTTACCATCAGGAATTTAAAAATTGATTCCCTGCCGGAAAAATGACATTCAAAATGACATCATGGTTTCATTTTGATATTTTCCCACGGAGCGAAAAATGTGCTCGGCACACGTATCAAGCGGGCGATCCCGGGCAAAATTTTCTTGAAGCATTAAAAACTGGAGGAATTTTCATGAAACTTTCATTCCGGTGGTACGGCGCGGACGACCCGGTGAAAATCGAATACATCCGCCAGATCCCCACTATGCACAGCATCGTCACCGCAATTTATGACGTGCCGGTCGGCGAGGCCTGGCCGGCTGCGAAGATCCGGGCGCTTAAAGCGGAGGTCGAGAATGCCGGCCTTCATTTTGAAGTTATAGAAAGTGTGCCCGTGCATGAGGATATCAAGCTCGGCAAGCCCTCCCGCGACAGGTACATCGAAGCCTACCGGGAAAACATCCGCCAACTTGGGAAGGCAGGCGTCCGGTGCATCTGCTATAACTTTATGCCGGTCTTTGACTGGACCCGTTCCCGCCTTGACCAGCAGCTTGCGGACGGTTCGAACGCCCTGGTCTACTATAAGGAGGATGTGGATAAAATGGACCCCACAAAACTGGCCCTGCCCGGCTGGGATTCCTCCTATTCCACCGGCGAGATGAGCGGGCTTATCGCCGCCTACCAGGCGCTCGGCGAGGAAGGGCTCTGGGCCAACCTGAAGTATTTCCTCGAGGCAATTATCCCGGTTGCCGCCGAATGCGGCGTCAATATGGCGATCCATCCGGATGACCCGCCGTGGCCGATTTTCGGCCTGCCGCGCATCATCACCGGCGAAGCGGGGCTCGACCGCTTCCTCAAACTGGCCGACAGGCCTCAGAACGGGCTGACTCTCTGCACCGGTTCGCTCGGATCTTCCCCACAAAACGATGTGGTCCGCCTGGTGGATAAATATTCCTCCATGGGCCGCATCCACTTCATGCATGTGCGGAATGTAAAACTGGTCGGCGAAGGAAGCTTTGAGGAATCCGCCCACTATACCGAAGCTGGTTCACTGGACATCTACGGGGTCATGAAGGCGCTGCACAAAAACCGGTTTGACGGCTATCTGCGGCCCGACCACGGGCGTATGATCTGGGGCGAAACCGGCCGCCCGGGCTACGGGCTTTATGACCGTGCGCTGGGCGCAAGCTATCTGACCGGTATCTGGGAAGCGCTCGAAAAAGGCTGAAAGCAGTGATGTTCCGCTTCCATCCCCGAAAAAGGGCCTCTTGAAGGAGGCCCTTTTTCTCTGCCCAGAAATGCGCCGTCCCCTTCAGCACATTGCCCTATTTAAATGCAGAAATCTTTTCTTTCGTTCTGATTCCAGGCTGTTTTCATGAAAATAATGTTAATATTGTGCAAACGCCAGCATGTATTTTAGTCAATTTATCAATTTATTTGAAAATACCTCAAAAATAAATCGTAAAAATCGCCACAAGTTTTGAAATGTGCAGTGTGCACATGATTTTCAAAAAATTCCTTGCCCAGTGAATATGGAAAAATCGCAAGCGAACGTGTAAGATTAATTTAAAGATTTTGAGATGTCCCCGGCCGGACAGCATCCCTTGAAATGGAGGAATCAAAATTTGGTCCTGGAAGAAAGCCCAGAAACCTATACTGTACTGGAAACGCCGGATATCAAACGAAAGTTTTTGGATATCCGCTACGCCGACCGAAACGAAGACGAGGCCCTGGATCTTTACCTTCCCGAGGAAGGCAACGGGCCGTTCCCGGTCATCATCGATCTGCATGGCGGCGGCTGGTATTACGGTGTGAAAAGTTCGCTCAAGGTCGCGCCTGTTCTCACCGGGCTGAAACGCGGTTACGCGGTTGTTTCCCTCGCTTACACCCTGAGCGTCCACGCGCCCTTCCCAGCGCAGATCTATGACGTCAAAGCCGCGATCCGCTTTCTGCGGGCGCACGCAAAAGAATATCACCTCAATCCCCAGCGGATCGGCCTGTGGGGGCTCTCCGCAGGCGCGCACCTCGCCGCGCTGGCTGGCACCTCTGCAAACGTCCGGGAGCTGGAGGATCTCACAATGGGCAACGCCCAATACACCTCGGACGTCCAGTGCGTGGTTGCCCTCTACGGCATCATGGATATCGGTAAGCTGGAGCGCCAGCACGCCGAATACGGCGTGGATCCCAACGAAGCCTGCAGCAACGACCGGTCGATGGGCGGCATGCTGCTTGGCAAGGCTCCCTGCAAAGTGCCGGAGCTGGTGCGCTTCGCAAACCCCGAGACTTACATAACCGCCAAGGCCCCTCCCTTTTTCCTGCAGCATGGGCTCGCCGACACCGTTGTCCCATTCCAGCAGAGCATCCTGTTTGCAGACAAGCTGGAGCAGGCCATCGGCACTGAAAAGGTAACCCTGGAACTCTGCCCCGGCATCAATCATGCGGAAAGCTTTTTCCGCACTCCGGAAAACACCGAAAAGATTTTCGCATTCCTTGATCAGCACCTGAAACAATAAACCAAAAAAGAATTAGGAGGCATTCCCTGTGAAAAAAACTCATTCGGTTAAACGCTGTGCAATCGCACTCCTTCTCACCGCCGCAATGCTCGCAACCGGCTGCTCTTCCGGTTCCTCCGCTCCGTCCTCCTCCGCGCCTGCCGCACCTGCCGCATCCGCCGCGGATTCTTCCGCGCCCGCCGCTGACGAACAGGAGGAAGTCACCCTCCAGTACAGCACCACCTCCACCCCCGGCACCACCTTTGTGGAAGCTTTCGAAATGATGGGCAAGCTCATGGAGGAGCGCACCGGCGGCAAGGTTCATATCGAAGTGTTCCACTCGAGCCAGCTCGGCAACGAAACCGATGTGACCAGCAATGTCATCGACGGCGCGATCGATATGTGCAACTCCGGTTCCGGCGAGCTCGGAAAGCGGATGGAAAGCTTCAACGTTTTCCAGACCCCATACCTGTTCCGGGATTATGACCACTTCTCGAAATTCGTCGGTAGCGACGCGGAGGCCGGCCTGTTTGCAAAGGCGCAGGACGAGCTTGGCGCCGTGGTGGCCGGCACCCAGACGATGGGCGCCCGTTATGTGATCAACACCAAAGCCGCCGCTTCCAATCCGGAAGAAATGAAGGGTCTCAAGATCCGCTGCCCGGACATGCCCGCGATCATCTCGATCATCCGCGGCCTTGGCGCGGAACCCGCCCCAATGGCCCCGACCGAGCAGTACCTTGCGATGCAGCAGGGCGTCATCGACGGCGCGGAGCACACACCGTCCGGCATGGCAGCCTGGAATATCCAGGAGGTCTGCAAATACTTCTCCCTCACCGGCCACGCCCGTGAAGTCACCTTCACTGTCATTTCCCAGGCCGCGCTCGACAAGCTCACCCCGGAAAACCAGAAGATCCTCCTCGAAGTTGTAAACGAAGCCGCCGCATGGGGCAATCAGAAGACTGAAGACGACGAAGCGAAACTCATCCAGAGCTTCCATGACGACTTTGGCATCGAGCTGGTCGACGTGGATGCGGACGCCTTCCGCGCTTCCCTGCAGAGCGTCATCGATGAGCTCAGCGCCGCAGACCCCGATCTTTACGCTGCCGTCCAGGGGATCTGATCCCCTGGGGCCCGGCATGGCATCTATTATCCGGGTAGTACCGGACTGGAGGTTTTTATGTGAATCGTTTGATACAAGGGCTCGAACGGGTCGAACGCTGGGTGCTCATCGTCCTGTTCTCCACCATGCTCATTATGCTGACCATCCAGATCATTCTGCGCTACTTTTTCAATACCCCCTTGGTGTGGAGTGAGGAATTCTCCCGTTATATCTATGTGTGGCTCGTCTTTCTGGGGATGGGCTACTGCGTGACGCAGGATAAACACGTCGCGGTGACGCTCGCGGTTGACCGCATGCCGCCGGCTGTGCAGAAAATCCTGAAAGTGGCCGGAAACCTCCTGGTGATTGCGGCGATGCTCTACCTGCTGCCTCACTCTTTTCGGTACGCGCTTTCCCAGCACAAGCTGCTCTCGGGCTGCATGGAGATGCCCATGAGCTTTCTTTTCCTTGCCATGCCGGTCTGCTGTCTGCTGACCAGCATACATATGGCGCTTTCCACCGCTTGTATGCTGAGAGGCACCAATAGGGATGTTCCCGGAGAGGAGGCGCTGTCATGATCGCAATGGTCGTTTCCCTTGTGATTCTCATTTTCTGCGGCATGCCGATCGCGTTTTCCCTCTTCCTCAGCTGCCTTTCGTATTTCTTAACGACCGGTGTCTCGCTCAACATCGTCACCCAACGGATGATCATGTCGATCGGCGACTCCTTCACCCTGCTGGCGGTGCCGTTCTTCATGTTCGCTGGCGCGGTCATGAATTCCGGCGGCATCACCCAGCGTATCTTCAAATTCGCCGATATGCTCGTCGGACACATCACCGGCGGTATGGGCCACGCCAACATCCTTGCCAGCGTTATCTTCTCCGGCATGTCCGGCAGCGCGATCGCCGACACCGGCGGCCTCGGCGCAATCGAACTCAAAGCGATGAAGGACGCGGGCTATGACGACGACTTCTCGCTCGCTGTCACCGGCGCGTCCTCCTGCATCGGCCCGGTCATTCCGCCGAGCGTCCCGTTCGTCATGTACGGCGTCATCGCGGGCGTCTCGATCGGCAAGCTATTTCTGGCGGGCGTAGTCCCCGGACTTGTCATGGCGTTTGCCATGGCCATTGTGGTCTATGTGCAGGCCAAGCGGCGCGGTTACGTTAAAAAACCGCGCGCGAAGCTTTCCGCCATGTGGAAATGCTTCAAGGAATCCTTCTTTGCGCTGCTCGCGCCGGTCATCCTGATCGGCGGCATTGTGGGCGGCGTGTTCACCCCGACCGAAGCGGCCATCGTGGCGTCGGTTTACGCGCTCATCCTGGCGTTTGCCACCCGTTCGATCAAGGTAACGGAACTGCCGGCTCTCATTGACGACACGGTGAAAACCACCGCGATGGTCATGGCGATCGCTGCCTCCTCGGTACTGTTCGGCTGGATTCTCACCAAGGAGCAGATCCCCAAAATGGCGGCGGAGTTCATCTCCTCGGTCGTGCCGAACAAGATCTTCGCAATCCTGCTGGTGAACCTGCTGTTTCTGATCGTCGGGATGTTCATGGACGGCACCGCCTCGCTCATCATCCTGACTCCGATTCTTGTGCCGCTGATGGCAAGCTACGGCATGGATCTGGTCCATTTCGGCGTGCTCATGACCATCAACCTGATGATCGGCCTGCTGACCCCGCCGGTCGGGATGGTGCTGTATGTCCTTTCCGGCATCTCCGGCGTCAGTGTTGAGCGAATATCCAAGTGTATGGTACCTTATATATTCACGCTGATCGCGGTTGTGTTGTTTTTGTCCTTTGTCCCGCAGATCACCTTATTCCTGCCCAGCCTGCTCAGCGCATAGGAACTCATAAACGGATGCACGCACGGGGAAACCCGTGCGTGCATCCGTTTTCAATCCTCGGTGTTCTTGTAATAGTAAAGCAGCTGCTGGAAAAATTCCCGGCCGATCTCATCGTTCACCGGATCGATACAAAACAGTTCCTTCATCCGGTTAATCCAGGCAATCAAGGTGTTCCTGTGCTGAAAAAGGGCCTTTGCGCTTGCGGAAACATTCATGTTCCGCTGGTAGAGCATCCCCATATTATCAAGGAAACGCTGCCGTTCCCCGCCCTTGAGCACATCCTTGAAAACGTTGAAGATCATGCTGAACTCCTCCATCGGCACCTGGCTTTGCAGGTATGGAAGGACGCTGTCATAAAAATAATAGATCCGCGTTTCGTCGTCGCCGATAACATCCGCCGAATTGTTCGAAACCCACAGGCTGTGATGGTATCCTTTCTGATAGTTGATCAGCTTGTTCTGCAAAGTCCCCACGTTGCAGATAAACGGGCGCCCGCCGTTGATATTGAGGGCCTGCATCCCTTCGACATACTGCTCAACCACCTCGCGGTAGCGGCCGACCGCCTCCGCAGGGTTTGTTGAAACCGCTTTGAACACGACCGCATTCTGCCCGCGGGTGATGCAGATGATATCCTGCTTGTCATGGTAGGGGTTGCGTTCAAACTCGGAAATCTGCCGGTCCTCCCGGTAGTAGCTGTACCGCAGGATAAACAATAGCGGTATCCGCACCATGTCGGTGTCGTATCCGTATTTGTCCGCGATGTTGTAGGCCTCCGCCGGATAGGGATCCTCCGAATAGTAGAGCAGCACCTTGGTGAAGATGTTGCGCTGATCGAGCTTGCCCCAGTAGGAGGCTTTGTAGCTCTCGAGGTCATAAACCGACTGGGCGGTCAGCGCAGCCATGCCCGCATATTTTGCGAGAAGTTCCGGGTCTCCGACCAGCAGGATCACCCCGACCGCTTCTTTTTCATGAAAAAAAGGCACATACACCCCCTGCTGGCTTGCCACAAACAGGAATTCGTTTGTCCTGTCCACCACAACCGGGCGTCCGGTCTGAATCGCCTTATAGGCCGGTTCGGAAAATTTCCCCGCGCTGGAAGGATCGGTGAAAATCACCACAATCCCCTGATTGTCGGCGATCCCCACCTTCACCGTTTCATGTCCCAGGACCGCTTCCAGCTTTTCCTGTACCGCCTTTACCGTGGCAAACGATTCGTTTGTGTTTTTATCCAACCATACCACCCCTTTCCGTCCGGAGGGCCCCGCCGCCCGCGCCGGTTTGTTTTTGTGTAGTATAGCACAGTTTTTCCCGTCTGAAAAGCGACAAAAAGGGCCGCGCTTTTAGCGCGGCCCTTTCCATGGAAACACCATTTTACGCGTTCACGTATTTTTGCAGGGTCGTGCGCACCGCGCCCGGACCCGCAATGAGCTCCTTGAACATGCCTTCGACCTTCCCGCCGAGACCTGCCTCATAAAGATCCACGGCGAAGAGCGCCGGATTCGAGAGGATTGGCTGAAGCGCGCCGCCGGCGCTTGCGGGCTCGCCGACCTTGACCCCGGCGAGCATCTTCTGCAGATCCGCCAGCATCGGGTCGCTGCTCACCTGCATCGGTTCGCATTTGTCGTCCACGCCGAGCAGATAGCGGCACCAGCCGGCCAGCGCCAGCGGGATGCAGACGAGATCCTGCACATCGAGATCCGGACGCGCGAGATAGGATTTGATCGTCTCGCCAAAGCGGATCGGCAGCTTTTGGCTCGTGTCGGTAGCGATACGCTGCGGCGCATCCGGGATAAACGGGTTCGGCAGGCGCTGGTCGATGACCTCGTGGATAAAGTCCATCGGGCTCAGGATTTTCGGGTCCACCACGACCGGCATGCCTTCGTCGTAGCCGATGCGTTCGACCAGCTTTTTGAGGTCGGCGTCCTGCATCTCCGCCGCGATGCTCGTGTAGCCGAGCAGGCAGCCGTAAACCGCCAGCGCGGTGTGCAGCGGGTTGAGGCAGGTGGTGACCTTCATGCGTTCGGTATTGTTGACCGTGTCGCGGTCGGTGAAGTAGACGCCCGCTTCCTCAAGGGGCGGACGGCCGTTCGGGAAGTGATCCTCCACCACAAGGTACTGCGGGACCTCGGCGTTGACAAACGGCGCGATAAAGGTATTCTTCGTGGTGACGATCGGCGCCATGTCTTCAATGCCCGCCGCGGCGAGCTGTTTTTCCACGATTTCGGATGGGCGCGGGGTGATCTTGTCGATCATGCTCCACGGGAAGGAAACCTTCGACGCGTCCTTGAGGTAGGCGACAAATCCCTCGTCCACAAAGCCGTTTTTCTGCCAGGCTTCGGCGACCGTGAGAACCGAATCCTGCAGCTTCTGGCCGTTGTGGCTGCAGTTATCCATGCTGCAAAGCGCAAACGGATAACCGCCGGCCTTGTAGCGGCGGAACATCAGCGCGGTTACAATGCTCATTGCATGGCGCGCATGGTCCGGGCCGTTTTTCATGTCCTCCTGCACGACCGGGAAGAAATTTCCCGCAAGGTCGGTTAGGGCATAGCCTTTTTCGGTGATGGTGAAGCTGGCCATCTGCAATTCCGGATTGGTGAAAAGCTCGTTGAGGCGCGCCATCTGTTTTTCATCCGCGCCGTCCGCTTTGATGCCTTCCGCGATGCTTGCGACGATCTCCTTGTCGGTGGAGCCGTCCGGCTTCAGGCTGACAAGCATGGTGAGGTTGTCATGCGGGGCATAGATCTGGTCAATGATCCCGAAATCAAAGGTATCTGCGGCAATCACGCCGCTCTTGGCCTTGCCGGAGTTCAGCAGCTCCTGCTGCAGGCGGGCGATGAACCCGCGGAAAATGTTGCCCGCGCCGAAGTGCACCCAGACAGGATGCTCCTTGGTGTGCGCACACATGGCGGCGTAATCGAATCCGGGCAGCTTGACGCCGGCGGCTTCCCACGCCTTGCGGTCCTGTAGGCTTTGTGCTGTCAGTTTTAACACCAGAATCCCTCTTTCCTGTTTTCTTTTCCGTACCGCCGCGCAGCTTTTTAAATGGGCGCCGCGGTTTATTGTCAGCAGTTTTCCAAAGTCCCAGAAGATAGTTTGCCCCGCGCCGCACAGCCATATAAGCGGGCGAAACGCGGGCAGATCTTTCCCACGCGGGATTTTACCGGAGGGAATCGATCCTATGCCTAAATTTTACCACTGGCATGCTAGCGTGTCAACAGAAGAAATGGCTAAATTTCCACTTTTCCCACCCGTTTTGCGGCAAATGGTGTTTTCACGAACATTGACAAACTTTTCCGCCTGTGTTAAAATCTGAACGAATTGAATAGCACGGGGAGCTTGTGACGCAGGCTGAGAGGAAGTCATCCAACTTCGACCCGCACACCTGATTTGGATAATGCCAACGTAGGGATCGTATGCAGAAATGAAAGTTTCAGCGGGACGCGCCGGTTGGCGCGTCCCGCTGTTTTTTATTCCATCAAGAAAGAAGTTGTCAAGTATGAACCAAAATGTCAAAAAACTCACCACCGCAGGCCTGCTGATTGCGTTGGGCGTCGTCTGTTCCGCCTTTTACATCCCGATCGGCGCCTCCAAATGCTTCCCGATCCAACACATGGTCAACGTCATCGCGGGTGTGCTGCTCGGGCCGGGCTACGCGGTCAGCATGGCTTTCGGCACCTCGCTCATCCGCAACCTCATGGGCACCGGCAGCCTGCTCGCCTTCCCGGGCAGCATGATCGGCGCGTTCTGCTGTGGCATGCTCTACAAACACACCCGCCGCCTGCCGCTGGCCTATCTCGGAGAAGTGGCTGGCACCGGAATCCTCGGCGGCCTCGCCTGCTATCCGGTCGCGACTCTGCTGATGGGCAAGGAGGCGGCGCTGTTCGCCTATGTGCTGCCGTTCCTGGTCAGCACGCTCGGCGGCGCGACCATCTCGGTGCTCGCGCTCGGGGCGTTGCAGAAGACCCATGTCTTCGGCGATGTCAAGGTTGCGCTCGGCAGCAAATAAGCTTTACAACAAACTGGAAAAACGATAGAATGGAGAAAGATTATGGATAACAAGACTTCCAGCCTTGGACAAGGCCTGCTCTGGTTCGGCGCGGCGGTGTCGATCGCGGAAATCCTCACCGGCGCGCTGCTCGCGCCGCTCGGCTTCTGGAGGGCGGTGTGGGCCATCCTCATTGGGCACCTGATCGGCTGTGCTGTGCTCTTCTTCACCGGCTTTATCGGCGCGAAGAGCGGCCTCTCCGCCATCGAATCCACCCGCATCTCGTTCGGAAAATACGGCTCCTTCTGGTTTTCGCTGCTGAATGTCGTCCAGCTGCTCGGCTGGACCGCCGTCATGATCATAAACGGCGCCAAGGCGCTGAACGTTGTCACCCCGAATGTCCAGAACGAAGCCATTTGGTGCCTGGTGATCGGCGGGCTCATCTGCGTCTGGATCCTGGTCGGGCTCAAAAATCTCTCGAAGCTGAACGCCTTCGTCGTCTCCGCGCTTTTCCTCTTTACGCTGGTGCTCGGCTGGGTGGTCTTTCGAAATTTCTCGTTCGGCGCGCCGGGCGATCCAAACGCCATGCGTTTCGGCGCAGCGGTGGAACTCAGCGTCACCATGCCGCTCTCCTGGCTGCCGCTCATTTCCGATTACACCCGCAGCGCGAAGAACCCCAAAATGGGCACTGTCATGAGCGCGGCGGGGTATTTCCTGGGCAGCTGCCTGATGTATGTGATCGGGCTGGGCGCGGCGATCTACACCGGCACCGACGACATCGCGCAGATCCTGGTCGCGGCGGGGCTGGGCG
>Ga0079305_1003022_pt1 | contig 12382 bp, 11 predicted proteins | sample LMS_cellobiose_e_FD_79183 | JGI IMG/M metagenome (GOLD analysis project Ga0079305, IMG submission 79183) | Rumen-fistulated moose microbial communities from Alaska, USA - LMS_cellobiose_enrichment | ecosystem: Host-associated > Mammals > Digestive system > Stomach > Rumen fluid ... | reverse complement strand
GCGTTTATCTGAGCAATTCGTTTACGCGCCTCTGCACGGCGTAGTAATCGTAGCCGGCTGCGGCGAGACGGTTCTTGCGGTCGGTGCCGTTGCCCCACAGGCCGCGGATGACCTCGCGGGCAAGCTCGTCCACCGTCTTTCCGGGCTTCGCGTTCACGAGCTGAAGGTCGGCGGCGTTGACGGGACTGCAGATGGCGTTTTTGCCGTTCTCGCTCTTGTCGATGACAACTCTCTCGCCGTCAGCCTGGAGAACGTACCAGTTTTTCTCCTTCACCCATTTGGGGATGGTCTTGCCGCTGTAGTATTTCGTGCCGGTGATCTTCACCAGGTCTCCCTTTTTGAAGGAAGAAGGCGTCGCCGGATTGGAGGGTTCGGACGGCTGCGTCTGCTGCGTATAGGTGACATACGGCAGTCTGCCGTGCTTGGTCCAGTTGCGGCGGTTGTAGCCGGAGACACTGCGGTTGCAGGCGGTGATCTGAACCTTGTTGTCCCAGCGCGGCGTGCATTCCACGGCGAGACCATCGCCGACATAGACGCCGATGTGACCCTCCATCCACACCGCCTCGCCGATCTCGATCTTGGAAAAATCGGTGGAGATGTTTTTGCAGACGGTGATCATGGTGTCCGCGCCGATATCCGGCACACCGTTGCAGGCGTAGGACGCGCCGCCGTAAATGGCGTTTTTGTCGCCCTTCCAGCCCCACAGCACGCCTTTGATGAGGCAGACACAGTCAAAGCCGAAGGTGTCGGCGGAGGCCGCGTTGATCATAGCGGTACGCGCCGCCTGCCTGTTGTAGCTGTGGTTCTGCGTGTAGCGCTTCTTGTTGGAAGCGGTCATGGGAGCGCCGAAGCAGCCCATAACATATAAAGTTTTATAGTTCTTTGCGATATCCTTGAGTTTGTTCGCAAGCTCAATGTTCGTCATCATTGCTGTTTTCCTCCTTTTCAGCACGGTCGTGAAGCTGCTCCAGAACGGCTTTCAGCTTCGCAGGAATGGGCAGGCCGAGATGACCCGCGTTTTCGATGAGGGACACGCCCTCGTTGGACAGATAGAAGAAAATGACGGCGGTACGCAGTACCGATCCCGCACCGATGACCTGCGTGTCGAGGATATGACCGATGCCCACGAGCGCGAAGATCAGCACCTTCTTGAAGATGCCCTTGAAGCCGATCTCGCTGGACAGCTTCTTACCCACCACGGCGCACATCACGCCCGTAATGTAGTCCAGGACCACAAAAGCCAGGAGCGCATAAAGCAGACCGTCGCATCCTCCGAGAAACCATCCGAGCCAGCCGCCGACAGCGGCGAAAACCACCTGGATGGTCGTCCAGAATTCCTTCATGGCAAGTTACCTCCTTTAAGTTTTTTCAATTTAACCAGGACGGCTTTGCGGGAACCGTCAGGGTATCCGTGACTTTAAGCCAGTCCGCGTACCAGGCTTCCAGTTCCGACTTCTGTCCGTCGGAGAGCCTGTCGTACCACGGCTGACCTCTGTTGACATATGAAAAGCACTCCGTCTCGCGCCGCTTCCGCAGTTCGTCACAGAGTGCCTTTCTTTCGTTTTCCGCATTGCGGTCTTCATCGAATTCGAGAACGCCGTTCTTCAGCCTGTAGGCTGTGAAGTGTGCCTCGAAATGCTCCGCGTCTGGCGGAACCGCAACTTCCAAGCCGCCGACGATGCTGCCCTCAAGGGCATAGGATGAAACATATCCGTCTTCAAGCAGTATCTGCATATCGCACCTCCTTAAGTCAAGCCGAACACCCGGTTAACGGTTCCGCTGCCTGTACTTATGGTCAGAGTAACTGTTGAACCGGAATACTTCAGATTGAAACAGCGGTAATAGGATTCATCTGTGATCTGATACTTTACATCAGAGGTAGTGATCATGCCTTTCGGGACCACTAAGCCGGCAATTGCAGTCGCCGATCCGGGCTGACCGAGAATCAGATAGGCGTTGTAGTTCCCGTAGTTGAATGTGATGCTTCCGCTTGACAGTGAACCGTTATAAAGCGATGTGCAGGTGATGCCGAGATTGGTTCTTGCCGCCGCTGCAGTAGTCGCTCCCGTACCGCCGTGTCCGATGGCAACAGTACCCGTCACATTGGTGGCTGTGCCGTTGCAGATGACGGACGTATCGTTTCCGTAAATCAGCCATTTTCCGAGCTTGTTTGAATAAACTCCGTGGTTCACGCCACCGGTGCCTACACCTACAAACATCTGCACTTCGGTATCCGTCCGCTTCATGGAAACGCCGCAGTCCTTACTTGCCGTACCGTGCTGCATAACGATTCCAATATCACCATAGCTGCTTGTGACTTTTCCTGTCAATGTACCCCCGGCGAGAGGCAGCACCGCAAGGTTCGTTCTCGCGGCGGCTGCCGTAGTCGCGCCTGTTCCGCCCTTGGAAATCGGAACAGCCGAGGAGAGCTTGGAAGGCGCAAGGGAGCCGGACAGAGTCGCAGCAGTCAGTGTCCCGGACACCTTCGCGTCGCCCACCACGTCGAGAGCAGCTGCCGGATTCGGCGTGTTGATGCCGACTTTCTGTTTGCGGAGCGCCACAAGCGGAGTGCCTTGCGAGATGACGTAGTAAAGGTCAAGGGACGAGAGACTGTTCAGCTGATCGCGGATCTGGATATGCACGTCCCAGGACTGATCTGAAGCAAGACTTCTCAGCTCCAGGTTGGAATAAGAGAAGGACGTGCCGCTCTGCGTGACAGCGGACAGAATGCTCACATAGGAACTCCATGATGTGGCACTTGTCGCCTTGTACCGATACCTGCAGTACAGCAGCGAGTTCTTCTGTACGCTGTCCACCGTGATCGCGGAGATCGTGCCGTTGAAAACGAGCTGCATTTCTGCCTCGATATCGTTTGTGCGGCGGAGTGTCAGCGAGTTCACCTTCGGCGCGGCGTAGGCTATGACCGTGATGTTCTTCGTAACGCTTGCCGTGTAGCCGCGGCTGTCGGTGACCGTCAGAACCACCGCCACCGTACCGCTTTTTGACACCGCGCCTACCGTAAGCGCCGCGCCTGTTGTGTTTGAGACGGACACGCCGTTGCAGGTGGCGGTATAGTTCGCAATGCTTGCCTGGTTCTTCGCCGTCGCCGTTCCGGGGGTGACCGTCAGTTTGGAGTGGCTCTGTATAAAAAGCTGATCATTTCCCGTGATGGCGGTCGTAGTCGCATAGCTGTCAGCATAAGTGAACCCGGACAGCGTTGGCGCGGAATTCGCCGCCGTGGTCGTGACCGTTGCCGTCTTGGACGATGTCGAACCGATCTGCGTACTTCCTCCGCTGTAGGTCGTTACGGCAAAAGTGCCGGTGAACGATTTCATATTCGCCATTGCCGTCAGCAGCGTCGTCCGTTCGGAGGCGGTCAGATTGACTGTTCTGTCCGCTGTGCCTTTCGACCAGGTAAGGCCGCCGATGGAAATAATGGTCGTGCTGCCGTTTTTCAGCGTCAGGGTGTAGTCGTAGGAGGCGTCGTAGACCGTGACGTTCACTTTGAGGGTTACTGTCGCCGCGTCCGCTGTCACCTGGGTCGCGCTGTTCACTACAGCGCCGCCGAGCGTTTTTACCGTTGCCGCCGAGGACGTGCCGTAGACCTGGTTGCTCTTTTTACGCGCCCTTACCTTGATGTAGTAGGTCGTATTCGGAGAAAGCCCGGTGAGCGCCTTGCTTGCCGAAGTTCCCGCCGTGGTGGAGAACTGCGTCCAGGTCGAGCCGTTGTCGGTGCTGTACTGCCAGATATCCGCCGTTGCCGAGGACGTTGCCGAAAGAGTGACTCCGTTTGCCGTGACGTTCGATGTGGTCAGCGAAACCGTAGGCGCAGTCCTGTCAATAGTGTCGAGCGTTATCGTGGTGCTTGCCGTGATGCTGCTGATGGGCGTTCCGCTGTACGTGCCGGAGAACCGCCAGTAGGCGGAAAGCGCCACGCCGGATTTCGTACCGTCGGCGTTATGGTTCACGCGGACGGTCTTCGTCTTCAGCAGCTTCGTATGTGACCCGGATGAATAGTCCGTGATTGCCGGGGCGGTGTACGTCTCGCTCGTTCCGTTGATGGAAATCGTGGAGTCCGCGCGGGAGCCGACTTCCAGGGTGTAGTATTTCAGATAAACGTTCAGCGTTACGTCGGAATAGTTTCCGGTCACGCTCTGGGTAGCAGACCAGGTACAGTAAAGACCGAATCCGCTGACAGGCAGGTTCTGAAAACTGCCGCTGAGTGCCATAAAGCCGCCTCCTTCCTTAATCGAGAATAACGATGTTCAGCCCTTCGGAGGCTGTTGACATCGGTACGAATTTTGTTCTGCCCACGGTCAGTTCGCCGTCCACCGTGGTTTTTCTTGTCTGCGTTTCATCCTTGTTCAGAGTGAAAATGACCTCGTCGTTGTAGTAACCGGCGAACTCCGTGTTGGTGATGACCGTCCGCTGCGAGGACGCCGAGTTGGAAACGGCAATACCGCGCTTGTCGATCTTCACCTCGTTGGTGTAGATCTCGTTCGGCGCGGGAGTCCAGTTATGCACCGTGGGTCCCTCGACCATCATGATGTCCGAGACATAGAGCGAGGCGTAACGGTTGTAGATATAGAAAACCACCGTGCTGTCGGTGATGTCGTCGATAACGAGACTGAAATCCGTCCAGCCGAAGGTCGTGGTCTGGTTGAAAAAGTATGCGTATTTATTTCCGTTGTACTGGACGCGGATATAGCTCGAATATCCGGCATAGGTCTTTTTCGCCCGCAGGGAGAAAGCGTAGGACTGCCCGGTGACAAGCCCCGTGACCGTCTGCTTCAGCGTGGAGGACGTGCCGAGAACGAAACAGGAATCCGAGGATGTGTTGTTCTGCGTGTCCGTGGAGGTATCCACCGTGACCGTTCCCGTTTTCACCCAGTCATCAGATACGCCGTTCAGCCCTGCCGAGTTCTGTATGAAGTTCAGACCGCCGGCGCACTGGTTCGTCACCTGCACGGAAAGGCCGTCGATGGTCTGCTGCAGAAGCGACATCTGTGCCTGCATTTCAAGCACCGTCTGCTGTTCATTGCCCAGATCGTCCGTCAGCGTTTCTATGGTCTGCGTCATGCTGCCGACATAGCTGTTCAGCCCGTCGATGGTGCTTTGCAGTTCGGCGCTCTTCGTGGTCAGAACGGAAATGGTGACGCGGAGGGTTTCGATATCGTTCTGCACGACCCATTCCGCGCCGTTCCACACCTTCGTTTCCGGCGGATAAACGGATGTGTCCACCCACAACTGACCGGTATAAGGGTTCTCCGGCGCGGTATCGGAAGCCACAACGTCGCAGATATTGGTAATGGTGATCTGTCCGATCGCCCGCATAGGATCACCTCCTGTATCCTAAAAATGCAAAGAAAACTTTGCAAAAACTATTGACAAGTAAACTTGGCAGTGATATACTGACACTGTGCCAAGTAAACTATGCAAGAAGGAGGCCGCTATTATGAATAAAGATGAAATCCTTGCAAAAGCCCAGAGTGAGGGAAAAGAAAGGGATCTCCCAGATCGGGAAGCGCAAAGAAACGGCGCATGGGTTGCATACATCATCGGCGTCATACTGTTGATCGTCGTGGACACCGTAAATGGATTTGTACTCCACTACGTTAACAGAGGCGCAGATTTCGCGCTGTTTTCGATGGCATTTGTCGTTTTCCTGATTAAGTATCTTCGTCTTCGCAAACGCCATGAGCTGATAATCGCCATCATCTGGGGTGTGCTTTCGCTTTCCATGCTTGCCGTATGGATCATGCAGTTGACAGGGGTGCTTTGATATGGAAGACGCGCTGGTATTGCACAATCATCTCGCGGAAGTGCGAAAAGAAAAAGGAATGTCCCAGGCAGAACTGGCAAAGATGGTCGGTGTTTCGAGAAACACGATCAGCTCGATTGAAACAGGACAGTTTAATCCCACTGCAAAGCTTGCGTTGATACTTTGTATCGCACTGGACTTAAAATTTGAAGATCTTTTCTATTTCTAACAGCTGGCAGAACAGCGGATATTCTTCGGAATGTCCGCTGTTTTTGTCAGATCACGACCAGCACCATGAAAGTTGCCTTTGTATCGACATCCGAACTTGAAACGGACAGCGTTTTGCCGGTCTTGCTTCCGCTTGTACCCCATGAGGTGTCGACGTTGCCGTCCTTGTCATATTTCGTCCAGGTATACGTTCCCGTGCCGGAAGCGTCCACCTCAAGACCAGCCTGGTAGCAGACGGCGGTAAGGACGGTCGTGCCGACGCCGTTCTTGAAGACGTCGCCGCCCGTGGAGGTCACAATGACCTGAAGGGGGTCGGAGTTGTCGATGAAGGTGCAGACGTCGTAGAACTTGCTGTTGTAGGTCGAGGAGGCCGAGTCGGTATCCTTGACGCAGCACTTGATGACGGCGTAGCTGTCTACTGCCGCGGCGTAAAGCGTCAGCGTGTTCGTGGTGCAGCCGGAATACATATTCGAGGTGTTGGTCAGCTTCCTCCAGCCTACACCGAAGTCCGCGTCATACCCTGTGGACGAGGACGATGTAACCGAGGGGTCCATCATCGCCCACTTATAGGTAACACTCGTGGTATCCACGGTCGAACCGCGCCACAGTTCCGCTTTCGCAGTCAGCGTCGCCACCTCATTGTTCTTGAACACGTTTCCGCTCGGCGTCATGACGATCAGATCCACAATGCCGCTGCCGTTGACCACACGGGAGAACGAGATGGAAAGCGGATGGATGATGTCAAGCCCCGTGGATGGATCGTGGTATGTGATAACGCACTTGAAATCCACACCCGCCACGCCGGACATGATGTTCGCCTTGACGGTGAGAATATGGTTCTTCGCGCCGCTCAAAGTGTAGTTGCCGCCCGTGGTGATTGCCGTGGTGGAAGTGCCCTGATACCACTTGACGTCGGTCACGTTTTCCGAGGTGATCTGGTCTGTGGTTGTGCCGATGATGTAAAGGCTGGGAGTCAGCACCAGATTGGTGGAAGCCCAGCTCGGGGTGTAGCTGCCGTTGTCCGGGTTGTACATCTGCGTTTTCGGATGGTTCGATCCGATATACCCGGTCAGCGTCAGCGCGTCATTATAGTCGATAATGGTAAACTGACCCTGCGCTCTGCTCATGAAAATGTTCCTCCTTTATCAGCCGAGAAGGCTGTTTCTTGTGGTGGTGTCGATAAGATCGCAGAAAAACGTGGCTCTGACGCTCACGTCATCCCTCGTGATCTCAACCGATTTCGTACCGCCGAAATGGGCGGCGTTCCACGCAGCGTCCGCCACGGGATCGTCCGACACCCTTGTCCAGATGAACTGGTTGGGGTCGAGGCTGTCCGTCACGTTCGTGTCCCAGGAGAACACGACGGCGGAAAGCGTGGTGCTTATATTATTGTTTTTGAAGATGTTTCCGTTTGACGAGGTGATCACCAGGCAATACATCTTCTGTTCCTCTATCTCATCGATGCGCTCGTTCGTTTCGATGACGGACTCCGTGGTTGCATAGGCGCGGAGATGCACTTCACCCGTCTCAAGATCCCACCAGGAGGACCCGTCCTGCGAGGACAGCACGCCGGCTTTGATGATGTTGGCGGCAAGCGTGCCTGCCGTGATGAAATCCGCCACGATCTGCCCGTCGGCGGTGATTGCCGTTTCATACGGACCGTTGTAGCCGTTATGCGAAAAGCCGAGACCGCCTACGTTCCACCGCCAGATGTTGACGGCTGAACCGATGTCCGGCGCATCCATCACAAGCAGTTCATACGGCTGACCTGTGACCTCATTCTGATTGATGACCACGTAGCCGCCGCTCTGTCCCGTGATGAGGCTCGTCGCGCTCTGTATCGCCGCCGACATGATCGCCGGAAAGCGGTCGACCTTCGCCGAAGCAGCCTGTGCCGCCTGTTCCGCCTGCGAGACTGTGTTTATAAGGTTCGCTTTTGCGTTTCCGAGCGTGACGGATACATATTTTTCGGAAAGCGTGTCGTAAACGGTTTTTATGACCTTCGCCTTCGCCGTGATGCCGAGCGCCGAATGGCGTATCGTCACCGTATCGCAGAGGGATACCCGCTCCAGAACGGCGGCGTAGTCCGGCTGCTTCCACAGCGGCTCGAATTTCACGGTCAGCGTCGGCGCGGTTACGCCCATCGGATTGGCGGCAAGATATGAGGTCGCTTTCGCACGGAGCGCGTCTGCCGTGATCTCCGTGCCGAAGTCGAAGAACTCGGAGAAGTCCTTTATAAGCGTCTTCCTGCGGACAAGCTCTGAATCCGTGATGGGAACAAGCACCTCCGGCAGCGTGACCACCGTTTCGTTTCCGTTCTCATCGGTCTGCACGGCATACGGCATAAGGTCGGTGTATACGTCGGTGTTGTCGCCGTCATGCTCCATCTCCGTTAGGTTCTTGCCGTATTCGATAACAACGCCCGTATTCACGCCGCGCCTTGAATGCTGAATGACGCGCCAGTTGTCCCACTCGAACTCACCGCCCCACAGGTCGAGGAACGAACCCGCCGTGCCGCCGAGACAGGCGCGGACGCTTTTCGGCTTCGTGATCGAGAACGCCTTCGCCTCGGAGTATTCCGTAAAGCAGGTGAAGTTGTGCGGAGTCGCCGTCTGACTGAACAGCCGCTCCATCGCCAGCGCCGGGGAGATATGTTCATCCGCCCAGCGCAGAGCCGCGATGTTGGAAAGGTCGTATGACAGATGCTGCGCGTACACGGTCACGATGCCGTTCAGAGGAGTCGTGATCCGGTAGATGCGGAACGCCTGGTCATCCGCTGTATCGTTGGGCTTCGCCTTGATGAGCCGCTCCCTGGCGAGAAGCGGATAGCATATTCCCGTTACGGGGTATTTCATAACAAGCTCGAACACGCCGTTTCGCTCCTCGGTCACCTCGCAGGAAACGCACTCTCCGAGCGCGCCGAGACCGAAGGAAGTGAATACAGTCGCGTCTGCTTTATACAATACCGGGATCATAGCGTCACCCACCTCGGTTCGATCGTCACGGAGGTGAAATCACCTGCGAAAGAAACGCTGTTGACGCCGGGATGCAGGATCGGAAAGCCGTCGCCCGTTACGCGGTCGTTCCCCGGTTCGGCGCCTTTGTAAATATTCATCTGTTCGCTGTCGATCTCGATCCAGCGGTCGATATCCGTCAAATCCCAATGTGACTGACCGACGGAGATCCTGCCTTCGCCGGTGCCGTAGACCTTGATATACGGTTTCGCGGGAAACGCCGTGGGATTCGTAAGGGCAAACGGCGACGAAGTGATCCTGACGGGTACGGTGCCGCTGTTGAGATACTTGAACGGCAGGCAGGAGAAGCTGACCGTGAACACGCCGATCCTGTTCAGCTGATCCTCGATGTCGAGCTGCGTATTGATGACCGCTCTGCGGAAAGTCTCCGTATCGTAACTGTCGCGCAGTTCATGGTAGCGGTCCGGCTCGGTATAGAGCCACGCCTTGACCGCCGTCAGCTTCTCACTAAGCTCCGGGAGCGTCTTTGCCGGGAGAAATACCGAGTATGTGATCTGCACGTTCGGATACCGTCCGTTCGGAAGGATGAGGTCGCCGTCCCGGCCGGGGATGGACTGGAATTTCTTCTCATACTGCGGAGCGGAAAACACGTTCTTGCTTTCGATGCGCAGCCCCATATCAATGGAACTCACGCCGTTATAGGTAAAACCGTTCACGCGAACACCACTCCTTTCCGTCTGGCGAACTGACCCGCCGTGACCATGATCTCGTTTGTCAGCTGTTCGATATCCTCGCTGCTGTAGTTGTTGAAGGTGCCGATGTTCAGCTGAAGGCTGAAGCCGCCGGCAAGAGCGCCGTTTGCAGCCGAGGCAACGGAACTGCCGATGCTGCCGTTGATGTCGAAATCTGTCGGAAGCGTAGTGGACATATCCTTCGCGAGATCCTGCATCACGCCGTCGATGTCCTCGCTCATGGCTTCGGCCGCCTTTACAGCCTCGTCGCCGTTGTCCTCGATAGAGCCTGACAGACCTTTGACGAGCATCTGGCCGACCCACGCCATCTCTTTCGACGGGGAGTGGATGCCGAAGAAATCAAGGATGCCGTTCCAGATGGAGGAGATCCACCCGGAAACCTTGTCCCACAGCCAGGAGGCAAGCTGCGTGATGCCCTGCCACAGACCCTTTACGATATTGCCGCCGATCTCCACGATCTTGCCCATAAGAGAGCCGAACGCGGAAACGATGCCCGCGATGATCTGAGGAACGGCCTTGCAGATCTCCACGATGATGGTCGGCAGGTTTTCTATCAGCGCCACGAACAGCTGAACGCCCGCCATGATGATCTTGTCGATGTTTCCAATCAGCGCGTTCACGATGCCGGATATGATCTGCGGTATTGCCTGCACGATGGTCGTGATGATCTGTGGAAGCGCCTGTATCAGCGAAATGAGAAGCTGAATGCCCGCCTGGATGATCTGGGGAATGCTGTTCAGCACGGCGTTGATGATGCCGTTGATGATCTGCGGGATCGCCGCCACGATGGTCTGTATGATTGTCGGCAGCGCGTCGATCAGAGAGGTCAGAAGCGTGATGCCCGTCTCGATGATCTGAGGGATCGAATCGAGCAGGAAGTTCACGATGCCCATGATGACCTCCGGCAGCGCTTCGATCAGAACGGGGATGGCGTCGAGGATGCCCTGCGCCAGTCCCTCGATCAGCTGAAGTGCCGCATCCAGGATGAGAGGCAGATTGTCAATCAGGGTCTGCACCATCTGCATGACCACTTCCACCATCTGCGGGATCAGCGTAGGAAGCGCCTGCGCGATGCCGACGATAAGGGACGCGATGATCTGCATTCCGGCTTCCACAAGCTGCGGGAGCAGTTCAAGCAGTGCCGCCACCAGTTCGGTGATGACCTGGAGGACAACGGGGAGCAGTTCCGGGATCGCCGAAATAATGCCCTGGGCAAGCGCCCGGAGAATTGCGGGAGCGCATTCAAGCACCGCTTCCGCTATCGTCAGCACAAGGGTGACGAACTGCGGGATCATCTCCGTGATGCTGTTTATAAGCTCCTCGACGCCCGTTTTTATGGTTTCGGCGGCGTTCTCGTTCCCGGCGATGAGGTCGGACAGACCGTCCATGATCATGGAAAGCGCCGGGAGCATTTCGCCCGTGACAGAGTTCTTAAGACCGCCGAAGGTGGCTTTCAGCCGGGTAAGGCTGTCCTCGAACGCGGCGGAGGCTTTGACGGCGTCGTCGCTCATGACCATGCCGTATTCCTCGCACTCGTCCATCAGCCCCTGCAGTTCCTCTTCCGTCATGTTGAAAAGAGGAAGAAGCTCCTGTCCGGACTTGCCGAACATATCGTTGGCGAGGGCGGCTTTTTCCGTTTCGTCCGAAACGTTCTGAAGCGCCGTCACCACCGTGGAAAACAGATCCTCGCGGGAAAGCCCCTGCAGATCCTCCATCGACAGACCGAGACGCTCGAACTTTTCCGTCGCGCCGGCCGAGCCGTTGATGGCGTCGTCAAAAGTGTTCGTCAGCGTTTTCAGACCCGTGGTGCAGGAGGACATCTCCGTACCGCAGACCTTCATGGCGTAGTCCCACTTCTGATAGGACTCAAAGGACAGGCCGACCTTCTGCGAGTTCTTTTCGATCTCGTCTCCGTATTCGGCTGTCTGGTTCGCCATGTCCCACAGCGCCTTACCGGCGGCGGTCGCAGCGGCCGCGATTGCCGTTACAGCAGCGGCGGTCGCTTTGCCAACGGCAGCCATTACGCTCTTGAACTTCTCGAACTTCTTTCCCGCGTCATCCGCCTGTTTGCCCGTATCCTCCACGGAATCGCCGAGCTTGTCGGCGTCTTTACCGGAGTCAGCCATTTCGTCGCCCATGGAGTCGATGGCGGCTTCGTTGCTTGCCACCTCGCGCTCCATATCGTTGAGGGCGGCTTCGGCGTTGTTGAGCTGGACCTGCCAGTTCTGTGTTCTTTTGTCGTTTTCTCCGAAAGACTCGGCGGCGTTCTGCAATGCCTGACGCAGTACTTCTATTTTCTGTTTCTGCGTCTCTATCTCTTTGTTCAGAACCTCGTTCCGCGCCGTGAGCGCCTTGACGGAGGAGTCGTTTTTGTCAAACTGGGAGGATACCAGCTTCATCTCCGAGCCGAGGACCTTGAAGGAGGAGTTGATGTCGGACAGCGCCTTCTTGAATTCCTTTTCGCCCTCAAGACCGATCTTCAGACCGAAATTATCCGCCATTTACACCGCCTCCTTCCTTCAGATCCCGTCGGGGATAATGTCGTCGATAAAATGCTCCCGCTTCGGCTGTGCCAGGCCGCTGTACTGCTTGTGGCACTCCCACAGGTCCAGGAGCAGACCGAACGGCATCGTCCACACCTCATCCTGCGAAAGATGAAGATGGGC